>Ga0070730_10005115_pt1 | contig 11365 bp, 11 predicted proteins | sample Coa_R1_3_FD_66447 | JGI IMG/M metagenome (GOLD analysis project Ga0070730, IMG submission 66447) | Surface soil microbial communities from Centralia Pennsylvania, which are recovering from an underground coalmine fire - Coalmine... | ecosystem: Environmental > Terrestrial > Soil > Unclassified ... | reverse complement strand
GAGCTCGGCGGTCGTTCCCACGTCTGCCCGGAGCCGTACCGGCACCCCATCGGCCCGGTGTTCCGCCGCCGGCCTACTCATCTCGCGCTTTCTCGGGGAACCTGGCGACCTCTCTTCGTCCGACCTTCGAGCATTTTCCCCACGCGTCCAGCGGTCAGGTCGGAGCCTATATCGTGACAACCGCCCGACCCACGTACCGGGCATCGGCCATGTCCTGCAAGATCTCCGACAAATCCGAAAGGCCTCCGCGTCGCGCGAGGTGGGTCTTGACCCGTCCTTTCTCGTAGAGCCGGAACAGCTCGTCGAACTCGTGCGTCACCCCGACGTTGGCCGGGACGATCCGCGTCCCCCGCGAGATGAGCGCCGAGGGCGTGATAGGCAGTGGCCCCTCCTTTGGGTCGGGGATTCCGACCGCCACCACTCCTCCGACGAGCCGGGTCAGGCGGAGAGCGACTTCGTACCCCGAGAGCTTCGGGGTGAACACGATGCTCGCGTCGGCGCCACCGACGCCCTGGATCGTCTCGTTGGCCTCCTTCGCGTCGAGGGCCCACTCAGCTCCCAGTTCTCGAATAAACCGGACCCGTTCCTCGCCGACATCGATGCCGGCTACGCGGTAGCCCAGCGCATGGGCAATCTGCACCGCGTAGTGGCCCAGCCCGCCTGCGGCTCCTACGATCGCCACGATCTTCCCCGGAGGGATCCGAAGCTCCGTGACCAGCCGCCGGACGGCCCCGTAGGCCGTGACGCCGGCACACATGAGCGGCGCGGCAGCCTCCTCCGGTATCGAGGCGGGGACCGAGACCGCCGCCCGTTCCGAGACAGTAGCCAGTTCGGCGAACGTACCGTTGACCGTTACGGAGGTGGTCTGAGCCTTGGGACACCACTGGGCGTACCCGGTGAGGCAGACCTCGCATCCCCCGCACCAGGAGTTCATCCAGGGGACGCCCACCCGATCTCCTGGAGTGAAGCGCGTGACCCCGGGCCCCACGGCCTCGACTGTGCCGACCCCCTCGTGGCCCAGCACCCGGATCCCGAGCGACTCCATCAGGGCCCGCTCGACCGGCCAGTCCCCCTTCCACTGGTGGACATCACTGTGGCAGACTCCGGAAACCCGGATCCGCGCAAGCACCTCGCCGGGTCCCGGCCTTGGCGCGTCGATATCTTGGACGGCCAGAGGAGCGCCCCAACGGGTGACGATCGCGGCACGCATGGCGGAGCGAACCCGACCGGTCCCATTAATCCGACCGGCGGGCTCGGCGCGCGACCGGCCCGGGCCTCGTCCCCTGCGGTACGAGGGAAGCGGTTATTCCTAAAACGGGCTGGCAGGAGCGTGCCGGGAACGTCCCAGCCCTCGAAAGGGGAGATCGCGCGGTACCTATCTCGGTCAGATCCGGTGCTCGCCGGGCTCATCCGCCGGGGCGGGCCGACGGAATTGCCCTCCCGCGCAGCGGGGTTTCCCACCCTCGCCAAGTCCATCCTGTTCCAGCAGATCTCTGGAGCGGCGGGGACGGCGATTCTTCGGCGGCTCCGCGCGGCTCACGGGGGTCCGGGCTTCCCGCCCCCCGCGTGGTTCCAAACGGTCCCGGCAACGGTGCTGCGCGACGCGGGGGTTTCTCCTCAGAAAGTCCGGTATCTACAGGACCTCGGGGCCCACGTGGCCGCGGGCCGTCTGAATCTTCGCCGGCTCGCCGGGCGGCCCGACGACGAGGTCGTGGAGGAACTGACCGCCGTTCGCGGAATCGGCACGTGGACCGCGCAGATGTACCTGATCTTCTCCCTGCATCGCCCCGACGTATTTCCCTCGGGAGACCTCGGGGTACGAAAGGCGGTAGGGAGGGCCTGGGGATACCGAAACCTGCCGGCGGTGAGCACCGCGGAACGACACGCTCGAGCGTGGGCGCCGTTCCGGTCCCACGCCACCTACTATCTGTGGCGGAGCCTCGGCGGAACGACCGGGTGAGGGCGGCACGAGGGCGCAGCCCTGTCGGCCGGGCCACTCACGGCGGGCGTGGGCCCGACGGTGGGCCGGGCCCCCCGAGGTGGCACGCGGCCGTTGACCTCAGAGTACCCCGCCTCCGGACGCTCCCTGTGTGCCGGCCGAACGCTTCCCTCCTACGGCGAGGGGGGCGGCCGGTGGTCTGACCCCGGCGGCGGAGTTGCCCGGTTCCGGGAGATCCAGCTCACGGCGAAATCCACCATCGGTCGCATGCGGAGGAGTCGGCCCTCTCCCCGGCCAACGGCGCCGCGGGTGACCTCTCCGCCCGCCTGCTCGTATTCCCGCCCGAGTTGCTCGAAATCAGCACTCGTCCCATCGATGTCCGAGAACGAAACCGGTTCGATCCGCCCTTCCCGGACCACCCGGCCCGTGAATTGGAGCCGGGTTGCACGACCCGGCCACTCCGCACGATACTCGGCAAGGTGGAGGGAGGTGTTATTCTCGTGGGAGACCCCCAGGAGCAGGATATTCCCATCGAGGTCGTAGAGGCGGCCCAGGGGCGACCGCTCACCGAATCCGTCATCCAAGGACTGCTCGGAGAGGAGAGCCGTCGCGTGGGGTCCCCGGGCGACAAAGGATTTGTTCGGGTGGAAGCTCTGCCTCGTGCCCACCTGGTGGCGAAAGCTGTCGGCGATGACACCCATCTGCCGGGTCGGCGAGGCTCCCGGATCCCACGCGGGCACCTCCTTGCGGATCGTAGCCCACCAGGACTCCGGAACTGGGGGGTTCTCCCACCGGGACGGCTCGGGGACCCCATCAGAGAACGACGGCATCAGGAGCGTGCCGGTAGGCCCCAGGATCCCCTCGAGTGCCAAGAGGACGCTATGACCTCCTCCGACAACCCAGCCGAGACGACTGAGAGAGGCGTGGACGAGAACGATCTGCCCCGAAGCGAGGCCGAGATGACGAAGGTCCGCTTCGATCCCTCGCTGGGTGACGGGCCCTCCGGAGGTCCGGGCGATCACTTCGGACTCCGTCATCGCAAAACCCGATGGCCCTTCAGTCAAATCGGTTTCCGCCCCGTATCGACGCGCCAGGCACCGATGCTGGTCTCTCCGCGGCGGCTACCGTTGCCCACCATGGCCGCGAGCGCTTTGTGTTCTTGCAGGGTTTCGGAACAGGCCCTTCTTCCATGCCTGCGGTACAGCAGGCCCAAGAACACGAATCCGGATTGGGTCTTGTCGTCCGTCCGTACATCGGGTGGCACCTGAAGGGCGACGAGCGACGGGGCGTGGCCCCCGGAGCGTGGCCGGTAATCCTGCCGAAGTAGTATCTGTGCCGCCACGGATTCCCGCGGTCGTGGCGGCAGGCCGATGGTTCGGCAGTTTGGCCTCCGCGATCTTCCTATCGGCATTCTAGAAATAACATGGCGCGACCGACCGTTCCGCCCCCTAGCCCACTGAACGACGGGCGATGCGGCCCGCAGGGGAACACCGAGTACCCGACGTCCACCCCCCAACGACCGGAGCCCCAGTCGGCAGCCCCATTCCGCCCCTACCTTCGTCGGGCTCGCAAGGATCCCCTCGATTCCGGGGCGTCCGAAGTAGCGCAAATGCTATCTCGGACGAACTACAGGTAAACCGTCTGGCGGAGGTCGATCGACTTCCGACTTGCCTAGGAGCGCTGCACGACTTGCTCCCTCTGAACGAACTCTGGCTCGCCGTCGTCGCGTTCGGGGCGGCGCTCGTCAACGGGGCGGTCGGTTACGGATTCTCATCTATCGTTACTCCGTTGGCCCTCCTCTGGTTCTCGAATAAGGTTCTGAACCCGGCCCTGGTCATCGTCGAGGTCACGGTAAACCTCGCACTGTTAACCCGAGAGCGTCGGTACATTCGGGCGACGTGGCCCCGAGCCCGTCCGGTCGTGCTGACGTTGCTTCCCGGAGTCCTTCTGGGCACCGCAGGGCTGACCTACCTCGCCGTCAACGAGGTGAAACTCATCGTCTATGCGGTGTTGCTGCCCCTCGCCAGTCTTCAACTCCTGGGTTTCAGCCGGCCGATAGAGAATGAGCGCCGCGGGGGCGCCGTGATCGGCGTCGGCATTGGGTTCCTGTACTCGCTCACGACCATTTCCGGCCCCCCGCTGGCCATGTTTCTCAGGAATCAGGGGTTCACGAAGAACGAGTTCCGGTGCACGATCGCCCAGATCCGGGTCGCTGAGTCGACCCTCACCCTGGGCACCTACCTGGCGTTCGACCAGTTCTTCGGCGCAGGTCTGGTCCAGCTCCCCTCGTTGACCCTTCTTCCCTTCCTTTTCGGCGCGGTTCTCGTAGGGGTTCCTCTAGGGACCCTGGTGCTCCGGTCCGTGTCTCCGGAGTTCTTCCGTCGGTTCGTGATGGCGATCGATGGCATGGTCGTCTCCTACGGGTTGAGTCGAGTTCTCATGTCGCTCAAGTGGCTCTCGAACGCCGCCAGCGACTACGTGCTCGGGGCATTGGTCATCTTGGTCGGGGCCCTGGCCTGGTTCGCTCTCCGTCAATTGCCGGTATGGGCCATCGGCCAGCCACCCCCCGGCCAACCGCCGACACCGACCTTCGGTGGCCCGTCCACACCTAATGGTGACCCGCCCAATGAGCCGCTGACGTGACCTGCAGGAGCCCCGCCGAGCACCAGCGGATCGCCCCGTCCCCGTCTCCCACCGGACGATCTCCGGTCCCACCGGCTCAAGTTCGGGCAGTGGCCCTACCTCGGTGGGCGGTGCGAACGCAGACCCGGGAGCATGGCACGCCGAGCCTGCTCCACTGCGGTCCGCGAGGCGGCTCCGGAGACGCCACGACGCGGAGAGTACCATGCCGCGATGGTTCTTCGAAGCGAGTTGGTCATCGCCGGAGCCTGGCGCAGGGCCCGAAAAATGGGAAACCCAAACAACTTCGAACCCGTGGAGAGCCCCGCCCCCGCGAACCGATGACGCTGCGACTGCCTCATCAGGATTGTCGTCGCAACAACCTGGAAGTTCGGGGTCTCCGGTTCGACCGCCTGAAGTTCTTCGAGGAATGCTGGACCCTCCGGGCGACGGTTCGAGTAGAACAAGAGTATCCGATGCGGGAGCCGGCGATCGCCGGCATCGAGGACAATGCTCCGGAACGGGGTGGATCAGATCCCCCCCACGAAGCATACCGCGGCTCAGTAGGAGTCGTCGTGCGGGGCAATGTCCCCTTAAAGGTCCGTCAGCGTGACTTCGATCCCGAGGGACATCGAGCCCACGCCCTTCTTGAACTCCGTGTTTCTCTTGTGTGTGGTGGCCATCGACCGTTCTTGATAGGGGACGATCGCGATCGAGAGGGCGCGGGTCTCATTTCGCATCCGTCCACTCCGGCGACCGAAGGGTAGGTTCTAGGAATGGGCCGCCCCGAAAGTGAACCCCCCCGAATTCTAGAACGAAAGCGCGCACCTGAGTTCCGCGACCGAGCGACGGCCAATCCATTGGGAGGCGTGGTTCGCGGCTGCCGCGGGTGCGTTCAAGGAAAGCACCGTTCCGTGACTCCCGCCCGCGGAGCGGGCCTCGATCCTTCGCGGGGAAACCTCGTTAGGCAAGGCTCCTTTGTGACGGCATGGCGAACCGAAGGAACAGGTGGCTGCCGCCCCGGCGGACGCCGACCAGGGATCCCCACAGGGGATGGGCCGGTGCGAAGGTCCGGCCCGTGACCAGCCCGGGACGCATCGACGAATCGTCGCGGCCCGCGATCTGGGGCGCGACCGTAAGGAAGAGTTCGTCCAACAGCTTCTCGGCCAGGAAATCGCCGATGAGATGGGGCCCCCCCTCCACCAGGATTTGATCGTGAGGGCCGTGGGCACGGACGGCCCCGAGGATCGCCGCCGCGGTCAGCGGTCCAACACGCCCCACCGCCGCTACCTGGACCCCCGGAAGGTTCCGGACCGTGGAGAGACGGCGGGCACCTTGGGAGGTCGTTACGATCAGCACCGGGGCTTTGTTCGCAGTGAAAACCGGCAAACGTAGATCGAGCCGCCCCTCGCTCGTCACGATGACATTGAGAGGAAAGGCGTCCTTTCTGAGTCGTCGTCGGAGTGCCGCATACCCGGCCGCCCCCGGTGGATAGATGTGCTGGGCGGTCCACCTATGTCGGGGCACGGCACGGAGCGTGCCCGCCCCCACAATCACCACGTCGGCGGCGGCCCGCAAGAGGCCCATCAATAGCCGGTCGTGCGCGTCGGCCCCGGTGATTTCACCGCCGCCCGAGCGACCCGGGACCTGCAATGACACGACCCCGTCGAGGGTCGTCGCGAAGTTGCCAAAGACATGGGGCTGTCCCGGGTCACGAGGTAAGCGCAGCGGCCCGTAGACGCGGACGAGGGGCTTAGGGAGCGGGAGGGGACGTCCGGGACTCCGGTCAAACAGGACCTCGAGCGCTGCGAGGGCACTCACGGACGGACCCGGCAGATCGCCAGGAACTCAGCGCGCAACGCCGGATTCTCGGCGTAATGGCCCCGCCAAACAGTGGTCTGGGTGGAGGGGCGGCTCTCCTGGACTCCTCGCATCTGGGTGCACAGGTGGTGCGCGTCCAGATACACCGCCACGCCGTGGGGCGAAAGAAGGGCCCCGAGCGTGTCCAGGATCTGCTGTCCGATCCGCTCCTGGACTGTGAATCGCCGCGCGAACAATCGTACCACGCGGGTCAGCTTGGAAAGACCGATGATCTGCTCATGGGCAATGTAACCCACAAACACCTGTCCATAGAACGGAAGGGCGTGGTGCTCGCAAAGGGAGTAGAACGGAATGGGTCCTTCCACGACCTGGTTGAGCTCGCAGTCAGTGCCCCCCCGACACTCCGTCCGGAAGGCCGTCAGAAGCTTCGGGTCGCCCTCGTACCCACTAGTGGAGTCGAGTAACGCCCGGATGAAGCGCCGGGGGGTGGCCTCGGTCCCCGGCGTCGTCAGATCCAATCCGAAGGACGAAAAGATCTCAGCGGCGTATCCCTCGAACCTCCGTAGGTCCTCCTCACGGACGCGGGGACGGTCTCGTTCGGAATCGGAATCAGTTCTTAGTTTGGTCGGGTCGGGTCCGATCGACAATGTTGCCTCGACGGTCGAGGGTCCATTCCCCTGGGCTATTCGAACTCTTCTCGGGTCTAATTTCGGGGTCGCTCGGCTCTCCCGGAGTGCGTTCCGGAGAGTGCGAGGGGGACCCGCGGTCGATTCGTCACCCGGGCGAGCCAGCACTGGAGGAGGAAGCGTTGGTATCGAACTGGTACGATTCGTGGGAATCCTCCCCAGTTGGAGGGACGGGCGAATCTCCCGCGCGATTCCGGGATACCTGGCCGGCCACTACTTGCGGTGAGCCTTGACGACCTCGCCCCGCAATTCGCTCAAGACAGCGGGAGAGATACGATGCCGTCGGGAAACTCGTCCGCCCGACCCCTCCCTTCGCATGTAGGCGAATTCTCGAGCGAGCTAGACACGGCCAGCGTGACATGCTCCCAGGGTCGGTTCGCGATCAAACCGCACATCGAACGGAGCTCCAGTTCGGGCCCTTTCGACGGGGGCACGGCCGGAAGTGAACGGTCATGGACTTGCGGTACCCGACAGGTGCAATGGACTGGTCGGGATTTTCCGGCTTACGGAGTGGGGGATTTCAAGAATATCGATTTGTGAGTCCCTCTACTCCCCTTCAGCATCGGAGCGCCCTAGCCTGATCGGATTCGCCGTGTGACCAATTCACGTCCCGTACACCGCCGATGGAAGCGGCGCTAGAGGTACTTTCCGGCGCGGATGAATGGAGTCCCGTCGATCGCGATCTCAGCGTCGGCGAGCGTAAACCAGCTAAAGAAATCCGATCCGTTGGCGCCCCCTAGACCCCGGTTCCCCCCGATTTGCAGGGAAACGCTGCCGCACTCCCACTTCTCCAAGTTGGGAACGTCCTCGACGGTCGGGTTCAGCCCGAAGGTCAGCGCGCTGGCTCGGTCCTTGCCCGCCGTGGCGTTCTTGTACTGACGGACGAACTCTTCCTCTCCCGCCTCGAAGGAATACGAGGCAAGCTTACCGTCCGCGAAATCGAGCGTTCCCCCAGCGTGCCAGTTCCACCAGATATTTGTCCGGCGGTTGGCGTGGAAGCTCCCCTCCGCGGTTTTGGAGTCGAGGGCCACGTCGACGAACCCGGCGGGGATGCTCGTTACCATGCCAGAGGGAGAGTCCTTCTTGCTCCACGGGTGGGGTCTCCCGTCTTGCAACCGTGGCGCGACCCCGGCCAGGGCGACTTCCACGTCGGTCCCGTTGGAGTGTGTGATCCGCACTCTCTTCCCGCGTGAGAGCGCCTTTGAGAGCCGAGCCCCACTCTTGGCCATCTCCTCCGGATCGACCAGAGACGCCCGCAGAAAGCTTTCCTCCCACTCCGCGCGGTCGAGGCCCCACTGCCGAGCCCGTCCCTCTGTTGCGAACCCCGCGGTCATCCGTATACCGCGGAGGCCCGTCTTCCTGGCGACCGCGTACCAGCGCCAGTTCCAGTCGAAGGCGTCGTTGGCACTATCGGGAAACTTCTCCATTCGGTCGGTGTCGCCCGGACCCCAGAAATTCACGTACACATCCGCGGCTTTCAGCGCCGCCCACTCCGGGGCGCTCGCCTTGCCGATCAGCTTGCTCTGCTTCCGGTCGATCGCGCGCCACCACGCGTCCTCGTCGTTGCAGACTAGGAGGCCCAGGCCGCCTACGCGGCGAACCTCATCGAGCATCGTCGAGGCCATCGGCATCGTGTGATTCCAGGACTCGATGATCGCGTTCTCTCCCGCTCGGACCTTGAGGTACTTGGTCACGATGTTGCGGGCCGCGTCGCGCTGAAGCTTCGAGGGAGTTTCCGACTTTAACGACATGTCCATTGTCCCGCCACGGGAGAGGTGAATACACGATACCCAATTAGAAGAGGTAGGTGAGGGAAAGAATACGCATCCTAAATCCGAAAGCGGCCAACCCCCACGCGAGGAGACGAAAACAGAGCGGCTTGCTCGCTGCTCGCGCCCGGTCCTCGTGGCGCGCCGATTGCTATCCTCCATCGGTCGCGCGCGTCGTTCTACCGGGTGACTGGCAAAGTGGACTGGTCGGGATTTGAACCCGAGCCCTCCGGTTTGCAAAACCGGCGATCTTCCGAACTGATCTACCAGCCCGCACCGGATTGAGCTAGCGTCGGCGACTTAGCCGTTTCCCTCGGGCCGCATGGTCGCAGACCCTTATGGCCCCCGACGATTGCCGGGGGTGTGCAGCTGAGCGTGTTCTCCGTACTGGACGGATTCCCCGTGGACCTCGATTTCGCGGGGCGGAACCGGTACTCGGAACTGCTCTCCCTCGCCGACGCGGCCGACCGATCGGGCCTCGCCGGCGTGTGGGTCGCGGAGCACCACTTCCTTCCCAGCGGATTGTGCCCGGCCCCTCCCGTGCTTTTGGCCGCCATCGGGGCCCGTACACGCCGCGTCCGGCTTGGCTCCCTCGTCAGCGTGCTCCCGTTCCACTCGCCGATAGAGATCGCGGAGCAATACGCCCTCTTGGACCAATTGATCGGCGGCCGCTTGAACTTCGGGATTGGGAGCGGCTACATCGCGTCGGAGTTCGAAGGCTTCGGGGTAGACCCCGCCCAAAAACGGGACCGATTCGACCGGGCGCTCGAAACGATCCTCGCGGCGTTCCGGGGTGAAGAGGTCCGCGCCGAGATACCGGCGGCCCGGCCCGTGCGGCTGAATGTACAGCCACGACAGCAGCCTACCCCGCCGATATGGATCGCGGCGCAACGCCGCGAGGCCCTTCCATTCGTGGCTCGCAAGGGGTTCTCTGTCGCCCTCGTCCCGTATGCGACCGTGAAAGACCTCTCGGAGCTCGCGGAGGAGATTCGGGACTATCGCTCCGCGCTGCCGGCGGGATGCGCGGCGACCGTGTCCGCTGCAGTGCCGATCTACGCAGGGGTCGCCCCGGACCGGGCCCGAGCGGCGTTCCAGCGCTACCTCGACAGTCGTCTCGCCACCCAGAGTACCTTCTACCAAAAGAAGGTGCTCGCGGACCCACGGTTTGCCTCGGCCGACGCCATCGAAGAGAGCGGGCTCGCGATGATCGGCGGCCTCAACGAGGTCGAGGAACGCGTGAACGCCCTCGCCGAGGCCGGCGTCGACGAGGTCCTTGGGATCTTCGACTTTGGGGGGATCTCGTTGTCGGACGCCATCGGGTCAGTCCGCCGCCTCTCGGCTCGCATCCACTGAGTCGGATACACAGGCAACCCTCCCCCTTCGACAGCCCGGGGGCCCCGACTTCCTCAGCACGATATTTGTGAGCCTCTCGACGGGTGGGGGCCAGCCGACCTCCCCTCGTCGTTTCGCCGGCCCCCACCGGTAGCTGCCGCCTGGCGCACATTTATTCTAGTGCCCCTGCCGGCGAGTGCTAGAAGCGCACCGCGGGGTCTCCTAACGAAGAAAGAGAAAGCGGGAAGGGGTTTGACCGGGCCGCCCCATCAAGGGGCGAAGCCGCCTAATGGGTCCCGGGCGGCGGCGAGGAGGCGTCGCTGCTCCCACCCATCGAGCCACCCGACGGTTGCTCCTTCCATTCCGGGGCGGCGGCGACGGCCGGAGAGGCGGGGCTCATGACCATCGTGGACGGCTTGCTGCGCCGGCGCATCATCACGATCACGAGGGCAACGATGATGACCAGGATCAACAGGATCAGCCAGCCCACGGTGAGTCCGCTGCCCGCGCCGATCTCGTAGTTGAGCGCAGAAGGCGCCGAGTTCACGTTAACCGTCAGTTGGGAGGCCCCGTCCCCGGAGTTCCAGAACCCGATCACGTTGAACGACTGCAGACCGTTGGGGGTGCCTGCGGGGATAGTGAACGGGACTGACCCCGACGCGCCGGAGACGAGCCAGACCTTGAGGGCCGGCGTGTTCGTGATACAGACCAGTGAACAGGCCCCCGGGAAGAGGGCGATCTCGGTAAGGCTCGCAGGAGTGCTCGTCCCGTACGGCGTGATCTTGTAGTTCAGCTGGACGACCTGGCCGGGGGCGAAGCTACCGTCCGAATAGGACGACGCGGTCGAGATGCCCGCCGTGAAGCTGTACCCCGAGGCCTCGGCGACATATCCCGAGGAGGTGGCGATAGTGCCCGCCGTTGGGGTGGAGGCCCACGCGGAAACCAGGTATTCGGTGGCCGGCGCGACCGCAGGCACGGTGAACTGGAACGATCCTCCCGTCACGGTCGAGTTGAAGAGGGTCTGGCCGGAATTGTAGGCCTGGACGAAGGCTGAGATCGTCGCGCCGCTCAACGCCGGGCCCAACGCCGTTACCGTCACGGTGATCGTGTCACCCGGGTTGTAGTAGAACTCGCTCGGAAGAATCGCGAAGATCGCCTCGGTAGCGTAGGCACCGGCTTGTAGGGTCCACGCGTCGCTC
>Ga0070730_10005114_pt1 | contig 11366 bp, 5 predicted proteins | sample Coa_R1_3_FD_66447 | JGI IMG/M metagenome (GOLD analysis project Ga0070730, IMG submission 66447) | Surface soil microbial communities from Centralia Pennsylvania, which are recovering from an underground coalmine fire - Coalmine... | ecosystem: Environmental > Terrestrial > Soil > Unclassified ... | reverse complement strand
GATAACGGCTCCAGTCCCTACCCTTGTTGAGCCGGGCGTAAGCGGTGTCAGCGTTATTGGCCGGCTGCAGCGGATGAAGCTCATCTACAATATAGTCGGGATGATGCCAGTCCAGTAGCGAATAATAGAACCCGATCTTTATCCCTTCAGCACGAAAGGCATCGACGAATTCCCGGACGAGGTCACGGTGAGCGGGAGTATTGGTAGCTTTGTAATCCGTGTATTTCGAATCGAAAAGACAGAATCCCTCATGGTGTTTGGTCGTCAGTACAGCGTATTTCATGCCCGCGGCTTTGGCCTGGCGGGCCCAGGACCTGGGGTCGAAGAGGTCGGGGTTGAATAGATCGAAGTATATCTTATACTGATCGTTGTTCATGCGCTCCCACCGCTTAACCCATTCATGCCGGGCGGGAAGGGCATAGAGCCCCCAGTGGATGAACATGCCGAAGCGGTCGTGCGTCCACCAGGCCATGCGCTGCTGTTTTTGTTCCGGCGTTTCGTTGCCGATGCTTTTTTTCCGAGGCTGCAGCGCCTGCTGGGCCGATGCAGGCCCGTTGGTGGTGAGGAGTCCTATACAGAACAGTGCTACTACTTTTACGAGGTTCATGGCTTACTTTTTAATCCTTACTATTTAATCGGTTACTAACCCAGGACCGCTCCCAGGCAAAAAAGTCCGGTTCCTGCGCTGAAACGCCGTTGAGCTGCTGTTTGAGATAAGCAAAATACAATTCCCAGCGTTTCTTATAAAAGGGCCGTAGCATGCCTGCCCATTCCTTGTACGCATATTCGTGAAGATAGTCTTCTTGCCGGTTATTCTCTCCCCAATAGGTGACGAGCATCAGCGCATTTCGCCAATTGTTGGCTTTCTCCGCGGAGGTGTGACCTGCGGCCAGGGCTTTCCGCTCCCAGGTAGAAAGGCGGTAATAGGGGTGAGTATCGAGAAGGCTCTCGAGTGTATCGGCCAGGGCGAGGAAATGGCGTGTTTCCGCATCGAAGGCAGGCAGGTCCTTTTGCTTGTAGGCGGCCACCCAGTGGCCGAATACGGTATCCGCGGTATTGGCAATGACCTGGCGGGTAAAGTTGATCAGGTCAAGCGCATAGGTATCGCTGCTTGGGAAGGCGGGCGCCGCAGCGGCGAAAAGCTTTACGGCCTCCGCATAACGATCGATGGCATAATTCTTACGAAGCGTTCCCCAGCTGCTGACGGATCTGGGCTGCAGGGAGGGGCGGGCGCACAGGATATTCTCGGGTGGCCCCTCCTGATAGCCTTCGGGGCTCGAATAGATGGTTTCCAGGAAAAGTTGCCAGGCCTTTGCGAGGTCTGCATTATACTTACCATACCGGTAGAGTACAAACCGCTGTATCCAATCGGCGGCATCGATGCGCTCCTCATGCCAGGGCACTTCCAGCATCAGGTCGTAGGCCACCGGATTATTGTTTATCCCTTCCGGCATGATCCCTATGCCGTGAAGATACTTTCCCAGGGGGGTGCCCGCGGCGCGGTAAGGTTCGTCGGCATACCGTTGGAGCTTGCCGAAGAGGCCCGGTCGTTCTCCGTAATTGGTGATCATGCACCAGACAAAGGGGCTGCCTTCATAGGCATTGCGTTTTTCCCAGTTGTTGGTGGTCTCGCCGAAGAGTTCCTGGACAAGTATTTTCGAACGGTCGACGCCGGCGAGCATTTCCGACCGGGGATTCTGCTGCCATCCCTGGAGCACCCAGGTAGAACCGGGGAAAAAACGCTGCATGAGCTGCTGGATTTTCCGGCCGGCAGCCGCGAGGTCAACGCCATCTGTAATGCCTCCCTCGTGAAAAGGGTCGCCGGAGAAATAGTGGATATCGTCGCCATAGAGCGCTTTGGTCGCCGCATAGAAGAGACTGCCGATGTGGTCGAAGGCGGAGTCTGTGGGGTCGAGGATATCCGGCCGGACAAACGCGCCCCAGTTGCCCTGGGGGATGATATGTGCGTTCAGCCTGTTGCGAAGGGTCGATGGGACCATACCGAAGAAAGCCGGCATCACGGGCTGAATGCCCAGGGCGTGCATGCGGCCAAGCATTTTTTGCACCAGACGTTTCCGGTGGTCTATTTGCGAGAGCGGCATGGGGCCGCCCCAGCCCTGGAGGTTGCCCATGAGCCACCAGGCATTGTAGGCAGGGCCGGGGATAAAGGATTCGATCTCTTTTCCGGAATAGCCGAGCTGCCGGAGCACGTTCTGCCATACGGCCTCTTCGCCGTTGGCTACGAGCATGGTATTGACGCCGTTCAAGGCCATCCAGTCCAGCTCATGCTCCCAATCCTTCCAGGTGTAGAAGCTATAGCTATAGTTGTAGGTGCAATAATTGAGGGAATAGCGGATCGCGGCGTTGCAATCTCTAAAGAGTGGCTCCGCGACTGCCGGAAGTGGGGCGACAGGTCCCAGGTTGTCGCCCATATGGCTCATGGAGCGCTGACAGTAATATTTGAGATACCATCCCAGCCCTACGGCTGCTGCGTTGGGGCTTGTTGCGGCGATACGGACTTTGCCGGCCATGGTGGAGAGTCGAAAGGCATCTTTGCCTGTGTTAGTGTCCAGCCGGGAGAAGACCAGATGAGGCGCCAGCCAGGGGACACAACGGGCCGCAAGCTGCCGCGGGCCGGAGAAGTCGATGGTGGCGTTGGCTGGGGCGGGCGTTTCGGGGGCTGGGTTGGTTGGAGCGGCCGTTTCCGAGGTGACGTTAGTGGGTGCGGCGGTTTCCGGGGCGGCACTTTTTGCGGGGGCGTCGGGATGTTCGTCCTGCCGGATGGCTGCAAACAGCCGTTTGAAGGTGTTCACGTTGTTGTCGATCAGGCTGTTGCCGGAGGGCTTATCATAAGCGCGGATGAAGTCGCCCGTATTGAACCACATGGTCTCGAATACGCCCTGCATGCGACGGGCCAGGGTAAGAGAGAAATCCTCCCGTGTTCCGTTCTTTCGCGCCAGCCTGATCTGATCAAGCTGGGCCAACGCCACATCCGGTTTGGAGCAGGCGCTGGCCAGCACGTTGAAACCTTTGATCGTGAAGTAACCGGGTGTCGGGGGTGCGTCCTCATATTTCCAGTCGCAGATCATGATATCCTTCGGGATCATATCGATGGCGCGCCAGGTGTCGTTCATGCTCGCCTGCCAGCCCAGGAGGTTGGTGGTCTTACCATCGATGAGCCGGTCGCTCCACATCCACATCTCACACTGTTTTTGCCGGAGATGGTCATGGAGTTTCCGCACATAGTCCGCGAAGATCTGCGACCGATCGCCGCCGCCACAGCGCGGGCATTTATTATAGGCGATGATCCAGGCCTCGTCGAGGCCCACGTGCATGGCATCCGCGCCGCAGACATCGATCAGCTCGTCCATGATGGGAAACAGCACCTTGAAAAGATCGGGATGCTGCGGGCAGAGGCACTTGGTATAGAAATCCCACATACCGCCATCTTTCCAGGGTACGGGCGGATTGTAATCGGGCGATTCGTCGAATTGGGGATAATGCTTTAGCAAGGGGCCGATGGTAGTCTTTTCCGATTGGTGAGCCAGGAGGTTCATGGTAGGTATAAAGCGGATATGCGCAGCCCTGCAAGCTGCCACGATGCTTTGCAACTGCTGTTTGGACAGGGCGCCCGCGTCGGCGAGCTCGGGGTGCGACTCGAACTGATACTGGTACTCGATACGCAGACAGAGCGTGTTTACGCCCTCTTTGGGCAGGGCGTCCGTGATAAAGCGGCAAAGCAATGGGACGTCTTTCGGGTCGGGGCAGCTCAGCAGCAGGGCTTTTACCGGCAGATGGTTCCATTTAAAGGAGGGATCGGTCTGTGCGGCTCCGCTAAGACCAGCGGCCAGCAGGAAGATGAAAAGAATTTTCCGGGACATCGGCTTTTTATTGTAGGTGATCATTTGAGTGCGGAGGTTTGGTCCAGGATCGGTGCGTCGAGTCCCTGCAATTGCGGGGAGGTGGCTGGAAAGAGGTCCATGACCACGACTTTGTTGGCGCCTATGTTTAGCCAGGCGCCGGGAAGATACATGGTTTGGGTGGGTCCTATGTTCCAATATCGTCCCAAACAATGACCGTTGACCCAGACAACCCCTTTGTGGAAGGCGCGCAGGTCGAGAAAGGTGTCGGCTTTTCGGCGGACGCTGAAGTTCGCTTTGTAGAGGGCGGGGCCGGTTGGCGAGGGGCTGGTTGGTGCGGGGCTTTTTGATGCGGGGCCGGTTGGCGCGGGGCCCGATGGCGAGGGGCGTGCTGAATAGAGAAGGCGGGGACTTGCTTCTTCCAGCGGGAAAGGATATATACGCCAGCCCCTCACCGGCGTGGCGGAGAGTATCGGTGTGCCGGCAAGTATCGGTGTGTCGGAGAGTTTCGGCGTGGCGGTGAGCGTCGGCGTGGCGGAGAGCGGCGGGGTGGCGCTGAGTTTCGCCGTGGCGCTGAGCGTCGGCGTGCCGGAGAGGCCCTTCCAATCGGGCAATTTGGGCCCGTAGTTGACGCGGCCCATGGCTTCGACGAAGATGCGCAGAGTCGAAGGGGTGCTCCTTGCGGGAATTTTGACGAGGTGCTCACCATGGCGGCGATCGAGGGTGGCTAAGAGGCTGTCGCCCAGGTATACCAGCGCATAATCATGGACTTCTCCAACATCGAGTGTTGCGGCGTCTCCCGGAGGCAAGGTGGTCTCATAGAGAATATCGCCATGTCCCTCACCGATGGCCGGGCTTTCCATGCTCAGCAAGGTATCGCAAAGGAGGTGGCGGAGCAATTGGGGGAGCACCCGGGCCACGGCGACGCAGGAAAAAGGCGGGATGGTTTGCACCGGTATCGGCGGCGGGGGATCGGGCAGGCTTTCGCCGGGCCGCAGATATGCTTTCAACAAGTTGCGGAGGGCAAAGTATTTGGTTGTCGCCCGACCTTGTTCGCTAATGGGCGCATCATAGTCATAGGAAGTCGTCTCGGGCATATATGGATCGGCGTTAGCGCCCGACCATAATCCGAAGGTGGTGCCGCCGTGGACCATATAAATGCTGAAGGAAGCCCGGTGATCGAGCATGTAGCGGATAGCGTCCGCGACTTTATCCGCGGGGCCGGTCATGTGCCTGCCGCCCCAGCTGTCGAACCAGCCGGGATAATATTCGCTGACCATCAGCGGCCCCGTGGGGCGGACGGCGCGCAGGGCTTTCAGGCCTCCCTCCGGATCGCTGCCGAAGTTGACGGCGGAGAAGATATCGCTGCGCGTATCGTTGCGCAATTGCAGGGGTCCATCGCAGGTGAAGAGCGGAACGGTGAAGCCCGCGTCACGCAGCATATCCCTAAGCGCGGCAATGTAGGTTGTATCGTTGCCATAGCTGCCGTATTCGTTCTCCACCTGGACCATAAGAATATTTCCGCCCCGGTCGATCTGCAAGGGGGCCAGTTGCCGGCCTACCTCGTGGAGATACCCGCTGCATTGCCGCAGATACCAGGGATCGCGGGAGCGGAGGGCAAGGGGCCTTTTTTGCAGGAGCCACCAGGGGAAGCCCCCGAAATCCCACTCGGCGCACGAATAGGGGCCGGGGCGGAGCAGGACATACAGCCCTTCCTGCTGTGCCATCCGGCAAAAGGCAGCGGCATCTGCCTGGTCCTTCCAGTTGAAATTACCGGGAGCCGGCTCGTGCAGGTTCCAAAAGAGATAGGCGCAGATGGTATTAAGCCCCATCGCCTTCGCCATCTTCAAGCGATGCCGCCAATACGCGCGGGGTATCCGGGCAAAATGCATCTCGCCGCAACGGATCAGGAACGGCTGTCCATGGAGGAGAAAGCTCTCACTGCCGATGCGAAAGGGGGTTTGGGCGCCGGCTACCGCAGAGGCGAAGAGGAAAAGGGATAGTACGATGTTCTTCATGACTATTGCTGGGCGCCGATGCTTATTTTTCCATTTACGATACGGGGGTTGCCATCGATGTCGGTGCTGCCGCTGACAGCCATCGGGAGGGGGACGCCGGCATTCTTTGCCGGTGAAGCCGGTTGAATATGCAGGTCCGGCGTCGCCGTGCTCACAAGCAGGGGATCGACACCATACAGGGAAGCGGCATCCAGTCCCGAGACGGTCTGCCAGGCGGCAAGTGTAGAGGACGGTGTGCCGTTGGTGCTTTGCCAAAGCCAGCCCGGTATGCCCGTAGAAAAATACAGGTTGTGATCGATCACGTTATGTGCCCCCGTGGTGGAGTACTTGTGTACAAAGAGATCGGCGGTACCGGCATAGACCAGGTTGTTCATAAAGACATTGCTGTCACAATGTTCGGTGAGCCGTAATTCCCCTTCGATCTCGCCGAAGGCACCAGGGGCCTGGTCGTTGCCGAAGAGGGTATTGTTCACCACATAGCAGCTCTTCGTGCCGCTGCCGGTGAAGTTCAGGTAATCGCCCATATAGATGCCCGTGCGCCAGCAGTTGTAGACAAAGTTGTTCCTGACGATGGAAGTGCGGGTCGCATAGATGCTGCTCTCACTGACCAGACCGATGCCGCGGTCGCAGGCATAGACGGTGTTGCGTTCGACCACTGTTCCGGCGCCGCCGCAGATATAGATGGCGATGGCGCCGTAGTTGCCCGCGCCCCAGGTGGACACGCTGTTGGCCATGGAGACATTATACAGGGTATTGTCGCTGACAACACCGTTGCGGGCGTAATTGACGGTTACATTTCCCGACCGGTTGAGGTTATCACCGCCGGCGATGATGATGCCGATATTCTCGGTATTGTAGATGGTATTATGGCTCACGGTAAAGCTGTCCACGTTGCCGGCCAGGGTGATGTTCTCGCTGGTCCCCGTCCGGGTGTCATGGACGATGCAGCCGGTGATCATAAGATTGGAAATGGCGGTGTTGTTATCGCTGCCGATGACTAAGACGGCATGACCGCTGCGCCCGTCGGCCAGGGTGGTCGTATTTTTTATGTTATAGATATTGCAATTGCTGATGGTAATGTCATGTGAAGCGCCGTTGATAAAAATACCTTCGGGGTCTGTATTGGCGATGCTGCTGGTGAGATTGGCCACATCGAGTCCATCGAAAACGATGTACCGGACATTGCTGAGGCTGACGATGGCCTGCCATCCGGTGACCGTGATGGTGCTGCCATCGAGAACGGGTCTTTCGCCCGGATAGGCTTTAATAGTAATGGCTTTGCCCAGCAATCCCGAGCGGGTAATGGTGAGCGCACCGCTATAGGTGCCGCCGCGGACCATGACGGTGTCGCCGGGCACGGCCTGGTTCAATGCATAGGAAATGGTCTTGAGCGGAGCGGCCAGGGTGCCCGGATTGGAATCGCTGCCCGTGGCAGCAACGTACCAGGTGGCAGCTTTGGCTGCCGCAGCAGCAGGAGCAACGCTCTTTTTTGCGCAGGAGAGAAGACCGGCCATCAGCAGCGTAAGGAATGTCCTGATCATTGGGTAATTATTTTTCTGATCCTGTTGTTGTTCTTATCCAGTATGTAAACGGTTCCGTTCTTATCCACGCATACGCCGGTGGGGGCGCTGAAGGCGGCGGCTGCGCCTACACCGTCGATATACCCCGAGGTCCCGCTGCCGGCGAAGGTGCTTACGGCGCGGGTACCCGCATCGACATACCGGATGGACTGATCGGGATTATAGGAGCCGCCGTCCCAGGTTCCGTTGCCCGCTATATAGAGGTTGCCGGCGGCATCGAGGCCAAGGCCCCAGGGCGCGGAAAACTCCGCCTGTGTGGCGGGGCCATCCACATAGCCGGCCGTCCCATTTCCGGCGATGACGCTGTCTGTCCAGGTGCTTACGGAAAATTTATGGACCACATTGTCGCCGTTGCCCACAACATAGAGATTGCCTGAGCGGTCGAACCGTATGCCCGCGGGATAGTCGAGACCGGATATGATCGCGCTGCTGTTCCATTGTGCCGTCACCTGATAGACATTCCCGGGATTGGCGCAGCTGCTGTAGAAAGGATCGCCGCTGATGGGGTCGATGGAAATGCTCCAGGGCGCCTGGCCGCCCCAGGCCCACGTGACGGCCGTACCATCGGGAGCGATCTTCCGGATATCCCAGTTGCCCGGATCTACGGACCAGATGTTGCCTGCGGGGTCCAGCGCTACATCATAAGGGAGGCTGAACCTGGCGGCGGCGCCTTTACCATCGGCATAACCGCTGTTTGTGGGGTCACCCGCCAGGGTGGTCACATTGCCGCTGCTGTCGATCTTTCTGATGCAATGGTTGCCGGGATCGGCCACATAGACATTCAGGTTACTATCCACCGTGATGCCCATGCTCCGGTACCAGTTCTGCCCGCCGAAACTGAATTCCGCCTCGGTGCCGTTACCGTTGGCGAAGCCGGCCGTGCCTTTGCCGGCCAGCGTGCTCACGATATGGGCATACTGGTAATTGAACATGCCGGCGCTCACCACACTGTCGTTGCCTATTTTCACTATAATGTGCCCTGATCCGCATTTGGCGGGAACGACGGCCATGATCTGCCGGCCGTCGACTTTGACCACTTTAAGCTGATGGCCGTTGATGATAACGGCCACCTGATTGGTATCGGTAGTATAGTTGAGGCCGCTGATGAGAATCTCCGTTCCCAGGCCGCCCTTGGACGGGATAAAACTGTCGACGGCCATGGCGGAACCGGTGTGGTGCTGAAAACCATTGGTTTTGCTACAGCCGGTGGAAAGGGCGGCCAGGAGGAAGAAAGTGGATGGTAGCAGGAGTAATTGTATGATGCGTTGCATTGGGTTGTTGTTTGGATGAATGAGGATCGTTTACCAGCCCGGGTTTTGTACAATGGAATTGTCATTATCGATGTCCGACTGTTCGATCGGGAAGAGGTACATCTTATCGTCCCATGTCCGCGTCTGAAAAAGCGTGCGGGTATAGAAGCCGGTGAAGGAAAAACCCAGTCCGCCGTCATCCGCGCCTGTATTCATACTATAGATAGACTGGTTGACGGAGTTACCCAGCAGCTTTCGCCGGATCAGCGTAAAGTATCGGTCATTCTCGAAGCAGAGCTCAATTTGCCGTTCGCGCAATATATAGCTGCGCATCTGGTTTTGATCGCCTACGGCGGAGGGATAGGTGGTCTCGATGCCCCGCAGCCCTGCCCTGGCCCTGATCATATCGAGGTAGGTAACGATATCGGGGTTACCCGGGTCGTATTCGTTGAGGGCTTCTACATAATCCAGGAGGATCTCGGCATAGCGGATGAGGATCTGTGGCCTGTAATTGGTATGGTCCAGCCGGATATTGTCCGCGGGACTGACATTCTTGAGCACGCCATAGCCCGTGATCCTGTTGCTGCCCGCGGCTTTTTGTCCCGAGAGGCCGCTGTAGTAGAGCTCTACCCTGCCGGTGCCGTCCTGGTTGGCGGAGGAGCTGTAGTAGTTTTTATCGTCAACGGTGGGAGCCGGAAGCACGGGATGCATATTGTATTGGATAAAGGCATAGAACCGGGCCTCGCGGTTGGCATACATATTCCATTCACCCCGGAGGTGACCCCAGTAGTTGGTGTCCGCCGCTGCGGCGAATCCGGTTTCCACGTAGCCGGAGAGGGGATCGTCGATGGTGCGGCCATTGGCCATATAAAAAGCGTCCACGACGTTCTGGGTGGCATTATACATGTTGTAGCCGCCGGGGCCCGGAGACACGCATTTCGTATATCCCCATTGCGACCATTGGTTGTTGGCGAGGATGATCTCGCTGTTCCAGTTGACCAGGAACAGGTCGCGGACGGATAGATAGGGGTCGAATGCAGCGCCGCCCTCGTCGAGGTTGGTAAACAGGTGATGGGCGTCAAGGTCGATGACAGCCTTTGCCGCGGCCGCGGCGGTCTTCCAGCGGTTGACATCCGCCGATGCGGGCGCCAGCATTGTGCCGTCGTGATTCTTGAAATTAGCGAAATAGGGATTGCCGTTCCACAGCGGGCTGGCGGCGAGCAGGGCTGCCTGGGCTTTTATGGCGAGACAGGCTCCCCGGCTGGCGCGGCCGTAGTTGGTGCTGACGGACCATGCGATGGGAAGGTGGGCGCCGGCCTCGTCCATCAGTTGGTCGATATAGGCGACGCAGCTATCGAAGGGGGAACGGGGATAGACATTGTCATTGGCCGTCTGGCTGATGAGACCGGCGACCTTTACGAAGGGACCGTATTGCCGCAGCAGCTGCCAGTAGAAATAGCCGCGGAGGAACCGGCCCTCTGCCGTATACTGTGTCTTGAGGCTGTCGCTAAGCTGGGTAGAAGGGACCTTCCCGATATTCTGTTCGAAGACGATCGTTTCCCGGATGCCGGCATAGTAGCTGCCCCAGTTGTAAAAATAGGCCGAGGAGGCGTTCCAGTTGCCGCTGACCATTTGCCGGACGTTGGTGCCGGCGATGCATACCGAGCTTTCATCGGCCGCGCCCATGGCTGCATAGTCGCCGCCGTCGGAATTATGCAGCAGGCTATAGATATTGTACATATAGGCTTCCGCATTGGCCCTGGTCTGCCAGATCTGGTCTTCGGTGAGCAGGTTGTCGGGCCGCTCGTCCAGGTATTTCTTGCAGGAAAAAAGGGACAGCGAGGTCAGTACGATGAGTATTATATATTCAGGCTTTTTCATTTCCGGTGTTTTAAGCATTAAAAATTGGCCCTTATCCCGGCTACGACGGTGCGGACAGGGGGATAACCGGCTCCGTCGGAACCCAGCTCGGGGTCCCATAATTTGAATTTGGAAAAAGTGAGCAGGTTGGTGCCGGCGAGGTAAAAATAGAGGCTGCCGACGCCGGATGTTTTAAGCTTTGCGTTGGACAAGGTATAGCCGATGGACGCCTGTTTAAGCCGGGTATAGGCGCCGTCTTTCAACCACCAGGTGCTATTGACATAATTGTTGGAGGTGGTGGAAGCGCCGATGCTCAGGCGTGGATAGGCGACGTGCTGGCTGGGGTTGGCGATGGTCCAGCGGCTGGTGACATTGTTCAGGATATTGGCGGGATACTGGCCGATGCCGGCGAAGGGAATGACGCCGACGCCCGCGGCTCCGGCGTTGTTGATGGCGACCGATGAGCCGTTGGCCATGATGCCGACGCCGGCAACACCCTGGAAGAGCATGGAGAGGTCGAATTTCCTATAGGAAAGCGAGAAACCTGTTCCATACGACCAGTCGGGGAAGGAGGATCTCTTCAGGTATTTCTCGTCATAGGCATCGACCGACCCATCCCCATTGAGGTCTTTATATTTGATGTCCCCCGGGTAGATGGTGGTATTCAGCGTCTGCACGGGACTCTTGGCGATGTCGTTCTGGTCCTGGAAAAGGCCCAGGGAAGTATAGCCATAGAACTCGTTGAATTTTGTACCGGTAGCCCGCATCCAGGGGTATTTACGGACGGGCTCGTCCTCG
>Ga0070730_10005113_pt1 | contig 11369 bp, 17 predicted proteins | sample Coa_R1_3_FD_66447 | JGI IMG/M metagenome (GOLD analysis project Ga0070730, IMG submission 66447) | Surface soil microbial communities from Centralia Pennsylvania, which are recovering from an underground coalmine fire - Coalmine... | ecosystem: Environmental > Terrestrial > Soil > Unclassified ... | reverse complement strand
ATCGTTCAGTGACAATCTTTTGACAAGAGAACGTTTGACAGATTCAGGGCGCATGGCTAATATTCAACCGGATGGTTGATCATTGCCAATCCGCTGAACTGGATCGGATCTTCTCCGCGCTGGCGGATCCCACGCGACGCGCTATTCTGCTGGGGCTCACGCGGCGTCCTGCCACCATCAATGAGATCGCAAGGCCCTTCCCCGTTTCACTCAATGCTGTTTCTAAACACGTCATGGTGCTGGAACGTGCAGGACTGTTACGCCGCGAGATCAAGGGGCGCCAACACTACTGCTGGATCGAGCCTCGTCCTTTGCGGGAAGCAGATGAGTGGTTGGAGCATTATCGGCAATTCTGGGAACAGCGTATGGACGCATTGGAAGCGTATGTCGCACGCAGATACCACGCCTCAAAGAGGAGGACCAGGCATGGAAACGACCGCTGACGGCAGGCATCGGATTGTGGTGCGCCGGAAAATGCCGGCGCCGCGGGAAGTCGTATATGAGGCATGGACCGATCCGGCAGGGTTGAGGGAATGGATGTGTCCAGGGGACGTTATATCGGCTGAGGCCACACTCGATGTACGGGTCGGCGGTTCGTTTCGCATCACGATGCGAAGCAAAGAACGGGTTCACGAGCATATCGGGACCTATCAGATCGTTGAGCCGGCGGCGAAGCTAAGCTTCACCTGGTCGGGTGTGGACAATCCAAACGAAATCACCTTGGTGACGGTGGAATTCATCCCTCGGGGCGCTGAAAGCGAATTAGTCATCACCCACGAGCGCTTCACGAAGGCAGACGTTGCGCAGCGCTATGAAATGGGTTGGGGAACCATCTCGCGCAAGTTTGCCGAGTACCTCGCCGGCAATCGTAGCGAAAGGGCAACCCATCATACCTAGGATCGCAGTGAATTATGAGCGACTGGACTGACGTTATGAAATTAAGCAACAAAGTAGCTGTCATTACTGGTGGCAACAGCGGAATCGGATTGGCGATAGCGCGGGAGTTCAAGAGCAATGGCGCGAAGGTCGTGATTTTCGGCCGTAGCCAGCGAACGCTGGATCAAGCTGCCCAGAGCCTGGGCGGGGACTCGCTTGCGGTTCAAGGCGATGTTCGCAAGATGGATGATCTCGAACGCCTGTTCGAGGAGACGGCAAAGACATTTGGCAAAATAGATGTTCTGGTCGCGAACGCCGGTATTGCCAAATTTGCTCCGATCGAGAGCCTGCCCGAAGGGCTGTTTGACGAACTCTCCGACATTCTATTCAAAGGCTTGTTTTTTACGGTGCAAAAAGCATTGCCCTGCATGCGGGACGGAGCATCGATTATCCTCGTCGGCTCGGCCGATTCCGACAAGCTCGGACGCATCGGCACTTCGATCTACTCGGCCGCGAAGGCCGCTGTACGCTCTTTAGTGCGTTCGATGGCGGTGGAGTTGCTCCCTCGCCGCATTCGCGTCAACGTACTCAGTCCGGGCATGACGGACACGCCCATCATCAGCCGCGAAGGAGGACCGCCGGGCATGACTCCCGAGCAACTCGCGGCCGTTATCACCAGCACCATCCCGCTGAGACGGCGCGGCACGCCAGAGGAGATGGCCAAGGCCGCCTTGTTTCTCGCTACAGACGACTCCAGCTACTGCCTGGGATCGGAAATCGTGGTGGATGGTGGAATGACACAACTGGTGAACCCAGCGTGATTCAAAGGAAGGCGGAGATGGCATGTCCGCCGCCAGTTCCTGGCACCGAAGGTTGTGTGAATTGAACGTTTGGAGAGACTTATGGCTGAAATCAAGCACCAGATACCCATTAAAGCTTCACCTCAAAAAGTCTATGCCGCTCTCGCTACCCAGACGGGTTTGCGTGGCTGGTGGACAGCCGATACCACCGTGGACGAGAAGGTTGGCGGAAAGGCTGAATTTGGCTTCGAAAAGCGCGGCATGGTATTTCGCATGAACATCGACAAGCTCGAACCGGCCAAGCGCGTGGTTTGGAGCTGCCACGGGGACCATCCGGAATGGAACGGGACACTCCTCACCTGGGAGTTGAGTCCACAAAACGGCGGCACTACCTTGCGCCTCACGCAAAGCGGCTGGAAAGAGATCAGCGATTTCTGTGCAACGTGCAATTCCACTTGGGGCGAGCTGATGTACCGCTTGAAGGATTATGTCGAGGGCAAAAATCCCGGACCGCACTGGAAGGAATAAGAGAGCGGATGGGGGGAACAGCAACAATGGCGGATATCTTGCACCGTGTGGGAATCGCGTGCGTTCCCGAGAAGGTTTTTGCGGCACTTTCTGAGAAACAGGGCCTCGCCGGATGGTGGACGAAGGACGTAGACGCGTCGCCGACGGTTGGAGCGATTAATGAATTTCGATTCGGGGATCGCGGCTTTCAACACATGAAAGTCGTGGAGCTGTTCCCAGGAAAACGCGTGAAATGGCTGTGCGTGGACGGCGCCAAAGAGTGGATTGGAACCGAGTTCACGTTCGATCTTCGAGAGACAGATGGCCTCACAGTCCTACTTTTCGCGCAGCGAGGTTGGAAAGAGCAGGGGGAATTCATGCACTACTGCAGCACGAAGTGGGGGACCTATCTAGTGGGTCTGAAATCGTTCTGCGAAACAGGGAAAGGTTCGCCCTTCCCGAACGATGTGGACATCGGGTAGTCCAGATGAAATGTACGCATGAACGATCTCTGTCATAGCACGGCCACCAGCCAAGTGGCGTTTTGCGTGTCGCCGCCTGGCAACCGAGGCCGACAGCTAGCGCCAGCGTGCTATACGCGCATTCCCCAGCAGTCGGACGCGCAAGATTATTGCCGCCTCGGACACAATATTCCAAACGCCATAAGGCGACAAAAAGGAGCTTCGCTAATGCCGATTTTTCAGACTGGTGGTTATCAGGTGAAGCCGTCAGCAGTGAACAAAGTAAAGCAGGCAATCAAGGAGTTTGTGCAGTACGTTCAGACCAATGAGCCGGGCACGCAGATGTATCTGGCCTGGCAGGAAAAGAGCGATCCAACGCGCTTCTTGCATCTGTTTATCTTTGCTGATGAAGCTTCGCAAGCACGCCATGGTCAGTCGGAGGCGGTGAGACGTTTTGAATCGGTTTATGCGCCCGAGTTGGTCGGCGGAGAGGTCGTGTTCACTGACTATGAATTGATTTCCGGGAAGCCTACGCCGGAACAATGGGCGCAATGGCAGACCCTCTTCAAATCCTCCACCGCAGTTCGAAAGGGATAAGCTGCAGTTCACATCCTTGCACCCACTACAGGTGCTAGCTCCGAAGAAAGGGATGGGTATGGAAAACGCAGGAGAAGTTCTCAGAAAATTCTACGCGGCCGTGGTGAAAAGGGATCTCGCGACGGCTCGCTCTTGCCTCGCCGACGATATGGTCTTTGAGGGCCTCTTTGAGACCTATCGCAGCGCTGACGATTACATGAAGACCTTTGCCGGGCTGTTGCAAATTACGGTGTGCCTCGACGTAAGGAAGATCATCGGCGAGGGCAACGATGCTGCCGTGTTCTTCAAACTGGAAACCAAAGCGCCGGCCGAAGCGACGGTCTTGGTGGCTGAATGGCATCAGGTCAAGAATGGCAAGATATTCCATGCCCAATCGGCCTTCGACGGCCGTCCCTATGCAGCAATGTTTGCCGTTGCTGGGACCAGCGCAGCCGACTAAGCTTGTTCGTCAAATGCAAGCCGACTGAGAAGGGGCGACGTAATCGTGCATTTCAGGTTGTCGCTTACAGTGCTTGCTCTGATGATCTCTGCTTTCGCCCAGGAGCGTCTGCCCGAGATTCTCGAGGTTTATCGTGAACTTTGGAAGCCTGGCGGGCGATAACTGTGGGCAACCCATCGAGGCTGAGCGCGCTATTATCTGATTCATGCCGGATTTCTCGTAAGGATTGAGCTTGTGGAAGAAGCAGCTGGGGCGTGTGCCAAATTCTGTATGGGAACAAACCGAACTCGAAAGTTTGGTGCTTGCCGAGAATGAGCTATCCGAAGTGTCCGAGCAGATCGGTCGCCTGAAGCGGCTTCGGATGCTTGATCTCGGGCATAACAAATTAACGCGTTTGCCCGAGAGTCTGGGTGAAATCGAGGGTCTCACTGATTTCTTATATCTCCACGACAATCGATTAACCTCGCTGCCATTGTCTTTTGGAACGCTGACGAAGTTGCGCTATCTGAACATAAGTGAGAATGCTTTCGAAGTGTTTCCGGAATGCGTGTCCAGTATGTCGAGCCTGATTGAGCTTAGGGCGTCTGACAACCGGTTGGCATGGCTCCCTGATTCGATTGGGCGATTGTCACGCTTGCGAGAGTTGCACCTCAGAAACAACAAGCTAAGCTCGTTGCCAGAAACGATTGGGGAATTGCTCGAACTACGGCAGATTGATCTCCGGGGCAACTTGCTGACGCAGTTGCCTGCAGGAATTGCTGCCCTACCTCGATTAGAGAAACTAGACTTGCGGTGGATGGTCACGCTGACACCACCCTTCTGGTTTGCAGATCTCGAAGCGCGCGGATGCCTGGTCTATCGTTGAATCACTCTCACCATGACTGGCAATGTGCTAAGGTGCGGATTCGTATGAATGGCCGGCCCCTCGGTTCCGCTCCCATCCTCTGCGCTCACCTGCTGCGCAGAGTGGACGAAAAACTGTTAGAGCTGTTGGGTTCCCTCGAACCGAGCGAGTGGGATCTGGAGACTATTGCACCATTCTGGAGGGTTCGCGACGTCGCAGCCCATTTGCTCGATACGGCGCTTCGCAAACTTTCCATGGCTCGTGACTCTTGTTACGTGGAAGCCATTGTTATCCGCTCACCTCAGGATGTAATCGCATTGGTGAATCGTCTGAACGCGGAAGGCGTAACCGTCTACCGCCGTCTTAGCCCGCTGGTCCTGATCGACATGATGAAGGCGGCTTGTCAACAGAGCGCCCGTTTTCACGAGTCTCTCGACCCGTTTGCTCCTGCCACATTCGCTGTCAGTTGGGCAGGAGAAGAACAGTCCTTGAACTGGTTTGACACTGCACGCGAATTGACGGAACGCTGGCATCACCAGCAGCAGATTCGGCTCGCCACAAATCGGCCTGGCATTATGACGCCGGATCTGTATCACCCGGTCCTTGATTGCTTCGTGCGAGGACTGCCGCACCTCTATCGAGATAGCGCTGCCGCTGTCGGAACAGTACTTCTGCTGGAGATTTCCGGAGAATGCGGCGGACAATGGTTTCTGTCCAGAGGATCGACGCGATGGAATTTCGTGAGTCCATCGGCCGGGGAGGTCACCTCCCGAGTGAAGATACCGCAGGAGTTGGCTTGGCGTGTTTTCACAAAAGGCATTGATCATGATTCAGCCCGGACACAGATTGAGATTGAAGGAGATCGTGACCTTGGAGAAAACGTTCTTCGTCTGACTGCGATCGTCGGTTAGGACGCGTTCCTGGTGGTTCGTCGGCAACCGAGAAACTGAGAATGGCTCTCGATGCCCCCGAACCGCGTCCGATGACCGACACACCTACCAACGCATGGCGAAACCCGCTTACCAATGCGGCAGCGCTACCCTCAGACACACGGCGGTTCAGCGCAAAGGCCCCAATTCAATCGGTGCGCGCGGCGTTAATGAATTCCTGTAGGGTCTGTTTCGAGTCCACGAGAAATCTCACTGGAAATTGCTTTCGTCGAGCTAAGCCCAACCAAAGCCCAAGAAAGCCGCTGGGATGTGTCGTCAGTCTTACTGCGCCGCTAGGATGCGTGAATTCACTCGCGAAATATGCAGCTTCCCACGCCGCGATCGTACTCCCGCTTACCTCCTCGGGAATCCGCATACTGCCAAGACACACTCGGCCTTGCCCATCGGTGTTCCAGTAGGGCGCATTCCGCAAAGGCGTATCAGCATTCGGGCGACGGTTTTCGGCGAGAGCGCGGACAAATAGTTCGCGCCCGCAAATCATGAATACCAGCGGTGGATGGGGATATAGGTTGCCGTTCAGCTTGGCTGCCTCCGCGCTCTCACCCCCGAAAAACATGATGCGGCGTTGCGCGGGACTCCACCAGGCGATCGACTCCGGTGTTCTGGCCACCACGTTGGCCGGCAGGATTTCGGGGGCCATGCTTGCGCCAAGGCCTTTGGCCAGCACTTCCAGAAATCTCGTCGTCACCGACTGGCCCGCGCACAAATACGGCGGCCCGTCGGGCCGGCTCTTGACTTCGTGTAACGTGGCGAAGGCTCGACTGCCCTCCTGGTACACGAGCACAGCGTGCTTGAGGTTAAAGATTCGGTTGTCGCCAATTCGCACATGGGCATTCACGGATTTACCCCTCGCGACCAATGATGCCGCCGTCATTTCCGGGCATGAGATCAATCAGCCGGCTTGCGGCGGCAAGCGTTTCGCATGCAATCCCAAGAGTTCGGAATGCCTTGCCAACGCTGACGGGTTCGGAGAGCTTGAGCGGGATGATCAGATTCGGCTGCGGCGTCACCTCCATCGCGGTTTGCCCTTCATCGTCAAAACAGCCGACGATGGCATCGCCCTGGGAGAAAGCCGCCAGAAGACACGGCAGTGGCGGATTCGAGTCCATGAGTTGCTCCCCCATGTCCTCGGTGAACTCGGGTCGCTTTGCCCTCTCGGAAACACGGCTCAACTCCAGCAAACTGTCTGCGAGGGCCGTTACAGTCTGGTTCGTTATCCTCTGGCGCAAGCTACACAGCTCTCTACGGCTGAGCGGCGTCTCCTTGAGACACTTCGGAGTGCACCCTTCGACGTCTGGTAATTCATATTGATCCGCGTTCTCCTCACCTTCATACCATTGACGCAGCATATCGACCCGTTCTTCGGCGTCACGATAGTCGTACACGCGCACCCATCGGTTGAGTGCTCCCGCAAAACGAGTGAAGAATGTCGAGGGTAACTGCGGGTGCACCTTCTCGAGGATGTCCAGCGTCGGATTCAACAGCACGAATGCCGCAGCCTCCGGATCGACTACGAGATATAGCGTGCCTCGAGGCGCGCGCTCCTCCGAGTAGTCGACGAGCCGGTCGCTGATCGTGACATCCAGATCAAACCTGCGGTCGATTGCGCTCCCACCGTGGTCCCGGATCCAGCGCTGCAGCGTTAACAGTAAGTATTTGGTCGGATCGCGCCCGCTTTTTTCCCAGTCTTGTACGACCGCGATCTTGGACGTCACCAGGAGCTCAGCCAGACCAACCGCCTCGGCGTCATCCGCAAGGAAGCGTTGCTCGGTGGTCACTCCTTCTAGCGACGGCAAGCCAGCATGGGAAGGCGGGGCCATCAAATGGGCGGCAGCGATCCTGCCGGGGGCAGGAGACGTTTTCCGCTGCGCCAGCGCCAGCGCGAGCACTGGTCCACTGCCTTCGCAACGAGTGCCGACGACACCTGCAGTTCGCGACATTGGAGAAATCTCCCGAGTACACTCTCGTGCCGTGCCATGCGCTGCTTGCTTAATGACCCTAGTTCCCATAGAACGAGGGAGCGCGGCGATGCGGAGCCTGAGTTTGCTTTAACCGTTTTAGCCATAATTTCCACAGGCGGCGAAATAGAAGGCCATTTCGAGATGGGCAAGCGCCGGATCCTTGGCTACAATTTCCGTGGAGAACTGCCATGATGACGGACCCAGCCACCGCTATCAAACGCGAAGTCTTTCAGTTGATTGACCAGCAGATCGAAATATTGAGACAAGAGGGGCGCTTGACGGATTCTGATTTGGACCAGTTGCGCCTACGTTCCGGGCGAATTTCCGAGCTCTACCAAGAGCTCGATCGCGTGGTCAGAAGTCGCATATCTGCCGTTCCACGATTCGCCAAAGCATCGTAGCTTCTCCGCAGTTTGAGGGGGTGCAGGCCGTCATCCTGGGCGTGAGTCTAACCACCGGGTGACGGCCTGTTGTGTGCGGCCGCCTTTCTTCGCCACCTCTGACCGGCTGCAGCACACACCAGAGCGCTTTTGTCAGCGAACGCGGTGGGATAAGCTCTTCTTCGTCTCTAGGCGCGTTCCTTTCAACCAATGGTGACGCGGAACCGTGGTCATCGCGTTCTGGGCGCAAGCTGAACTCTCTCCCTGGTTAGTGTATTTACCCAGACCCGGATTGAAATCAGTCTCCTGCTTGTGTAAACTTCCTGCCAATTGCCTGGAGGGGTATGGCAACCCGCCGGAACTTTCTTGAAAAATCGACGCAATTGGCTGCCGGCGCACTCGCAGCCGCGGCCATTACCGCTTCCAACGGTGAGGCGCAGACTCAGCAACCTCAGACACCCAAGAAGAAACTGCACATCTTGATGCGGAGTTCTTGGGGAACCGATGAGCCGACTCGAGCCTCCTTCGCCTTTTCCCACGGACTTGCACTGGCCGACGCCGGGCATGATGTGCAGATATTTCTCACTCACGACGCCACCTACCTCATGCGCAAGGCGACGGTTGATGCAGTCAAACCCATCGGATGGCCTCCCCTAAGCGAGACCATGGCGAAGATTGTAGACAAAAGGATCCCAGTATTTTCTTGAGGAGCCTGTTCCCGGGCCCGTGGGGTCACGGAGGCAGACTTGAGCAGTTGGAACGCGCAATGGGGAACGGTTCCGATCTACGTTTCCCTGGTGGAATGGGCAGACCACGTCATCAGTGAATAAAGCCTAGGATGCGGTCGGGATGCGCACGATCTAGCGGCTTTTCTGTTTAGCCTTGCTCGCCCCAGGCATTGGTAGCGGCGCCTACGATCATCGCTTCACTCTGAACAAGCGTTTCAGTTAACTCTTCCCCGTGCAGAGTATTATTGCAAATCTCAATCGTGGGCATTTGGTGCGATAACCACACGAGATATATCTCTCCTCACGCTTTTTCCGAGGTAGTCATTTCGTGACATTGAATTTAGACTCTTTCAAAGTGAAGCGGATTCTGGTGTCCTGGAGCAGTGGGAAAGACAGCGCATGGACTCTCCATGTGCTGCGACAGCAGCAGCATTACGAAGTCGCCGGACTGCTGACCACGTTCAATGAAACCGCGGATAGAGTGGCAATGCACGCAGTGCGCCGGGAACTCGTGGAGCAGCAGGCGGCGCTAGCTGGGTTGCCGCTCTGGGACGTGGGCCTCCCCTGGCCGTGTTCGAACGAACAATACGAAAACCTAATGGCGGAGACGTGTGCCAAAGCGCGCGCCGAAGAAATCGAAGGGATCGCATTTGGTGATCTTTTTCTCGAAGATGTACGCGCGTACCGTGAGAGGCAGCTCAAGGACACAGGACTTGAGCCGATATTCCCACTTTGGCGGAGGCCCACCAGAGAATTAGCGAACGAAATGATTGCAGCCGGAATGCGAGCGAAGCTGACGTGCGTGGACACGCAGCAACTCGATGCTCGATTTCTGGGACGAGAGTTTGACGAACAATTCCAGGCTGACTTGCCAACTGGAGTCGATCCATGCGGAGAGAACGGCGAGTTTCATTCCTTCGTCTATGCAGGCCCGATGCTGAATCAGGAAATCCCGGTTTTGCTGGGGGAGACCGTGGTGCGCGATCAATTTGTTTTTGCGGATCTGATGCCAGCCGGCGTTGCTGCTACCCCTTCGTCCCTATAGCCCTCACGAAGCTGTACTGCATCTGGTCTCCGGACGCATCTGGTCCGGATATCGCGGCTGTGGCGAGTTCGGGGTATTGGTGGCTGTAGAGGCTCTTCACTTCTTCTGGCGTCATTCGTGGATCTGGATCCGGAAGTTTGACACCGTTGTAGGTGAAGCTGCGAGATAACGGTTTTGCGTCGATCATGGCGTAGTCCTTTCGGGCGCACTCGTCTCAGTGCCAGATTTCTCGGTTTGGGTTTGTGCAGGAAAGAGACTCGGCGTGCTATCCGCCCTCGCTGCGACTGGTGTTGCACTCTCCTCTTTCGCGGTGCCTGTATCGGGTTTTGAGGTCGATTGCGTGGTCTTTGCCTTCTGGCGCGCAGCTTTGGCCGCCGCATCCATCTCGGCCTTGACTTCTGCCAAGGTGCTTCCGAGCACGAGATGAGATTCAACGTAGCTGGCGAGATGCTGGCCCAGCTCTCTGTCCAAATCCTCTGGCGATCCCGTGTAGCTCAGGGGCGTGGTGAGAGCCTCGTCTTCCCCTTCTTTGGCTTTTGCGGGAATCACGTTGACTTTCAGCTTTTCGTCAATGCGCGCGACTGTGATCAGCAGCGTGCGTTGCTTGAGCAATGGCATCAGTTCGACAAACAAGTTCGTTCCTCCTTTGAACTCGCGTTAATTTGCTGTTTGGGACCTGGAAATCCGGTAGCGAAAAGCGCCGGGACGGGCACTCGATCGGGGATGGGGTGAGTAGGATCGATGAGTGCCCAGTCCCTGTCCGTGGCTCTGCCAATATCGCAGAGAGTTCCACAGATCCGTAAATGTCGGAAGCCATCCTGTCTGCCAGCGTGCTTCTTCTAAGAGCAGCCGCTTGTGCCGCCGCACTCCATGCAGCGATAACAGGAGCCGTTTCTAACCATCAAGGAGCCGCAGAACTGGCAGGTCGGTGCATCCCCCAGATTGACGATCTCGCTGAGAGCCTTCGCTGCATTGCCGGCAACAGCCTGGAGCTGTTTCCCGTTCGACAGTTCGAAAAGGATTCCTTGCTCGCCCTTCAGGAATCTGAGTTCGAGCCAGCGAAACAAGTAATCCATGAGTGACTTGGCGTAGCCGATCTTGGGATTGCCCGACCATCCGCTCGGCTCAAATCGCGTGTGGCTGAATTTGTCATAGAGAACCTTCAAGGGGACACCGTATTGAAGAGCGAGCGACACTGCGGTGGCGAATGAATCCATCAGACCAGAAACGGTCGAGCCTTCTTTCGCCATCCGGATGAACATTTCTCCCGGAGCCCCGTCTTCGTAAAGGCCTACGGTGACGTATCCTTCCTGCCCGCCGATCGAAAAGTGATGAGTCAGGCTGTGTCGCTCGTCGGGAAGGCGCCGCCTGATTGCCGGATAACTCCCGTTGTTCTTAGCGGTTTCAACGGAGCCGTTGGCATTACTATCGGTCGTGTCAGGGCTCGCATTCGCGACGACTTGCCTGGCATCAACGCCCTTAATCCCGCTAGTTCCCGACATATGGACCTCCGCAACCGCAGATCACCTCTCGGGCTTAACTTTTGCGAAAAGCACGGCGACGCCGTCCTGGTAGACAGGCTTCCAATCATCTCTTTCCCTCATAACGCTTGCCAAAGCTGAATCAACCGGGAGCAGTGCTGCGTTTACTTTGTATCGATCCAGAACCCTGCTCCAGTCAGGATCTGCATCCCATGCCCGAAGTCCTTCGTTCACAAAACGAGGACCATAAAAATCCGTCCGGCCGTCATCGAAGACCCGTAGCGAAGGCCACAGGCGGTA
>Ga0070730_10005112_pt1 | contig 11369 bp, 6 predicted proteins | sample Coa_R1_3_FD_66447 | JGI IMG/M metagenome (GOLD analysis project Ga0070730, IMG submission 66447) | Surface soil microbial communities from Centralia Pennsylvania, which are recovering from an underground coalmine fire - Coalmine... | ecosystem: Environmental > Terrestrial > Soil > Unclassified ... | reverse complement strand
GCTTTGGCCTGGGCGTCGGATACACCTCCGATGGTTTGAACACTGCCATTCAGCACTTGCATCAGGCGGGGAACATCGGTGAAGTAGTAGAGCGACACCTGGTCGGCTTCGGCGTTTTCGAAGTCACCGGCGAGGGCATCGTGCACGCGCGAGATGGACGCGCGGAGCTGGTTTGTCCACGTTTGCATGTCCTCGAAATTCTTGCGCGCGGTAGAGAGCTTGAAGTCGGTCGGCTGTCCGTCTACTAGATATCCCACGAGCGGTGGCCACGCATTCACGACCGCTTCTGCGGCGGTAAGCGTCTCGGTCTTGTCGCGAACTGAGCCGACGGCGTCCGCATTGTTTTTTGCTGGATCGGTTTGCACGTCTGCGATCTTGCCGTCGAGCGCGTGAGCATCGTTCGAGAGTTCCCCCTGGATAGTCGAGAACCAGTCGGCCAACCCGAGTTCAATGTTGTTCGTGGAGTCCTGGACCTTCTTCATCTCAGCGTCCGGGTCCGGCTGGGTCGTAGGGGGAGTCGATCCGCTACTGGCATTCGTTGAGGAGGCAGATGCCACTACTGGCTTCATGCTCTTCCACGCGGAGCTATATTGCTGCACGCTATCGAGTGCTTCTCGTAGGGCAGGAATGCCTTTGGGAAGCACTTGCAGCAGAACGGCTGCCGCGGGTTTGGGCGGAGTCGAGCCAGAAGCCCCGATCAGATTCTTATCGGAGAAGACCTTGACCTTGTCCAGTAAATCATCGAAGCGACCCGCCACGTAAGGCGAGATACTCTGCAGCGCCTTCGTCAGTCCTGTCTGGGCTCCGGGCAGGGCGCTAGACTTGTCGCCCGCGTCTTTTTGCACCGTCGCGCACTTAGCGAGAGCGTTACTAACATCTTGTTGCGGAGCGTCGGCAGGTTGCTGCAGCTTGCCTTTGTCGCATTCCTGACTGAGAGCGGTCATGGACGGACTCTTCGTATCTAAGTCCGTGATTGAAGTGCTCACAGCGTTGAGTAGATCGTTAGTCTGGATGGACTGCACTGTGCTTTGAAGATTCTGGACATTGTCCTGCGCGGATTGCCCCGACTTTGCCGTAGGCCCGGTGAGGTCATTGATGCTCTTCTGATACTTCTGCGCCTTGTCGAGAGCATCGGCGGCCTTGGCAACATTTTTCGCGACTTGATCGGCGGCGTCAGATGCTTTCTGCGCTTGTTTGCTGGCATCCGTTGCACTGAGGCCAGATGTGGCGGGCGCACTCGCAGCCGGCGGAGTTGCGGGTGGGGCAGATTTCGTCTGGGGATCGTCGGAGAGCGCCACCGCAATGGCGCTCAAACAGAGAACGGTAGCGATAAGCGTGGTGCTATGATCGCGCATCGAAGTGACCTTCTTCTTAGGAGGTTGCAGGGCCCGACTTAGGGAAGGACCTTGGTTGCCTGGGAGCGACCGAGTCCTCGGGGAAGTAAGGCAACCTAGTGGAAGTGTATTCCTCATGTCAACGAGAAAGAAGGTCTTGTTACGAAATCCGAACAAAGTGTGATGGCAAACACAGAGACTCATATTTTTTTGTGAGAGTTTGGACGCACAAACGGGCGTAAGCTACCTTTGGAGTTAGCCATGCCAGCCAGTGGACACCGGCCGGAAACGAATTTCGGCGCGGGTCGTCGAAAGCCAGATCGCGGGATCATCAAAGAGGCCGCTGCGCTCCCGCCCACGAATCGCGCCAGCCTGGATTACTACCGTTCTCCAAGACCGAACATTCGGGATGTTGTGCAAGAAGCCGGCGTCCTGAATCCAGTGACCATGGAGGCGGAGCCTATGGTCAGTCTTCCCGACGTGGCGGTTGCCAGCTTCGGAAAGACCGAATTGCTGGAAGCGATTATCGGGAATGATGACCGCGTGCGAGTCGCGGACCAATTGCTCTCGGGCAACCCCTGGCGACAGATTTGTGCGCTGAGGATTCGGGCGGCCTCCGGGCAGATGTACGTTGGCACCGGATGGTTTATTGGACCGAAGGCGCTCGCCACAGCGGGCCATTGCGTTTACCTGCAGGATGAAGGGGGTTGGCCGGAATCGATTGACGTGATTCCTGCCAAGCACGGTGGTGTTGAACCGTTTGGACACGCTCGCTCCGCGAAGTTCGCCTGTGTGGATGGCTGGACCAAAGAACGCAAGCGCGATTGCGACTACGGGGTAATTTTCCTGGAAGATGATGCCGTTGGCAGGCAAGTGGGTAACTTCGAAGTGCAAGCCCTGAATGATGACGAACTGCGGGGCATTGACGCGAAGATTTCAGGGTATCCAGCGGATAAGGACCTGGCCGAGTATCAATACTTTCATGAGCGCCCGCTCTCGTCGGTGACTGCGACGAGATTGAACTATGACATCGACACCTTTGGTGGACAGAGCGGCAGCCCCATCTGGCAGGACACGGAAGAGCGCGGGCTAATCGCGGTGGGAATTCATACGACTGGCGGATTGTCGAGCAATTCGGGCACGCGCATTAGCAATGACGTTCTGGCCAATCTGATTTCGTGGTTGGAAGCGGCGAAATGAAACCTCTCCGAATCAAAGGCAATCCCGGCACCGCCCCGGTGGGCCCGGTCCAACCTCAGCCTCCCTCGCCGCAGCCAACCAAATCTCCGAGCGAACCAGTGCGCAAGGGGCGATTGGAGATTGAAAACGGTCATGCGTATGTTTTGTTCGGCGCATCGAGAATCGAACTGGATGACGCCAGTACGGCCAAAATCTTATCCGGCAAGACGCCTCCGAGGCCGTCAGTCAGAGCGGATGCCTTCACGGCGCCCGATGAACTGAGGCCAGCAATCGAGGCAGCACTCAAACATCGCGATGAACTGATGAAGTATCCCGGCGTGGTCTCGGTGCGAGCGGGCTACAAGTTTGTTGGCGGGTTGATTCGCGACACGCCGTGCGTGGTTGTCGCGGTGGTTCGGAAGTTAAAAGACCTCCCGCAGGGAGATAAAATTCCGGCCGTCCTCAAGGAAGGAATTCCGACCGACGTCACCGTGGCCGATCCGTATGAACTGTTGGCGCAATTGCACTCTCACGATGAAGCGGTGCCTCTTGCTCCGCAGCCCCGCCTTCTGATTGACGAGTTACAGGGTCAGGTCGATGAAAGTGAGATGGAGGAGGCCCTCCCGGTCATTACCTACGAGCCGCCGCCCGATGGAAATCTCGAACCGATAACGGGCGCGATGACTCTTAACTGCCATGTTTCGCCGGATGCAGGTTGGCGCGTACTCGAACCATTTCTGAAGGGGACCGAGCGCACTCTCCATCTAGGCATGTACGATTTCACGGCGCCGCACATCTACCAGGCTGCGCGCTCGGTTTTGCGTGGGAGTGATGTGGAATGGCAGCAGGTACTCGACCCGAAGGAGTCGCTACCTGCGGAAGGCGACGTCGATTCTAACAAAGCCAATGACATTGGAGAGGCCGATGTAGTGAAAGGCCTGCGTCGCGCCGCTGGATCGCGCTTTCAACATGCCTTCGCCCATATCGGCAGCGGGAAAACCGTAGCGACCGCTTATCACATTAAAGTTGCAGTGCGCGATGACAGAGTAGTTTGGCTCTCGAGCGGCAATTGGCAGTCATCGAACCAGCCAGACATCGACTTTCTGAGTGACGATGCCGATCGCAGCTTGATTCCAGGGTACAACCGGGAGTGGCATGTGGTCGTGGAGAATGCCACACTGGCGAAGCGATTGCAGTGCTTCTTGGACTTTGATTTCAAGACCGCCAGTGCACCAGAAGAAGCCGCGATGCTGCTGGCGCTTCAGGTGCTTCCGGACCTTCTGGTTCCGGAAGATGCGTTTTTCGAAGAAGAACGTGCGGCGATCGAATTGGAAGTATTCGCTCCCCAAAAATTCGTCTTCACCCAGGCAAAACCCCTGACAATCCAGCCAATCCTCACCCCAGATAACTACCTGAACATCGTTTTAGATCTGTTGCGCGAAAAGCCGGCGCAGCGACTGTACTTCCAGAATCAATCTTTGAATCCGGTAAAAGATCCTTCTCCGCAATTCGCTGAGATGATGCGGCTGCTGGCGGCCTATTCGAACAATCGCGATCTGGATGTGCGATTGATCTTCAGAAATATCGGCCCCATGCGCAAGAAGCTTGAATCCTTGAAGGCGGCCGGATTTAACATGGCCAGGGTTCGCATGCAGTCGGGTTGTCATACGAAAGGAATCGTCATCGATTCCGAGACGGTGATGTTGGGAAGTCACAACTTCACGAACCAGGGAGTACAGGTGAACCGGGACGCCAGCCTGCTCTTGCGCCATGAAGGAATCGCAAAATACTACGAAAAAGTATTTCTTCATGACTGGGAGAAACTCTCGCGCAACACGATTCGCGAAGAGGCGACACCAATCCCGGTGATCGCGGGTGCACGAGGACTTACCGGATCCGAGGCCGCAACACTTGCGGCAGATCCTGCAATGATCCGTCTGCCATGGTCATCGTACGAAGAGGAGTGACGAAATGTTGACGCCGGAAGAGCGTCGCCAGGTAATCGAGGAACTTGCGGACTATCTCAGCTTGTCGGGCAACGTCCGGGAGTTTGTACGCGTAGCCCTTGGTCCGAGTCAAAGAGAGGTGCTGGTAGATTTGCCCACCAGCTACACGTTAATCCGCGACCAGGCTGAGTTTGTTGTGGATCACTGCATGCAGAGCCGCTGGACTCTTCGACCGTCCCTGATGGAACTGGTGCTGACCTTCCTGGTGGACAGCGGCAAGCCGGACCTTGTTGCGCTTCGTAATCGGGTTCAATCGGGAACCGATCCCAATCCAAACGCTTACCAGACGCTGTGGGTCCTCGCCGATCAGCCCTTTGTCGACCGCAGAGATCTCCGCACGAAGCTGGCACAATTTGTCGAGATGAGCGACCGTCCTATCCTTCGTGTGTTGGGTGTTTCCGGCTCGGGGAAATCCTACACCGCTGAGCTGCTTGGCTATGTGATGGCACGAGCCCGAAGCGATATGCACCTCGCTCCAGCGCAACTCAGCCAGGGCAACGGTCCGTCCTACGAGGCCGCTGAGTTGGCTGAAACTCTGGCTGTGGCATTTACGCCAGACGAGTCGATTCCGGAGCGACGTAACAGTTCCTATCCCGGAGCGTTGAGCCGATGGATCGTGCGCAACACGCTGAGGAAGCCAGGGACCTGGATTTACGTGCTCGACGGTTTCGGCCAGCCGGACGTTCTGGCTGAGACCCGCGAACTCGTGCAGTTGCTCGCGCAGTATGTGTGCGCCCCGGAATTCTCGAAACGTCTGCGCCTGTTGCTGCTCGACTATGACAAGCCTCTCACCGGAAACTGGCGAGCGAGAACGCTGGACGACACTCTTCCTAATCTTCCCAGCATTCAGCCGCAAGATCTGGTGGACTGCCTTGCTGAATTCAACCAGAGAGTTTTGGCAGCAGGCACTCCTCAGAAGGCAATTAAGCCGGCGGATCTTCCTGCGCTGGCGGCGGCGCTTATTCAGAGGTCGTCGGCGAAGCCGCAGGATCAGTTGCGAACCATTTACGAAGAACTACTGGCGATCGCCCAGGCTTAAGGGTAATAAGTATGAGTACTGTCCCATCGTTAAGCGCGACTGACGTTCTGTCATTCCTGGACAGCCGCAAGCGGCAAGCGAAGCCCGGCGAAGACGGGAAGCGCCAGCAATACCGGCTAGCCGCGTCCGTTCTAGCTGGCATCAAGCATCCCGAAAGCCTGCGGCCTTTAACAGGGGATTGGACCACCGGGGAAGGACAGGAGTTACTGAAGGACGAGCTTGTGAAGGCGACCGGGCGAAAGTTCGAAGGGCAATTCATGTTGCAACTGGAATCGCGTAGGCGGGCGCTCAAAGAACTCGGAACGCGAGAAGCCATGCAGTCAGCTCTGAATGCAAATCCGCAAGAGCGGACTGGGCCGGTGCAGTTGCAGTTCGAACGGTATTTGCAGCGTGCGGTCAAACCGATTACCGATCAGTGGCCCGACGAATTGACTGCTACCCTGCAAGTGCTGGTGTGGTTGGACGGCATCCTTACAGATTTGCCGAAGATCGAAGAAGTGCGCATGCAACTCGGACGGCAAAATCTGCTGGCTCCGTTCGAAGCGATAGCCGGCGACGCCATTTTCAGAGGCCGCCGCCAGGAAATGGCGGACCTGCGGAAATATGTCGGCGTTTTGCCCCCGGAATCTTTGCTCGCGCGATTGTCGGACAAGCTGTTTGGCTGGGCGCGACCCGATGTGCAGCCGGCCCTGAGTGTGAGCGGTCCCGGTGGCGTGGGAAAATCCGCCCTGATCGCGCGTTTCATGATTGAGCATTCGAGGGTGCCGGAGCAGTTCAGAATTCCATTTGGATATTTGGATTTTGACCGCCCTTCGCTCAGTATGAGCGAACCGGCAACGTTAGTGATGGAGATGCTCCATCAATTGGATCTGCAGTTTCCGGAGAGCGGGAAGTTTCGTCTTCTCGTCGACTTTCTGAATTCCCAGGCCGGGCAATCCGAAGAAGCATTGTGGTCCAGTCGCGTGAACACGCAGGGCGCCATCATCAGTGTGATGGCAGACATGCTCGGTACCCTTCAAACTCTTCTGGGACCGCGTCCCTATGTCTTGGTGCTCGATACTTTCGAGGAGGTGCAGTATCGCGGAGAGGTGACGGCATTTCCTTTCTGGACGGTGCTGATAGATATGCAGACACGCTGGCCTTTCTTGCGTGTGGTCGTATGCGGACGCGCGCCAGTCACCACTTTGACGCTGGCCAACAAGCCGCCAGAACAAATGGTCCTTGGAGATCTTGATAACGATGCTGCCGCCGCATTCCTGAAAACTCAAGGGGTCGATGACGAAAAGCTAGCGAATGCTCTGGTCAAGCAAGTCGGAGGCGTGCCGCTTTCCTTGAAACTTGCCGCCTCGGTCGTCCACCGCGAAGGCGGTGACCAAAGCGGAGTCCGAGATTTCTCCGGGCGCTCGACCTTCTGGTTTTCCGCGACGGACGAAGTCATTCAGGGGCAACTCTACGACAGGATCTTAGGACATATTCACGATGAGCGAGTGAGGCGGCTCGCCTATCCCGGGCTGATCCTGCGACGCATCCGGGCGGACGTAATTCTGAAAGTGCTGAATGAGCCTTGTGGCCTCGGGCTTACGACCATGGAGGAGGCGGAGGACGTGTTTCAGGCACTTCGCCGGGAGACGGCCCTGGTCACTTCCGACAGCGCCGACGGCAGCCTCGTCCATCGCGCCGACGTTCGCCGGATGACTTTAAAATTTTTTATCCAGAGGCTTCCGGCTCAAGTTGAGCAGATTCGTCGCGCCGCGGTGCAATTTTATTCCACGCAAACCGGTGATTGGAGATCGAAAGCTGAGGAGTTGTACCACCGGTTGCAACTCGGGGAAACAATCTCGCCCTCTGAAGTGGAGCATCCAGATGTGCGCGCCAGTCTGCAGGCGTCGATCTCGGAGCTTCCGATCCCCGTTCAGACCTACCTTGCGACGTTGGGCTTCAAAGTTTCGAGTGAAGTGCTAAGCCACGCCAGTCAGGCGCAGTACGAAACTTATACTGCCTCGCAACTCGAAGAACTGCTGCCGTACGGTCAAACGTCGGTGTTCCAGGCACGGCAGATCGTCGACAGCCTTCCACCTCTCGACCACAGTAGTCCGCTCTTTCGATCGGCTGCGCGAGTTTTGATGCAGGAAGATCGATTCTCCGACGCATTGGACTGGATCGAACGCGGCGTGGCCTGGGCTCTGCGAGAAGGAGACACGGCGGCCGTTTTGGATCTTGCGCTCGAGAAAGCATGGATACTTCGCCAGAGCAAGAACCTGAACGAACTCCCACCGGCGACGGCTATTCTCGGCAAATATGCGGAAATGCAAAACAGCGAGCGAGGCTTATTACTACATCGCATATTGTCCTGGGAATTGAACGACTCGAGGAAGATCATGCTGCGGGACATCAACGGGCGTTTCAAAAGCCTCCGTCCGGTCGAACTATGGAATTTGTTGCCCGCCTTCGAAAATGTATCCTCCGCGCTCGAGGAGTCATTTAAGAACTTTGCATATCTCTTGAGAACGAAGCTCTCTTCACAGGATGGTCCCTTCGAGCGGGTGGAGTTTTCGGAGTCGTTGGCCGGGTTCAGACTCAGAGAATTAATGACGTTGGCAACACCGGGCGATGCAGTACCGGATGACCACGCGCTGGTGCTTGCGTTTCAAGGTTTGTGTCAGTCGTGGCCCTATCGTTGTCTGGCGGTACAACCTCCTTACGGAGGGCATAACTATGATCGATCCGAATCAGCTGCATTGCGTTGAGAGACTATGGCGTTCGCTGGATACCTAAACAACGCAGAGTTGCGGGAGCTTACAGAAGCCGCAAAAGAAAGTGACCTGCTCGAGTTGGAGCGGCCACTTCTCTTGCAAGGCATCTACAAGGGATTTATCTTCGGGTTGACGAGATCCCCCATCCCGCTCAATCAATTTCTGCTCGATCTCAACGCTTTGAACTTCGTTGAAAGGCTGGAAAATGGCGAAGTTCCGCTGGTGCAGTTCTTGCAGAATGCCGCGACCCAGTTGAGACTTCGAGGTCGAACGGAAGCGGAAATTTTCGAGAAGACTGCGAACCGCATCGGAAACCGGACTCGCGGCGTCACCAACCTGCCTGATCCTGCGCAGTTGCCTGAGGTCACCAAGAACGAGGCCATCATCGGCTCAGATGATACGGTGGACTTTACGTTTCTGGCAGCGGGGACGGCCGTGGGAAGATCCGTTGCGAGGGTGCTCGTTCCTCGATTTGAAGGTCGAAAGCAAGTCATGGGTGCGAATGGAAAGCCGTGGGTCATGGTAGGTACGGCCTGGCTCGTTGCGCCCCAACTTCTCATCACCAATCATCACGTAATCAACGCCCGCATTTCGGAAGAGAACGATGCCAGCCACGAAGACTGGGCAATGCAGTCCGCTGGCGCTGTGGCTGAGTTCGACTATGACACCGAGGAGACTGAACGGATAACGAAAGTGAAAATCACCTCGGTTGTTGCTGAAGATAAGAATCTGGACTATGCGCTCCTGCAGTTAGAGAGCGACCCCCAGCGCGCAGCGTTGAAGCTACGAGGGCAGCGCATCCAGGTGGATGCGACGACCTATTTGCCGGTCAATATCATTCAGCACCCGCGAGGAAAAGCAAAGCGCGTCGCATTTCGAAACAATCTGGTGACCGCGTCGGATGCGGATACCATTCGCTATTTCACCGACACCGATTTTGGTTCGTCGGGTTCTCCGGTTTGCGATGACCGGTGGAGGGTGGTCGCACTGCACCGCGGGGCGAAATATGTGCAAGACGTCAAGTATCAGGGGAAATCGACGGCATATGTTAATTTTGGAAGCCAAATTTGCGCCGTCCTGGAACAGTTGAAGCAAAACAACGCTGGCTTGTACGGTACTATCCGAGCCTCGCAGCCTGAATTGAACTAAAACTTCAGGAACGAACGCAACCCTTTAAGGATCAGCGTGCGCGGGGCCCTCCAGTTCAGATGGCGTAGGTCCCAGCGGCCAGAAGGCGTCCGGCGATATCGCGCCGGAGTGCGATGGCGTCGAGTGGATCGTAGTTGGCAAAGCGCCGTAGAATCGCCATATTTTCCCGCAGTGCGTTGCCTGATGAGCAGGCGCCGATGACACTGCGGGCTGAGACTTCCACCCGATCCATGCCATCGCGCAGAAACACCGCGCACATGTCGGCGGCGTTCGTCCCACGTCCCGAAGCTGCGAGCTTGCGAGTTCTGAGCAGGGTCGACTCCATCGCCAGCACCTCCATGGCGATGTCGGAAATGTTCATCAACACCTCTTGCTGTTTTTCCAACTCAGCGCCGTATTGTTGATACGCAATTCCGATCATGAACAGCGCAATCTTCTTCGCGTTGTGTACAAGCTGTGCTTCTTCATCCGAGGGGGCGGAGCCGTTAGTGGCGTGCGGGGTTGCCTTCATCACCGCTTCAACCGCCTGCATGAGCGCCAACTGGCTGCGGGCCGCGCGTTTCAGTAGCATCCCTGTAATGAGAATGCGGTTGATTTCGTTCGTACCCTCGAATATCCGATTGACTCGTGAATCACGGTAAGCACGCTCCACGGCATAGTCTTGATGGTAGCCATAGCCCCCGTGGATCTGCACTCCTTCGTCCACAACGTAATCCAGCATTTCGGAGGCATAGACCTTAATCATTGAGCACTCCGCGGCGTACTCTTCAACGGCTTTGAGTTCGATCTGTGAATCTGCGTGGTGGTCGTGAGCGGACCGCGCCAATTGGCTCTCGATGAGCCCGACCACACGCCACACCATGGATTCGACGGCGAAGGTGCGAATCGCGATCTCGGCAAGCTTGTGCCGGATGGCGCCGAATTCCGCGATCGCCGATCCGAATGCCTTACGTTCTTTGGCATATTTCAGGCAGATGGCAAGCACATTTTTTGCTCCCCCCACGGCGCCGGGGCCCAGCTTCAACCGGCCGATGTTCAGGATGTTAAAAGCAATAATGTGCCCGCGCCCAATTTCCCCAAGCAGGTTTTCGACGGGAACATGGACATTGTCAAAATACACCGCCGTGGTGGAACTGCCCTTGTTGCCCATTTTGTGTTCTTCGGCGCCGCTGGTCACACCGGGAAAGTTGCGCTCGACCAGGAACGCCGTGAACTTCTCGCCACCGACTTTCGCGAACACGGTGAACAAGTCGGCCGCGCCTCCATTGGTGATCCACATTTTCTGTCCGTTGAGGACGTAGTATTTGCCATCCGCACTGAGATCGGCCCGTGTACGTACGGCGAGTGCATCGGAGCCAGCCAGCGGTTCGGTTAGCGCATAAGCTGCCAAAAGCTCGACCTTCGCGAGGCGGGGAAGATATTTTCGCTTCTGCTCTTCGTTCCCGAAGAAGAGAATCGGAAGCGTGCCGATCCCCGTGTGGGCGGAGTGCCAGGACCCGTAAGAACTGTCCTTGGCCAGATGCTCCCCGGCGATCATGACCGACGGCAGGTCCATCTCCATGCCGCCGAATTTTTCGGGGATGGGTATGGCGGCGAGACCGAGTTCGGCCGCTTTGCGCAGCACGTTGAGCGCAACCCCAGGGGTTTGCTGGCGAATGGCTTCGAGATGAGGTTCGACGTCGTTGGCCCAGAACTGGTCGACCGTTCGCGCAATCGCGAGGTGTTCTTCATTCAGATCTTCAGCCGTGAAAATCTCCTGGGGCGGGCGATCTTCAATGAGGAACGCACCACCTTTCACTAGAAGAGGAGTTGCTTGGGCAGTTGTCATCATCATTCCCCACTGGAATCGAAAGAGTTACAAAATTGTGTTAGTCTATATCAGATATGAGTGACTAACGTCAACTTGCGT
>Ga0070730_10005111_pt1 | contig 11370 bp, 11 predicted proteins | sample Coa_R1_3_FD_66447 | JGI IMG/M metagenome (GOLD analysis project Ga0070730, IMG submission 66447) | Surface soil microbial communities from Centralia Pennsylvania, which are recovering from an underground coalmine fire - Coalmine... | ecosystem: Environmental > Terrestrial > Soil > Unclassified ... | reverse complement strand
GCCTTTGTTCCAGCACAACTGCCGCTTGCTAAGCTTAAGGTACAAGCATGATTATCGGAGTCCCAAAAGAGGTTAAAGACCACGAGACGCGTGTGGGGCTCGTGCCCAGCGGAGTCGTTATGCTCCGTGAAGCGGGCCATGAGGTGTTGGTCGAAACGCGCGCTGGCGAAGGCAGCTCCATCACGGATCGCGAATATATGCAGGCTGGGGCCGGGATCGAGCAACAAGCTGCCGAGGTCTGGCGCAAAGCCGACCTTATCGTGAAAGTGAAAGAGCCGCAGCCATCCGAGTACGTTCATCTGCGGTACGATTTGATTCTTTTTACTTATCTGCATCTGGCGCCGCTGCCCGAACTGACCAACCGGTTGATCGAATCCAAAGTCATCGGCGTGGCTTACGAAACCATTCGCGAGATCGATGGCTCGCTCCCGCTGCTGACGCCCATGAGTGAAGTTGCCGGCCGCATGGCGGTGCAGGTGGGAGCGCAATATCTCGAAGCGCCGAATGGCGGCCGCGGTGTGTTGCTGGGCGGGGTGCCGGGAGTGGCGCCGGCCAACGTCGTGATCCTCGGCGGCGGAGTGGTGGGCACGAATGCGGCTAAAATCGCCGTGGGCATGGGCGCGCACGTCACCATGATCGACCGCAACTTGAACCGGCTGCGCGAGCTGGACGACATTTTCAACGGGCAGATTGTCACGCTGGCTTCGAACGTATTCACGATAGGCGAGACCCTCAAACACGCGGACCTCGTGATCGGTGCGGTGCTGATTCCCGGGGCAGCCGCGCCCAGGATCGTCCGGAGACAGATGATCGCCAACATGAAACGGGGCTCGGTGGTAGTGGACGTAGCCATCGATCAGGGCGGCTGCTTCGAGACTTCGCACCCCACCACGCACACGGAGCCCGTCTACTTCGTGGATGGGGTATTGCACTACTGTGTATCGAATATGCCGGCTGCGGTGCCGCACACGTCAACCTTCGCGCTGACGAACGCGACGTTCCCATACCTGCTTGAGCTGGCCAATAAGGGCCTGGAAGCCGCCGTGGATGGCCATGCGGCGCTGCGCGAGGGCGTGAACACTTACAAGGGTTATGTGACGCACCCCGGCGTGGCGGAATCCCAGGGCCGGTCGTGGAAAGATCTGGCGCGGGTTGGATAAGACAGCCGCCGCGGCGCGCTCGACTAGCCTTTAGCATGGCCGGCACTAGTAAAATGAAAGAACAATGCTAGCCTCCGAGCAGACCGAAGTCCGTCCGTCGCCGCTCACCCAGCTCTCCGAAGAAGAAAAGCTCTTCCAATCCACCGTGCGCCGCTTCGCGCGCGAGCAGATTGGCCCACATGTTCGCGAAATGGACGAAGCGGGCGTGTTCCGCAAAGATATCATCCAGCAGTTTTTCGAGTTGGGCCTCATGGGCATCGAAATTCCCGAAGAATACGGCGGCCAGGGCGGCAGCTTCTTCCAGTGCGTCATGGCGGTGGAGGAACTGTCGGCGGTCGATCCTTCGGCGGGCGTGATCGTTGATGTGCAGAACACCATCGTCAACAACGCCATCATGCGCTGGGCGAATGCCGAGCAGAAGCAGCGCTATCTGCCCCGCCTGGCCGCCGATACGGTTTCGTCCTACGCGCTTTCGGAAGCCGGTTCGGGTTCCGATGCCTTCGCTATGGCCATGCAAGCCCAGGACTGCGGCGATCATTTTCTGCTCAACGGACGCAAGCTCTGGATTACCAATGCGGCCGAGTCCGGGCTGTTTCTACTCTTCGCCAACGCCAATCCTAGCGCAGGCTACCACGGCATCACGGCGTTTCTTATCGAGCGGGGCTTTCCCGGTTTCCAAGTGGGCAAGAAGGAGGACAAGCTGGGCTTGCGGGCATCCTCCACGTGTGAGTTGATCCTCGATAATTGCCGCGTGCCGCGTGAAAATGTGATGGGCGAGGTGGGTAAAGGGTACAAGATCGCCATCGAGACGCTCAATGAAGGCCGCATCGCCATCGGCGCGCAGATGATTGGCCTGGCGCGCGGCGCGCTCGATCATGCGATCGGCTACGCCCGGCAGCGCAAGCAATTTGGCAAGACCATCGGCGACTTTCAGGGCGTGCAGTTCCAGCTGGCGAAGATGGCGACCGAAGTCGAAGCGGCCCGCCTTCTGGTCTACAACGCCGCGCGCATGCGCGACGCCGGAGTGCCGTTCGTTACCGAAGCGGCCATGGCAAAATATTACAGTTCCGAGGTCGCTGAAAAAGTGGCGTCCACGGCCATTGAGGTTTTTGGTGGCGTGGGTATCACGAAAGATTACCCGGTCGAAAAGCTCTACCGCGATGCCAAGATAGGCCGGATTTACGAGGGTACCAGTAACATACAGCTGGTGACCATAGCCAAGAAACTGTTGGAGAAGTAGAAACGTCTAGTGAGTGAGGTCGAAATGCGTTCGTTCGTGATATCTGCAATGTTGGCTCTCCTGTCGGTTCCCGCCTGGCCGGGAGAAACCGCCAAGGACGTGAATCCGGATGAGATCATCAAAAAGTTCGCCGCCAAAGAGGCCGAGTTTTCTCGCGCGCGCGAAAACTACACTTACCGCCAGACTGTAAAAATTCAAACGCTGACCGACTCGGGCGTGGTCGACGGCCGCTATGAGATCGTGGAAGACATCATCTTCTCGCCCGACGGAAAGCGCACGGAAAAAGTTGTGCGCGCTCCAGTTTCGACGCTGACACGGCTGATGCTGACCCCTGAAGACTTGGAAGACTTGCGCAACGTCCAGCCGTTTGTATTGACCACCAACGAGATTCCCCTGTACGAAATTCGCTATCTGGGGCCGCAGAAGGCTGATGAGATCCCTTGCTATGTGTTCGCCGTCAAGCCCAAGAAGATGGAAAAGGGCCGACGCTATTTCGAAGGCCAGATCTGGGTGGACGACCGCGATTTCCAGATCGTCAAAACGTTCGGCAAGGCCGTGGGCCTGCTGGGGCGGCACGAAGACCAGCAGTTTCCAAAGTTCGAGACGCTGCGCGAGCAGATCGATGGCAAATACTGGTTCCCCGTTTACACCGACGCCGACGACACACTGCACTTCCAGGCGGGTCCCATCAAAATGCGTATGATCGTCAAGTACGACGATTACAAGCAGTTCAAGAGCGATGTGAACATCAAGTTCGGCGATGCGGTGAACGACGGCAGCAAAGAGCAGAAAGCGAATCCCGCTCCTCCGCCGAAGCCATAGAGTCTGCTAGCATCGGAGGTAATGGCGAAGATCACGGTTGTCAACAACGGTCCTATCCGCATTGAAGGCGAATTTACGATTCACGATCCGGTGGGCGGCGAGTTCGGCCTGGCCGGACGCACGCTGATTTCCCTCTGCCGCTGCGGCCATTCGCAAAACAAACCGTTCTGCGATGGATCCCATGGGCGCATCGGCTTTCAGGACACCGTAACGGCCCGCGAATTGCCTCCGCCGAAACCGAAGCTATAAGCCGCGACTCGCGCGAATCTTATTCTGAAATCTCGATTTTCGGCCCGGTCGGCGGGCCGACTTCGCGAATTCGCTTGATCGTCCTCTGAGCCAGACCGAGGAAAACCTTACCATGCGGATCATTTGCGCTGAGCAACGCGACGGGTTTGCCGGTGTCGCCCCCCGCGCGCACCGCTGGATCGAGCGGTAGCGCCCCCAGAAAATTCACTTTCATCTCACGCGCCGTGCGTTCCCCGCCTCCGGTGCTGAAAACGTCCACACGCTCCTGGCAGTGCGGGCAAACCAGGTAGCTCATATTCTCGACAATGCCCAAGATCGGCACTTTCACCTGGTTAAACATGTGGACCGCCTTGCGCGCGTCCTCGAGCGACACATCAGAAGGCGTCGTCACTACGACCGCTCCCGTCACCGGCGCCGTCTGGATGAGCGTGAGCTGCACGTCGCCCGTGCCGGGCGGCAGGTCGATGATCAGATATTCAAGCTCGCCCCAATCCACGCCGCGAAGAAACTGCTGGATCACGCTGTGCAGCATGGGGCCGCGCCACACCAGCGGCTTGTCCCCCGGGCTCAAAAAACCCATCGACATCAACTTCACACCAAAATTTTCCAGCGGCTGGATGCGCTCACCATAGGCCATGGGAGTCTTGTTGATGCCCATCATCAGCGGCACGTTCGGCCCGTAAACGTCGGCATCCATCAATCCGACGCGATGCCCGAGCGCTGCCAGTGCCACCGCCAAGTTCACGGCTACGGTCGTCTTTCCCACGCCTCCCTTGCCGGACCCCACGGCAATAAGGTTCTGCACGCCGGGAATCGGAAGCTTCGGGGGCTGCTGGGGTTGGTTGGGGCTCACCCCCTCATGTTAACTTAGGGCAACCACGCGCGTACTTACGTTCGCCATCACCGCGCGCCTGTGGCTTCCGTTCCAGCACCATTTGCCGCTAAATTTACCGGCATTACACTGAAATCTCTATTAATTCCGGCAAATTATGCTAATCTGATTTCGGAGTTTTTCCATTGCTGCAACAGCTCGCCCCAAATGGCATTACAGAAAAGGCTACGCCCGCGCGCCGCACCGCGTTCTGGCCGGCCGTTCCCATGCGTCTTGCCGATTTGCGCATTCCCAAATCGGTGGTCATGGATTTGATCCTACGCCATCTGCACCTCGATGGCATCAGCAGCCTTGAGGTCACCGGCCGGACTCTGAAAATCGCCATCCCGATTCTGGACGGCTTTTTCCGCGAATTGCGACAACAGCACTTGGTGGAAGTCAAAGGCGCGGTCGGCGAGGACTACGCTTTTACGCTTACCAACGCAGGCCGCGACCTGGCCGCCGAGCGTTTCCGCATTTGCCGCTACGTTGGCCCGGCTCCGGTTTCCATCCGCGATTACCACCTGGCTACCAAGGCGCAGGCTGCCATGATCGATGTCGACCGCAATATGCTGCGCGACTCACTGAGCGACCTGGTGCTCTCCGACCGCATGCTCGACCAGCTCGGGCCCGCGGTCATTTCACAAAAATCGCTGTTCCTTTATGGCCCGTCGGGCAACGGCAAAACCAGTCTCGCCGAGCGGCTGCTGCGCATGTACCGCGACACGATCCTCATTCCTCACGCCGTCGAGGTGGACGGCAAGATCATCGTGCTCTACGATCCCGTCGTGCATCAAACTGTGGATAAAGAAGATATCGAGCTGGATTCGCGTTGGGTCCCGTGCAAGCGACCATTCATTATGGTAGGCGGCGAGCTGGTTGCCAGCATGCTCGAACTGCATTACGACGAAGCCGGCGGCGTCTTCGCGGCTCCCATGCAGATGAAGGCCAATAACGGCATCTTCCTCATCGACGACTTCGGCCGCCAGGTTATGTCGCCGCGCGAACTGCTGAACCGCTGGATCGTCCCGCTCGACCGCCGTGTCGACTACCTGACCCTTTCCTACGGCATCAAGTTCCAGATCCCGTTCGAAATGATGGTGGTTTTTTCGACCAACCTGAACCCCGACGACCTGGCCGACGCGACCTTTTTGCGCCGCATCCAGAACAAGGTGTTCGTCGAGCCCGTGGACGTCCCGACGTTCAATGAAATCTGGCGCCGCGTGGCCATCCAGAAAAAGCTGCCGCACGATCCCGAGATCGTGGACTATGTGCGCGGCCTGGTGCTCTCCGACGGCCGCTCCGAGCTACGCGCCTGCTATCCCATGGATCTCTGCAACATCATCATCTCTATCAGCGAGTACGAAAAACGCCCGCCGCAGATGTCCAAAGCCGACCTGCAGCGCGCCGTCAACCTTTACTTCACACAGTCCTACCAAAAGAACACCATCGATCACAGCTGGTGACGGGAACGAAACCTATTTGAGTTCGTTCATCATCCCGGGCAGGCTCCACTGCATTTGCAGGCCGGTAGGCGCCCAGCTGAACTCAGCGACCATCACTTTACCAACCTCTTCCTGACTCTTGCCCTCACGAATGAGGCCAGCAGCACGGTCGCGCAATTTCTCGATGTTGTTCCGATAGGCGAGCAGGCCAGCCTTGTTTGTTACAGGGCCGTGGCCGGGAATGACGGTGTCGAAATCCAGCTTCATCGCCGCGTCCAGCGTCTTGGTCCACTCAACTACACTTCCACCGCCTGGGTAGTCGATGAGAGGAGTCACGCCCGCCATCATGTCGCCGGTATGGATCGTCCGCAGCGCGGGAAAGTAGACGATGGCGTCGCCATTTGTGTGCCCCCGGCCGAAGTGCCGCGAGCGCACTTCCTTGCCGCCGAGAAACACGGAGCACTCCTCGGTGAATACCACCCGCGCCGGTTCCACTCCGGGCGGCGCATTCGACTGCTTGTGCTCGACGATGTTGGCGCGCGCATTGGCGGTAGAGATAATTTCGGCCGTCGGCAGGAATTTAGCGTTGCCGCCGCTGTGGTCGGCATGATGGTGCGTGCTGAGCACGTACTTCACCGGCTGATTGGTCACGCTCATCACTTTCGCAACGATGCCCTCATGATCCTGGTCGAATTTATCGTCGACCAGAATGACGCCCTCCCCCGTGACATACACTGCAACGTTGCCACCGTCGCCCTCGATGTCATAGAGGTCATCCTTGACCTTGTTAATAGTCAACGGCGGAGGTTGCTTGCCCTGGTTTTGGGTATACGCCATCCAGCCACCCGCCAGGAGCAGGCCCGCGGCGAAAATCCGCGCAACAAGTGTTCGTTTCATGTTCGGACACTATATCAATATTTTGGTGGCTAGAGCCGTCCTTTGGAGCTTGCGTGGCGATGGGAAATGCGATTCTTCAATTGAAAAAACACAAGCACCCATGTTGGATATCTACAGAGCCGGATCGACCGGCCACGCGCGGATGCATGTTATCCTAAAAGCTGTTAGCACTGCTCCTGCGAGGATCAACACACTTTGAAAGTTGGGTTCGTTAGCTTGGGCTGTCCCAAGAATCTTGTGGACAGCGAAGTCATGATGGGGCAGCTCGCCGCGCATGGGCATGAGCTGACACCACGTCCCGACCAGGCTGATGTCATCGTCGTCAACACGTGCAGCTTCATCGATCCGGCCAAAAAAGAATCGGTCGACACGATTCTCGAAATGGCCGAGTACAAGAAAATCGGCCGCGCCAAAAAGCTGATCGTGGCGGGATGCCTGGTGGAGCGTTACCGCGACCAGATCCGGCGCGAGATGCCGGAAGTCGACGCCGTCATCGGCACCAACGAGATCGAGCAGATCGTGCCGCTCTGCGAGGGAATGGAAATTGCGGCCAATCCATTTGAGCCCTACCTGTATCACGACCTCACGCCCCGCGTGTTGGCTACGCCCCGGCATTTCGCTTACATGAAAATCGCCGAGGGGTGCGACCACCCTTGCACCTTCTGCGTGATTCCTCAATATCGCGGAAAATTCCGCAGCCGGCGCTTCGAATCGGTCGTCGCCGAAGCCACGCGCTTGTTCGGGCAGGGTGTGCGCGAGGTCAACCTGATCGGGCAGGATACCACCTGTTACGGCGAGGATCTCGGCTTGCGCGATGGCTTGGCCCTGTTGCTGGCGCGCCTTGCCCAAATTGAAACACGGGATGCCAAGTGGATCCGCTTCCTCTACGCCTATCCAAATAAAGTCACCCAGAAACTGCTGGACACCATCGCCGAGCACGCCGCTCTGGTCAAGTACATCGACATGCCGCTGCAACACGCTAGCGCTCGCGTGCTCAAGCGTATGAAGCGCGGCGCATCCGGCGACATCTTCTTGAAGCTTATCGAGCGTATTCGCAGCACTATTCCGGGCGTGGCCATCCGTACCAGCATGATCGTCGGATTTCCCGGCGAAATGGCGCGCGACTTCGAAGAGTTATGCCATTTCGTGGAAGCAGCGCGGTTTGACCGCCTCGGTGTGTTCTCTTATTCCGACGAAGACACAAGCGCCAGTTATCATCTCGAAGGCAAAGCGGACGCGCGCACCATCTACAATCGCAAGCGGCACCTGATGGCCGTGCAGCGCAAGATCGCGCAAGCCCGCAACCGCCAGCTCATCGGGACCGAAACGTCGATTCTGGTGGAGGGCTTGTCGAAGGAGACCGACCTGCTATGGGAAGGGCGCATGCCCACGCAGGCCCCCGAAATCGATGGCGTCACGCTGGTCAACGATTTCGAGGGCGCGGAGCCGCGGCCCGGCGAGATGCGCCGCCTGCGCATCACAGAAGCCCACGATTACGATGTGGTCGGCACTCTGCTGGCTTCTGAAGCCGACAGCATACCGGCCAGCATGCCGGCTTCCCTGGTGCAGCTCAAGCCGGCCCAAAACCTCCAAATCCCTATTCCTGTTTTATGAACTGCCCGATCTGTCGAAAAGAAATTACCAGGGAGAATCCCGAGTACCCTTTCTGCAGTGAACGGTGCCGCACCATCGATTTGGGAAACTGGGCGTCCGGGAAATACGTGATTTCGACGCCGTTCAGCCCGCAATCTCCGCCCCCGCAATCGAACGAAGAGCAGGATGAAGATTAAGGCGGCGAACCTGATTTCCACCTGGTTCGGCTGCGGATACGCGCCCATTGCGCCCGGAACGGCCGGCTCTCTGGCAGCGCTTACGATCGCATGGCTGCTGGTCAACTACGCGAGCTGGCAGCCGCTCTGGTTCGGTGCTCTGGCGCTGGCGGCAACGGCGCCATCCATTTGGGCCGCGGGCGTGACCGCGCAAGCGCTCGACCTGAAGGACCCGGGCGTGGTGGTGGTCGACGAAGTGGTCGGCCAATGGCTTGCTCTGGCCGGCGCGCGACCGCTCAACGTGAAATCGTGGATCGGCGCCCTCGTTTTGTTCCGCCTTTTCGACATCTGGAAGCCCGCGCCGGTGCGCCAGCTCGAAAAGCTCCCAGGCGGCATGGGCATTGTGACCGACGATTTGATGGCGGGTGTTTACGCGGCACTTGTCTTATCCGTAGCAGGATGTTTCAATCTTTATTAAGCATGGGGATTCGCAAAGACACTAACGGGCGTCCGCAGATCGCGCAGGTTTCGCCCGTGGCGGCTATAGCCGGTGGCGAATTCCAGATTCAGGGAAAGGGTTTTGCCCGGTCGGACCGCCCGCGCGTCACCATCGGTGAAGTGGCCGCGCCGGTCATCATCGGCTCGGATTCGTTTCTAATCGTGCGCGTCCCCGAAGGCGCATCCGAAGGCGAGCTCATTATTCAAACCGGCGATCAGGCCAGCCAGGCCTGGACCTGTGATATCGGCATCGGCATTGCAGACAGCCTGCATCCGGTGGCCAATCCCGCGGTGGACACGTTCGGTAACATCTACACCACCTTCAGCGGCTCACGCGGGCAGAAGGTGGCTGTCGCTGTTTTCAAAATCGACCTTAACTACAACGTCAAACCCTTCATCAACGATCTGATGAACGCCACAGCAATGGCGTTCGACGCACAGGGCATGCTGTACATTTCCAGCCGTTTCGATGGGGTGATCTATCAGGCCACTCCTAATGGCAGCATGTCGGTTTTCGTCGAAGGCATGGGTGTCGCCACCGGGCTGGCATTCGACCAGGAAAACAATCTCTATGTGGGCGATCGCAGCGGTACTATCTTCAAAATCGCGCCCAACCGGCAGATATACGTGTTCGCCACGCTCGAACCCTCCATCTCCGCCTACCATCTGGCCATCGGACCGGACGAGTATCTGTACGTTACCGGCCCTACAACATCGAGTTTCGATTCGGTGTATCGAATTTCCCACTCGGGCGATGTCGAAGTTTTTTACCGCGGCCTTGGGCGCCCCCAAGGCATGGCATTCGACGTCGACAACCGGCTCTACGTGGCGGCATCACTCGGCGGCCGCAAAGGCGTGGTCCGCTTCGGCATCGATCGCAAACCAGAGCTTTTCCTCTCGGGACCGGGCATCGTCGGCCTGGCGTTCACACCGGCGCGCGCGCTCGTCTTGGCAACCACCAATGGTCTGTACCGCGTTGACGTCGGCATTCAAGGGAAGCTGCTCGCCTGACAGGATGAAAGACACTGACAGCAGTTCCGCCCGCTTATACACAGTCATTCACGCCAGAAAATCCACCGTTTTCGCCGCGCCATGAATGCCGAAATCATCGCCGTTGGCTCCGAGCTCCTTACTCCGCAGCGGCTCGACACGAATTCACTTTTCTTGACCGACCAGTTGAACGGCCTGGGCGTCGAAGTCACGACCAAATATGTCGTGGGCGACGATCGCGAGCGCCTCGCGCACACCGTACGCCGCGCTCTGGCCAATGCGGAAGTCGTCATCCTGTCAGGCGGTCTTGGCCCAACCGAAGACGACGTCACTCGCGACGCCGTCGCTATGGCGCTCGACCGCAAGCTTGTCTTCCATGAGGAAATTGCCGATCAGCTCGAACAGCGCTTCCGCCAGGCCGGCCGCAAAATGGCGGAGGTCAACCGCCGTCAGGCCTTCATCATCGAAGGCGCCGAAATTCTGCCCAACGACCGCGGTACCGCGCCCGGGCAGTGGATCGAGGAATCCCACGCCGCCATCATGCTCCTGCCGGGGCCGCCCCACGAGCTGAAAGCCATGTTCACTCGCCAGTGCCTGCCACGCCTGGAGCGCTTCGCCCCAAAGCTTGTCATTGTCACGCTGGTGATGCGCGTGGCCGGCATGGCGGAATCGGATCTGGATCAGACCATCTCGCCGGTCTACAAGAAATACGAGAACCCGGTCACGACCATTCTGGCCGGCGACGGCGACATTCAAATTCACCTCCGCGCCCGCTCAGCCACCGAAGGCGAGGCCAGCGCATTACTGGCCGAGGTCGCGGGACCCATCGAGCTCTTGCTCGGCGATCGGATCTATTCGCGCAATGGCGAACCGCTTGAAACTGTCGTCGGCGAGCTTTTGAACAAGCACCATGCAACACTGTCGGTGGCCGAGAGCATGACCGGCGGCTGGCTGGCGCAGCGCATCACCTCGGTTCCAGGAAGCTCGAACTATTTTCTAGGCGGATTCGTGGCGTATAGCAAGAAGCTGAAATCTGAGCTTCTGGGCGTGAGCGAAGAGGCGATCGAGCAGCACGGCGCCGTCAGCAAAGAGACGGCCGAGGCCATGGCCATCGGCGCGAGGCGGCGCACCGGCTCCACATTCGCTCTCTCCATAACCGGTGAGGCCGGTCCTGAGCCGAGCGAAAAGATCCCAGTGGGCACCGTCTATGTCGGGCTGGCGGATGCTGCCGGCTGCGTGGTACTGCACCGCCAGTTCTTCGGCGACCGCGCCCGCATCCGCGTTTTTGCCACCCAGATGGCGCTCGACATGCTCCGCAAGAAATGCACGCTCGTGGCGGTATAAGTGGACACGCTATAATCCAGGCGGCGTGCTGCGCCAACGAATCAACGATAAAATCGAAAGCATGCATAGGCTTCGGTTCTTCTTC
>Ga0070730_10005110_pt1 | contig 11370 bp, 9 predicted proteins | sample Coa_R1_3_FD_66447 | JGI IMG/M metagenome (GOLD analysis project Ga0070730, IMG submission 66447) | Surface soil microbial communities from Centralia Pennsylvania, which are recovering from an underground coalmine fire - Coalmine... | ecosystem: Environmental > Terrestrial > Soil > Unclassified ... | reverse complement strand
TACAGCGCGAGTGAGAGCGATTTCGTCCATAATGGGGCCAAAGTCGGCGTTATCGGCGTGCGGAATAAAGTAGTGCTGGCTCAGGCCCAAGCCCTCCCAGATGACTTTTTCGGCGAATTCGGCGTCGTCGGCCAGCTCTACACCGTGCAGGTCGGTGCCAGCCACGCAGGCGCCGGCGCTTTCGCCGGCGAACACCACGCCGGCGTCCAGGACGCCCGCGATAACTTTATCGAACCCGCTGCTACGCATCGCTTCGCGCAAGCAAAAGGTGTTGCCGCCCATTGCCCACAACACGTCGTATTTTTTGAGCGTGTCGGCAAGGTCGCGCCGCGAGCGCTTCTCGTTTAGGTCGACCAGCCCCACATGAAAACCAAGGCTCCGCAAATACCGCGCCACCAGCCGGATTTTCACCCGCCGCGCCCGAAACGCGTAATAATCTTTCGCGTTTGGGATGAGCCCCACAGTAATCTTGCCCGCCGGCTTGCCCACTAGGTCGCACAACGCCTGCACATCCGGAATCCGGTACGAGGTGAGATACAATTTCATTAGAAGAAAATCTGCACATTCATTATGTTGCCTTCGATAGATATAGCAGGATCGGCGGTAAAATGCTGACTAATCGTGGGATTTTGTATCAAATCTTTGAGCTTCCTTACGTTTTCAGATCCGATTGCGTGGATATTAAGCCGATGTATACCATAGGTACGATTCGTAAGTAGTTTACTCCCCACCTCGTCTTCTAATTCTTGCTCTGATTTTGCACCACTCACGAATACTGCAAGCAGTGCTTTATCGATAATAAGATTATAGTTGTCTATGAACATCTGCGGGGTAAAATTAGGCCTCTCTTTCAGCTCTTCGTACATTGGCTTTAGGTGTGATTCAAAATAACCAGCAGAGCACAGATTGGCTATGTTGGCCCCTCTTTGCCCGAACCTAGAGACAATATCCTGTTTGAACGAATCCACATGCTTACCTTCTTCGTGTAATCTCCTGATGTAGAGCGCCGCCCGCAAAATAGTTACGTCTTCGAGGGGAATCTTATCTTCAAAATATACTAATAGTTCTTCATATTGATGATCGGATGTAATGTTCTCGACCGTACTCGCCGCGTGGGCCTCGAGCAGGGGATGACCGTTCTCGTCCACTACGGCCCTGAGTACTTCCTGAATTTGCTCCTTCTTGGCCGGATCACTTAATACGTCCGCAGCAATACTGATACGCAGTTCTTTCTTTTCGATCTTTACGAGGACATTATCCCGATTACCACTTAAAAGATCAAAGTGAACCGACTTAAGGCCGCTCATGTCCACCTTTATATTAAAGATGGATTTTAGATTGTCAAACCAGCCGGCCAAGGTCAACCCCTACTTTTAAGATCTTCGCAAAGTTCGATTAATGACAGCAAATCGGATTTAATGTAAATTTCCGATCCCTTGCGAATCCCGGCAAACTTTTCTTTGGGTATCTGCTGTCCATCTTTGGAGAGCACTCGTTGCTCAGGATTACTTTTTTCTACTAGGTACCCTGATTCATCAACCTTCTTGTCAAAGGCATCCAGGACGAAATCACGCAGAGCTTGATCAAAAGTGACTCGCAACACACTCATAAATATGCCTTCATAACCTAAAAAGTTCTGTAAAGTTTCTATTCATTAATATTGCATGCTTTGCCTGATTACACAATATCGAATTACGGCGCCAAACGGTTAATGTCGCGCGGGAACAAAATGGCTTCTTTGACGTTGCCGAGGCCGATGGTTTTTTCGGTGAGGCGGTCGATGCCGAAGCCGAAGCCGCCGTGCGGCGGCAGACCGTGCCGGAAGGCGGCGACGTAGTGGGCAAAACCTGGCGCATCGGGGTTGACACCAGCCTTTTTCATTTGCTCGATGAGATTCTCGTGGCGGTGTTCGCGCTGCGGCACGGTGCTAATCTCGATGCCGCGGAACAAAAGGTCGGCGCTGCGTGCGGTGCCCGACCCTTCCTCGCCCTTCATGTGGTAAAACTTCATTTTGCTGTCGGGCAGGCCGGTGGCGAACACCGCTTCGCAGCCGCCGTGCTCGCGGGCATATTCGCAAATCCACTTTTCTTCTTCGGGAGTGAGGTCGATCTCTTTGCTCATGTCTTTGCCGGTCTTTTCCTGGTAGAGCTTGTGGATGTCGGCCATGGTGTAGTGCGGAAACTTGGGCTTTAGCTTCAGTTCCGGGGCGCCGAGACTCTTGAGCTCTTCGCCGTGCTCTTGGTAAGCGCGGGTCAGCACACTGTAAACCATATCTTGCAAAAAGTTCAGCACGTCGTCGTGGCCCTCGATAAAGCCCATTTCGACGTCGAGCATGGTTACTTCGGATACGTGCCGCGTGGTGGCCGAAAGCTCGGCGCGGAAGGCCGGGCCAATTTCGAACACGCGCTCAAACACGCCCACCATAATCTGCTTGTACAGCTGCGGGCTCTGCGCCAGCGTCGCCTCCTGGCCAAAATAATCTGTTTTGAACACTTCGGCACCGCCCTCGGCGTTGCCGGCCACCAGCTTGGGGGTGTTGATTTCCACAAAATCGTTTTGGTACAAAAACTCGCGGATGTAGCGGGTGAGCTCGCTGCGGATCTTAAAAATCTTTTGTTCTTGCAGGTTGCGCAGGCCGATCACGCGGTTATCGAACAAGGTGTCGAGGTTTTCGGGCTTGTGGCTGAGCGGCTTGTCTATTTCGATGGGCGGCTCGTCGGTCACGGGCACCATGACGGTCAATTTGGCATCGTGCAGCTCCACGCCGCCGGGCGCCCGCGGCTCGTCGGCAACGGTGCCGGTCACTTCCAGCACCGTGCCAATCTGCAGGCCGCGCAACTTTTCGACTTCGTCTTTGTCTTTTAAAACCACCTGCGTGAGGCCGCTACGGTCGCGGACGTTAATAAAAGTGAGGCCACCCAGCAGCCGCTTTTTGTGCAGCCACCCCTGAATAAGCACGTGCCCGCCGGCGTGCTGCTGTAAATCTTTACTCAAAATACGCATAATAATCTCCTTTGGTTGGTAGCGGCTGGGCAAGGGTCGTTTCACACAGGCTGCCAGCGCCAACTAGCAGCTGCCGACCCGGAGATTCATATTCGTGTGCGCCGTTTTCATTGTTGTTATTCTACCACCTCTGTTTGCTCGGGGGAAGATGCTTTGGGCTGTGTATCATTTGCCTCGATATCTGGCTCTTCGGGCGACGGTTCGAGTTCGAGTTCGGGTTCAGATTCGGCTGCGGCAACTTCTTCTGTATGCTTGGATGGCTTAAACTCGGCCACCGCGCTGCGGCTGTCGTAGGCTGTGAAGTCGTCACCGGGCTGCTCGCCCACTAATTCGGCCATGAAATGTTGCAGGGTAACAACGCCCACCGCCTCTTCGAAAGAATTTACCACCACCAGCATGTACTGGCCGGTGCGCACGAAGGCGTTGAGCACCTGGTGGAGCGAAAAATCTTCGTGCACAAAGCACAGTTGGGCTCGCATGAGGTCGGCCACCCGGCCGCCCTCTTTGGCAGCTACGGCGTCGCGCAAGTAGAGCGTGCCGACCACATTGTCGGCCGAGTCTTGGTACACCAAAAAACTTGTCTGGCCGCTGTTGTGCAGTTCGCCGAGCAGCACCGGACCGATGTGGTCGTTTACATTTACCAACTTAAGCCGTGACATGGGCTGCACGATATCCGCGGCCTGCTGCTCGCCAAACTGGGCGACGCGTTCCAGCAGCTCCAGCTCATGTCCGGCAATGCGGTTATCGACCTGCTCTCTTTGCTGACGAATAAGCGCGAGGAGGTCTTCCTTTTCGTACAAACCGCTGTGCACGGTATGGCTGCGATAACGGTTGATCGTCCGTGCCACCCACGAAAAGGGCGCGTGCAGATGGTCGAGCACCCAGTTAAGCGTCGGTGCTGCCACACCGGCCACGCGCGCACTCCGCACCGTGAGGCGGAGCGATTGGATGCCCACCACCCCCATTAGTGTCAAACCAATACCCACATAAGCTACCCAGCCAACGAGCGAATCGCCCAGCAGCACAAAACCGCCGGTCAGGCTCAATCCAAATATTGTCCACAGCAGCAGCCGCAAACTTTCGCCGTACGCCACCGGCCGGTAGAGGGTGGCAGCCAGATGGTCGCCCCGCGAGGCCAGGCGTTTAAGTTCTTTGGCCGGCACGCAGCTATAAAATCGCTGCAAGGCCAGCGCAAACAGGCCGAGACCAACTAAAGCCAACGCAATAATGCTTTCGATCATTATTTCATCTTACCATTTCTGTGCGCGGCGCGGCGCACCAGCATAGCCGGCTGCTTGGCGAGCGCCAGCCGCCGATATTCTTCACGCTCCCCCAGGTAATAGCCAATAGCCATGAGCACCACAACCATATACGCCGGCCAAATGAGCCACAGCCGCTGTTGCACCTCGGCCAAAAATGCGTTAAACGAGCTTGCGCTGCCATCGGTTTTGAGGACGCTCGCCGCCGTTACCACGCTCAGGTTAATAGCCGCAATGACTTGTACCTTGCTTTGGGCATGCCGCGCATCGGTCGTCGTCAGGGTAATAAGGTAGGTATTGCTGTCGGAACTCGTGTATGTGTGGGTCAGCGTAAAACCCGCGCCGTCCTGCCGGACCAGGTGCTGAGTCGCACCGTCGCCCCAGGCTATATCAACGACAAAGGGCGCCACACCGCTGGTGATGTTCACATTCCATACCGTGGCCTGGCCCGAATGACGGGACTGGTAGGTGTGGTCGAAGCTGAGGTGCGGGGCGGCCGAAACATCCGGCTGTAGGATGCTTTGCCTGGCAGCGAGCACGGTTATATCAAAGGTTGGCAGCGTGAGCGTCCGGCCATCTTGCGTCGTTGCTACGACACCTACGTGGTGGACGCCGGCGGGCAGGGAAGTGTCGAGCGTACAGCTCCACCAGCCGGTCGCATCAGCCTGCGTTTCACAGGTAACGACGGCCGAATGAAAGGTCACTACAATATGCGAGAACGGTGGGGCAAAACCCGAAATAGTGGGATTGTCACTCGTCTTCCAAGTAGTGATGCTCGGCGCAAACGGACTACTTTCGACGTTGGCGAGCTGCAATGTCGCCGGTGTGGCCGGCGGAATCGCGGGCGGAAGCGTTGTGTCGTCAAAATACACCGTCACCGGCTGGCCGACCGGCCCCGGCTGGTCGGTAAGGCTATAGATGTGCGGCTGAAGTTCGTTGCTGCCCGCCGTCAGCGTGAGCGGCATACTGAAAACCAGGTTCGTATCGCAGGCGGCGGTTCCGCTCACCACGCCATTGTCACTGACCGTGACATACGATTGCGCCTGGCAGCTGCCCGAAACGGTCACCGCGGCGCTGTGCACATGGGTAGAGGCGCCCGGCGAGGTAATTGCCGCTGCTTGCGTTGGCACCGGCGCGGGCACCGTGGCAGTCACGTTGTACGACGCTGCAAAACCGCGGATCGTCGTGCCGACAATTAACACGCCGGCGCACAGCAGCACCATTACCGTGAACGGATGCAGCAACACCTTCTTGTGCAGCGGCCGGGCTCGCCGCACCGCCAAGCGCCGTTTCTGCACTGCGGACATCCGTACGTTTTTTGCTTGATGAATGTTTGGTTTTTTCACGGTAGAACCGATGTTTTACGTATGCTTATAGTAGCACACATTACGGCAACACGTTGTATACTAGGGGCATGAGTAAAGCTTTTTGGGCGGTCATCGCCATCATCGTGGTCATTTTTGGTGGAATTCTATTATTTCATAGCAACAAAGCGGCGGCCCCAACCAATGCGAACGGCGCCTCACCCACCAGCCACACCGAAGGCAACGGCAAGACCGGCGTTACCCTTCTGGAATACGGCGATTACGAATGCCCGTACTGCGGCCAATATTACCCCACCGTTAAGCAGGTAGCCGCCAAATACAACGACCAAATCACCTTCCAATTCCGCAATTTGCCGCTGGTGCAAATCCACCAAAACGCGCTGGCGAGCGCCCGTGCCGCCGAAGCCGCAGGCATGCAAGGCAAATTCTGGGAAATGCACGACCTGTTGTACGAAAATCAGCAACAATGGGTACAGAGCAATGTCGCCGAAGGGATCTTCGACCAATACGCCACCAGCCTCGGGCTCAACCTCACCCAATTCAAGAGTGACTACGCAAGCGACAAAGTTAACAACAGTATCAACGCCGACATCAACGCCTTCCAAAAGACCGGCCAGGAAGAATCGACGCCCACCTTCTTCCTAGACGGCAAGCTGGTTCGCCCCGGCAATACCGTAGACGCATTTAGCTCGCTCATCGACGCCGAGATCGCTGCCAAGACTAAGAAGTAACGTTCAGGAGTTCCGACACCTAAGTTTGCAGAGCGCGTTCCCGCGCGGGACGCAGCAAAAGAAAAGCCCGGAGGTACCGGGTTTTCTTTTATGCTTCCGGCTCTCACAGTCTCTGCAAACTTAGGTGTCGGAACTTTCACCATCTGCGTATCTTTAGTAGTTCAAAAATTCTTGCCACGATGGGCGGCGCACCACAACCGGCACGCGGGCCGCGCGCGATGGAACCACAACTACTTTGACAGGCATATCCGCTCCTTTGACTGTCGGCCCTCACAAAACCAACAAGCCTTTTTGTTTAACCACACATGTTTGTCTTTCAGCGGTAAAGTTTTCCGCAGAAGTGCTTGTGATAATACCAGACCCTGCTTATGCTTGTCAATGGCCCGCGACCGCCAGCTCGCTTGAGTTTTCCACAGTTTTTCCTTCCCGCTCTTCATAACGCCTCTGCCGAGCCTGGGCCATCTTGTCGGCACGCCCCTCCACGGCGAATGGCATAAGAGTACTGCCGGCCATTCTTTTAGCCTGCGCTTTCGCAAAGACTCTTCCTTTGCTAATAACCGAACCATCCGGGGCTAATTCTGCCCCACACGCCGGGCGCAAACACTTAGCAAAGCCTTTGCTATTGCGCCGGGCAGTCACAATCTGCGGCTGAGAGAGCAGATTCCCATCGTCGTCGTAAGGACAACAGTAGCAACCGTTGTGGCTATATTCACAGGCACCAGACTCCAAGCCACCCTCATCCCTACCACCGAAGGCATCTTGCGGTCTGTCCCTAGGCCCATCTGGATCATTACTGACGTCGATGGAGCGGGTACAACCGCCGTATGTCCTCCTGGCCTGAGCGCCCGCAATGACATTTCCGGCCAAACGGTTAGCAAGGTAGGCATCTGGTGCGACTCCTACTGCTACACCAAATTGCTGCAATACTGGATGCTTGCCATTCTTGAGCATCACCAGCCCCTCGCGGAGCCGTTCGGTAACAGCGTAACGGACAAGCTGCTCCAGCAAGGCAACGTCGGAGCGATGCAGTGTACCGCGAGCTTCCATATCTTGCAATTGACGGTAAATCCTGGGGTTAAGATACTGCCGTCCCTGTAGTAGCCCGCCTACGAAAGCGTGCAGCGCCTCACCCAGCTGTCGCGTTTTAGACGCTTCTCCCAACTTCGTATACAGCGAGTCGAACATCTCGTCGCACACCGCCTGGTTCATGTTCATAAACTCATCAACAGAAAAACGCCGTTTGGTGACGCCGCGCTTTTCGTAGAATCGGTCACGAATTTGCACTACGAGCGCCCGCGCCTCTTCAAGGGTGCACTTACGCGTAATATCGTGGTCGAGCCAGACGCTCGTCGGCGTGCCTGCCGGAATGTTGCCGCCAAACTCGGCCCACACCTCCCGCATAATGTCGATATCCGTATGGTCGACCGCGTACGTCGCGGCCAGCAGCGTTGTTTCATCAATGCGGTAATACCACTGGAAAAATGCCAGATCTTTGCGGTTGCCGAGATCGTCGTAGAACTTTTCGCCATATTGTTCCATGGCCTCTTTTAGATCCATGCTACAGCCAAGGAGCATCCCGTTAATCGGCAGGCGTTCCACCCGTCCAACCACGCGTACATCCGCGCCGCAGCGTTCAGCAACCGGCTGCATCCGGACATCGGCCAGGGCATCTTCTTGGGCCTTTTTATAGCCGCGCTGCACCAGACCGGCAATTTCTGTTTTACCGTCAAGCGCCATGATACGGTTGTGGCGCACAAGGTGGCGGCGCTCGCGGTTGATTTCCAGCCACTCCCGGAACTCTTTATCGGTATGGAGCATCTCTATAATCGACGATTCAAACCGTTCGCGGAGCGTCTCTTTCGCGACTATGCCCTCGTGCGTATCTAGCGCGCCGCGTACTGCAAGCTCGCCGAACAACTCAATAACCCGCGTAGAGTGGGAGTATTCTTGTTCGTCTACCCAGGCGTCGTCCGCACCGTCCTCAGCCGAACGCTCGACCGGCGCGCTCAGGTCAACTTCGGCACGAACAGCCTCAAAGACCGCTTCGTGTCGCGGCACGTTCCCCGGTAGGTTGCACGGTGTTATTTCCCCCATAAAACTGCTCGAGTCGCGAGCAGGGGTGGAAGATAGACAACCACGCGTTCCTGCTCGGGAACTTAGTGTAAGGAGCTGTATCGGACTTGGCCCGTCAGTTTAATGCGGGCGTCACCGTTGCGGCACAGTGCGAGAATTTCACTCGCTTCCAGCGTTTACATGTTAAGTATATGTAGCATAGCATGGTGCACACTACATACGTGGTGTAGTTTTGCCAACAAAACGCTATTGCTGCGCTTCGGTTTCGGGAGTCTTTTGCTTGAGAGCCGTTAAACGCGGAATAAAACTCTGCGCAGCGCCGTCCAGGCCGAGCACTTTCAGCGCGCCGACCAGGACATACAGATGGTCGAGGTTCTCGGTCGCCACGTTGCTGGCCTGTTCCAGCTCGGTAAACAAATGCTCTACCTTTTCGACAAGCCACTTTTCTTCGCCGGCCTTAATTTGGTTGGTTGTTATCTTGGCCGGCTCGCTCGGCGCCACTACCTCCAAGGAGCGGGCCGAGTGGTCACGCTTGCGCAAATGCCCCCGGCGGATCAGGTTATTAATATGCAATGCCACGGTCGCCACCGACGTATAGTTGAGCCCGGTCATAACCTCCCGGTAGCTCGGGCTGTAGCCGTGCTCGCCGATAAATTGCTCGATAAACGTCAGCAGCTCCCGCTGTTTTTTAGTGGGGCGCACCATGTCGTTCATACCACCTCCTTTTGAACGATATGTTTCTTAGAATCAGGGCAAGAAGGGAAGACCGGCTGTACTGCCGCGGACGGCCGGGATAAAGCCAAAACTGCCATCGTGCAAATCATCCTCATCTAAGTATAGCAAGCTTAAGCAAAGTGCGCCGAATGCCGTGTGGGCGACAGCACCTCCGTAGCCCTCCCGTGATACAATCTAGGTAATGAAAAATAATGCCTCACTTATTTACAACCTGTGTTTGGTGGTGGGGGATTTTTTGGCGCTGGTGCTGGCGTTTGTTGCGGCGTATGTGCTGCGCGTAAAGCTGGCGCTAGGCTTTAACGAGGCGCCGATTGGCCCGTCGAGCGGACGGACGTTTATCGGTGTATTTTTGCTGGTACTGCCCTTTTGGATTCTCATTTTTGCGCTGCTGGGGCTGTACAACAGCAATATATATGAATACCGGTTTAAGGAGTTGGGACGGCTGCTGATTGGCTCGTTTATTGGGCTGCTGTTTGTTATCTTCTGGAACTTTATGGCCAGCAAGCCGATTTTCCCCGCCCGGCTGGTGCCGATTTACGGCTTTGCCTTTGGATTTATCTTTTTAGTGGTGTTCCGCAATTTGGCCCGATTTATTAGGGTACAGCTGTTCCGCAGCGGTACGGGCCTGACACGCGTGCTGCTGGTGGGTAATACCCGCATGACGCGTGAGCTGCTCGATTGGCTGGACAGCAACCGTTCCGGCTACCGGGTGATTGGCGTAGTGGGCGGCCAGGTCGCCGTTGGCAAACACGAGGTATCCCTTTATCGCAGTTTTGACCAATTTTTGGAGGCTCACCCCGATGAGTTCCACGGCATCATCCAAACCGAACTGTACGCCGAGGAAACACGCAACGCCAAAATTCTCACCTATGCTCAGGAAAACCACGTCGGCTACCGCTTTGTGCCGGGCAACACCGAGCTGTTTGTGGGCAACATCGAGGTGGAGCTGTTCCGCAGCAGCGTGCCGGTCATTACCGTACACCAAACAGCGCTGTTTGGCTGGGGGCGAGTGGTAAAACGCCTCTCCGATATCCTGCTGGGCGGCGTGGCGGTGCTCGTCGCTTCGCCGTTTATGCTGCTGCTGGCCATCGCCATTAAACTGAGCGAGCCGCGCGCACCCATCTTATACAAGCCGCGGCGCACCGGACGATACGGCGGCACCATCGCCATCTACAAATTTCGCAGCATGTACCAAAAATATAGCGATATGAGCCCGGAAGCAGGTTTTACCAAAATGGGCCGGCCGGAGCTCATTAAAGAGTACCGCGCCCGCGGCGACCAACTGCCCAACGACCCGCGTGTAACGCCGGTGGGCCGCATCATGCGCAAATTGAGCCTGGACGAAATGCCGCAACTCATCAATATTGTAAAAGGGGACATCAGCTTTGTGGGGCCGCGCGCGCTCGACCCGTTTGAACTGGACCAATACGCCAAAAAGAATCTCATCTTGGCGGTTAAAACCGGCCTTACCGGCCTCGCCCAAGTATCCGGCCGGCGCGACATCAGCTTTGAAGAGCGCCGCAAGCTCGACCTGTACTACGTGCAAAACTGGAGCTTGTGGCTCGACCTGGTCATCCTGCTAAAAACCGTCCGCGTCGTTTTGGGCGGCCGGGGCACCAACTAAACATGAAGATTGCTATTGTGCACGATTGGCTGTATGGCGGCGGAGCCGAGCGGGTGGTGCAGGAGTTGCACCGGATGTATCCGGAGGCGCCCATTTACACCAGCTACTGCAGCGACGAGTGGCGCGAGAAGCTGGACGGCAAAGTAGTCACCGGCTGGCTGCAGTATTTGGGCCGCATCCGCAAACTCATCCCTTTCTTGCGCATCTGGTGGTTTACCCGCCTCGATTTATCCGGCTACGACCTGGTTATTAGCAGTAGCGGCAACGGTGAGGCGAAAGGCGTGCAGGTGCCAAAAGGCACCCTGCACATCTGTTACTGCCACGCACCGACGCATTTTTATTGGCGGCATTACAAGCAATATCTAAAAAATCCCGGTTTCGGCGTTTTCAACCCGCTGGTTCGGCTGGCCCTGCGCCTGCTTATCGGCCCCTTGCGCGCATGGGACTACAAGGCCGCCCAGCGCCCGGACTATTTCATCGCCAACTCCACGCACACGCGCGACGAAATCAAAACGTTTTACGGGCGCGACGCCGAGGTTATCCAGCCGCCTATCGATATCGCCCGCTTTTTGCACGCCGGAACCGCCAAACGCCAGGGGTTCGTAACCGCCAGCCGGCAG
>Ga0070730_10005106_pt1 | contig 11378 bp, 12 predicted proteins | sample Coa_R1_3_FD_66447 | JGI IMG/M metagenome (GOLD analysis project Ga0070730, IMG submission 66447) | Surface soil microbial communities from Centralia Pennsylvania, which are recovering from an underground coalmine fire - Coalmine... | ecosystem: Environmental > Terrestrial > Soil > Unclassified ... | reverse complement strand
GGAGGCCGACGCCAAGGCCGGCCCGTTCAACGTCGAACGCATCGATTCGATCGAGGCCGAGACCAAGCATGACGTCATCGCCTTCCTCACCCACGTGTCGGAGCGCACCGGGCCGGAAGCCCGCTTCCTCCACCAGGGCATGACGTCGAGTGACGTGCTCGACACCTGCCTCGCCGTGCAGCTCAAGCGCGCCGCCGACATCCTGATCGCCGACGTGGACAAGCTGCTCGAGGTGCTGGAGCGCCGCGCTTTCGAGCATAAGCTGACCCCCACCATCGGCCGCAGCCACGGCATCCATGCCGAGCCGGTCACCTTCGGGCTCAAGCTCGCCCAAGCGCATGTCGAGTTCCAGCGCTGCCGCAAGCGTCTGGTCGATGCGCGTGAAGAGATCGCCACCTGCGCCATTTCCGGCGCGGTCGGCACCTTCGCCAACATCGATCCGCGCGTGGAGGAATATGTCGCCGAGAAGCTCGGCCTGACGCCCGAGCCCGTCTCGACGCAAGTAATCCCACGCGATCGCCACGCGATGTTCTTCGCGGTGCTGGGCGTCGTCGCCTCGTCGATCGAGCGTCTCGCCATCGAGGTCCGCCACCTCCAGCGCACCGAGGTTCTGGAAGCCGAGGAATATTTCTCGCCCGGCCAGAAAGGCTCGTCGGCGATGCCGCACAAGCGCAACCCGGTGCTGACCGAGAACCTGACCGGCCTCGCCCGCCTCGTCCGCTCGGCCGTGACTCCGGCGATGGAGAATGTGGCGCTCTGGCACGAGCGCGACATCTCGCACTCGTCGGTGGAGCGCGGCATCGGCCCGGACGCGACCATCACGCTCGACTTCGCGCTGGCGCGCCTCACCGGCGTGATCGACAAGCTGCTCGTCTATCCCGCGCGGATGCAGAAGAATCTGGATCGCATGGGCGGCCTCGTCCACTCGCAGCGCGTGCTGCTGGCGCTGACGCAGGCCGGCGTGTCCCGCGAGGATGCCTATCGCCTCGTCCAGCGCAACGCGATGAAGGTGTGGGAATCGGACGGCGAGCTGTCGCTGCTCGAACTGCTCAAGGCCGATCCGGAAGTGACAGCAGCGCTCACCGTCGACGAGATCGAGGACAAGTTCGACCTCGGCTATCACTTCAAGCATGTCGACACGATCTTCGATCGCGTCTTCGGCCGTCACGCCTGAGACTGACAAGGGGGGGCAGCGAGCTCCCCCTTCTTCGTCATCCCGGACTTGATCCGGGATCCATACGCCCAGCGCTTGCCGCATCGCCGCTGCGCCCGCTGCCAACACAGCGCCTTCCTTGATGCTGCGCTTACGGATCCTGACTTCGGTCAGGATGACGAAGGAGGCGGGTGGCGCGCTTCTTACCGCCCGATCATCGTCTCGGGCTTGACCACACGGTCGAACGTCTCCGCGTCGACCAGCCCCAGATCCAGCCCCGATTCCTTGAGCGTCAGGCCTTCGTGGTGCGCATGCTTGGCGATCTTGGCGGCATTGTCGTAGCCGATCTCGGGCGCCAGCGCCGTCACCAGCATCAGCGAGCGATCGAGCAACGCCGCAATGCGCTCGCGATCGGGCTCCATCCCCTCGACGCAGCGTTCGGCGAAGCTCTCCATCGCGACACTCAGCAGCTCGATCGAACGCAGCACGTTGGCGCCGATCAGCGGCTTGAAGACGTTGAGCTCCATATGGCCCTGCAAACCGCCGATGGTGATCGCGACATGATTGCCCATCACCTGGGCTGATACCATCGTCACCATCTCGCACTGGGTGGGGTTCACCTTGCCCGGCATGATCGAGCTGCCCGGCTCATTCTCGGGCAGCTTCAGTTCGCCGAGACCGCAGCGCGGACCGGAACCCAGCAGACGGATGTCGTTGGCGATCTTGCTGAGCGACACCGCCAGCGTATTGAGCGTGCCCGACAGGTGGACGATCGGATCGTTGGAGGCGAGCGCCTCGAACTTGTTGTCCGCGGTGCGGAAGGGCAGTCCGGTGATGTCCGCAATCTCCTTCGCGATCGCCGCGCCGAAGCCCTTGGGCGCGTTGAGCCCGGTGCCCACCGCCGTGCCGCCCTGCGCCAGCGCCATCATCCCGTGCATCACCGCCGGCTCGATCCGCTGGCGATCGCGGTAGAGCATGTGGGCATAGCCGGAGAATTCATCGCCCAGCGTCAGCGGCGTCGCGTCCTGCAAATGGGTGCGGCCGATCTTGACGATGTCGTCCCACGCCTTCGCCTTGGCATCGAGCGCGGCGTGCAGCCGGTCGAGTGCGGGGAAGAGCTTGGCCGTCACCGCCAGTGCCGCCGCGATGTGCAGCGCGGTCGGGAAGCTGTCGTTGGAGGACTGGCCCTTGTTGACATGATCATTGGGGTGGACCGGCGCCTTGCCGCCGCGCTTGCCCGTCAGTGCCTCATTGGCGATGCCGGCGACCACCTCGTTGACGTTCATGTTGGACTGCGTACCCGAACCCGTCTGCCAGATGACGAGCGGGAACTGGTCGTCATGCTTGCCCGCCACCACCACCGCCGCGGCGGCTTCGATGGCATCGGCGATCTTGGCGTCGAGCCCGTGCTGGCGGTTCACTCGCGCTGCCGCCTGCTTCACGATGGCGAGCGCATGGACGATGCCGATCGGCATCCGCTCCTGCGGTCCGAACGGGAAGTTGTGGACCGACCGCTCGGTCTGCGCGCCCCAATAGGCGGAAGCCGGCACCTCGATAGGGCCGAAGCTGTCGGATTCGGTGCGAGTCTCGGGCATGGACTGGGCCTCCTTCTGGTGGCCCCAAGCTGGCGCGGGATTGCGACAAATCAAGCCGCCCCGCGCAGGCTCACTTCTTGCGTGTGAAATCCACCGAGACGACGTTGGAGCCGTCCTCGCGCGTCACCGCGGGTGCGTCATTCTCGGCCTCCGCGGTTTCAGGCTCGAGCTCGTCGGCCTGCGCCTGGAACTGCAGCGCGAAGTTCACCGCCGGATCGACGAAGCCGGTCACCGCCGCATAGGGCACGATCAGCTTGGCCGGCACCTGATTGAAGCTCAGCCCCACCTCGAACGCATCGGGGCGGACCTTCAAGTCCCAGAAGCGATTCTGGATGACGATGGTCATCTCGTCGGGGAAGCGCTGGGTCAGGTGCTGCGGGATGTCGACACCCGGCGCCTGCGTCTTGAAGGTGATGTAGAAATGATGCTCGCCGGGCAGTCCGCCGGCGCGCTCTACCTCGCCCAGCACCCGTCCAACGACGGCGCGCAGGGCCTCCTGCACGATCTCGTCGTAGGGAATCAGGCTATCGGGCACGGTACCTTCGGTCATGGCGCAGTCCTGGACGCGTGACCCGCGACGGTCAAGCGTCCGTTGCTTGCCCCATTGCTTGCCCCATTGCTTGCCGTTGCGCCGGCGCCCCAGCACGCTATGAGGGCGGCGCTCGACCTACGACCATAAGGATAGGCCCATGCGCCAAGCCAGCGTTCGCCGCGAGACAACGGAGACGCAGATCGCCGTCGAGATCAATCTCGACGGATCCGGTCACTACCAGGTGGCGACCGGTATCGGATTCCTCGATCATATGCTCGAGCAGCTTTCGCGCCATTCGCTGATCGACCTCCGCGTCGAGGCCAAGGGCGATCTGCATATCGATCAGCATCACACCACCGAGGATTCAGCGCTGGCGATCGGCGAGGCTTTTTCGAAGGCACTGGGTGACCGCAAGGGCATCCAGCGCTTCGGTACCGCTTATGCGCCGATGGACGAAACCCTGACGCGCGTCGCGATAGACATTTCGGGGCGCCCCTACCTCGTCTGGCGTAGCGAGTTCAGCCAGCCCAAGCTCGGCGATTTCGATACCGAGTTGTTCGAGCACTGGTTCCACAGCTTCGCGCAGGCGGCGGGGATCACGCTCCACGTCGAGACGCTCTACGGGCGCAACAACCACCATATCGTCGAAAGCGCGTTCAAGGCGCTGGCCCGTGCCCTGCGCGCCGCGATCGAGGTCGATCCGCGCAAGGCCGATCAGGTGCCGTCGACCAAGGGCACGCTGGGCGGATCCTGATCCCATGCTGGCCCTGATCGATTATGGCGCAGGCAATCTCCGCTCGGTGGAGAATGCGCTGCGTACTGCCGGTGCCGCCGACGTCACCGTCACCTCCGATCCCGCGCTGGTGCGCTCGGCGGATCGCATCGTGCTGCCCGGCGTCGGCGCGTTTGGTGCATGCATGAGCGCACTCGCGGGGCTGGAGGGGATGGTCGACACGCTCCACGAACGCGTGGTCGGTGGGGGGGCGCCCTTCCTCGGCATCTGCGTCGGCATGCAGCTGATGGCCAATGCGGGTGAAGAAATGGGCGTCTATCCCGGCCTCGGCTGGATCGGTGGCACCGTTCGCCGCATGCCCGACGCGCCCGGCCTCAAGATCCCGCACATGGGCTGGAACGACGTGACCCCGGTCGCGCCGCACCCGCTGCTGGCGCCGGGCGAAGCCTATTATCTGCACAGCTACGCCTTCGACGTCGACGATCCCGCCGAGCGGCTGGCCGAGACCGACCATGGCGGCCCCGTCACCGCCGCCGTCGGCCGCGACAACATGCTGGGCGTGCAGTTCCATCCCGAGAAGAGCCAGGCCTATGGCCTCGCCCTCCTCGCCCGTTTCCTGGAGTGGCGGCCGTGATCGAGCCCCTGATCGTTTTCCCCGCCATCGACCTCAAGGGCGGACAGGTCGTCCGCCTTGCCGAGGGCGATATGGACCGCGCCACCGTCTATGGCTCCGATCCCGCCGCGCAGGCGCGCGCTTTCGCCGAGGCCGGCGCGACCCATCTCCATGTCGTCGATCTCGATGGCGCCTTCGCGGGCCATGCGGTGAATTCCGCGGCCGTCGAGTCGATCGTCGCCGCCTTCCCCGGCAAGGTGCAGCTGGGCGGCGGCATCCGGGACCGTTCATCGGTCGACCGCTGGCTGGCGCTGGGCGTCGACCGCGTGGTGATCGGCACCGCCGCGCTCGACCATCCCGATTTCGTGCGCGAGGCGGCGCGCGACCTGCCCGGCCGGATCGTCGTCGCGGTCGATGCGCGCGACGGCTTCGTCGCGACGCAGGGCTGGGCCGACGTCTCCGAAGTGCGCGTGGTGGCGCTGGCCGAGCAGTTCGCCGATGCCGGCGTTGCAGCCCTGCTGTTCACCGACGTCGGCCGCGACGGGCTGCTCAAGGGCTGCAATGTCGAGGCGACGCAGGCGCTCGCCCACGCCACCGCAATTCCCGTGATCGCCAGCGGCGGCGTCGCGGGGATCGAGGATATCGAGGCGCTGATGGTCGCCCGTGCCGGCATCGCGGAAGGCGGGATCGAAGGCGTCATCACCGGCCGCGCGCTCTATGACGGGCGACTCGATCTGGCGCAGGCGCTCCAGGTGGCGCGCGGATGAGAAGCGCCGCCCCCTCTCCGTTCAGGCTGAGCGTGTCGAAGCCCTGCCCTTTTCCTTCCGTTGAGCGAGAAGAAGGACGGCACTTCGACAAGCTCAGCGCGAACGGGGAGAAAATGTCGCAATGACCGTCCGCGTCCGCGTCATTCCCTGCCTCGACGTCGCCGGCGGGCGTGTGGTGAAGGGGGTCAACTTCGTCGACCTCGCCGATGCCGGTGATCCGGTCGAGCAGGCGCGCATCTACGACGCCGCGCGCGCCGACGAGCTCTGCTTCCTCGACATCACCGCCAGCCATGAGGAGCGCGGCACGATCATCGATGTCGTCGCCCGCACCGCGTCGGTCTGCTTCATGCCGCTGACCGTCGGCGGCGGGGTGCGATCGGTGAACGACGCGCGCGCGCTGCTGCTGGCGGGTGCGGACAAGGTGGCGGTCAATTCCGCCGCGGTCGCCCGCCCCGCGCTCGTCTCCGAAATGGCCGAGCGATTCGGCGCGCAATGCGTGGTGGGCGCGATCGACGCGCGCCATGTCGGCCCCGGCCGCTGGGAGGTGTTCACCCATGGCGGCCGCAAGCCGACCGGGATCGACGCCGTCTCTCATGCCCGCGATCTTGCCGCACGCGGCGCAGGCGAACTGCTCGTCACTTCGATGGACCGCGACGGCACCCGCGACGGCTATGACCTGACGCTCACTCGCGCGATCGCGGACGCGGTGCCCGTGCCCGTGATCGCCAGCGGCGGCGTCGGATCGCTGGCCGATCTGGTTGCGGGCGTGCGCGAGGGCCACGCCTCCGCCGTGCTCGCCGCGTCGATCTTCCATTTCGGCCAGCACAGCGTCGCCGAGGCGCATGCGGCGCTCGCCGCGGCAGGGCTTCCCGTTCGTCACTAGAGCGATTTCGAAGCAGGTAGCATCACCTGCTGTCTCGGAAATCTCGTTAAATCAACAATCTAGAACATCGGTCTGATGCAATCGGATCGGCGCTCTAACGTCCCCCTTCGGGACGACTCGCGTGAAGTGCCGACTCCCGCGGCCGGGCCTGCTCCCCTAGCTTGCTCGCGTCGCACCGTGTTGCGTTTCTACCTCGCGACCTTGGGGAGATACGACATGAAGCTTGCGCGCACCCTGTTCGCTGCAACCGCCCTTGCCGCCGCGACCCTGTTCGTCGCCCCGGCGAGTGCCGACCACGGGGGCGCCTCGAGCGGCGGCAGTTCCGGTGGTTCGAAGGATCCCGAAACGCCAACTTCGGTGCCCGAACCCAGCGACGCGGCCCTGCTGCTGCTCGGCGCCACCGGCCTCGTAATCGGTCGCCGGCTGCACGCACGCGCCCAACGCAAGGGCTGACGCCTCCGGGCGGTTGACCGGCCCGGCGGCCCGCTCCAAGAGGGCGGGCATGGCCGATACGCTCGACAGGCTCAGAAACACTATCGCCGCTCGCCGCGCGGCCGAACCGGGATCCTCCTACGTCGCCTCTCTGTTCGCGAAGGGCTTGCCCAAGATCGCGCAGAAGGTGGGGGAGGAAGCGGTGGAGACGATCATCGCCGCCCTTTCCGGTGACGCCAAGGCGTTGACCGGGGAGGCGGCGGATTTGCTCTTCCATCTCCTGGTCCTGCTCGAGGCGGGCGGCGTTCCCTTGTCCGACGTGCTCGCAGAGCTCGATCGTCGCGACGGCGTATCCGGCCTCGACGAGAAGGCCGCACGCACGGCGAAGCCGATCCCCGCGCCAGCCGTTGCGCCCGAAGAACCGTCCGTCGGCCCGGCACGCGGGCGCAAGGCGGATTCGCGCCCGCTGATCCGGAGGGGATGATGCCGATCGACGCCACGCTGCCTTACGACGACTCCAACATCTTCGCCCGCATCCTGCGCGGTGAGATCCCGGCGAAGACCGTCTATGAGGATGATTTCGCCCTCGCCTTCCACGACATCAACCCGCAGGCGCCGGTCCACATCCTGGTGATCCCCAAGGGCCCTTATGTATCGTGGGACGATTTTTCCGCGCGCGCAGCGGACGAGGAAATCGCCGGCTTCATTCGTGCGGTGGGCACGATCGCGCGCGACAACGCGCTGGTGGCGCCGGGCTACCGCCTGCTCGCCAACGTCGGCGGGCATGCGCATCAGGAGGTGGCGCATTTCCACGTCCATCTGTTCGGCGGGCGACCGCTCGGCCCGATGCTGGCGCGGGGCTGACCACCGGGCCGCTGACGCTGTCGCCAAAACGCAGCATCCCTGCGCTATCGTAGCTGATCGCCCTCATCCCCGCTTGCGCCGCGCAGATTAGCGGTTAGGCTCCCGGCCCCATGTGGCGGCCCGCCCCGGGCGCGGCCGATCTTGAGGTACAGAGCATAATGATCTTCGGCCGTGTAAAGCCGTTGGACGCGATTCTCGCGACCGCGGAAAAGAAGTCGCTGCACCGGTCTCTGGGTGCATTCCAACTGACCATGCTGGGCATCGGTGCCGTGATCGGCACCGGTATCTTCGTGCTGACCTCCGAGGCGGCGCAGAAGGCCGGCCCCGGCATGCTATTCAGCTTCATCGTCGCCGGCTTCGTGTGCGGCGTGGCCGCGCTCTGCTATTCGGAGCTGGCCTCGATGGTGCCGGTGGCGGGCTCAGCCTACACCTACACCTATGCCGTGGTCGGCGAGTTGCTGGCCTGGATGGTCGGCTGGGCGCTGATCCTCGAATATGCCGTGGGTGCGAGCGCGGTCGCGGTCGGCTGGTCGAACCATGCGGTCGGGCTGCTCGCTGCATCCGGCATCCATTTCCCCGCGATCCTGAGTAACGCGGACGCACTGATGGCGCATGTCCAGCTGGCGTTCGGCGCCACGGCCTCGCCCGATCTGTTGACCGCCGCGCAGACCGGTGGCTGGATCAACATCCCCGCGGTGGTGATCTCGATCGCCGTCATGCTCCTGCTGGTGCTCGGCACGACCGAGAGCGCCTTCGTCAACGCGCTGCTGGTCTGCATCAAGATCGCGGCGCTCAGCCTGTTCGTGTTCCTGACGCTGCCGGGCATGCACACCGCGAATTTCCAGCCGTTCCTGCCGACCGGCTCGTTCGGCGTGTTCGGCGCGGCCGCCTCGATCTTCTTCGCCTATGTGGGCTTCGATGCGGTTTCGACCGCGGCCGAGGAAACCAAGAACCCGCAGCGCAACGTGCCGATCGGCCTGATCGGATCGCTGCTGATCTGCACCCTGTTCTACCTGTTGGTGGCATCGGGCGCGATCGGCGCGATTGGCGCGCAGCCGGTCACCGGTGCCGATGGTGCGGTGCTGGCGCCGGGCACGGCCGAGATCGCCGGCCGCTGCGCCGCGATCACCGCCAGTGGCGCGATCGAGCCGCTGGTCTGCTCCAAGGAGGCGCTGGTCCACGTCCTGCAGGTGATCGGCCATCCGATCTTCGGCTGGATGGTCGGCCTCGCCGCCGTGCTGGCGCTGCCGTCGGTCGTACTGATGATGATGTACGGCCAGACCCGCATCTTCTTCACCATGGCGCGCGACGGCCTGCTGCCGGCCAAGCTCGCCAGCGTGCACCCGAAGTTCCGGACGCCGCATATCGTCACCTTCGTGACCGGCATCGCGGCGGCCATCGCTGCCGCCTTCCTGCCGGTGGGCAAGCTGGCCGACTATTCCAACTCGGGCACGCTGTTCGCGTTCCTGATGGTGGCGGTGTCGGTGATGGTGCTCCGCAAGACCGATCCGTCGCGCAAGCGCCCGTTCCGCACGCCCATCGTCTGGATCGTCGCGCCGCTCGCGATCATCGGCTGCCTCGCGCTCTATGCCTCGCTGCCGCTCACCGCGATCCTGGTTCTGCCGGTGTGGGGCGTGGTCGGGCTGGTGGTGTATTTCCTCTACAGCCGTTCGCGCTCCTATGTCGGGCGCGGTATCATTGAGGTCACGACGCTCGACGATACCGACATGACCGCCGTCCGTCCCTGATCGGACAGCGCGAAGGCAGAAAAAAGGGGCGGGTGGCGATGGTGCCACCCGCCCCATTTTTTTGCGTCGATCCGATCAGCCGAGCCGGGCGACGATCAGCTTCTTCAGATCCTGCTCGGGGCGCGCGCCATAGTGCGAGATCACCTCAGCGGCCGCGATCGCGCCCATGGTGAGGCACTCGGCCACCGGGCGACCCTGGACGTGGCCGACCAGATAGCCCGCCGAGAACAGGTCGCCCGCACCCGTGGTGTCGACCACACGCGCAACCGGCTCGGCGGGGACGTGGAAGCGCTCGCCGTTCGCGACCGCGGTGGCGCCGGCCGGCCCGCGCGTCGCGACCAGCAGCGGCACCTTGGGCGCGAGATGCGCCACCGCCGCCTCGAAATCTTCAAGACCGGTGAAGGCGAGCAGCTCTTCCTCGTTGGCGAACAGGATGTCGATGTCGCCCTCGTTCACCAGCGCGCGGAAATCCTCGAGATGGTTGAGGATGCAGAACACCGCCGACACGCCCAGCGCCACCTGACGGCCCGCCTTGCGCGCCATCTTGATCGCCGCCTTCATCGCCGCGCGCGGCTCGGCCGGATCCCACAGATAGCCCTCGAGCAGCAGCACCTTGGCCGACGCCACCTGCGCCTCGTCCACCGCCGAGGCCGGCAGGAACTGCGCGGCGCCAAGATAGGTGTTCATGGTGCGCTGGCCGTCCGGGCTCACCAGGATGAGGCAGCGGCCGGTCGGGATGTCGGCCTCGCGCGCCGGCACGGTGAACTCGATGCCCTGCGATTCCAGATCGTGGACGAACACTTCGCCGAGCTGATCCTTCGCGACCTGGCCGATGAAGGCGCAGCGCGCGCCCATCATCGCGGCGCCCGCGACCGTGTTGCCGGCCGAGCCGCCCGAAATCTCGCGGCCCGGGCCCATGCGCGAATAAAGCACGGTGGCATGGTCGGCGTCGATCAGCTGCATGGCGCCGGGGGTCAGCCCCTCGGCGGCGAGGAATTCGTCCGCCGCCGGCGAAAGCACGTCCACAAGGGCGTTGCCGATGGCGATGATGTCGAGCGTGGTGTCCGTCACGAAGATCTCCTGGAGAATTGGCGCGCGGTTAGCGGCCGCTGAGCCGACGCGCAATCTTTGCGGTTCGGCACGGGAACGGAACGAGCCGGTTTGCCTTCCGCCCGAGCCGTGGCAGAGCAGGGCCATGATTCGTCATGGCCTCCTCCTCCCGCTCGCGCCACTGGCCTTGCTGGCCGGCTGCGCCACCCCCAATGCCCCCTCGGCGGGCCCTGCCCCCGCGTCCCAAAAACCCGTCACGCTGCACGAAGCAGGGCTGGAGCGCGTGATCGGGCGGACCGGTGCGCAGCTCACCGCGCTGTTCGGCGACGCCGACCTCGACAGCCATGAGGGCGCCGCGCGACGGATGCAGTTCGTCGGCCCCGCCTGCGTGCTCGACGCCTATCTCTTCCCCGCGAAGACGGGCGCCGAGCCGGTCGTCACCTATGTCGACGCGCGGCTCCCCTCGGGCGAGGATATGGACCGCGCGTCGTGCATCGCCGCGCTCAGCCGGCGCGCTGCGGCTCCGTAAGCGCCACGTCCCACTCCTCGCGCACCGTCTCGTCCTCTTCCGCCTCGGCCCGCCCCACATAGGCGTCGAGCACGCCCAGCCGCCCCAGCGCCCACACCGCGGCGCCGCGCACCAGCGGCGATTCGTCGTCGAGCAGCCGCGCGAGCGGGTCGGTGAGCCTCCCCTCCCCGCTGTTGCCCGCGACGATCGCGGCGTTGCGTACCATCCGGTCACGCCCGATGCGCTTGATCGGCGAGCCCGAGAAGACCTGCCGGAACCCTGCATCGTCGAGCCCCAGCAGATCGGCGACACGCGGCACCGCCAGCTCGGCGCGCGGTGCAAAGGCGAGGTTGGCATGCGCGGCGGCCGCGAACTTGTTCCACGGGCAAACCGACAGGCAGTCATCGCAGCCATAGACATGGTTGCCGATCATCGGCCGCATCTCGCGGGGGATCGGGCCGCCGAGCTCGATGGTGAGGTAGGAGATGCAGCGCCGCGCA
>Ga0070730_10005105_pt1 | contig 11379 bp, 10 predicted proteins | sample Coa_R1_3_FD_66447 | JGI IMG/M metagenome (GOLD analysis project Ga0070730, IMG submission 66447) | Surface soil microbial communities from Centralia Pennsylvania, which are recovering from an underground coalmine fire - Coalmine... | ecosystem: Environmental > Terrestrial > Soil > Unclassified ... | reverse complement strand
CACCGCACCCGATCGCGACGTGACCGCGCGACTGCCGCACGCCCATATCGAGCGCTTCCCCGGCAACGACCAGACAATCCTGGCCTTCCAGTCAGGACATGTGGATGCGGTGTCGCTGTATCATCCGGCGCTGGTAATGCAGCAACATCGTGTCGGCATGGGCAAGGTGGTCCTGCCCGAACCGATACGCGCGTCCACCACCTCAGCCGGCATCCGCCGCGAGGCGGACAAGACCTGGCGCGACTGGCTCGGGCTGGCGCTGGATTTCTACTACGTCACCGGCCAGACGCAGGGCTTCTACGAAGCCTTCCTGCGCTCCCGCGGCATCGATCCGAAGGAGGCGCCAGCGGTGATGCGGGAGATGTGGGGGAGCGGGCACGGATAACGCGCGGCAAATTGCCGCAGCTCATACCAGACCTCACAGCGCGGGACCGATCGGTGGTTCTCGTCATGCCGACGAAGGTCGGCATCCACGTCTTTTGACCATCGGGCAATGAGTCGCCGTCATTGGGCTCTGGTATTATTACACCACGTCATACTGGCAGCGGCGACCGGTCGGCGATAAGTATCGACTGCCGGATGAGTGGCGTTGACGGGCAAGATGGGCTTGTATCTACAAGGGCATATCGCTCGCACCTCGCCACGCTCTAACGCGACCCCACGCTCATATCCGCAGGTCCAACCAGACATCCAGAGCCATTAATTTGTAGCGTCCCTTGGCGTTCCGTCATTATTATGCCGTGCCGCACCGCACGGGCCTTACTCCCACACCATAGGTTTGGTCTCATGACATTGCCATGCGACGGCCCCTCCAGATTTGAGCAACTCCTTCCGGTACTGATAGACCAGGTTTACCGAACGGTGCTTTGCAGGCCGGCGGATACCGACGGCCTACGTCATTACATTCATCTTCTGGCTACTAAGAAAATCGACCTCGCGGGCTTTGTTAACATCGCATACGAATGCCCGGAATACTTAACGCTTATCAGCCCTGCGATCGAGCAGGTGCGAACAGCATATCGTCTATTGTTTGAACGAGAGCCAACTCAGGCAGAGATTTACAACCACGTGCAGGCCTTCCGAGGCACGTGCAGCACCGACGCCGAGGCGATCTCCCTTCTGGGCACCGACGGTGCCGCTCGCGCTAGATTTGCCATAAGACCGCTCAAAATCGAGATGGATATAACCAATCAATGCAACATCAGATGCATCATGTGCCCTTTCAGCGATCCGGCCATCGGAGGTCGTAAAAGGAAAGACCTGAGCAAAGAAACCTTCGTACGATGGGCGGATGAGATGTTTAGCTGGGCTGCTGCCGTGGGGCTGCTGTTTGGTACCGAACCGACCTTGAATCCAAACCTCTTATCCTTCGTCAGGGTGGCTAAAGAGTTCCGTGTTCCAAAAGTCTACTTTAGCACGAATGCGATGAAGCTGACGCCGGCGCTGGCCGGAGCTCTCATTGAGGCAGGTCTCGATGAACTGAACGTATCGTTTGATGCGGGAACAAAAGTGACATTCGAGCGCATCCGGCGAGGCGCCAGATGGAATACTGTAGTGGCTAATCTGCAGTCCCTCAGAGACCAGAAGGCAGCCCATAAACTCAGCCGGCCGCGGCTTCATATGTCATTTGTGATGATGCGATCGAACATTCAGGAACTGCCCCAGTTCGTCGAACTTGCAGCAGAGTTGGACGCGGTCGTGCTTTATTTTACACACTTGGTCCCATACGACACGTTGGGTACGATCACCGAATCGCTTGGAACGAATTCGGATGAGTGGGAGCAATATGTTGATAAAGCGCGCTCATTGGCTCGACAATACGGTATGCATGTCGTTCTTCCGCGTACGCGGCAGGTCGGCATCAATGTCACTCTTCCACACACGACAAATCAGGAACAGCCGCTTAATCATCTGGTTGACATAGACCAGGCGCGTGAAGCTCACGGTCTACCTCAACGGTTTGCTACGGACGAAGCCAATAGCTGTTGCCCGTTTCCTTGGCATTTCATTGCCATCGAGCCGGATGGCTCAGTTTCTCCGTGTGGTTGGTGGCATTCTGGTCCTCCAATGGGCAACCTGTACAAGCAACGCTTTGAGGAGATTTGGGCGGGCGAGCCAATGCGAAGTTTGCGCAGTCAGCTCATAAGCCGCCACCTCGGAGCGAATTGCAGCAGATGTCCTGCCGCCGGAATGGGTGCCTCAGATAGTTCGGAATCGTTCCGGTCGCATTGAGACAATATCGCGAAGGCTCCGAGGTCTCGTGGGCTGCTGCTCTACGCCGCACTCACCTACAGGGGTCAGCCTGTAATCTCGCCACAATGTCCTCCGAAACACCGTGCTAGCGTGGATCGTCAGAAAGCCGGCATCACTGACGAACACAGACACGGATCATGTCCAAGCGTCCTCAAGCGACTACCGATTCCGTCAGCTTCGCCCCAATTGACCCGTGCTCACCGCCCGAACCCGCGCGGTGGCGCCGGTGCGCATCGGGCCTGCTTATGCTGGCCTGCACGCTATTCCTGGTCACCTCCCCCACCCGCGCCGATCCGCCACGCCTCCAATGCTGGAACTGCCTGCAGCACCTCGCGACGCAACTGCCCGCGGCGAACCCGCAGGAGGACCCCACCTACGAGCAAGGCCTCACCCCAGGCTCTGTCCTTCCCGCCCTCTCCCAATGCAGCCTGGACGATAGCGAAATTCCGGACCTGAAGCGCATCATCCAGGTCTTCACCGACGCCCAGATCAACGGAGGCGGCCCCATCTACGTGCAGAAGCAACTCGAACAGCTCCCCCAGGTCAGCCCCGACGACCGCGCGAAACTGGTCGATGGCGCCCACAAAGACCTGGACACCACCCTGCGCCACCTCGTCGACCACAACTGCCGCCTGCTGCTGCAGTCGCACTTCGACGAAGGCGCCAGCCGCACCTGGCTTCTGCGTATGATCAATCTCGGCCAAGACGAGGATACCCACTAACCGCCGAGCCTGATCGCGCCCGCATTTTCATTCCGGAACGCCGCGATATTCCGTCCCCATGGTCGGCGAGAGGCGTCGGCATCCTTTACAATGTTCCGATGCACGATCGACCCTTCGGCGTTAACTTCTTGTTAAGACTGCCCTGTTGGCGCTGGCACGGGCCTTGCTCCCACCCGCGTTACGTTAATCGGTCCGCTCCGCGCGGCAACAAGCAGAGGAGACCAAATGAGGACCCTAACAGCCGTCCTGCTCGCCGGCACCGTGTTTGCGGGCCTCACGGTAGGTGGAACGTCGGCTCAGGCCGCTTCCCAGGCGATTTGCCCTGCAACGGGGTTCACGAACTCAGCGACGACCCCGCCGAACTGCAATCTGGTGGTCACGTTCAACACCAATGGATCGATTACGCCGACCGTCCCCAGCGGCGCCACAGCGAGCTCTGACAGCGCCGAGGACGCGCTGATCGGCGTAGTAAATAATACCGGCCATGCCCTGACCAAATTCACCATCACCGGCAACGGCATCTTTGGCTTCGACGGTGACGGCATCGATACGTTCACCAGCATTGGTCCCGCGGGCACCAACCCCGACACCACTCGCTACGGTGGCCCGGACGGCTTCTTCACTGGTATCACCGGCAACACCGGCACGGTGAACTTCGCCAACGGTGGCATCGATCCCAACGGTGGCACCGACTACTTCTCGCTGGAAGAGCCCATCGCCGCAAGCGCACTGCCGATCGTCAGTACTCCCGAGCCGGCCAGCATGGCTCTGCTCGGCGGTGGCCTCCTCGGCATCGGTCTGCTGCGCCGTCGCCGCACGGCCTGAGAGGTTCTGCTTCTGGGCGGATTATCCCGCCCGGAAGGACAATCACAAATGAAGGGAAGCCCGTCTCCCACCTGGAGGCGGGCTTCCACTATTCCGGGCGCTCTACGCCGCGGCCCCCCGGGCATGCAGCCGGCGCAGCGCCCGATCGACCCACTGCGCCGTCAGCTTCTCCTGCACCCCATTCTGCAGCAGCCGTTCATGCAGCGCGGGAAAATCCACCTGATCCAGCGCCTGGTCCTGGTTGAAGCACGAGAACACCACCGTCCGCTCCCCCGTCTCCGGATCCACATGCGGCTGCAGACACTGAGCGCACACCTCCTTCATCATGCATTGCATCGGTGAGTTGATCGACCCGATCGCCACATGCCCCGGCTTCATCAGCCCCGCCAGCACGCCATGCCGCGCCGCCCCAACCGCCTGCATCATCCGATCTGATCCAATAACGATCATCCGATCGGCCGCCGCCAGCCCGACCTCCGCGCCAAACTCGACCATCCCCTGCACGATATTCCCGACAAACGCCCGGTCCTGCGGCCGCGTCGGCACAAAGCCCGGCGCCTCATCGCAGCACCAGACGATTACATCGGCCGCCCGCTCGATCTCCGCCACCTTGTATCGATCGCGCACCTGCTTGTAGCCGGCGAAATACACCACCCGCGAGCCTGCCGCCCGCATCGCCGCCCCGATCGAGAACAGCACCGCGTTCCCCAGCCCGCCGCCAACCAGCGCCACCGTCCCACCCTCGACGATCTCCGTCGGCGACCCCGTCGGCCCCATCAGCACCACCGGCTCACCCGGCTTCAGCAGCGCACAGACGTCGGAAGATCCGCCCATCTCCAGCACGATCACCGAAACCAGCCCGCGCTCCGGATCAGTCCAGGCCCCGGTCATCGCCAGCCCTTCCATCGCCAGCACCGTGCCGCCAATCCCCGCCTCGCTCACCCGAGGCGCCAGCATCTCGTAATTCTGCAACCTATAGAACTGCCCCGGCCGGAATGCCCGCGCCTGCGCCGGCGCATGAACCACCACCTCGACGATCGTCGGCGTCAGCCGGTTCACCGCATGCACCCGAGGCACCAGCTCCTCCCGGCACCGCGCGATCAGCCCAGCGCCGGAAACCCCGGAAGGCTCCCCCGCCGCCAGCACCCGCGAAACGACCGGATACCCCCGCTTGGCACCACCCATCGCCTTCACGACATTGCCGAAAAAGCTCGGATGCAGATCGCCGAAGAAGCTGATGAACCGCCCATCCTCAGCCCGGTGCATCAGCACATGCGTCTCGTCCGGCTTGGCCAACCCGCGCACCACCGTCACCGGCGCACCCGTCTCATCGACCGCCTGGAAATACCGCCCGTCCAGCGCGATCCGCCCGTCCTCCCGCGCCAGTACGGTGTTCGGCTGCGTCCCTGCCGCCACCAGCACAGCGCGCGCCGGCAACAACACCTCGGACCCATCCGCCCGCTTCAACCGCATGCCAAACGCATGCCCGAACCCATCCACCTCCACCGCAGTCGGAGACAGCCCCTCGGCGAACCGCACCGCCTCTTCCAGCGCCTTCGCGACTTCCTCGTGATTCAGCGTGTACGAAGGGCTATCGATCAGCCGCCGCCGATAAGCGATCGTCACCCCGCCCCACTCATTCAGCAGCCGAGCCAGCGCCGGCGCCCGCCCCTCCCGGGCCGCCACCTCCCGCTCAGCGCCAAGCGCCGCGGCATGCGCCAGCCACTCATCCGCAACCCCCGCCTCTTCCGCATTCCACACCGCGCGCACCGCGCTCTCCCCGCGCTCCGCCACCAGTGCGCGATACCTCGACGCGAATTTTTCGACCTGCCGCACGTAGTACGCCATGCTCTCGGTCGCGGTATCGATCGCCGTCAGCCCGCCGCCGATCACCACCACCGGCAACCGCAACTGCAGATTGGCGATCGAGGAAAGCTTCGCCGCCCCGGTCAACTGCAACGCCATCAGGAAATCCGAAGCCGCCCGCACGCCGCGCGCCAGCCCGTTCGGAATATCCAGCACTGTCGGCTTGCCCGCGCCCATGCATAGCGCAACGTGATCGAACCCCATCGCCCACGCATCGTCCATCCCGAGCGTCGCGCCGCCGCCAAACCGGATCCCACCGAAATGCGCGAACGCCTCCCGCCGCTCCAGCAGCAGCCGCACCAGCTTCAGGTAATTCTTGTTCCACCGCACCGTGATGCCGTACTCGGCGACGCCCCCGAACCCGGCCATCACCCGGTCATCCAGGTTCTCGTACAGCGCTTCGACATCCCGCACCGGCGCGCGCACATCGAACCCCAGCGGCTCGATCTTCAGCCCATCGATCGCCACCACGGTATGGCCATCGTTCATCAGGTGATGCGCCAGCGTGAACCCCGCCGGCCCCAGCCCGACGATCAGCACCTTCCGCCCGCTCTCCGGCCGAGGCAGCGGCCGCCTGATGTCCAGCGGATTCCACCGCGTCAGCAGCGCATAGATCTCGAACCCCCACGGCAGCTCGAGCACATCCTTCAGCACTCGCGTCTCAGCTTGCGGAATATCGACCGGGTCCTGACGCTGGTAGATACACGCCTTCATGCAGTCGTTGCAGATGCGGTGCCCGGTCGCCGCCATCATCGGGTTGTCGATCGCGATCGTCGCAAACGCCCCCAGCACGGCCCCCTGAGCGCGCAGCGTGTGCATCTCGCTGATCTTCTCGTCGAGCGGACATCCCGCCAGCGTCACTCCGAACGGCGACTTCTGGAACTCTCCGCTTTTCCGATCCTTCAGCCCATGCCGGCAGGAATCCTTCCCCTGCGTATGGCACCAGATGCAGTAATTGATCTGATCCAGCGCCTGCTGCGCAGTCATCCCTGCATCGGTCAGCCCAAACCCCTCGCGCGCCCGCCAATGCTCTTCCGGCAGACGCAGCATCGTCACGCCGTCGCGCTCGATCGTTTCCACCGGCACCAGGTGCTGTGGATCAACCCGATGCGGCACCCGGAACAGCGTCCCCCCCGGATGCGCCGCACGCCCCTCTTCGGTCAGCGTCGCCCACGCCGCATAGCGCATCGCCACATCCAGCGCCTCGGCATCGCCCGCCTTCTCCCACTCCCCCACCCGCTCGGCGAAGGCACGCTCACTAAGGGCCCCGCCAATCAGCGCCTCCAGCGCCGCCCGCAACGCCGCCCCATCGAACCCAGCCGGGTCGGCATACTTCTTCACCGCCTGACGCTGCACGAACAGCCGCTTGCACGCATGGATCGGGTCCAGCGCGTGCGTCTCGTTCGCCAGCGCCAGCGTCTCCGCCTCGATCCCAAACAGCGCCGCCACGAACGCGTCGACATAGGGACCCAACGCCACCACCAGCTCGCTCTCGTCCTTCACGGCCACCGCGTCCGGTTCCGCCCGCGCCGCCATCAGCCGCCCATGCAGCGCCGCGTCCTCCGCCGCCAGCCGTGCCAGGAACACCCGATCGAGCCGCACCAGCCCCTCGCGCGTCGCAAGTTCGACGAATCCGAAATCGAAGCCCAACCGTTCCATGTAATCAGCCCATCTTGCGAAGCAGCGCCATGACCTGCACCCGCTCCTCGGGCGACAGAGGCGCCAGTGCCGCGTCGTGCGCCTTGCGGGCGGATGCCACGACACTCGTGATCAGTGCAACGCCCGCCGGCGTCGCCTCCAGCACGACCGTGCGGCGGTCCATCGGATCGCTCCCCGGATGGACCAGTCCCCGGCCGATCAGCCGCCGTACCACGCCCTGGATCGTCGCGGGATCCATCGCCGCGTGCCGTCCCAGCAGGTTCTGCGTCGTCCGCCCGAGTTGCACCACCTTCAGCAAGGCGGTGAACTGCGTCGGCGTGAGGTCCGCCTGCGCCACGGCAGTCGTGAAGATCGATACGTGCCGCTGATGCGCCCGCCGGAGGAGAAACCCGATGTGGTCTTCGACAGTGAAGCCGGCCAGGCCCTCGTCGCCCGCAGTGGTGGTCGCGTCCAGGGTGGCCTCCGGCCCAATTTGTTCGTAGACAAATGATGACAGAGGGATGGATAGGGTCAAGCTGGGAGATGCGCTGGCCAGTGTCCCGGTGGGTGCATGGTCTGCGGCCGGCCAGGGAGAGAACCAGATGGATACGTCCACGGCGCCGGCAGCCGAAAATTCCGCGTTGGCGGGTCAGGCATTTCTTCGGGCATTGCGCTGATCAACGCTGCCAGACCTGGTGCAGATATGACTGTCGCCCGATTGCATGGCAGATGTCTCCGCACAAGTGGACAGGTGGCCGGCCGTCCAAGTTCGCCCCCGAAAGTCGCGTTGATCAAACCTGCCGCCGCGATCTGGCAGCTGTACTGGAGTTGACCCGGTTCGGTGGACGGTTTGCGACTGGGACGTTGCGGCACCGTCGAGCATGTTCGCCTCGAAAGCGATGCCCGTCAGCGCCGACCCACCCGGGACCAGCGCTAGTTCGGCCAGTCGTCGTAGAGTCCAATCCTTCCCACTGACCTGGTGTCGCACCACACTTCAACGGCCGGGAAGTCGCCTATCCGCTTCAACGCGCAATCAACCGCCTCGTCGTCTGTGGTGCATTCGATATTCTCGCCGCCGTGCAAGTGATCATCCTGGCCGACGAAGTAGATCCGGTATGTTGACATCGGTTTCCCCTTTCGGCTGAGCCTTTCGGGGGGGAGGCGCCTATGACCTCTCCGTCGCGAACATCCTGCCCGCGCTTCGCTCGCGATATAGAAAATGGGCGCGCGATGGATGGACGCGTCCAATGATATTTCCGTGTTGGCCTGCAGGCGTAACATCGTCCCGCCGCTTCTGACACTCCAGCGCCCCCGGAGCGAATGAGGGTTGGTGACCCACTTTGTCGCTTGACCCCTGCATGTGCGGCGGTGACCCGATGGGGCGGGCCGTATGGCAGTTCACTCGTCGGTCGTGTCGTCATTCTCTAACAACCGCGCTCGCCGTTCCCATTCGGCGATCATGAGGTTGATCTCCTCCAACACTTCCGGGTTGGTGACGGTGCGGGCGAAGGCTCGCATCCGCTCCGCTTCGGCGCGAAGCCCTTCTGCCGTCGCCATGCGCCTCTAATCGCGCAAGTCAGAGAAGTCCACCGTCGCCCTCATCTTTGCTCCCCTTCGTCCTCGTCAGCCAGAACGCGCCAACAGGACGCCACATGCAACATGATCTCCCGAACGTGAGAGGAACTGGTGGTTGCGGCGAGCCGCTCGCAATGTCCGGCGGATCCGACCCTCCCTGAGGCCGCAAAGAACGCCGTCCTGCCCACGGCGAGCTGACTTCTTACTTCTCCAGCATCGGCTCGCCTTCGTGCGCGACCAGCAAATCGTGCATGTCGTTTGCATGCCCCTCCTCGACCCCGAGAATGCCCTCGAGCATCACGCGGGTGGTCGGGTCATCACCACCAAAGTAGCGAACGAGCTCCCGATAGTGATCGACCGCGATGCGCTCGGCGATGAGGTTCTCGCGGATCATATCGACGAGGGTGTCGCCCTCCGCATACTCCGAGGCGGATCGCGACGTCAGGAGATCGGGATTGAAGTCCGGTTTGCCACCGAGCTGATTGATGCGCTCGGCGACCGCCATCATGTGCGCCTGCTCCTCACGCGCGTGCGTGGCGAATTCCTCCTTGATCGCTTCCGAAGAAATACCCGCCGCCGCAATCGAATGTTGTGTATAGCGCAACACGCAGACGAGCTCGGTCGCGAGGACCGTTTGCAGGATTTCAATCGTCTTATCGACGTTCCCGCGGTACGCCGGGGTAACCGCTCCTTGCGAAAGACTTTTCCTCGCGCGATCCCGCAAGGTCTGAACATCGGAGAGGAAGGGTTTTTCTGCTGACTTGGTCATGAAAGTCACCTGCTGCCGAACACCCCACGGAAACGCCGCGTCGGCCGAATAGTGCCGGACCGGTGTCAGCACGGATAAGGGAGCGGCGTCCTTTCCACCGCGCGTTGTCGCCAGTCCCCACACGGCAGCCGCCCCTTCACTCGTGAGCAGCAACGCGCTTGCGCGATGAGCTCATGATTTCCGCCGTGCCGCGTCTAACCGGGCAAAGCCGTTGGCGAGCTGAGTGTTTCTGGGCTTCAAGAACTCCAAACGGTTGATAAGAGCGCGATGCACGAAACAGTGTCGCAACCTTCGAGCCAGCATGAGCTTTGCGACCAGCACGAGAGCGCAAGGAGATCTGAAATGGCTTGGGCCATGGTTGTCACTGCCGGCCTGCTGGAAATGGTGTGGTCCTACAGCGCCAAGCGTTCCGATGCGTTCACGCGGTTCGGATGGGCGGGACTGACCGTGATCGCCTCGCTCGCCAGCTTTATTCTGCTGGTGGTTTCGATGCGTCGCTTGCCGCTTGGTACGGCCTACGCCATCTGGACGGGCATAGGAGCAACGGGAAGCTTTTTGGTAGGCATCGCAGCATTGGGCGAGTCCGCCAACATATGGCGGATCATCAGCGCCGGGCTAATTGTGCTGGGCGTGTGCGGCCTGCGCTTTATCAGCATCAAATAGTCATCAGGTACCTTATGAACGCTTGCCTGCTCTGGCCCACGCGCGCCCTGGCGCAGCTGATCGCGGGAACCGGCCAGACTATGCGAACCTGCACCATCTTGCACGGCATCCGGTACTGACAGACACTTTGCCTCGGCGTCCACGGAGCCCCCAGCCGTGCTGAACGTAGCGATGCTCTTGGCGGATGAAATGGGTCAACGGCTTTCCGCCGCATTTGTTCGCAGCTATGGCGGCGCCAACCAGCGTGTGACCGCAGCCGTCAATGAGGCAGCGCGTCTGGTCATCGAAAGGCTCGCAACCAGCGATGCTCTCTATCACAACGCGGAGCATACCGCGCTGGTAACTCTGGTGGCCCAGGACATCCTGCGCGGGCTTCGTATCAATCGAAATGTGTCCGAGGATGATTGGCTCCACTTCACTATCGCTGCCCTGACACACGACGTCGGCTACCTGCGCGGGATGTGTCCTGGCGATAGCGAAGACCGGCAGGTGATCGACGCTGCAGGGAACACCGTCCGCATCCCTCGCGGCGCCTCCGACGCCTACCTTGCGCCCCATCACGTGTTTCGCTCGAAAGCTGTTGTGATCGGGCGTTTCGCAGGTCATCCCTTCATCGACGGGGCGCGTATTGCGCGTGCCATAGAACTGACCCGCTTTCCGATACCGGATGACGACGACCACGCGGAGACCGACACAGAGGCGGGACTGCTTCGCGCCGCTGACCTGATCGGCCAACTCGCCGATCCATTGTATCCACGCAAGATCAATGCGCTTTTCCATGAGTTCGCCGAAACCGGTGTGAACGCGAAACTTGGCTATTCCAACCCGGCTGACCTGGCGCAGCATTACCCGGCATTCTTTTGGACCAAGGTCGAGCCCTACATTCGCGACGCACGACACCATCTGGAACAGACGGTGGAGGGCCGTCAGTGGCTCGCCCAACTCTACAGCAACGTGTTCGCCATGGAGCACAACCAGCAAGGTATGGGACCCCATCTGTCTCCATGAACAGAGACACGCCGTGACCCGCGGCGGCCGGATCTGCATCTCCGACCCGGCTCTCATCGC
>Ga0070730_10005104_pt1 | contig 11380 bp, 6 predicted proteins | sample Coa_R1_3_FD_66447 | JGI IMG/M metagenome (GOLD analysis project Ga0070730, IMG submission 66447) | Surface soil microbial communities from Centralia Pennsylvania, which are recovering from an underground coalmine fire - Coalmine... | ecosystem: Environmental > Terrestrial > Soil > Unclassified ... | reverse complement strand
GACGAAGCCGATCCACCCGAACTGGTTGAAGCCCCGGAACTGCGTGATCGTGAGCGAGCCGTACGCGATCGACGCGACGCACGCGCCGACGAGCTCGGCGCGGAGCGCGTTCTGCACGGCCTCCCGCCGCGCGACCGCAGGCTCCATCCCGCGCCCGCGGAACTCGCGGTACCGCGACAGCAGCACGATCGGGTAGTTTATCCCGTTGCCGAGGATGATGGCGCCGAGGAACATCCCCGTCGTATTCACGTACCCGAAGAAGAAGTACGCGAACGCGTAGGCCGACCCGACGCCGAGCAGCGCGGGGAGCGCGATGACCGGTAGCGCCCACGGCGAGCGGTAGAAGACTACGACCCCGCCGAGCACGAGGACGAAGGCCGCGAGGCTCGCCCACGCGACCTCGCTGATGATCGACGCCTTCTCGGCGGCGGCGTTGGGGATGTCGCCGGCGAACCCCACCTGCATCGCGGCGTCGTACGACGACGGGCTCATCTCCTGCACGAGGCGCTGCAGTCGCCCGAGGAGCGTGTCGCCCCCCGCGTCGCCCATGCCGGTCGTGAACGAGACGATGCGCAGGCCGACCATCGTGCCGTCGTCCGTTTCGAAGTAGCCGCTCGGGAAGTCGTCGTGCTCGCGGGCGCGAGCCTTCCAGCGGTCGCGGAACTCGTCGAGGCCGAGGGCGGGCTTGCGGGCGGCGGAGGAGGAGGCGGGCGGCAGGATCGCGCTCGGCGGCGCGTGCGCGAGCGCAGGCGCGGGCGCGGGCGCGTGCGCGGGCGCAGGCGCGTGCGCGAGCGCAGGCGCGGGCGCGGGCGCGTCGTCTCCCAGGTCCTCCACCATCCCGCTGCGCAGCGCGATCTGGTGATCCAGCGTCTCGTCCGCGCGCTCGAGGTCGTCGAGGTCGGCGTAGAGCCACTTGTGGTCCTCGAAGAACCGGCGCACGTCCTTCGAGCCGCGCTCGACGTACGCGATGAGCTGCGGGGCGCCGCTCTGCTTCTGGGCGGCCTGCATGGCCTCGAGGCGGCCGGCGAGATCGTCGATGAAGCGCTCGTTCTTGCCGCGGTCGGGCGACTCGGCGATCACGATGAGCGTGGCGCCGCCGCCGACGCGGCCGAGCTGGTGCTCGAAGGCCTTGAGGCCGGGGCTGTCGACGGGCAGGAGCTCGCGCAGATCGGTGTGCGGGTTGGTGAGGACCTGCAGCGCGAAGTGCCACGTGCCGGCGAGGACGCAGAGCGCCAGCGCGAGCACAACCAGCGGGCGGCGACCGCTCGCGTCGACGAGGGCGCCCACGAAGCGCCTCACTGTCCGTCCTCGCCGCGCCCCGCGGCCTCGAGGATCTCGCGCTGGATCCGCGCGGCGTGCGCGCGGGCGTCGAAGTCTCGGACGACGCGCGCTCTCGCCGCGGCGCCCTGACGGGCCCGGCGCGCCGCGTCCTCGATCTGCCCCAGGACGGCCGACGCGAGGCGCTCGACGGACGCCTCGCTGGCGCCGACACGGTCCGCCGCCGGCTCGAAGGGCACCAGGTCACCCGTGGCGCCGTCGATCATCTCGACGACGCCGCCGACCGCAAACGCGACGACCGGCTTGCCCAGCGCCATCGACTCGATGACCGAGCGCGGGAGCGGGTCGGCGTAGACGCTCGGGACGACCGCGACGTCGAAGGCGGCGACGAGCGGGCGCACGTCGGCGCGGAAGCCGAGCATGTGCACCTGGGACGCGATCCCGAGCGACGCCGCGAGCGCGCGGCACTCGGCGACGTGGTCCGGCCGGAAGTCCTCGGGCGTGTCGCCGACGACGACGAAAGCGACGCGTCCGCGCTCGGCGTGGCTGACGCGGTCGAGCACGAGGCGCGCGGCGCGGATCATCTCGACGTAGCCCTTGCGGCGCAGGACGCGCCCGTGGCTCCCCACGACGACGGTCCCGGGCGCCAGCCCCAGCTCCGCGCGCAGGGTCGGCGCGACGGCGGCCGGATCGAACTGCCCGAGGTCGACCGCGTTGTGCACGACGCGCACCTTGTCCGCGCAGTGCGCGAAGAGCGCCGCGGCCGGGCGCGACACGCAGACGATGCGCCGTACGCCGGCGCTCGCCGCGAGCCGGCGGTGAAGCCCCGCGACCGCAGGGGGCACGGACGTGTAGCGCACGTGCCAGAGCGCCGGGACGCCGCTCAGGCGCGCGAGCGCCGCGCCCGCGAAGTCCGCGTTCGTGCCGTTGCAGTAGAGGAGGTCGAAGCCGCCGTGCCGCAGGAACGCGGCGAGGCGCGCGAGCCCGCGCGTCGCCTTGAGCACGTTGCCGGCGAGGCGCGCGCCCTTGAGCGGCAGCGGCGCGTCGAAGTCGGCGCGCTCCATCGGGCGCCCCCACGGCTCGATGGGATTCTCGACGAGGTCGGGCTCGAAGCGCATCGCGTCGGCGACGCCGTCTCGCGCCAGCAGCTCGGCGATGGCGCCGTCGCGCGGGAGCACCACCGTGCGCTCGACGACGGCGGGATCGAGGAACCGCAGGATGCTGTGCAGGCTGCGCCCTGGACCGCCGTTGCGGGCGGTGTCGTTCAGGAACACGACCCGTACCGGGCGGCGCGCCGCGCGGGGAAGCGGGCCGGAGTCGCGGGCGCGCGCGTTCGAAGGCAGGGCCGTCATGACCGAAAGAAAGGCGGGGCGTTGTGCTACTTCAAGCACACGCCCAGGGCCGGCGCCAACGGACGCTCCAGCACATGCAGGTGACGTGGGACGCCGACTGGGGCGAAGAGGACGCGGCGGACTACGACGCCCTCGTGCTGCGCTCGCCGGCGGGGCACCCCGCGCAGACGCGCCCGTGGGCGGAGATCGCGCGCGCCGGGGCGCTCGTTACGACGCGCTTCGCGCTCGTGCGCGACGGGCGCGACGCCGTGGGCGCGGCGCTCGTGCAGCGGCCGAGCTGGGCGGGGCTGCGCTTGCCGTGGGCGGCAGTGGAGCGAGGGCCCGTGGTGCGCGAGCCCGGCGCGCTCGCGGAGGTGACGCGCGTCCTCCGGCGCGCGCTGCGCCGGCGCGGGGTCGCCCGGCTGCGCGTGATGCCCTACTGGTCCGACGAGGGCGCCGCGACCGCCGAGGCCGCGCTGCGCGACGCCGGCCTGCGCGACGTGCAGCGTCCGGACGGCGCCCACGCGTGCACGCTGCGCGTCGCCCTCGGCGGCCGCCCCGACGCGCAGCTCTTCGCCGGCGGCGACCGCGAGCAGCTCCGCAAGCGCATCCGGCAGGCAGAGCGCGCGGGCGCCGTCGCGCGGCGAGGCGTCGACCGCGACTGGGACGCGGTGCCCTCGCTCTACCGCGCGATGATGGCCGCGCAGGGCCGCCGCGATCGCCCCGCGGCGTGGTGGGCGGCCCTCCGGCGTCACGTTGCCGACGAGAGCCGCGGGGCGCTCTTCGTGTGCGAGGCCGGGGGGGGCACCGTCGCGGCCGCCGTCGTCCTGCGCCACGGCGCGCAGGCGACCTTCGGCTGGGGCGCTAGCGTGACCGAGGACCTCCCTTTCTCCAAGTCCGTTCCGGCGCTGGTCGCCGCCATCCGCTGGGCGCGCGACGCGGGGTGCGAGCGATTCGATCTCGGCGGGGTGCCCCTCGAGGACGACCGCGACCCCAAGCGCAACGCGATCGCCCGCTTCAAGCTCGTCTTCGACCCGCACCGGGTGCGCCTCGTCCGCGAGCACGCGGGCTGGTGCTAGATGGTTGGGCGTGCCGCGTCCCCGCGCCGTCCTCTGCGTGACGATCGACTGCGAGTGCGACAAGGGCCCGGCGTGGCGCACGCGCCGGCCGCTCGCCTTCGAGGGCGTGCACGCCGGCATCGGGCAACGCCTGCACCCCCTCTTCGAGCGCCTCGGCGCCAAGCCGACGTATCTGCTCTCGCCGGAGCTCCTGCGCGACGCCGCCTGCGTCGAGCGCCTCGGCGCGCTGCGCGGCTGCGAGCTGGCGACCCACCTCCACGGCGAGCTCGCCGAGCCGGGCGCCTTCGAGCCCGACGTGACGGACGCCGTGCAGCGCGACTACCCGCCCGAGGTGGAGCGCGCGAAGCTCGCCTGGCTCACGGGGGCGTTCCGCGACGCGTTCGGCCGCGCACCCGCGAGCTTCCGCGCGGGGCGCTTCGGGGTCGGCCCGAGCACGCTCGGCATCCTCGAGGACCTCGGCTACGCGGTCGACTCGAGCGTCACCCCCCACGTCGACTGGAGCGACGTCTCGCCGGGCCTGTCCTTCGTGGACGCGCCGACGCAGCCGTACCACCCCGACCGCGTCGACCCGGCGCGGCGCGGATCGAGCTCGCTGCTCGAGGTGCCCGTGACCACGCGACGCCGCGCGCTGCAGGGCGTGCCGTGGCTGGGCAAGCACGTCGAGGCGCGCTGGCTGCGGCCGACGCGCACGAGCGCCGAGGACCTCGTCGCGATCGCGCGCGAGGCCGTCGCCGACGGCAACGGCGAGCGGCCCGTCGTGCTCAACGCGATGTTCCACAACGTCGAGGTGGTGGCCGGCGCGAGCCCGTACGCCGCGACCGAGGAGGAAGCTCGTCGAATCGAGGGGCGCCTGGCGACGCTGCTCGAGCACGCGCGGCGCGAAGGGATCTCGTGCGTGAGCCTCGCGGACGTGCCGGAGCTCGTCGAGTGAAGGGCGCCCGCGTCGCGATCGGCGCGCCGCTCGCGGCCTGGATGGCGATGGCGGCTGGCGCGGCCGCCGGCCACGGGCTTGGTGGGTGCGGCGCCGCGAGCGGGACGGCCGGCGCGACCGACGCTTCGACCGCGGACGCGCCGCACTCCGACGGAGCGCTCGACACACCGGGCGCGGACGCGATCGGCTCCGACGCGCGCGACGCGGGAGACGCGGGCGCCTCCGACGCCCCAGGGATCGCCGACGCGGCCCCGCCGATGGCCACGCCCACGGTGCGAAACCTCGGCGGGCGCATCCTCTCGGCGCCCCGCCTCGTGACGGTCACGTTCCCGGGCGACGATCCCACGCTCGTCGGCCGCCTCCAGCTCTTCGACGACACGATCACGTCGACCACCTGGTGGAAGGCCGTCTCCTCCGAGTACTGCGCGGCGGGCGGCTCACCGTGCGTCGGCCCCGGCGCGGGCGGCGGCCACGCCACGCTGTCCGCGGCGGCCGCCTCCGAGTACACCGACTCGCTCAAGGGCGGCGACAGCACGCTCCGCGCGCTCATCGCGTCGAGCGTCGCGGGCGGCGTCCTCCCCGCCCCCGACGCGCAGACGCTCTACGTCCTCTATCCGCCGATCGGCACGCGCGTGCTTCTCGACGGCAACGCGAGCTGCGCGCCCTCGTCGTTCACCGGGTACCACGACGCCCTCGTGCTCACGCCGCCCGACGGCGGCGCCCCGGTCGAGGCGGCGTACGCCGTCGTCGCGCGCTGCTCGAGCACCGAAGCGGCGGCCACCCTCCAGGCGAGCCACGAGATCGTCGAGGCGGCCACCGATGCATCGCCCGAGAACGCGCCCGCGTACCAGATCACCGACACGGCGTGGACCGCCTTCGGCCCCGAGGTCGCCGACGTGTGCGCCGCCGTCGACATGGATCTCGGTGCGACCGAGAGCGGCTTCTCCGTGCAGCGCTCGTGGTCCAACGCGAGCGCCGCCGCGGGCCGCGATCCGTGCGTCCCGCTCGCCACGGGCGAGGTCTACTTCAACGTCGCCCCCGCGCAGGGCGCCGAGACCGTCGCGCTCGCCGCCGGCGAGAGCGCGACGATCGCGCTCTACCCCTTCGCGGACGACCCCTCGGCGACGTGGCAGGTCACGGCCGTCGCCGCGAACGGCTCGCCGCTCGCGTTCCAGGTCGCGCCCTCGACGGTTGCGCCCGGGGCCGTCGTCGCGCTCACCGTGACGCTCCAGTCCAAGCCGGCGCTCGGCGTCGACCAGCTCTACGGCGTCGTGTCGCAGTCCGGCACGAGCACCCACGCGTGGCCGATGATCGTGCAGGCCAAGTGAGGCCGCGCGCCGGCAGGAACGTGCCTCGGCGGAGGGTGCCTCACTCGGCCCCGGCGTCCCCCGCGGCGGAGCCGGAGCCCGAGCACTGCGGGATGTCGTCGCCACCCGCGATCGGCGGGATCGTCGTGAGGTACGTCCCGATGTCGAGCGCGTCGCCGCGGAGCATGCCCCCGAGGCCGCCGAAGGGCCCGGAGGGCATGGGCCGGCACAGCGTCGCTCCCTGGCCGTCGACGCCGTGCTGGATCGCGTTCGCGACCTTCGCCGCCGTCCAGCCGCCGATTCCCGACTTGTCCGGCGTGACGTCGTACGAGAAGACGACCGCGGGCGCGGGCGGCGGCACGCTCCACTCCTTCGCCGAGAAGGGCCGGTACCCGGCGAAGACGCGCGTCAAATCGAGCGGCGGTGTGACGCCGGCGCGCCAGGGCGTGTGGCAGTCGAGGCAGAACCCGATCTCGCCCGCCAGGTAGCGCCCGCGCTGCGCCGAGGCGTACCGCGGGTCGCTCTCGTGCAGTGTCGTCTGCGGGATCGCCGACTCCGGAATGGGAGGCGCCGGTGCGTCGAGCGCGTACGGCAGCGGTTGCCGCGCGGGCATGTTGCTCGCGATCGCAGGCACCGAGCGCAGGTACGTGACGATGGCCTGCGCATCGTCGGAGGACATGTTGTGGTACGCGTAGTACGGCATCACCGGGAAGAGCGGCGCTCCCGACGCGTCGATCCCCGCGAGGAAGGCCTTCTTCACGTCGTCGTCGCTCCACGTCGCGAGCGGGCCGGCCGGCGTGAGGTTCGGCGCGGAGATCCCGCCGAGCGAGTCGTCGTCCGGCACCAGGTCGAACCGGTTCGCGACGCCGGCGAGCCACTGGCTCATGTCGAGGTTGCCGTCTGCGTCGCGCGGAGTGTGGCACTCGCCGCATCCGGACACGGTGCGCACCAGGTACTCGCCGCGCTGCAGGACCGCGGGGTCGACCGCACCCGACGCGCCCGCGGCGCCCGCGTCGCCGCCCGGGGAAGACGCCGACGCCGCCGGCACCGCCGTCCCGCCGTCGTCGCACGCCGCAACCGCGCAGGCGCTCACCAGCGCCATCACGACGGCGCACCCGCGCGCCTTCATTGCCCCACCGGAGCCCGCGCGACCTCGACGTCGGGCGCGTGCCCGGTCGCGTCGCCGCTCGCGAGCCGGTAGTAGGCCGTGCGCACGTTGCGGTAGTAGAGCACCGCGTCGAGGTTCGTCGCTGCCGGCGGCAGCGACGCCGGGATGGGCACCACGAGCTCGACGGAGCTCTGCGCCGGGACGAGCCGCTGGAACGGCAGCCGCGTCGCCTGCGTCAGCTCGTGGCGGTAGAGCACCGTCCCATCCGACGCCGCGATGTCCATCCCCAGCCGCGCGGCGCCCGGCGGCAGCAGGCCGCTGCTGCCGTCGACCGAGCCGTAACGCTCCACCACGTTCTGGTTGGCGTCGAGCGCCTGCACCTCGACCCACGGCTCGCGCACGTCGGTCACGCCCGTGGGGAACGCGTGGCCAGAGCCGACGTTCATCACGAGCACGTGCACCCCGTCGGGCGCGACGAACGCCTGGAGCTGGATGGCGCTCTTTAGCTTCTGGGTCACCGTCGCCGCGAAGTCGGTCTCGCCGAACGCCTCGGCCACCGCCACGTTGCCGCCCGGCGCGGCGTGGTCGTGCACGCCCGTGCCGTCGTCGGCCATGTGGCAGTCGACGCACGTCTGCGACAGGCCGCTGTCGTGCCACTCGCCGAGCGTATCGATGGCGACGATGCCCGTGCCCGGGACGAACTGCTGGTGGCACGACGCGCAGAAGTCGGGCGTCTTGAGCGTCTCGAGCGACGCGGCCGCGCGCTCCAGGTGGACCTTCGTCCAGTCGTGCGACGTCGCCTCGAAGTCCGAGTTGCCGCCGGCGCGGATGAGGCGCGTCACGTCGTGGCAGCCCAGGCACGTGATCCCGCGGCCGGAGGTCATCGTGCCGTCGCCCCCGCGCAGGCTCACCGGATCGTGGCAGCCGGCGCACTGGCGCGAGTACTGCGTGCCGCGGAGCTGCTGCTCCACGCCCATGCCGTACTTGACCATCGAGTCTTTCGCCGAGTGCGCGTGCGCGCTCTTGGACCACGCGTCGAACTCGGCCTGGTGGCACTTGCCGCACCACGCCGCGTCGTACTGCGTGTCCGGGTTGCCGGCGCTGTTGAGGAGCCAGCTCGGGCCCGCGGGCAGGTCGCGCCCGATGACGCGCCCCAGGCGCGTGGCCATCGTCGTGGCGTCGGCCGTCGGCGCGGAGGGATCGGTCGCGCCGTCGCGGCTCTGCCCCGTGCGGTCGGGCACGAGGCCCCCCTGGTCGAGCAGCGCCACGAGGATGTCGTGCGAGTCGAACTTGGGGTCCGTCGGCGTGGGCGACGTCGAGAACATGTCCTTGAGGCCCACGTGGCCGATCTGCGCGTCCTGCGTCGGGTCGGCCGCACGCAGGATGTCGAAGAACGCCTGGTTGGTCGACACGAAGCCGTCGAGGTGACACCCCGCGCACGACATCCAGTCGTTCCCGGTCGTCGGCAGCGTGTTCTTGCTCGAGTTGGCGCCGAAGAAGAGCTTGAGCCCGGCGCGCAGCTCGGGGTCCACGGGGTCCTTGGCCGCGAGCGTGAGCGGCCCCCCGACGATGCGCGCGTGCCCGACGAGCGAGCCGCCCGCGGTGTCGAACGTCGTCAGCGTGTGCGACTGGTCGGACACGACGAAGAGGCGCTGCCCCGTATCGTCGAGCGTCGCGCCCGTCGGGTGATCGCCGGGCAGCTTGCGCAGCAGGTCGATGGCGATGCCGCTCGTCAGGTCGAACGTGAGCAGGTCCTCGCTGCCGCACGCGACGACGTACGCGACCTGCCCGTTCGGGTGCAGCGCGGCGGCGCACGGCTGCGACACGATGGACGTGTTGCCGACCGCGTCGGGGATGTTGATCGCGCCGAAGAGCAGCTTGCGCCCGGCGATGACGCCGAGCGGATCGTTCGGGTCCGTCACCACCTCGGCGCGCGCCGAGAGATCGACGACGCTCACCGCGGGGAAGAGCGTGCGCTGGAACTGGAAGGGGTGGTGGTTCGCGAGTAGCTCGTGCGGGACCCACACCACGTTGCCGTCGGCGGCCCAGGCCACCGCGTCGAGCGCGAACGGCGCGCCGTTGGGCTGCTTGTCGTCGCTCTGCGCGGGCTCGAGCGCGAGCGGCACGTCGACGGGGGGCACGCCCTGGTCGGCGGGCGCGTACACGCCGTCGAGCGGGAGCACCGTCACCGTCCCGTCGATGCGGTGGGTGACCGCGAGCTCGTTGCGCGACCGGGACACCGCGAGGCCCGCGGGCAGGCGCCCCACCGGCACCGTGTGATCCACGACGCCCAGCGTGCGGTCGACGATCGCGATCGCGCCGGCGTCCTCGAGCGAGACGTAGAGCCACCGTGGATCGCGCGCGTCCCACACCGCGGCGCGCGGGTGGGTCCCGAGCGCGATCGAGCGCTTCACGGCGCCCGTCGTCGCGTCGACGAGGACCACCGCGGCGCCCGCCCGGTCGACCGCCGCGACCCACGCGTGATCGGGGCTGAGCGCCACCGAGGTCACGTCGGTGCCGATGGGCACCTCGCGCACGACCTTCTGGTGGTCGACGTCGGCGTACGTCGCCGTGCCCACGTCGCCGTTGGCGGTCCACACGCCGCCGCGGAGCCTGTCGAACACGACGCGCGACGACGCGGCGTCGAGGCGCGCCGCCGCCGCGATCGGCTCCGGCGGGGCCGGTTCGAGCGGAGCGGGGCCCGCGTCGCCCTGCGCCGGCGCGCCCCCGTCGTCGCCCTGGCCCGCGGGGGGCGCGGAGCCGCCGCTGCTCGAGCCGCACGCGCTCGCGAGCGCCGCGCCGGTGAGCACGGTCGCCAGGCAGAGCGGCGTCAACAGCCGCGCGGCTCGAACGTCACTTCCCATGGGTCCCGCAGAGAGCGCGCGCACCGTACGAAATGGATCGCCCGCGAGCAAGCGCGCCGCTGCGCGCGTTCTCGCTGGAACAATGCACCTCGCAATGCAAGTTGACGTCACGGTGCGCGCGAGCACACTCCGCCCCGGCGGGATGGTGCGCAGAAACCTGGCAGGCTTCGGCGGAGGGCTCGGCATCGCCGTGCTGCTCGCGGCCGCGTGCAGCAGCAGCGATTCGAACGTCGTCGCAGACGACGCGGGCACGGGCGACGACGCGTCGGCGTCGGTCGAGGCGGGCGACGCGGCGACCGCGGCGGATGCAGTCTACGAGCGCGCGCCGTACGACGGCACGACCGGCCCGGGCGTACCGCGCGTGCCGGTCTACGCGAAGGTCGTCTCCAACCGCGTCGACACGCAGTCGCTCCTATTCGCCGCCGGCGAGATGCAGATCAGCGGCGAACCGTTCGCCTCCGGCTTCGCGGGGCGCAACCTGGGCGACTACGACCGCAACTACGTCCCGCCGGACCAGTACATCCTCGACAACGGCGGCGACGACCCCGTACCGGTGACCGATCTGTTCGGCTTCAGCACCGCCGTCGAGTCGTACGAGTACTCGAAGTACTACATGAACATGGTCATCCAGGAGTCGACGGCGGGCGTCTCGCTGTCGGCCGGGCCCCTCGTTGCGCGCCAGCCGGGGACGAGCGCGCTCGAGCGGCTGCGCGCGCGCATGGCCGAGATCCTGACCAGCGCGGGCACCGACGTCGGCGGCTACGCGACGCTCCCTGCGCCCACGAACAACCCGCAGAACTACCTGGGCTTCCCGGGGCAGTGGCCCGCGTTCCTGCCGTTCGCCGACTGGGACCCCTTCATGAACCCGACGCTCGCGGTCGTGCAGTCGTGCACGTTCCAGGGCGGCTACGGGGGCGTCGGCTTCGGCACGTCGATCTCGCCGCTCTACGAGTGCGCGTACAACACGGTGCACCTCGCCGACCGCGAGTCGCAGGTGCACAAGGTGCTCACGCCCGCGGTGCTGGGTTTCGCGACGTGGAAGCAGGCCATCTGGGCGATCGACTTCGCGGGCCGCATCCACAGCACCGCCAACGTGCAGGTCAACGCGGTCGCGCCGTCCGACCTGCCCCTCGTCGGTACGCACGGCAACCAGGTCGTCGCGACGGATCCGCCGGGCGCCGCCACCGGGACGTACATCGGCTCGAGCCCCCTCGAAGGCATGTGGGGCCTGACGATGCTCGAGAACATGGACAACGAGGCCGCGTGGCTCCTCGCCTCCGCGGTCACCTCCGACGGGCAGACGCTCGGCGGCGCGTTCGCGACGACGAAGGCGGCCCTCGCGTACGACTACGGGTCGCCGCTCGTCTGGTTCCCCGCGTCGCTCACGGTGACGGAGGACACGACGCCGGTGCCGTATCCCGCGCTGCAGTCGGTGACGATCGGCGACGCGAGCAGCCGCTCGATCGACCTGTCGGCGCTGCT
>Ga0070730_10005103_pt1 | contig 11383 bp, 9 predicted proteins | sample Coa_R1_3_FD_66447 | JGI IMG/M metagenome (GOLD analysis project Ga0070730, IMG submission 66447) | Surface soil microbial communities from Centralia Pennsylvania, which are recovering from an underground coalmine fire - Coalmine... | ecosystem: Environmental > Terrestrial > Soil > Unclassified ... | reverse complement strand
CAACGCCGCGGCCAGTCAGGACAAGCAACTGGTGTTCGTGGAGGGGGCCTCGCACAACCTGGTCCCGTGCCGGGCGTGCGAGACTTCGCCGGGCCAGTACGGCGACACGGTCAACACGATCTTTGACTACGTGGCTGGCTGGCTCCAGGCGCGCTTTCTGTAGTCACGCGCCCGCGCCGCGCGCCCGCATTGGTGACTTCGAGGGTCACCCGCACGTGCGCAGCGTCCTGGGCCTCGACCTCCAGTTCCCCGTACTCGAAACGGGTATACGACAGACCGTGACCAAAACAGAATTGCGGGTCGATGGCCGCCCGGTCGTAGTGGCGGTAACCGACGAGCAGGCCCTCGTCATAGCGCACCACCCCATTCTGGCCAGGATAGTACCGATAAGCGGGCGTATCCTCCAGCCGCCGAGGGAATGTCGTCGGCAGCCACGTCCGTATCTCGGGCCGCCTGAACGGCTCGCTGCTGCGCATCCGCCGCCGGCCGCGGCCGGGCGCCGATTCGCACGCCGGCCATTTCGATACCCGACTCGACCGAGAACTCGGCGACCAACCGATAGGTCGTGCCCGCGACTAGCTCGACGTCGGCAGTGACTTCGGCGGTGCCGTGGCGGTAATACAGATCCGGCTCGGTGCTGACCAGTACCAACCGGTGGTCGATGACCAGCCGCGCTGCGCCGGCGCTCACCAGGCCGAGCTCCCACGTGTTCGGCGAGGTTGAGCAGGAGCTTGCCTGTCAACCCTGGTGCCATAGCCTCATCTCGCGGGAGCATCAGAAGCATAGTCGACCAGGTCGTGCTGGAGCGCATACAGCACCACCGCTCCGCGCGTTGATACGCCGATCTTGTCGTAGGCGTGCTGGATGTGATGGCCTACCGTTCGTTCAGAAATGCCGAGCAAACGGGCCGTTTCGCGGTTGGGCAGACCGCGGGCGACCAGTCTCAGCACCTCGACCTCGCGTGGACTGAGGCCATCAGGCCACAAACCGCGGCGCCGGCGGCGATGACCGCTGCTGGACAACACTGCGTCGACTGCGGCGCCATCCTGGCGACCAGCCCGCACATCGTCGCGCAGCTGCGCCGCGGCGGCGGCCGGAGTCAGCGCCGCACGATGCGGGCGTGGCTCGGTCATGGCTTGATAGGCGTCGGCCGCACCCAGCAGACGCATGGCGGGACCGAGCTCGCTAGCGCGCACGCCGCGGTGGTAGCCGCTGCCATCGGCGCGTTCGTGGTGCGCCGCGGCGACCTGGGCCAGCGGCGCGAGCGCTGGACAGCGGGCCAGCAGACGCCCGGTAAGATAGGGGTGGAGCCGCACCCGCTCCCACTCGGCGTCGGTCAGCGGTCCGGGTTTATCCCAGATCCCGTTGTCGACGCCACACCGGCCGAGATCGTGGACAAGTCCGGCGCGGCGGAGTGTAACGCAATCGGCGGCTGGCATTCCCGAGGCTTCCGCCGCCTGCATCCCCAACTCTGCCACACCGCGCGAATGACCGGCTGTCCAGGGCGACTTGAGATCGACGTAGTCGGCAACGACGGCGAGGGCGTCGTCGAAGGCCTCGGCCCGGAGGACCTGTTGGGGTGCCGGCTCGCTGGCGAGCACCCGCTGCCAGGCCGAGCCTTGATTGATGTCGTCGAACAGTTCCCTCGCGTCGGTCCAAAATGCCTTCGCGACCGCGGGGTCGTAGGCTCGGCCGGAGCGTTGCTTGACCACCTCAACCGCGGCGTCGACGCCGTCGGTGCGCGCGAACAGCTCCGCATCCTGCGCAACGAGGACCACTCGCGCCGCCATTTCGACGGCACCGGCGCGCAGGTGGTCCGGCACCCCTCGCCCATCCCAGCGCTCGAAGGCGTGCCCCAGCGCCCGCCGGACGGCCGCGTCCATGCCGAGGCGCTCGGCGAGCAGCTGGGCCACCTGGCAGCTGGCGCGGAATTGGCCTTCTGGTCCCAACTCCGCGGTGGAGCTGCGCGCAATGGCTTGCAGTCTGCCGCGCAGTCCCTGGCCGGCGCCAAGATCACGCAGACCGAGTCGGAGCATGTCCGCCGGATTGCCGGGATCAATCCGCGCCAAACGCGCGCGGGCACTGATCTCGTCGCCAAAGAGCAGCGATGCCTCATGCGCGTGGCCCGTGCAGCCGACCCACCGCAACAGCGCCGTGTAATAGACCGCCTGACGGTCCTGGGCGGCAAGGCCGAGCCGGTCGGCCAGGCGAGTTGCCAGAAGACAACTGCGCAGCAGGTACTCCATGGGCTGACCCAACCCAAGGTCGCTCGCAAGCGACAGCGTGGCGAGTACCTCTGCCAGCCGCAGCGGCGGATCCACGCGGACGATCGTACCGCGCACCAAACATGGGCTTAACAACCGATGGCGGCGCTGCTACACGTGCTTATGCTGGCGGCATGACAATGTCTATGACGGTTCCAACCAGCCTGTCCGCAGCTGGTCTGGCACAAGCCATCGCAACGCGCAAGCTGAGTGCGGTCGAAGCTGTCGACGCACACATCGCCCGAATCGAACAGGTCAATCCAGAACTGAACGCGGTTGTCGTGTCGCTCTTTGACGACGCGCGGATCCGGGCGCGGCAAGCGGACCAGATTCCGGCGGGCGAGCGCGGGCCGTTGCATGGCGTGCCGGTCACCGTCAAAGAGTGCTTCGACGTCGCTGGGACTCCGTCGACAGCCGGCCTGACGGCGCGCGCCGGTCATCGAGCGCACACCGACGCCCCACTCGTTGCGGGCTTGCGCCAGGCCGGCGCGATCATTCTCGGCAAGACCAACGTTTCGCAGCTGCTCATGTACGTCGAATCGGACAACCCGGTCTACGGGCGCACCAACAACCCGCTGGATCTCGAGCGGAGCCCGGGCGGCTCCAGCGGGGGCGAGGGGGCGATCGTCGCAGCCGGTGGCTCAGCCCTGGGGCTTGGGACGGACATCGGCGGGAGCGTGCGCGTGCCGGCGCACTGCTGCGGGATCCACTCGCTCAAGCCGACGCCGGGGCGCCTGCCGGTGACCGGGACCGTCGACCATATTCTCGGCTCCGCAGCCTCCAATGCCATTCCGGACTCGGGCGGCCTGCTGGCCCGGAGCGTGGCCGATCTCGAGCTCACTCTCGGCGTCCTCTCGCCGGCGGCATCCCCCAAGCCGATACTGAAGAACATTCGGGTTGGCTTTTATGACTACGACGGATACTTTCCGGCCTCGCCGGCGATCCGCCGGGCGGTCCGCGAGGCCGCGACGACGTTGCACGAACATGGGTGCCAGGTGACGGAGTTCGCGCCGCCGAACGTGGGCGAGGCACTCGAGGTCTTCTATGGATTGTTCGGGTCTGACGGCGGTGCGGCGTGGCGCGCACAACTGGCCGGTGGTGCGGTCGACCCGCGTATTAAAGACCTGCTGATGCTGGCCGGGCTGCCCAATGCCGCGCGGCCGCTCATGGCGGCGATGCTTCGGTTGCAGGGCCAGCGGACGCTGGCGCGGACGCTGGCCGTAAACGGCCGGGCCGGTGCGGCTGGCGTGGCGGCCCTCCTCGGCCGGCGGGACAGCTATCGCCAGCGGTTTGCAGCCGCGATGCACGCCGCTGCGGTGGATGTGCTGATCTGTCCACCCTGCTCGGTGCCCGCATTCCGCCACGGGTCGACACGTCAACTCGGCCCGGCGAGCGTCAACTACACCTGTTTGTACAACCTGCTGGCGTATCCGGCGGGCGTGGTCAGCACGACGACCGTCCGAGCGGACGAAACGGCGACTCGGCCGCGGACGCGTGAGACCATGTTCGAGACTGCCCGGACAATCGACGCGGGCAGCGCCGGGCTGCGCGTTGGCGTGCAGGTGGCCGCCGAGCCGGGTCGTGAAGACCGCGTCCTGGCGGTGATGCGCGCGTTGGATGCGGCTCAGTAGTTCGTTCCGCAAGTATCGATGCCTACGCGTACCCCTCACCCCAGCCCTCTCCCCGCGCGGGGAGAGGGAGGCGAGCGTAGCGAGCGGGTGAGGGGTAGTGAGCGGTCCCGGAATTTACGAGAGGCTGTACTTAGTCGTGAGCTTGTACGCCATACCTCGCGAATGATTCAGGAAACGTTCACTCTTGGAGCGAGCCCGCGAGCCTAGGTTTAGCAGACACCCATGGACAGCAAACAGGCAACCGCCACTCGTGACTCCGTTGTAGAGGACACGACCTCAGGTTTCACTCACTGGTTGGACAGTCCAGGAGCCAGGTTGCTCAAGCTCACCAGCGCAACGCCGAGGGAATTCGATCGCCTGGCACGTTCCGTCTGGATTGCTGGTTGGCGCCAGGCGCACGCGGGGTTGTCTTCGACCTACGCCGAAGATGTACCCCGTTCGTTAGTTTAGCTGCCGATCGTTGGGGCCGATAGTGACCGGGTGAATCAGTGTCGAACGTGCCGCTTCGATTGATGGCACTGCTGTCTGCCGGGCTTTCGCGCGCGTTGGGCAGGGCCCAGGCTGTGTGCTCGGCCATGGCTCGGGGCACGTCCGATGACATGACCGAGCGGGCGCGCATGCAAGCGGCGCTATACGCGAGTGAAGCGCGCTACCGGTTGATGTTCCAGGAAAACGCGGCCGTCCAAATCGTCGCCGACCTGGAGACTGGCGCGCTCGTCGATGCCAATCCCGCGGCACTCGCGTTTTACGGCTACACGCGCGACACCATGCTGCGCATGAATAGCCGCGAGCTCAGTGGGCTCTCCCCAGCAGAACGGCTCGATCGATTGGCGGGTGTTCGCCGGATGAACCATCACACCTTCGATCAGCGCCATACGCTCGCCTCCGGGGAAATCCGCGACGTTGAAGTCCATCTGAGTGTCAGCCAGCGCGATGATCGGGGCCTGATCTACACCATTGTCCACGATATTACGGAGCGCAAACGAGTGAGCGCCGCGCTGGCGTACCAGGCCTTGCACGACGGATTGACGGGATTGCCGAATCGTGCACTGCTGCATACGGGACTCCAGGGCGCTGTTTCGGCCGCGCACACAGGTCCCCCGGTGGCGCTGCTACTGCTCGATCTCGACCGCTTCAAGGAAGTGAATGACAGCCTGGGCCACCAGGTTGGCGATCGCCTGTTGCAGCAGATCGCCCAACGCCTCCGGGGCGCGGTCAACGCCGACGTGCTGGTGGCGCGCCTCGGCGGTGATGAATTCGCCGTTCTGCTGCCCGGTTCCGACGCCGTGCGCGCGAAACAAGTGGCCGACGATCTCGTAGGTGTGCTGCAGGCGCCCTTTGTCCTGGAGGGGCAACAAATCGTGGTCGACGCGAGCATCGGCATCGCCGTTGCTCCGGAACACGGCCACGATGCAGACACACTGCTGCGTTGTGCCGATATCGCGATGTACGCGGCGAAAGAGTCGAGCGCCGGCCCGTCGGTCTTCCGCCAGCAACTGGATCGGAACAACGCCGATCGCCTCGGGTTGCTTGGCGAGCTGCGGAATGCCATCGACGATGGCGCGCTCCTTCTGCATTACCAACCCAAACTCGACATGCGCGACGGCACCCTGGTCGGGGTCGAGGCGCTGGTGCGCTGGCAGCATCCAGCACACGGGTTCCTGTCGCCCGGCGAGTTCATCCCATTGGCTGAAAAGTCTGGACTCATTAATCGCCTGACCCGATGGGTACTTGAAGCGGCACTGCGTCAACAGCAAGCGTGGCACGTGTCGGGCCTGGACGTACCGATCGCCGTCAATCTGTCCAGGCGCATGCTGCATGACGCCCAGCTGCCCGAGATGGTTGCCCACCTGCTGGCCCACTGGGAAGTAGCACCCGGCTCGTTGATCATCGAAGTCACTGAGAGCAGCGTGATGGCTGATCCGGCCCGCGCCGCCGACAATCTGAGCCAGCTGCGTGCACTGGGTGTACGTGTGTCCATCGACGACTTCGGCACGGGCTACTCGTCGCTGGCCTCCCTGCAGAACCTGTCCGTTGACGAGCTGAAGATCGACCAATCCTTCGTGCAGGCGATGGCCACCGACGCGAGCGCACGAGCGATTGTGCGCGCCATCATTGACCTGGCGGACGCGCTGAAACTGCGCGTGGTGGCGGAGGGCGTTGAGGACCGCGCGACCTGGGATGTGCTGGCCGGACTGGGCTGTGACATTGCCCAGGGCTACTTTCTCAGTCGACCGATCGGCGCCATCGAGCTCGAAGCCTGGATCGCTGAGGTCAGCCAATCGTGGCTTGACATCGCCCGCAAATCGCAGACTGAGGACGCGCTGCAAGAGCGGATCCGTGGGCGCGGAGCGCGGCTGACCGCCGAAGAAGAGTTCATCGCTCGAAAGCAGGCGGAGGCAGAGCTGCGGGCGAGCGAAGAGCGCACCCGGCTGGCGCTGCAGGCAGTTGGCATGGGCACCTGGGATTGGGACACGGTCGGCGACGTGATCACCTGGTCAGCCGAAATGGAGACGGTGTACGGGCTCGCGCCCGGGACATTCGACCGGACCTTCGCGGGCTTCCAACAGACAATCCACCCAGACGACTGGGCGGCGTTTGAGATCGAGATGCAGGCGACGATGACGGAACGTCGCGAGTTGAGCGCGACATTTCGAACAGTCTCGCCGGATGGACGTGTGCACTGGGTCGAAACCAAGGGCCGGGGGGTGTACGCCACTGATGGCACGATGACGCGCATGCATGGCACGGCCATGGACATCACCGAGCGCAAGACGGCTGACGCGGCGCTTCAAGCAAGCGAAGAACGGTTCCGCAACCAGTACAAGGGCTTTCCCCTGCCGACGTATTCGTGGCTTCAGGTGGGCGACGACTTTGTGCTGCAGGACTTCAATGACGCAACGGAATCCGCCACCTCGGGCCAGATTCGCGACTGGCTTGGAAGCCGAGCCTCAGAGTACGACCTGCGCCAGCCTGGGATGCTCGCGAGTCTTCAGGCATGCATCACAGAGCACCAGACAATCCGTCGCGAGGCTGTCCAGCGCGACACACCGACTGGCTTGGAGCAGCATCTCGCGCTCACCTACGTCTTCGTGCCGCCCCTGACGGTCATGGTCCACTCTGAGGACATCACCGAGCGGATGCGGGCCGAACAACAGCGCAATGCGATGGCCCAATCTGAAAAGCTTCGCGCGTTGGGCCAGATGGCCACCGGTATCGCCCACGATCTCAATCAGTCGCTGATGCTCGTGGCCAGCTACAGTGACCTGGCCCGCCAGGTGCTGGTCCAGGATGCGCCGAACCTTTCCGAGTTGGAGGACTTGCTCACGACGACCACGCAAGCCGCCCTGGACGGGGGCGAGTCGGTCAAACGGCTGCTCCTATTCACACGGGCTGCGCCCGAGCATGACGGCCGACCGGTTGACCTGTCCAGCGTGGTGCACGACGCGGCGCAGCTGACTGCGCCGCGGTGGCGCGATGCGCCCCAGGCTGAAGGCCGACCGATCAGTCTGCACATTGAGGCGGAAGGCCATCCAACTATTCAGGGTTCTCCGGCACGTTTGCGCGATCTCCTGACCAATCTCATTTTCAATGCGGTCGATGCCCTACCGACTGGTGGGGTGATCCGCTTGCGGGTTGTGGCAGAGTGGGGACAGGGCATCGTCGAAGTGTCCGATTCGGGCGTTGGCATGAGTGCTGAGGTCCAGGAACGCCTGTTCGAGCCGTTCTTTACCACCAAGGGTGAAGGTGGTACCGGCCTGGGTTTGTCAATGGTGTTCGGCATTGTCGAGCAGCACGGCGGGCAGATCGAGGTGCGATCGGCCCCGGGGGCCGGGACGACCGTCCGCATTACGGTACCGCTCGTAGCGGTAAGTAGCGGCGCTGAGCCAAGCTCGCCGGTTCTCGCTCAACTGGATCCGCCGCTGCCATTGCGCGTACTGGCGGTCGACGACGAGCCGATGATGACCAGGGCGGTCGTGCGCATGCTCAGGCCCTCAGGCCACGTCGTCACCGTGGCGTCTTCGGGCGAAGAAGCGCTCCAAACGATGGCCGACCAGACCTTCGATGTGGTGGTTTCGGATATGGGCATGGGCTCAGGCATGAACGGCTGGGAGTTGGCTGATGTGGTCAAGCGGCGTTGGCCCAACGTCCGGTTCTTGCTGGCGACGGGCTGGGGCGCGGCCATCGATCCGGGCGAGGCACGAGCGAAGGGCGTGGAGGCCGTGCTGGCCAAACCGTATCATCCGGCTGATCTCCTTCGGGCACTGGTGTGCTCCGACCGAGCTGCGTGATGCCAGAACGCGCCGGCGCCAGCGGGTTGCTAGACTCAAGGCCCGTGGCCGTGCTGGACTGGATCCTCGATTCGGACCCGTCCATTCGGTGGCAGGCGTTGCGCGATCTTGCCGATGCGCCGACGGCGGTCGTCGCAGCGGAACGCGCGCGGGTGGCCATCGAGGGCTGGGGCGCCCGGCTGCTGGCCCTGCAGGGCGAAGACGGCCAGTGGGACGGCGGCGCGCTCTTCCCCGCGCGGCGCGGTGAATCCACCGTTGGCGACCAGCAGCCGGACGAATCGGCGAGTGACGATAGCCAGCCGCGCGTGCTGCGTAGCCAGCCCTGGACCGCCACCGCATACAGTCTCGTGCTGCTACGGGACTTCGGGATCGATCCACATTGTGACCAGGTGCGCCGCGCCGTGACCCTGGTCAGAGATCACTGCCGCTGGGAGCACGCCGGGCAGCCGTTCTTTAGCGGCGAGGTCGAACCGTGTATCAACGGCATGACCATCGCGCTCGGCGCCTACTTCGATCAAGACGTCGACAGCGTTGTCGCCCGGCTACTCGGTGAGCAGCTCGAGGACGGCGGCTGGAACTGCTGGACTGAGTACGGCTCCGTTCGCTCGTCGTTCGCCACCACGATCAGAGTCCTGGAAGGGCTGCTGGCGCATGAGCGCGCAACTGGTGGCTCGGCGGAGGTCATCGCCGCTCGACGCCGAGCTGAGGCGTATCTCCTCGAACGACGCCTGTTCCGGCGCAAGAGTACCGGCGAGGTCGTCAACCCGGCCTGGCTGCAATTCTCATTTCCAACCCGCTGGCACTACGACGTGCTGCGTGCCCTGGAATATTTCCGCGAAGCCGGCGATGCGCCTGACCAGCGCGTCGATGAAGCGATTCAATTGCTCCGTTCCAAGCAGCAGCCCGACGGGACGTGGCTGCTGGAGAATACCCATCCCGGCAAAGTCCATTTCGCGCTTGAAGACGGCGATGGACGGCCCAGCCGATGGAACACGCTGCGCGCGCTGCGGGTCATCCGCTGGTACGAACAAGCAGCGGCCTGAACGCACACGCGCCGAAACACGCGTCGTTCCAGACGCAGTATGGTGATGACAACATGCAGATGCTCAATGCACCGCGAATCCCGGTCAAACGCTTCTTCCTCGCCGCCTGCGTGGCGTTGCTGCCACTGCTTGTCGGCTGCGCGAGCGGCACCGCCAACAGTAGCACGCCGGCTGGCAGCTCGACCCAAGCTCTGACGATCAAAGCGCAGGATAGTTTGAAGTTCGATCCGACGACGTTGAGTGCTAAGGCCGGGCAGCCGATCCAGCTCACCCTCGATAGCAGCGGCGCCGGGCTCGTCCACGACTTCAGTATCACCGAGGGCGTTTCACAACCGATTGCCATCACCAGTCAGCCTGGCCAGAAAGCAACCGGCACCTTCACGATCGACAAGCCCGGCACATACCCGTATTTCTGTAGTCAGCCGGGCCACGCGCAGGCCGGCATGAAGGGCACGCTCACGGTCCAGTAATGGCTGCCACGCTTCCACCAGGCTGGAGTTGAGAAGGGTATCGGCCAGCCACGGCAGGTGAACCGCGGCCACCAGAAGTTGGAACCGTTTCCACTATGCATACTGGAGTCTAACCGGGGTAGAGCAGACGATCTCCGTCCATGTGCGCGAAGGGCGTCAAGCCATGAGCGCGCACCGTGTCCGTTCCGACGACGTCGTCCACCTCGATGCCGCGGACTAGCAACGCGTCGGCGATCAGCGAGCGGTGGCATCGCCAGGGCACCGCCTCAGCGCACATCACGGCTACGGTGCCATGGCGGCCGAGAGCGATGAGCTCATCCAGCGCCACTCGGAACGCCGCTGTCTGCATGTAATCTGCGTAACCGCGAAAGGAGGAGTTGCGCCACGCACCATTGGGTGAGTCGGCCCACGGCCGACGAAACCCACCCAGCTCGGAAAGATGCACGTACCGGATCTGCACCAGAGCGAGGGCCGGTGCAAGCACCGCCTCGACAAACTGGGGGTTGTGCCGAGAACGCGGGACACTGCGTACGTCGGCCAGAACGCCCACACGCTGGGCGCACAGGCAAGCGATGAACGCTGTCAGCGAACGGGTGGAGTGGCCGATCGTCAAGAACGGTGCCCCCGTCATGCCATTCCACTCTAAAGCATGCTGCCGGGGCGCCGGGTTGTCACACCCACGCCGGCCGTACTTCGCGGCTGCGCATCAAGACTGGCGCAGACGCCCGATGTTGGAATGGGTTTCACGCTGTTATCATGGCCGTACGGAGGCTTGCCAGCAGCGTGTTGACCTGTCTTCAGAAGATGTATCTCTCTCCGCGAGGGTAGTCGGTAGCAACACCGAATGACGACGATTCAGGATGTGGCGCGTGAAGCGGGGGTCGGTGTCGGCACGGCCTCGCGCGCGATGAGTGGCAATCCCCATGTTGCGGACGCTACACGGGCACGCGTGATCGCCGCGGAGCGATTGGATTTTCATCCGAGCCCGATCGCGCGCGCATTCTCGCGTGGCCGCACGCAGACACTCGAGGTCATCGCGCCACTGATCGTGCAGCACTTTTACGTCGAAGTCCTGCGGGGCATCGAACAGGCACTGGCTTCCGACTATGCGCTCCTGATCCGCACCATCGAGCGGCGAACCGACCGCGATCGCGTTCTGCGCGAACAGGACGTCCGCGGCCGTGTAGATGGGGCGCTGCTAGTGTCGCTCAATCCCACGCGGGGGCTGATCGGTCGGATCACCCGCGCCGCGTTGCCGCTGGTGCTGATCGATGCCGAGCACCCGCGCCTAGCCAGCGTCGCGGTGGACCACGCGGCCGGCGCCGCTCTGGCGGTGCGCCACCTGGTCAGCCTCGGGCACTGGCGTATCGCCCTGGTGAATCACCTGGAGGACCCGTTCGCGCCCGCCTACCCCGACGCGCGCCACATTGGCTATCGTGCCGCACTGGCCGAGGCAGGCCTGCAGCCCCGGCCGGAGTACGAACACGTGACCGACTTCACACCGGAAGCCGGCGCTGCGGCGCTGCGAGAGTTGATGGCCCTGCCCGAGCCGCCCACCGCGATCTTCGCTGGCAGCGACAGCCAAGCGCTCGGCATCCTTGAAGCGGCTCGGCAGGCGCGTCGGCGCGTACCGGAGGACGTGTCGGTGGTTGGCTATAACGACATTGAAGTGGCGGCCTTTCT
>Ga0070730_10005102_pt1 | contig 11383 bp, 8 predicted proteins | sample Coa_R1_3_FD_66447 | JGI IMG/M metagenome (GOLD analysis project Ga0070730, IMG submission 66447) | Surface soil microbial communities from Centralia Pennsylvania, which are recovering from an underground coalmine fire - Coalmine... | ecosystem: Environmental > Terrestrial > Soil > Unclassified ... | reverse complement strand
CGCAGCCTGCTGATCGGAAAGATGTTTTGACATAAGGGGCCGTTCGATGGGGCGCAGGCCTATCACCCGGTTTTCGTGTGGCGGCAGTGGCGGGTGTGGCGGAAGCCCGCGAAAATAGGCAAATCGTGTGGCGGGGGGAGTGGCGGAAGACCGAACAATTCGGGGGGTAGATAGAACAATTAGGTGGGACGACGTGGGGCTCTCGGTATGAGGAGAGGTGATCGTGTCAGCGAACAGTAAGACCATTGCCGTCACAGGCGCCACCGGCAACCAGGGCGGTGCGGTAGCGCGGCGCATGCTGGCCGAGGGCTGGCGCGTGCGCGCGCTGACGCGCGACCCGGACAAGCCCGCCGCGCGGGCCCTGGCCGCCCAGGGCGCCGAGCTGGTGGCTGGCAATATGGACCAAGCCGAGGAGTTGGCCGCCGCCTTCCAAGGCGCCGATGCGGTCTTCAGCATTCAGAACGACCGGCTGCCCAATGTCGGCATCGAGGGCATGGTGCGCCAGGGCCACGCAGTGTTGGATGCGGCCAAAGCGGCCGGCGTGCGTCACTTTATCTTTTCATCCGTGAGTGGCGTCGACCGAGGCGGAGGCCAGAAGCGTTTCGAGGTCAAGTACCAGGTTGAGCAGTACGTACAGGCCTCGGGCGTGCCGTACACCATCCTGCGCCTAGTGTCCTTTATGGATAACCTCAACCGGTCGCGCCCCGCGATCCTCAGCGGCACACTTCCCAGCACGGGCTTGCGGCCAGATAAGACCCTGCTGATGCTCGCCCTTGAAGACCTCGGCGGCTTCACCGCCATCGTCCTTAACCGCCCGCAGGAATACCTGGGCCGGACCGTTGAGCTGGCTGGTGACGAGCTGACCGAAACGCAGATGGCCCAAACCCTCACGCGCGTGATCGGCCGGCCGGTGCAATTGGTCGCACCGCAAGCCAGCGGCCAGCCGGTGAGCGAAGAGCAACTCGCTTTCAATCGCTTTTTGAACGACGTAGGCTATACTGCCGACATCCCGGCGCTGCGCCGTGCCTATCCCGAGTTGCTCACCCTGGAGCGCTATCTGCGCCGAAACGGCTGGGAGAACGCCGCGCCCGTGTCGCTGCCCTAGGGCACGGCGGCCTAAGGCCGAAAGCGGTATCGTTCATCTAGCGCGCACCGCTGCACGTGTGCGGCGGCGCGCGTCTGAACGCGTCGCGTCTCGCCCTTGGGCTCATCCGGTCTCACGGTGCCGGCGTAGGCCTGGGTACCTGGCGCCCCAGTGTTATGCGGGGCCGGCCCGCCGAAGTTAACGCCCGCGTTATCGTGGACCGCGCCCTCGCCTTCTTCGCCCCACCCTATAGCTGAAGCCGGCACAGATTACCGATTCGCCGGAGAGGGGCGCATTGTCCCTGGAAAGAAAGACAAGTTGGTTCGCGCTCCGAAATTACCGACCCCTGGGGAACGGCGCCCCAGACGCGACAACTTCCGCAGCGGCCGCTTGCTCAGTCCTGAGCGGCGCTATCGCTTGCCCGTCATTGATGACCTTGCAATGCGGCCTGGGCGGCCGCCAACCGGGCAATCGGCACGCGGAACGGGGAGCAACTGACATAATTCAGGCCGGCTTCGTGGAAGAAGGCGACCGAACGCGGGTCGCCGCCATGCTCGCCGCACACGCCCACCTTCATGGCCGGCCGCCTGGCGCGGCCGCGCTCGACGCCCAGCCTGACCAACTGCCCCACCCCGCGCACGTCAATGGTCTGGAATGGATCATCGGCCAGCAGGCCGCGCTGCACGTAGCCGGGCAGAAAACGGGCCGAGTCGTCGCGGCTCAGGCCGAGCGTCGTCTGGGTCAGGTCGTTGGTGCCGAAGGAGAAAAACTCGGCCGCTTCGGCGATCTCGTTGGCGGTCAGCGCGGCGCGCGGCAGCTCGATCATGGTGCCGAGCGTGAAGTCCAGCTTCACCCCGGCCTCGGCGAACAGGGTCTCGGCCGTCCCGCGGACCAGCGCGGCCTGGTGCTTGAATTCAGACACAAAGCCCACCAGCGGGATCATCACTTCGGGGATGACCTGGATGCCGCGCTCGTGGCAGTTCAGCGCGGCCGTGAAGATGGCCCGCGCTTGCATTTCAGTCACTTCGGGGTAGATCACCCCCAGCCGGCAGCCGCGGTGGCCCAGCATGGGGTTGGCTTCGGCCAGCCGCTCAATCTGGTTCAGCATGGTCGTCTGCGTATTAATTTCCCGAAGCAGACCGTCAATCTCGTCCAGCGACGAGGCCAACCGCAGCTTGAGCTTGAGGTCGGTGATGGTTAGCAGGGTCTCTTCGTGCCGGGGCAGGAACTCGTGCAGGGGCGGGTCCAGCAGCCGGATCGTGACCGGGTAGCCGTCCATAGCTTCAAACAGTCCCTCGAAGTCCTGGGTCTGGAGCGGCTCCAGCTTGGCTAGCGCCTCGGCGCGCGCCACGGCGTTGGGCGCCATGATCATCTCGCGCATGGCCTGGATGCGGTCGCCCTCGAAGAACATGTGCTCGGTGCGGCACAACCCGATGCCTTCGGCGCCAAACTGGCGCGCCTGGCGGGCGTCGGCGGGCGTGTCGGCGTTGGCGCGCACCTTGAGCGTGCGCGCCTCGTCGGCCCAGGTCATCAGGGAGTTAAAGTTAGCATCCAGCTCGGGTTTGATGGTGGCCACCTTGCCCTGCAGCACCTGCCCGCTGGTGCCGTTGACGGTGATCCAATCACCATGCGAGATCTTCAGCTTGCCGGCGGTGAAAAGCTGTTTGGGGTAGTCAATCTCGATGGCGTTGGCGCCGACGACGCAGCACTTGCCCATGCCGCGCGCCACCACCGCCGCGTGGCTGGTCATGCCGCCGCGAGCGGTGACGATGGCCTGAGCGGCCACCATGCCGTGAAAGTCATCGGGATTGGTCTCGTGCCGTACCAGGATGACCTGCTCGCCCGCCTGGCCGCGGGCCTGGGCCTCGTCCGCGCTGAAAACGACAACGCCGCTGGCGGCGCCAGGTGAGGCCGGCAGCCCGGTGGCGATGACGAGCGCGTGGGCGGCCGGGTCCACGATGGGGTGCAGCAACTGCTCCAGGTGTTCGGGGCTGACGCGCAGCACCGCCTCGGCCGGGGTGATCAGGCCTTCGGATACCATGTCCACCGCGATGCGCGTGGCGGCCTGGCCGGTGCGCTTGCCGCTGCGCGTTTGCAGCATCCACAGCTTGCCGCGCTCGATGGTGAACTCCACGTCCTGCATGTCGCGGTAGTGGGTCTCCAGGCGGCGGGTGATGTCCACAAACTGCTGATAGGTGTCGGGCATGGCCTCGGCCATGCGCTGGATGGGCAGCGGGGTGAACGTCCCGGCCACCACGTCTTCGCCCTGGGCGTCGGTCAGGTACTCGCCGAAGAGCTTGGGCTCGCCGGTGTTGGGGTTGCGGGTGAAGGCCACCCCGGTGCCCGAGTCCTGGCCGGCGTTGCCGAAGACCATGGCCTGTACGGTGACGGCCGTGCCCAGGTCATCGGGGATCCGGTTGAGCCGGCGGTAGTCCACCGAACGGCGGTTGGTCCACGAATCGAACACGGCCGCGATGGCCATGCGCAACTGCTCCTCTGGGTCCTCCGGCACCTCCTGGCGCGCCTCGCCGAAGATGACCTCCTTGTAGCGCTCCACGATCAGGCGCGAGGTGGCCACACTCAGCTCGGCCCCGCGCTGGCCGTTGGCGCGCGCGCGGATGGCATCGCTGGCGCGGTCGAGCTTCTCCTTGGGAACGTTTAACACGATCTCGCCGAACATCTGCACAAAACGGCGGTAAGCATCCCAGGCAAAGGCTTCGTCGCTGGTCAAGTGGGCCAGGCCGCTGAGGGTGTGGGCATTCAGGCCCAGGTTGAGCACGGTGTCCATCATGCCCGGCATGCTGACGGGGGCGCCCGAGCGCACCGACACCAGCAGCGGGTTGGCGGCGTTGCCGAAGTGTTTGCCGGCCAGTTCTTCAACCGCGGCCAGGGCCACCTTGCTCTGCGACCACATGCCCTCCGGGAACAGCTTGTCGTGCTGGTAATAGGCGTTGCAGGCGGCGGTGGTGATGATGAAGCCCGGCGGCACCGGCAGCCCGGCGCGCGACATCTCGGCCACGCCGGCGCCCTTGCCGCCCAGCAGCCCCAGCAAACTGCGATCGCCTTCGCTAAAGAGATAGACCCATTTGTCCATGGTGGTCAACTGGCCTCAGCGGGCTCCAGCACAAACAGCCCTTCCAGCTCAAGCTTTCTGAGCGGGCGGCATGCCAAGATTATATTCGAGATGCGCGATGAACCAGGTGACGATGGTCTGCGTAACGCCCTTGCGCGCGCCGAACATGAGTTTGCGCTCGAGGGCGTCGAGCGGAAACGCGTCCACCATCAGCGTGCCGCCGCTGCTGCCAGCGCGCACGGCACAAGCGAGCTGGGTGCGCTCGCCGAGCGTCTTGCCCAGGATGACTTTGGGAAACCGGGCTTCAAAGCGGAGCTGGTCGGGGGCCGAGCTGACAATTTTCCCGCCCAGCTTTTCAGTGGCTTTCAAGCCGGCCTGGTAGATGCTGTGTGCGTCCTGGGCATATTCTTTTTCCTGATGTGCTTCGAAGGGCATACGGACATCCTTTTTAGGCGGTTTCGAGTTGCTCGTAATGAACCTGCGCGAATAGCTTCTCAATCAGCGGCCGCGAGCCGACTTCGGTGCCTGGCAGACTGGCGGTGGCGGCCCCGCTGGCGACGCCCCAGGCCAGAGACACTTGCAACGCGATTCCCTGGGTTAGAGCCCAGACCAGCCCGCCGACCATTGAGTCACCCGCGCCGATGGGGTTTTTCTCGACGATCGGAGGGCTATGGGCCAGCCAGGTGCCCTCGGAAGTTTGCAGCATGGCGCCGGCCTTGCCCAGGGAAACAACAACGTTCTGAGCGCCGAGCTTGCGGATGGCCGTGGCGGCGGCAGCAATCTCGGCCGGCGTGTCCGTTGGCAGGCCGGTGAGGGCGCGGGCTTCTTCAGCGTTGGGTTTCACCAGGTACGGTTTCTGCGCGCACCCAAGACGCAACGCTGCTCCCATTGCATCGAGAATCGCCTGCACCCCACGGCGGCTGAGCACGTCCACGATTTGAGCATAAAAGTCATCTGGCACGCTGGGTGGCAAACTGCCCGCCAGCACCCACCAATCGCCGCGCAGTGCCAGTCCATCAATCTTGGCGAGCAACTCCTGTTGCTGAGCAGCCGGGACTACCGGTCCCTTCTCGTTAGCCTTGATGTAGTGGTCGTGCGTCTCCGTCACGAGGCTGACATTAGTGCGCGTTTCGCCGGGAACCCACACAAAGTCGGTGCCGATGCCCAGACTTTGCAAGCCATCCTGCAATAGCGCGCCCGCGCGCCCGCCAAGAAACCCGATGGCGGTGCTGGCGGCGCCCATACTCTTGAGCAAACGCGTGACATTGAAACCCTTGCCGCCAATATCCACCCGCGACTCGCTGGCGCGCAGCACGGAATCAAACTCCAGTTGGGGCACGGTCAGCTCGCGGTCAACCGCCGGGTTGAGCGTTAGCGTGTAGATCATTTGGGCTTGTCCCACAGCTCCTCAATGAGCACTTCCTCGGCCGCGTTGGTCCACATCTGATCGGCGCCCAATTTGGCGGCGACGTCCGGCAGACGTTCTTTCAGGTCCTTGAGACTTGTCAACGGCAGATTGTGGATTTGCGGAAAGATGACGACCTTGCCCGGGAATTTGCTTTCGATGACCGATTCGATCGCCTGCGCCGCCGTTTCCAGACCGCCGATGGCGGCGACCGAACGGCCGGGTGAGAGGGTGCCGGCGAGACGACGCGCCATGACGGAGGCCTGGTCGTGCAGGGTAAGGCCGGAGGTGCCAGTGTATTGAGCGTTGGAGAGATAGACATTGCTCAGATTGACCGCGCCCACGGTGCCGTTGGGCACGCCGGCGAAGAGCACCAACATGCCGTCGGGCTTCAGGAGCGTATCGGCCTCTGCCATCAGGCCGGCCACGGGTACGCTGACAACGACGTCATCGGCGCCCTGCCCGTGGGTGGCGGCCAGAACGAAATCGCGCAAGGATTGCTGTGCAGTCTTGGGGTTGAAGAACAGCAGCGTGCGGCCCTGTTTTTGGGCCAGCGGCATGAACATGTCGCTCAAGGTCTTCAGGCGCTCATCGCTGATTTCGGTGGCGATGACGGTCTGCGGGCCGGCGGGCAACTCGAGGGCGCGCTGGACGTGCATCTGTCCCATGGGGCCGCCGGCGCCCACGAAGACGGCCGTGCCGCCGGTGCGCAGCTCGCAGCGGTTGCGGGCCTCACCGTAGGCGGCGGCGATATCCATGCCGTTCGTGCCGACGAAGACGATGTAGTCGTAATGCAGCCGGCCAAAATCAACCTGGGCCAGGCCATCCAGCGGCCGGGCGCCGACGAGATTGCAGGTGCCGCGGCGGGCAATGCAGCGGGCGATCTGGCTGACGGCGCCGGCGGAAGTGGGGTTGAGCACCACGATGTCGTCAAAGCCGGCGCCACCGGTCAGCGCCTGGCTCAGCGCTTCGTAGTCCGCCGGCGCCAGGCCGTTGCGCTCGATAACGCGGGCCGAAGTGGCGGCCGCCAATTGCCTGACGGAGGCCGGCGCATCGGTCAGGACGATGGTGGCGGGGGCGTCCAGGCCGGCGGAAAATGTGAAGGCCGTCACGTCACCGGGCTGTCCGACTATCCACATGACCCCGCCCGGTTTGGGATTCAGCCGGCGGCGCTGGGTGTAGGCGGCCATGACGCAGCCCCACGGCTCCAGGAGCGACGACTCGGCGTAGCCCATTTCGTCCTCGACCGGGAGCAGGCAAGCGCCATTATCGGTCCGGAGGACTTCGTCTCCGATGAGGTGGTATTGAACCATGCCGCCCGGGATGGTGTAGCCGTAAGCAGTGCTCTTGCCCTGCTGATAAATGTCAGGCTGGACGGCCAGGCGCTGGCCCGGCCGGTAGTTGCTTTGCAGGTTCCGGCCAACCTTGACGATGGTCAGGGCGATTTCATGGCCAAGACGTGTGGGATTGTGGGCCAGGTCGCGGTTGTACAACTTGGGATGGCTGCCGCCCTGTTTGAGAATCTTGACATCCGAGAAACAGACGCTGATGCTGTCAATGCGCACCAGCAATTGCTGGTCGTCCGGCTCGGGCATGGCAAACGGCTCGGGCTGGCCGTCGCGCCCGAGATTCTCAAGCCCGGCCCCGTACAGATTCCAGGCCCAACTTTCTTGCGGCAGGCTGTAGTTCAGCCGGCGATAGTCGTCGAATTTTTGCCCCATCCGATTGTCCTTTCAAGATCGTGTTCGCGCCTCAGGCGGCCTGAACTCGCTCCGCGGAGTAGTTCGATAGCGTTCACTCGAGGCGTTGGTCAACTCCGGCCGCTGATCGGTTTCAGGGGCCGCCTATCAGCGCACGCACTCTACCCGAGCTGTTGCTTGACGAGCGCGCGTACTTCGGGCGCCGTGGCGCAGTTAAGCGCGGCGCGCGCCAGCGATTGCAGGTTGGAGATATTGAGCAGGCGCACCTGGGCCTTGACGGTCGGCACGGAGGGGATGCTGACGCTGAGCTCGTCCATGCCGAGGCCGAGCAGGATGGGGATGGCGGCCGCGTCCGAGCCGAGCTCGCCGCAGATGTCGGCGCGCTTGCCAAACTTGTGAGCAGCGTCAATGGTCTGCGCAATCAGGCGCAGCACGGCGGGATGCAGCCCGTCGTGTTTGGAGGCCAGGGCGGCGTTGCCGCGGTCCATGGCCAGGGTGTATTGCGTCAGGTCATTGGTGCCGATGGAAAAGAAGTCAATCTCGGGCGCGAGCACATCGGCCATGAGCGCCGCGGCCGGCACTTCCACCATGATGCCGAACGACACGGGCGGCGCGTCCAATTCGGCCCGCAGCGCGTCCAGGATGGCCCGCGTCTGGCGTATCTCGGCAATGTCGCTAACCATCGGGAACATAATGCGCAGATTGCCGTATGGGGCGGCGCGCAGGATAGCGCGCAACTGCTCGCGGAACATCTCGGGACGGTTCAGGCACAGACGCAGCCCGCGCTCGCCCAGGAACGGGTTCATTTCGGGCTTGAGATGGATGTAGGGCAAGGGTTTGTCGCCGCCAATATCCAGCGTACGGATAATGACGGGCCGCGACTGCATGGTCTCGGCAATGGCGCGATAGACGCCGAACTGTTCATCTTCGCTGGGCGCGGTGGCGCGTTCCAAGAAAAGGAATTCGGTGCGCAGCAGACCGATGCCATCGGCGCCCATGTGCATGGCTTCGGCCGCGTCGGCCACGGAGCCGGCATTGGCGGTGACATCCACGCGCTGGCCGTCCTGCGAGACGGCCGGCGCCACGGATTGCTCCTGGGCCAGGCGGCGATATTCCAGCCAGCGGCGCTGCGATTGTTTGGCGCGCCCCAAGACATCCGCGGGTGGGTTGATGGTCAGCGTGCCGTCGTTGCCATTCAGGATGACGGGGGTGTCTTCTTTCAGATCCAGCAGGCTCTCATCCAGGCCGACGATGGCCGGCAGACCCAGCGCGCGGGCCAGGATGGCGATGTGCGACGTCGGCCCGCCTTCCACCAGGCCAAAGCCAAGCACGTCCTGCGGATCGAAGGCGGCCGTATCCGACGGGGACAACTCGCGGGCCACGACCACCGCGGGCGTGGCCGGCATGGCCAGGCCTGGCTTGCCGTCGCCCAACATCAGGCCGAGCACACGCCGGCCCACGTCGCGCAGGTCGTCGGCGCGGGCGGCCAGCAGCGGGTCGTCGAGGGCGGCGATGCCGGCGGCGCGCTCGTCAATGGTAGCTTTCCAGGCTTTGGCCTGGCTTTGCCCAAGGGTCACGCGCGCCCGAACGGCCGCGGCCAGCTCGGGGTCATCCAACATCTCCATGTGCGCCTCGAAAATGGCCGCCTCGGCGCCCAGGCGTTTGTCGGTCATCTGCTGGTGGAGCACGGTCAGCTGGGACCGCGCGCGCGCCAGGGCCTCAGCCAAATCCAGATGGCCGTCGGCGGACGCGGCGGCGGGCGGCTCAAGATCAAATTCGGCGCGTTGAAAATGGAAAATGGGGCCCACCGCAATGCCCGGCGCGGCCCCGACGCCCTTGATCACATTCGGCTCACGCGGTCCATTGGAGGGTTGGACTGTTACGGGCGCGGCAGTGGCGGCCGGCGCGGGAGCCGCGGCCGGTTCGACGGGCCCGTCGTTGTCGCCTAAACCCAGGTGGATGGCGGCTTCAATCTCGGCAATGGCTTGGTCTTCATCCACCCCAGTGGCCTGAACGGTGATGCCGCTGCCGCTGACCGCCCCCAGGGTCAGCACGGACACCATGGATTTGGCGTTGGCGCGCTTGGCGCCTTGCTGCAGGTTAATGTCCGACTGGAATTGCTTGGCCAGATTGACCAGCACTTTGGCTGGACGGGCGTGCAGGCCGGTGCGGTTCTGAAGAATGACCTCGATCTGTTTCATGGCAAGTTCGGTCCACCCCCGTTGGGCAGCTGCCGCCTGAACGGCCGCCATCCGCGCGAAGAAAGCGAAACTCAGGTAGGCTGCCTTTCACCCAGGTGCTTCAGGATGACGTCCGGGTCACGGGTGTTGAGCAATTCCGCCAGCGTTGCTTCCTGGTCAATGACATCCGCCAGGTTGGAAAGCACGCCCACATGTTCATCCGATTTGGCCGCGATGCCGATCACCATAAAAACTCTGTCGCCGGCGTCCCATTCCACGCCATTGGTCAATTGCAGCACCGAGATGCCGGTGCGCAGGATGTGATCGCGGTTTTCGTAAACGCCATGCGGGATGGCCACCCCGTTGCCCAGGCTGGTGGACATGGATTGTTCGCGGGCCAACATGCCCTCGACGTACTCTGGCATGACGCAGCCGGATTTCACCAATAAGTCGCCGGCTTCGCGGATGGCGCCCGCTTTGTCGGTGGCTGTAGCCTGAAGGCATATTCGGTCTTTGGAGAGAATGGCCATTCTGAATCCTGTCGGCAATGATTGGGTGTGTTGGAATCAGTATTGTATCAGTGCCGAACACCTTGTGAAACCAAAATCCGATGCCGGGTCAGGACTCGGTGGTCACGATGTCACCTTTGTCGGCCAGCGACTTGACGAGCTTGTCGAACAGCGGGTCATTCAAGAAGTGATTGAACGCCAACACCACGGCATTGGGCGCCTTGGCGCGCGCGGTTTTGGCCAAGCCTTTGTGAACGATCACCACCTGCGCGTCGGCGGGAATTTCGCGGGCGGGTTTGTGCACCACGGTCACGTCCGTGATTTGGGCCGCTTTCAACTTCTTCTTTAGAGAGTTGACGCTCATCAAGCTGGAACCCATACCGGCTTCACAGGCGAAAATGATTGTCCGGACCTGCGCCGCGGAAATTGACTGCGCCATTTTTAACTCTCCTGATAGGCTGGGTTGTTCTGGCTGATGCGGTCGCCGGCCCAAGCCAGCGGCCGCACCAGCCAGACGGGTGAAGCGTATTTAGTTGGTCGCCAGACCAGGCACGGCACTCACGGCCGGCGCAGCGGCAGTTTCGGTTTCGGCCGCGTCTTCCTTGACCGGGTTGACGCGCAGGATGAAGGCGCCCACCAGGAATGAAACGACCGCGCCCACCAGCACCCCGCCGAATACCTGGACGAACTCTCCGGGTGGCGTAACGGCCGCGTAGGCGAAGATGGAACCCGGCGAGGGGGTGGCCACCAGGCCGGCGCCGGTGACGACGAACCACAGGTCAGCCGCCATGCCGCCGGCGATGACCGACAGGATCATGATCGGGTGGGCCAGCACGTAGGGGAAGTAGATCTCGTGGATGCCCCCCAAGAAATGGATGATCATAGCGCTGGGTGCCGATTGCTTCAGCAGGCCCTTGCCGGCCACGTAGAAGGCGATCAGCAGGCCGAGGCCCGGACCCGGGTCGGTCTCAAGCATAAATTCAATGGCGCGGCCCGTGGTCTTGGCATCGGCGATGCCCAGCGGGGCGAGGACGCCGTGGTTGATGGCGTTGTTCAGGAACAAGACCTTGGCCGGCTCGATCAGGATGGCGGCCAGCGGCAGCAGCCGCGCATTCGCCAGAGCCTGAACCACCGCGCCGGCGGCATTGCTGAAGGCGCCCACCACCGGGCCAATCACATAGAAGCCGACGATGGCCAGGATGGTGGCCAGGATGCCGGCCGAGAAGTTGTTGACCAGCATCTCAAAGCCGATGGGGATCCTGCTCTCGACGCGGTCGTCGAAGAGCTTCATGAGCCAGGCGGCCAGCGGGCCCATGATCATGGCGCCCAGGAACATGGGAATGCCGGCGCCGACGATCACGCCCATAGTGGCTGCGGCCCCCACCACACCGCCGCGCACGCCGTGGATCAGCTTGCCGCCGGTGTAAGCAAT
>Ga0070730_10005101_pt1 | contig 11384 bp, 10 predicted proteins | sample Coa_R1_3_FD_66447 | JGI IMG/M metagenome (GOLD analysis project Ga0070730, IMG submission 66447) | Surface soil microbial communities from Centralia Pennsylvania, which are recovering from an underground coalmine fire - Coalmine... | ecosystem: Environmental > Terrestrial > Soil > Unclassified ... | reverse complement strand
CAACCCAGATGTTTCTGTCTGTCCTCAGAACCTGCCGAATTTCCTTGTCTAGGTTTGACATAGAGCAGAACGGCAGGCGACTGTATAATCGTCTGCTAGTAACTCCTCGCTGACGCAATGCGAGCATTACTGAAGTGCGTACAGATGGCATAAGAAAGCTGGCATATACGCACAAAATACCTGGTGCTGAGGGCAGCGCTGATTTTTGACGCCGGGCTGCCATGCAGGCAAGAAGCGTGGTATACTCCTGTTGCCACACCAGGCAACAGCTCTTTTCCTGGAAAGGATGAAGTCTTTGTGAAGAAGCTGGCTGCTCTTATCCTGCTTGTCCTGATTGCTGCTCTTCTGGTTGGCTGTAGCCTCACATCCAGCAATAGCAATACCGGCCCCTGCACGGCTCAGAACCTCACGATGGGGCCAAGCAACTTCTGTACTACAGCTCTCTCTCTTCCCAAAGGCAGCACGATCACCTTTGTCGATGAGCCTGACAATGGCGCCATCCACATCCTGGTGATTGGGACAAACGGGAATAGCGATACTGAGTCCGGCGCACCGGACTTTGGGGGCACGGCAGGCCATAGCATGAACGCTGGCGATACCTGGACATCCCCGCCCTGGAATAAAGCTGGAACGTATCATGTCACCTGCACGGTGCATCCGCAGACGATGAATCTCACCGTTACCGTGACCGGATAAGCTGGCGCCAAGAAATGAGCGCCCCAGGGCATTCTGGGGCGCTCAGTGCCTCAATTGGTTGCCGTCGCTCTCGCCGCCGCCTGTGATCGACGAACTCTGGCGGCGCGGGGCGCTGAGAGACTCGGCGGGGGCATCCTCATCGAGTGAGGAGAGCGCCTGGGCAGGAGGCCCAGCTTCCGGGAGGGCCACAGAGAAGGCGCTCCCCTTCCCAATGGTACTTTCGACCCAGATATAGCCGCCGTGCCGTTCCACAATTTCACGGCAGATATGCAGTCCCAACCCCAGGCCAATGCCTGAGCCGCTCTGGACCTCGATCCCTGGCACGCGGTAGAAGCGATCAAAAACATGCGGCAGTTCCTCAGGTGGGATGCCAGGGCCTTCATCGCGCACACAGAGGCTGATCGTCTCTCCCTCGCGCGCTAGGGTTAGGGTCACAGGGGCATTGGCGGGCGAGTATTTGAGCGCGTTCGAGAGCAGATTCGTAAGAACCTGGCTGATGCGGTCAACATCAACCTCAATCTCAAATGGCTCATCTGGCGGGGTAAAGATAATCGTTCGTTCGGTAGAAGCCATTTGCTCGTCCACGATCTGCTGACAGAGTTCGCTGAGGTGGCATGGCTCTGGGCGCATCGTCAGCTTGCCTGCCTCAATGCGCGAGACATCCAGCAAGTCGCTGATTAACTGCTCCATGCGCACAATAGCGCGCTCCATGCGCGCCACATGCCCTGGTACACTGGAACCTGTGCGCTCAAGCTGGCGGCGCGTCAGTTGCGTGAGAACCTTCATCGAGGTCAGCGGCGTTCGGAGTTCGTGCGAGGCAATGCTGATAAAATCGTCCTTCTGCCGCTCCAACTGATACAGCCTGGTAATGTCGCTGGCAACGGCCACCGCGCCGGTAATCTTGCCCGCGCTGTTGCGGATGGGCGCTGCGCTGATGCGCACCTGGCGGTCCTCGTCGGTATCGTAGCGCCGGATCACCAGGCGATAATCGATGTGCGTGATCCCTCGCAACGCCTGATCCAGCGGAAACTCGTCGCGGGGAATCGAGGTTCCATCCAGGGCGCGAAAGGTGTCTTGCTCTCTTCGCTCGTCCAGCATTTGCCTGGCCTGCTCAACAGGTAATCCGAGCAGGGCGGCGCCGTTGGCATTCACCCGCACGATCTTGCTACTTGCATCGCAGACATAGACCCCATCAGCCATTGATTCGATGATGGTATCCAGTTCGGCCACGTGGCGCCTGAGTTGGTCGGCCAGCGTCTCCACCTGCGTGAGCAAGGCATCTTTCGCCTGGTTGGCCTCCAGCAGATGATGGGTGCGTTCCTGCACGGTCTGCTCTAGGAGGGCGGCGTGGCGCTCCAGGGTCAGGTGCTGCTCGTGTACCTGGCGAGTCAACTGCCGCGCCTGGATGGCGCGCCGCAGCGAGGCCACCACATACTCGCGGTCGATAGGCTTCTGGATGAAGTCATAGGCTCCGCCGCGCAGCGCCTGCACCGCCAGGTCATGTTCGCCATGCCCGGTAATCAGCAGGGTGGGTGTTTCAGGGCGCAGCTCCTTGATTTTCGTCAGGAGCGCCAGACCATCCATCCCCGGCATTTTAATATCGGTGATAATAGCGTCATAATCGGCGCTGGCGATGTGTTTGAGCGCCGTCATTGCCGAGTCCGCTGTATCTATCTTCAACCCTTCCATACGGAGTTGTAGGGTCTCAGGAAGCGCTTGCAAGAGGGCCGGGTCGTCGTCAACTATCAGGATGTGCATCGGACTCATCGAAGATTTTCCCCTCTGCTCTTTTGGTGTGCGCAAGAGGGAGTTGAATGAAAAAGGCTGCTCCCTCGCCAGGGCGGTTCTCCACCCAGATGTTACCCTGGTGTTCCTGTATAATACCATAGGTGATCGAGAGTCCCAAGCCTGTCCCTGCCCCCACTTCTTTGGTGGTGAAGAAGGGATCGAAGATGCGTTTTTCCAATCCCATCGGAATCCCGGCGCCAGTGTCGCGGAAGATGAGGTGGAGCTTCCCAGCCTGCACGGTTGAGGTAATCGAAATAGTTTTACGCGGCGCGTCTGTCATCGCGTCACGCGCGTTGGTCAAGAGGTTGATGAAGACCTGCTCCAGTTGGATCGCATTCCCTATTACTATCGGGTCATCTGGTTCCAGATTGAACGCTACCTCAATCTCTCGCAGGCGGAGTTGTTCGTGCATCAGCGAAAGCGCCCGCTCGATCACCGGCTTGATCGCTACTGGCTCGCGGCTGACAGCGGCGGCGCGCCCGAACGTGCGCAGGTGTGAGATGATCTCGGTGGCTTTGCGCACTTGCTGCATTGCCTGGTGCAGCTCGGCCAGGATGCGCTGCTTATCAGGTTTCCCGAACTCCAGCAGATCGATGGCGTTGCCAATAAACAGACCAATGTTATTCAGTGGGTTGTTGAGTTCATGCGCAACGCCGGTGGTCAGTTCACCAAGCGTGGCAAGCTTGCCTGCTTGCACCAGTTGCTCTTGCTTATCGCGCAGTTCTTGCTCGCGGCGCTGCATCTCGGCGGTTGTCTCGCGCAGGTCGCCCATGATATGAATCATGGCCTTGCGGCTGCTTTCCAGGCGCAGATTCGATTGGTGCATATCCTGGAGAATGTGCAAGAGCGCCCGCCGCGAGTTATCTGATCGCTCGGCCTGTTGGGCCAGCCACCGCCGGTCCTGCTCGTAGTCCGCCAGGATATGCAGCATGGCCTTGCGCTGGTCGGCCAGTTTTCTGTTCAGTTGATTCATATCATCCATGATATGAATCATGGCGCGCCGCCGCTCCTCGCCCTTGCGCACGCGCACCTCAAGCTGCTCCTTCTGCTCTTGCAGGCGCACGTACTCTTCCAGGAGCTTTTGCAGGTCTGGTTCTTGGGTATCCTCTTCAGGAAGGAAGGTAGCTAGCGCTGTGTCCAGGGCTTCGCTCATCCGCTGCGCCCTCGCTCAGTCTGAACTTTTTCCAGCTCCCGCTTCAGGCGCTCCACTTCTTTCTCTAAGGCAATCATCTTGAGTTCGCGGCCAACCACAACCTCCTCAAATTTCTCCAGGTCCAGAATCTTTTCCTGCAACTCGCCCTTGGATTGCTCCAGGTCATGCACCACGCGCTCGTAGGCGCGCATATCGCGCAGGATGCCAATCGCGCCAATCACCTTGGCATCGGCGTCGCGCAGGGCCGAGGCGTTCAAGGTCGTGGGGATCACTTCGCCAGAGGCGCTGCGCGGGTTCAGTCGGGCGTTGCGCGTGACGCCGCGCTCAATCACTTCGCGCAGCGCCGCCAGAAATTCGCGCGTCTCCTCGTGGCTGATGAAGCGGGAGAGCGATTGCTCCAGCACTTCGTCTGGGCGGAAACCCAGGAGCGCGTAGACCGCGTCGTTGGCTTGCAGGATTTTGCCTTCCAGGTCGCTGACGAACACCGGGTCGGGCGCGTTGTTAATCAGGCTTTCGGCGTAGGCGCGGGCTTTGTCCAGTTCGCGCATATCACGCAAGATGCCGATGGCGCCAGTCACCTTGCCATCCGAATCGCGCAAGGCCGAGGCGTTCAAGGTCGTGGGGATCACCTCGCCAGAGGCGCTGCGGGGGTTCAATTGGGCGTTGCGCGTGACGCCGCGCTCGATGACTTCACGCAGCGCCGCTGTGAACTCACGGGTCTCTTCGGGGCTGATGAAGCGGGAGAGCGATTGCTCCAGCACCTCATCTGGACGGAAGCCGAGCAGTTCGTACACGGCGTCGTTGGCTTGCAGGATTTTGCCTTCCAGGTCGCTGACGAAGACTGGGTCGGGCGCGTTACTAATCAGGCTTTCGGCGTAGGCGCGAGCTTTGTCCAGTTCGCGCATATCGCGCAGAATACCAATCGCGCCGATCACGTTGCCATCGGCGTCACGCAGGGCTGAGGCGTTCAGGCTGGTGGGGATCACCTCGCCAGAGGCGCTGCGCGGATTCAGCACGACGTTGCGCGTGACGCCGCGCTCGATGACTTCGCGCAGCGCCGCCGTGAACTCACGGGTCTCTTCGGGGCTGATGAAGCGCGAGACCGATTGCTCTAGCACCTCGTCGGTGCGGAAGCCGAGCAGTTCATAGACGGCATCATTCGCTTGCAGGATTTTGCCTTGTAGGTCGCTGACGAAGACTGGGTCGGGCGCGTTCTTGATCAGGCTATCGGCATAGGCGCGGGCTTTGTCGAGTTCGCGCATATCGCGCAGAATACCAATCGCGCCAATCACCTTGCCATCGGCGTCGCGCAGGGCCGAGGCGTTCAGGCTGGTGGGGATCACCTCGCCAGAGGCGCTGCGTGGATTGAGGGCCACGTTGCGGGTGACGCCGCGCTCTACAACTTCGCGCAGCGCGGCGGTAAATTCGTGCGTCTCTTTGGCGCTGATGAAGCGGGAGAGCGATTGCTCCAGCACCTCATCGGGCCGGAAGCCCAGAAGCTGGGATACGGCGTCATTGGCTTGGAGAATCTTGCCTTCTAGATCGGAGACAAAGACCGGGTCTGGCGCATTGGCAATGATGATGTCGGCATCGAGTGTGCCGGGAGCTTTGGCGCTGTGAATCTTGGCGCGGTCTGTGGCAGCAGGGGTGGGCAGAATGGCATCGGCCATGAAAGCGTCCTCCGGTTTCTGAGCGACCAACGGGAGCGCGCTCCCTCCAGTATAGAAGCAGATGACCAGGCTCTCGCCTGGATGTATGGTTTTATACACGATTGCCAGCAATTCTTGTGCCGAGTTCGGTCGGTTTTCTGGCAAGGTCTAGGCCATTATCTATCATCTCACGAGGTTTGTATAGCAAGAGGTAGTACTTTAGCGCCGCCATCCCTACCGACAGTGGGGACGCGGCGCGCACGCGCACGTTCGCACTCAGCGCGTCGCGTCCCAATAGCCCAGCGATTGGTCGCCGGGACGACGGCGCTACGCAGCGCGGTTCGCTCCGCAGGCGAGCGTTCCCGTAGCCCAGCGTTGCCCGGCTGGAAGCCGGGGTTACACACGGGCGGCGTGTTTGTACCCCCGACCTCCGCGCCGGCGAATCACGCGCCGAGCCAGCAGAGGTCGGGCTTGCGCGCGGCCTGCGTCTGGTCGAGGCGGCCAACGGGCGTGTCATGCGGCGCGTCGTGCAGCACCTCCGGGTTCGTCCGCGCCTCCTCAGCAATCTGGCGCATGACGGCGATGAAGTTGTCCAGCGTCTCCTTCGTCTCCGTCTCCGTCGGCTCGATCATCAGCGCCTCCGGCACGATCAGCGGGAAGTAGATCGTCGGCGGATGGATGTTGAAGTCGATCAGCCGCTTGGCGATGTCCGTCGCGTGGACATCGTACTCGTCGCGCTGGCGGCGGGCCGAAAAGACAAATTCGTGCATGCAGGCGCGGTCATAGGGCAGTTCGTAGACATCCTTGAGCGCGTGCATGATGTAGTTGGCATTCAGCACGGCGCTGTCGCTGACATGCCGCAGGCCATCCGGACCGTGAAAACGGATGTAGGTATAGGCGCGGACGAGCGCCAGGAAGTTGCCGTAGTTGGCGCGCACGCGGCCTATCGACTGCGCCCCGGCATCCTCCCAGAAATAGCCTTGCTCGTTCCTGGCGGGCAGCGGGCCAGGCAGGAAGGGCACGAGATGCGCCTTGACGCCGATGGGGCCAGCGCCAGGGCCGCCGCCACCGTGCGGCACGCTGCACGTCTTGTGCAGGTTGAGATGCACGACATCGAAGCCCATATCGCCGGGGCGCGTGATGCCCAGGATGGCGTTGGCGTTCGCGCCGTCGTAATACAACTGGCCGCCAGCCGCATGCACCAGCCCGGCAATCGTCTCGATCTGCTCATCGAAGACGCCCAGCGTGTTGGGGTTGGTCATCATAATGCCCGCGATCTCGCTGCCGCGCTCGTCAAGGACGGCTTTGAGCGCCGCGACATTCATATTGCCGCGTCGGTCTGAGGGTACTTCGATAGTCTGATAGTCCGCCAGCGTGGCGCTGGCCGGGTTGGTGCCATGCGCGTTATCGGGAATCAGAATGATCGTGCGTTTGCTATCGCCCCGGCTCTCGTGATACGCTTTGATGACCATCAGGCCGGTGATCTCGCCGTGCGCGCCAGCGGCAGGCTGAAGCGTGAAGCGCGTCATGCTCGCGATCTCGCAGAGGTACTGCTCCAACTCGTAGAGCAGTTGAATCGCGCCCTGCGCGGTGGATTCATCCTGCATGGGATGCACGCGCGCGAAGCCGGGCAGCGCCTGCATCTCCTCGTTGATCTTGGGGTTGTATTTCATCGTGCAGGAGCCGAGCGGATAGAAGATCGAATCCACGCCCACGTTGCGCTGCGAGAGGTGCGTGTAGTGACGCACCAGCTCGATCTCGCTGACTTCCGGCAGCGGCGCTGGTTCTTTGCGCTGAAGGGCCGCCGGAATCAGCTCATCTATCGGCTCTGCGGGCACGTCCAGGGCGGGCAGCGTGGCGCCGCGCCGCCCCGGCGCGCCGATCTCAAAAATAAGTGGTTCGGTACTCATGGATGTCTCTCCTCTATCTCCGCACGCCCACCGTCTGCGTGATTTTTGACAGCGCCTCGGCGAATTGATCGATCTCGTCTCTGGAGCGCGTCTCCGTCACGCAGAAGAGGGCCACGTTCTCCAGTTCGGGATAGGCTTTGCCCAGCGCGTAGCCACCGATGAAGCCCTGCTCGATCAGCCGCAGGTTCAGGTCGCGGACGGGCAGCGGGCAGCGCAGGGCAAACTCGTCGAAGAAGGCGCTGCTAAAGACCGGCTCGAAGCCGGGAACCTGGCGGATGCGGTTGTAGGCGTAGTGCGCCTTCTGAAGCGATTGCCTGGCCGCGTCCTGGAAGCCCTCTTTGCCCACCGAGGCCAGATAGACCGTTGCCGCCAGCGCCACCAGCGCCTGGTTCGTACAGATATTCGACGTGGCGCGCTCGCGGCGGATGTGCTGCTCGCGGGTCTGAAGCGTCAGCACGTAGCCGGTCTGGCCGCGATTATCAACGGTCTTGCCCGCCAGTCGCCCCGGCATGCGGCGCATATAGTCATTCTTCGCGGCGAAGAAGCCGACGCCTGGCCCGCCGTAGCTGACCGGATTGCCCAGCGCCATCCCTTCGCCCACCGCCAGGTCAGCGCCGTAGTGCCCCGGCGCTTCCAGCACGCCCAGCGAGAACGGCTCGCTGATGGCGACGACAAAGAGCGCCTTGCCCTTGTGCGTGATCTTTTCAATCGCCTGCACGTCTTCCAGCGCGCCAAAGAAGTTCGGCTGCTGGATAATCACGGCGGCGGTGTCTTTTGCGACCGCCGCGTCCAGCGCCTTGAGGTCCGTTGTGCCAGTCTGCGCGTCGTAGCCGATCTCTGCAATCTCGTAGCCGCGCGCGTGGGCGTAGGTCTGCGCCAGCGCGCGATATTGGGGATCGACTGCGCGGGAAATGACGACCGTGCCGCGCCCGCTGGGGCCAATCGCCAGCGCGGCGGCCTCGGCGACGGCGGTTGAGCCGTCGTAGAGCGAGGCGTTGGCAATCTCCAGGCCGGTCAGTTGACACATCAGCGTCTGGAACTCGTAGATGGCCTGAAGGATGCCCTGGCTGACTTCTGGCTGGTAGGGCGTGTAGGAGGTGTAAAACTCGGAGCGCTTGACCAGATGCGGCACAACCGCCGGGATGTAGTGGTCGTAGACGCCCGCTCCCAGGAAGCCGGGTGTGCGGTCCAGGTCGCTGTTCTTCGCAGCCATCCGACCCAGGATGCGGCGCAGCTCGATCTCGGTTGCGCCGGGCGGCAGGTCCAGCGGGCGCTTCAGGCGCACGCTTTGGGGCACGTCCTGCAAGACATCTTCAATGCTCTCCGCCCCCAGGCTGCGTAACATGGCCTGCTGGTCGGCAACGGTATTGGGAACATACGTATTCATGTGCTAACCTACTGTTTCTTCAAGAACTCTTCGTATTGCTCGGCGGTCATCAGCTTCTCCACCTCGCCGGGATTGCTCATCTTGATCGCCAGCATCCAGCCGTCGCCGTAGGGGTCGGTGTTGACCAGATCAGACTGATCGGCCAGCTTCTCGTTGATGCGCGTGACCTCGCCGCTGACGGGGGCAAAGAGTTCGGAAGTCGCCTTGACGGACTCAATATCGCCGAAATGCCCGCCCTGCTTGACCTGCTGGCCGGCCTTACTCTGCAAATCCAGATAGACGACATCGCCCAGCGAGTCCTGGGCATAGTCCGAGATGCCGATCACCGCCTCATCGCCTTCCACGCGCACCCACTCGTGGGTGTCTGCGTAGCGCAGGTTTGCCGGATGATTGAGCCTTGCCATAGTGCTACGTACTCCTTTCGCCTATGAAACAGGCGTATCGTATAGTCTGGTTATTTTTGCCGCTTATAGAACGGCAGGCTGACGACTTTCGCGCCGACTTTCCTGCCGCGAATATCGACCTCCAGCGGCGTGCCGATTTTGGCGTACTCCGGCGGGACATAGCCCATGCCGATGGTCTTATTCAGGCTGGGGCCAATCGTGCCGCTGGTCAACTCGCCCACTGGCTGCCCGTCCGCCAGCAGCAGATAGCCTGCGCGGGGCACGCTGCGGTCCACCATCTCGATGCCAATCCGTTTGCGCTTCAGCCCCTCCTCTTTCTGGCGCGCCAGCGCCTCGCGCCCGATGAAATCAACCCCTTTATCCAGCTTCACACTCCAGCCCAGGGCAGCCTCCAGCGGGGTGATCGCTTCGGTGAGTTCGTGCCCATAGAGGCAGAAGCCCGCCTCCAGCCGCAGCGTGTCGCGCGCGCCCAGGCCAATGGGCAGGACGCCGCTGGCGCGCCCGGCCTCCAGGATGGCGTTCCAGAGCTTTGGCGCGTCTTTGGCGTCGTGATAGAGTTCAAAGCCGTCCTCGCCGGTATAGCCAGTGCGCGAGATCAGCGTGGGAATATCATCGATGGCTCCGGAGCGGCAGTGATAATAGGGCACACTGATGAGGTTGATGTCTGAGTGTTTTTGCAGAATGGCCTCGGCCATTGGCCCCTGGAAGGCGAAGAGGGCGATCTCGTCGGTCGCGTTTTCCAGTCGGGTCAGATCAAATCCTGCGGACTGCTGCTGGACCCAGGCCCAGTCTTTCTGGCAGCAGGAGGCGTTGACCACCAGCAGATAGGCTTGATCGGCCAGGCGATAGAGCGTGCAGTCGTCAATCGTGCCGCCGGTGGGCAGGCACAACTGGGTATAGAGGGTCTGGCTGATCTCCAGTTTGGCGACATCGTTGGGAACGAGATGCTGAAGGAAATCGAGCGCGCCTGGCCCTTCGATGCGGAACTCGCCCATGTGGCTGACATCGAACAGACCGGCCCGCGCTCGCACGGCCTGGTGTTCCTCAATAATGCTGCGATACTGGACAGGCATTTCATAGCCGCCAAACTCGACCAGGCGCCCGCCTAAGGCGACGTGCTGGTCATAGAGCGGGGTGCGCTTCAGCGCCGGAGCAGGCTGCGTTGCGTTGCTCATCGTGTTCTCCCTGTGGTGGCTTATCGCAGAGTGTCTTTCAACAAGATTCGGCAAAAATATTGGTATGCACAAGATGGTAGGGGAAGCTGCGCGCAGTTTCTAGGCCGCGCAATGCTAACACTACTCGTAAGAGTATCATATCGGGGCAAGTGGCGTGTGTCCAGCAAGAGGGGGCGCTGGATCCAGCCGAACGGGGGGAATCAGTCTTTCGGCGGGTGCAGCCCTGCCGCGACCCATACACGCCGGGTGTCTACCAGGATGGCTCTCTTGAGTTTCAACGCGATCACTGTGGCCCGGCCCACTGGCGTCAGGCCAAGCATACGATCTCCTTCCGGCGTCCATGCAAAATGCTCACTCCATCGCTGGTAACGTGGATTGAAGAGTCGGACAACCTCACTAGTTAGGGGATCAGGCGCCTCGATGCGGTCGCCTTTGTGGTCATTACAGCCTGAGCAGGCTAGCCAGAGGTTGTCTTCCTCAGTCACTCCGCCCCGACTCTCTGGGAAGAGATGCTCAACATCCATTGGCGTGCCCGTAATCTTCTCTGGAGTCAGGCAATAGCCACAGCGATGCCTGGCCGAACAGGCCAGGCGATCACGCAGCGCCTTGGGCACGTAGGCTTTGCTCATGGTTGTTGGAGCAGGGGCTGAATGTCATGCCCACGCTCCTTCAGCAACCCCAGCGCGTGCGAGCGCACCAGCAGAGCTTTGTCATACTGGTGCATGAGCCAGGTGAGCCGCTGCTGTTCTGAGTTCGTCAATCCTTCGCGCTGGCGTTTGAAGTGCAGTTCCTCCACCTCTTCGGCCTGCTCTGGCGTGAGGTGGCTGTCACGCGCCGTTTGCCACAACACGGCGTCATCGAGTGACGCCAGCGCCGCTACGGCCTCCTGGATGTCAGCAGGAATCTCATCGTCCACCATAGCGGTTGTCAGCAGATCGAGTAGCTCGTCCTCCATCGTGCGCCGGGAGAACTCGGCCCGCTGCTGGAGGCGGTGGTAGAGGTCATCGGGAATGTTCAGGATCAGCGTCTGCTGGGCCATCAGTTTACCTCGCTTTCTGCCTTCTTTCTTTTGTATTCTACCACCTGTCTTATTTCCCGGAAGCGCCCAGCGCAGATCACCTGGATAAGCAGGGCCGTTATTGCCGCTTGATAGATGCGCCGCCAACCGGCTATACTAGAACCATCCCGCGCTACGGGGTTGGTGGCACATCTGTCGTTCACG
>Ga0070730_10005100_pt1 | contig 11384 bp, 8 predicted proteins | sample Coa_R1_3_FD_66447 | JGI IMG/M metagenome (GOLD analysis project Ga0070730, IMG submission 66447) | Surface soil microbial communities from Centralia Pennsylvania, which are recovering from an underground coalmine fire - Coalmine... | ecosystem: Environmental > Terrestrial > Soil > Unclassified ... | reverse complement strand
AGCGGATGCCCGACTGGTTGTTGCCGACGTTGACCGACTCGTTGGTGAGCAGGGCCTCGTGGTCGCCAAAATTGCGATAGGCCAGCCGGAACATCGGGTGGTCGTAGAGCGAGTCCAGGTAGGAGCTCGCGGTGACCGGCGGCGGCTGGGGGATGCAGTTGCGTGAGCCGTTGCAGAGGTTCGGGTCCCATGGGGCAGCCGCCAGGTCGACGGGCCCGGTAAAGGTTGAGTTCGGCGGGTTGATGAAATCCACATGGAACTTCCAGGTGTGGATGAAGTTGCTGTTGCCGGCCATGGTCAGGAAGGTGTTGGGGGCGCCGGCCGGCGGCAGGACGGTGCCGCCGAAGTTAGTGGGCAGGATGTTGGCGTAGAAGTTGCCCGGGTTGAACTCCTGGAAGCTGGCCGACAGCCCACCCAGCATGCGCGTGCGGTCGAAAGCCACCGCGCTCGGGTGGAAGCCGCCGTTGCCCTGGAAGACGTTGGCCGTCATGTAGTAGGCATCGGGCCAGACGCCGTACTTCTCATAATCGTAGAGGTCGGTCGTGCTCATCTGGAAGGCGTAGCGGTTATAGCTGCCGGTCGCATCGGCGGTCGTCGAGACGGCAATACACATGTCGTAGGGCGACGACGAGGTAAACTGGCTGATGAACCAGCGGTTGGCCAGGGTGTCCCAGAGCACGACGGGGTCGCCGTCGTTGTGCGTCTGGCAGGCGCCGCCGAAGCCGCTCCAGAGCGTATTGATGGCCCGCGGGGTCTGGATCACGGCCCCGGCCTTGCTATAGACCGCGAAGGACGTGTTGACGGTCTCCACGATCTGGGTCGTGCCGACGTCCGCGTTGGTATCGGGGGGCAAGCAGCCGCAACCGCTGGCCACCGAGTCGATGCCGTCAAAGGTGACGCTCGGGGTGGGCATGGCCAGGGGGCCAAAGCCGCGCTGGATCACGGGGTCAATACCGGCGGTGCCCGCCTTGATCGGCGGCCGGGGGTTCTCCGGCGCGTCGTGGCGGACGGTGACCGGCACGGGCGGGATATCGCGCAAAGGGGGCGAAACGTCGTTCTTGAGGGACCACACGACACGGACCCCATTGGCCGCTGGGGAGCCGGCGGGCGGCGCGACGAGGCCCGGGGCCGGCGCCGAACCGGCCGGGGCGGCGCTGGCCTGTAACAGGCCCATGGCGGCCGCGAAAGCCCCCAATACAGCCAGCATAAGCAGCGCCGACCACGAACGCCTGGATTTGTGGAACATGCAGATATCGTCCTTTCTGAAGAGCCGTGCTGAAGAAGCGGGTAAACGATCGTGCAGCCGAAGGGGGACAGAGGCGCAGTCCCGCAGGGAAGCACCTGTCCGCTTTCATGAGACTGCCGCCTCATTATAGAGTCTTTGCGGAGTGCTGTCAAACCATATCCGTATGTGCCTAGGGCTGTGTCAAAGTCGGCGCGGCCGCCGGCGGGCCGCCACAGGGCTGCCGGCGGCCCCAGGATGTTGCGTGTTTTCCCGCATCTGCCGACGGCCGACGGCTGACGGCCGACTACCGACAACCAGCTGCCGGCTCCATCAACGTTCCCTCGTCGACTGCCTACTGCCTACTGCCTACTGCCTGCTCGTCTGCCTACTGCCTACTTCGTCTGCCTACTGCGTGGGCGGTGGAGACCGAGGGCGGGGAGGACGGCGATCAGGCAGACGACGGCGGCGGCCAGGAAGCCGAGGGTGTAGACCTGGAGGCTGGCGTTGGTCAGGATGTGCGCGTAGTCGGCGACGCGGGCGTTGTACGCGTCCGCACTTTCGCCGGCGGCCTGCAAGGGGACCGGGTGGGGAGCCATCAGGCTTTTGAAGAGCTCCAGCCCCCAGGCACTCAGGGCCGAGATGCCGATCATCATGCCGACCATGCGCGCGGTGTTGACCAGGGCGGAGGCGAGGCCGGCCTGCTCCTCGGCGACCCAGGCCAGCACCGTGGTGGTGATCGGGGCGATCACCAGGCCGAAGCCGAAACCGGCCAGCGCCAGGTGGCCGGTCATCAACCAGCCGGAGGTGCTGGGGGTCCAGCCACTCATCAGCCAGAAACCGGCCGCGGCGCTGAGCATCCCGGCCGCGGCCAGCGTCCGATAGCCGAGCCGCTCGGCCAGCAGGCCGCCCAGCACGGCGCCGACCGGGATCAGCAGGGTCAGGCGCAGGAGCAGCAGCCCGCCATCGGCCGCCCCGCCGTTGAGCACACTGGCGACCAGCAGGGGGATATTGACCATGGCCGTGATCATGGCCATGCCGACGCCCAGGTTCAGCAGATGGGCCAGCGCAAACGGGCGGCGCCCGAAGAGGCCCGGCGGCACAAGGGGCACGGCGGTGCGGCGCTCCCACCAGAAGAAGGCGATCGCCAGGCCGAGGGCCCCGGCCAGCAGGGCGGGGGTCTGCCAGATCGGCGTGGTCGCCGCATCCCCGGTGTCGAGGCCACTGGCGCCGGCCAGGGCGCTGTTCGCCGCGGAGCTCGACAGGCCCAGAGTCAGGGCCAGCAGAGCGCCGCCGAGCAAGCCGGCCCCCAGCCAGTCGATGCGGCCGGGGTAGCGGGGGTGGGCCGGCGTGCGCCAGACCAGCACGGCGATCAGGGCCCCCAGGGGCACGTTCAGCCAGAAGATCCAACGCCAGTCCGCCACGCTGATGATCGCCACGCCCCAGAGCGGTCCGAGCACGCTGCCCCCTTCGGCCGCGGCGCCGAGCAGCCCGAGGGCGAAGGCGCGCCGCCCCTCGCCGTACCAGCCGCGGATCATCGCCATGCTGACCGGCAGCAGCGCGCCGCCGCCGACGGCCTGCACGACCCGGGCCGCGATCAGCCAATTCAGCTGCTGGGAGAGCGCGGCCAGCACCGAGCCCACCAGGAAGACGGCCAGGCAGGCCAGGTAGACCCGCTTGCGGCCAAACACATCGGCCACCCGGCCCATGAGCGGCAGGGTCACCGTATAGCCGAGCAGGTACGCCGTGACCACCCAGCCGAGCTGGTCGAAATGGATCGGCGGGATCTGGTACTCGTCCTGGACTTTATACAGCACGGTCACGACGACCGTCTGATCGAGCGCGGCCAGCAGCACACCCGCCGCGACGATCGCCAGCCAGCGGCCGGGGGGCGGCGGGGCCGGCGCGGCGGGCGCCGGCGGGGCGGCGGGGGCCAGGGCGCTATTCACGGCTTGGTCGGGGCACTGCCGAGGGCCGGCTTTTGGATGTCGAACGACTCATTGAAATGCGAGAACTGGACCGTGCGCACGACGCCGGCCGGGTCCCCCTTGAGCAAGATACCGTTGAGTTCCGCCTGCCGCAAGCGGAAGTCGTCGCTGGCGATCCAGAGCCGGGCCGGCAGGGGGGCCGCGCCCGTGTCGACCTCGCTGCTCAAGTCGCCGAGGTCTTTGGGACTCAGGGTGGTCTTCAGGCGATAGCAGGCGACTCCGTCGATCGTCTCCGCGCCGTCGTTTTGGGGGTCTTTCGCGCCGGTCAGGATCGCGCCGAGGCCCTTATTCGGATCGAAGGCCGCTAAGACGTTTAAGGTCGGCGGCATCGCCTGCCAGCGATTGCTCGCCGGATCGGTCATGAACTGGTCGGGTCCCACCCCGATCACCTGGATCTCGATGGCCGATCCGGCGAGGAGCGCCTTGGCGGTCGCGTGCAGCTTATCGGGCCGGACCACATCGCCGTCCGCATGGATGAGAAAGAGGCCCGGGGGATATTTGGCGAGCTTATTCGTGTCGAGCACGAAATGCATGCTCGTGATGCTGCCGACCGTCGTGACCGCCTTGCCGATGATCTCGGCCGGTTGGAGCGCAGGGGGATCGCCGCAGGCCACCCCCACCGGCAGCAGGAGGAGCAGGACGCCCCAACACGCCAGGCGCGCACGGGTGCAGTGAAAAGCCATCAGGTTGTCCTCCGTTCTAGTCGGGCCGGCCTGGTCTTATCCTAGCGGGTAGGCGACGGGCCTGTCAACCCGGCCCCGTGTAATATTCGGCGCGGGCCACGCGTTCCACTAAGAGAGGGCCGTAGCAATTTTCGGCCCCCCATTTTGTATGCGAGGTCTTGCCACTGTGAATCGAAGCACCGCCAACCCGTCCACCCCGCAGACGTCCCGCTACCTGCTGCCGGTGGATGTGCCCCGGGGCCGCAAATCGCTCGGCCAGGAAATCCTGCAGATGCTGGGCCTGACCTTGCTGATCTTTGTCGTGGTCCAGAGTGCCCTGCCGAACCGGGAGGTTCTGGGCCAGAGCATGGAGCCGACCCTGCAGAACCACGAGCGCCTCTTCCTCGACGGCGTCTCGTATTTCCATTATGATGCGAACCTGGTGCCGCGCCTGCTGGGCCAGGGCCAACTGCCGGCCGACAATCGCTACCTGCTGGGCGGGCCCCAACGCGGCGATATTGTCGTCTTTCGCCCGCCCGTGCCCGCGCAAGAGGATTATATCAAGCGCGTCATCGCGGTCGCCGGCGAGGCCGTCGAGATCCGGGCCTATGATGGGGTCTACGTGAACGGCCACAAGCTGGATGAGCCGTATATCCAAGCGAGCCCCGATTACAACTGGCCGGCCCCGGGCCAGGCGGGCACCGTGCCGGACGGCCATGTCTTCGTGTTGGGCGATAACCGCCGCAACAGCAGCGATTCCCATGCCTGGGGCTTCCTGGCGACGGATCAGATCGTCGGTCGGGCCTGGATCGCGTACTGGCCCCGCGATCTGCTCGGCTTCCTGCCCCACCCGGCGTACGCGAACGTGACGGAAAGTCCCTCCCCCCCGTAGGGGGCGCGTTGCCCCCGGGCTTGCGCTTCAGCGGACCGGCCATCTCCGGGTCCCCGGCAATATTTCCTGGCCTTTGGCTGCACTTTTGGGTATAATTAGCGTATTACCATGGGCGGCCGGGTGACCGCGGCGTGGGCCCATGTGCGGGAGAGGTCAGATACCGGTGAATTTGGACGAACAACAGCCAACCATAATCGAGCCCAAACCGACCATCTGGCGGCCCCCCGCGCCGGGGAGCCGCTATCTGCTGCCGACCGACGGGGCGGCCATCACGGTCCGCGAAGTCAGTTATGGCAGTAAATCGATCGCCCATGAGCTGATCGAAGCCGTGGTGCTGAGCTTGCTGATTTTCCTGCTGGTGCAGAGCGTGATCCAGAACCGGAAAGTCGTCGGCCAGAGCATGGACCCGACGCTGCAAAATGACGAGCACCTGCTGATCGACCGGGCCTCCTACTTCCGCTACGACACCAACTTCGTCCCGCGGCTACTGGGCCAGACTCTGCTGCCCGTGCATGAACAATACCTGTTCGCCGGGCCGCAACGGGGTGATATTATCGTCTTCCGGCCCCCGGTCCCGGGCGAAGACCAGGACTACATCAAGCGGGTGATCGCGCTGGCCGGCGAGACTGTCGAAATCAAACCGAAGGATGGCGTGTATGTGAACGGCCACAAGCTGGACGAGTCCTACATCGAGGCCATTCCCGACTATACCTGGCCGGCGCCCGGCCAGTCCGGGGTGGTCCCACCGGGGCATGTCTTTGTGCTGGGCGATAACCGCAACAACAGCAGCGATTCCCATGCCTGGGGCTTCCTCGACGTGAACAGCATCGTCGGCAAAGCCTGGCTGTCGTATTGGCCGCGCGATGTCTGGGGGTTCCTGCCGCATCCGTCGTATGCGAGTGTCGACTCCGGGCACATGGCCCCCTAACGCGTTAGGGCTCCCGGCCCGGCTTGAGGAGCCAGCGCAACTCGGTCTGTCCCGGCGCGGCGTCCGGCTGCCAGCAATAGAGGGCATAGGGCGTATCATCGCTGCGCCCATCGTGGGTGAAGCTGATGCGGGATGCGAGCACCCCCACGATCTTCGGCGGGAATTCTCGATGGAGCCCGACCGCCCGCCGGTGACTTTCGAGGAAGGCCAGCCGTAACAGGAAGAGCAAATACCCCCCGGGCGCCAACAAGCGCAGGCTATGGCGGACAAACTCTTCCGCCTGGTAATAGGGGGGGTTGCCGATCACCAGGTGATAGGGCCGGTCGCTGAAGGTCAGGAAGTCGGCGGCGCGCCAGGTATCGTAGGCGGGCGGCACGTCCAGGGAGCGGACGTCGACGCCACAGATCGAGGCCTGGGGCCACTGCGCGCGGGCCGCCTGCCCCCACGCGCCGCTGCCCGCGCCCGGGTCGAGGACTCGGGCGCGGGGATCCACGCCCAGGCTCGCGAGGAGCTGGACGCCCACCGTGCAGACCCAGGGCGGGGTCGGATAATGATCGAACGCTGCGCGCGCGGCGAGCGGCTTGCTGCTGGCGATGATCGTCATCAGCCTTCCTTTCTCAATCTTCCCTTCTCAATCTTCCTTTCTCCATGGCCGCGTTTATTATAGCAGATCAGCGGCCAATATCCTTGCGGACAAAGCGCGCGGACGCCAGCCCCAGGGCCGCAGCGACCACCGCCAGCACCCCCAGCAGGTTGCCGAATTGCCAGCCGTCGATGAGCGGCTTACCATAGTAGTAGAGGGCCGAGAGCCGCTGCACCCCATCCGGCCAGCCCAACCCTGGCCCCACGAAGGTGATGGAGACCCAGATCACCAGCAAGAAACTCAAGAGGCCAGTGTCGACGGCGGCGCGCAGCCAGCCGGAGAGCAAGTAGCCCAGGGCCGCCATCAGCAGCCCCAGCGGAATCATGGACAGCGAGGCGGCCGCCAGATGGCCCCCGTCCAGGGCGAGGCCGCCGGCGACGGCGGCCAGCGCCGTCAGCGCCAGGGTCAGCACCCCAATGAGGATCGTCGCCGTGGTGAGCGCACCAAAGCGCGCCAGCAAGACGGTTAAGCGCGTCTGCGGCGTGGCCAGCACCAACTCCTGCAGCCCGTCTTCTTCATCGGCCGCCCAGCGGCTCGCCTGAGTCACGGCAAAGGCCATCAACAGCACCGGCAAAAAGATGTAGAGGAAACTCAGGAGCGTAGCGTTGGTGTTGGTATCGCCCCCGCCGACCTTGGTAATCTCGTCTTGTAGGAAGGACGAGCCTTGGAGGAGGTTCTTCAGTTGTTGCTCCGTTTGCGCGACGACGAAGACCATCCACGCCGCAAACCCGGCGATGGCCAGCGTCCACCAGCCGGTGGGCAGCATGAGCATGGCCAGGCTGCGCATATAGATCGAGCGCAGCGACCAGTCGTTCACGGGCAGCGGCGGCGCCGGCCGCCCGGTGCGCTCCGGCAAGCGCAGGAAGCGGGGCAGCACGACCGTCCGACCGATATCGCGCCGCACGAAGAGCCAGAGCGCCGCGCCGCTCAAGAGAACACTCAAGGCCAGCAACACCAGCAGCGCGACCGGATCGGTGCCGTAGCTGGGGATCAAGGGTTTGCTCAAATTGTAATAGTAGACCGGCGAAAGGCGCGACAGCCACTCCGTATTCGGGATGACCCGATGGGCCATATCCAGGATGATGAAGATGAGCAGCAAGCCCCCCGTGATCCCGGAGGCCGTCCGCCGCTCCTGGGTGAACTGCGAGATCAGCAGCGCCAGCGACCCGAAGACGCCGCAGATCAGTGCGAGATTGAAGCCAAAAAGCAAGGCGTCGCCCAGGCCAAGGTCGGCGTGGACGCCCACCCCGCCCGCATACGCCAGCAGCCCGATCAGCAGGCCCATCGCCAGCAGCGCCGTCCCCAGGGCGGCCAGCTTTTCCAGCGCCACCCGCCCGCGCCCGCGCGGCAGCGCGAGCAAGGAGTCCAGCGCGCTGCGCTCTTCCTCGCCGCGCAGCATCCGGCTGGCCACCAGAATCGGCCAAAGGGCCATCACCAAAATCGTAAAACCGTATTTCCAGGTGGCGTAGCCGCCGGGCGTGTCGATCTTAATCGGCTCGGCAATCCAGGAGAACGAACTCGCCAGACTGAGGAGTGCGGCCCGGGCCGCCGCCGTGTTCACCAGCGCGGGCACGGCGGTCATGACCGCGTACATGAGCAGGCCCATGCCCACGCCCCAGCCGAAAATGGCGACGCGGAACTCGCGCAGGGTTTTGAGGTAGATGCTACTGAACCACATGACGAGCCTCCTTACCAGCATCCGTACCAGCATCCGTACCAGCATCTGTACCAGCATCCGTACCAGCATCCTTGACGGCCGGGCTGTCGGCCTGATAGAAGCGCAGGAAGATGTCTTCCAGGCTGGGTTCATGGCTGATCAGGCCGACGATGGGATGTTGGGCGGCCACTTTGACCACCGCGTCCGGGCTGCCCGCGACGACCACGCGCAGCGTGCGCCCATCGGCCAGCGCCTCCACTTGCTCCACGCCAGCCAGCCCGGTGAAAGCCTCGACGGGCACGCTATCGGCAAAGGTGATGCTGACGATGTGGCGCTTGATATCCTTGAGTTCGGCTACGCTGCCGATACGCACCAGGCGCCCTTCGCGGATGATGCCCACCCGGGTGCAGGTCTGCTCGACCTCGTTCAAGATATGCGAGGAGAGAAAGACCGTCTGGCCGGCCGCGCGTGCCTCGACGACCATGCGGTTAAACTCGTGCTGGTTGATGGGGTCCAGGCCACTGGTCGGCTCGTCCAGGATCAGCAGACGCGGGCGGTGCATAAACGCCTGAACCAACACCACCTTGCGCTTATTGCCGCTGGAATACTGGCGAAATGGGCGGCTGGGGTCCAGGTCGAGCCGCTGGATGAGGGCTTTCAAATAGGCTTGATCGACACCGCCGCGCAGGTGGCCAAAGTATTCCAGAATCTGCCCGCCGGTCAGGTTGGGGTCGAGGGCGGGCTCGCCCGGCACATAGCCGACCAGCTTCTTGATCGCAACGGATTCCTGCCAGACATCCCGCCCGGCGATGCGCGCCGTGCCCGCATCGGCCTTGAGCAAGGCCATCAGCGTGCGAATGGTCGTGGTTTTACCCGCGCCGTTGGGGCCCAGGAACCCAAAGACTTCGCCCTCTTCCACCTGAAAGGACACGTCGCTGATGCCCCGCTTGCTGCCGTAGCTCTTGGTCAGGTTCGCGACTTCGATCATGGCTGTCATGGTGTGTGCTCCGTCTACTGAATTGGTCAGGTTCGCGACTTCGATCATTGCGGTCATGGTGTGTGCTCCGCCTACTGAAGTTGTTCTTCGACTTCCTTGAGTTTCTCCAGCCACTCGGCCACGAATCGCTTGCCGACCGCACTGTCGCGGGGCAGCGAATCCGGCTCCAGCCAGCGGCGGATCAGGTCGCTGAGCGCCTCGGTCAGTTGCTCCATAGATGGCGGTTGCTCCGGGCCGAGGAGGTCCGGCGTGTTGATCAGGCCAATCTTCAGCGCGCTCGTCAGAAACGTGATCACGGACACGGGAAGATCCGCGCGAATCAGGCCCGCCTGTTGCAGCTGGACAATATAGGCCTCGTAATCGCCCGTCAGCTGCTGGAGAGTCTCCGGGTCGAACGCGCCGCGCAGCCCCTGGAAGATGTCGGTGTCGCCTTTAATAATGGCGGCCATGAGGGGATTGGCCAGCGCCGCGAGCATACCGTGCGTCCACAGGCGATGGGGTAACCCACCCTCCGGATCGACGGCAATCCGCTGCATCACGTCCGCGTTCGCCTGTTTGTGCGCATGCATGAGGGCGGCGAGAAACAGCGCGTTCTTATCCTTCCAATGCAGGTAGATGGTGCCCTTGGCCACGCCCGCCTCGCGGGCCACATCGTCAATGGTCGTCTTGCGAAAGCCCCAGCGCACCAGGAGGGTGGCGGCGGTCTCCAGAATATGCGCGGAGCGCCGGGCGCGCCCCTCGGCCGGCAGCGGTGGGGGGTCGGCATCCATTGGCCGTCCCTTGATCGTCTTGCGGCTGGTAACCATGGCTTCCTTCGTTCCGGGTGGCGCTCGTATGACCAAATGAACTATATGAACTAAATAAGCATTTCTAGTCATATTATAGATCAAGAAAGCGCCCGAGTCAAGTGTCGCCGCGAAAGTGACAGGGCTTATTCCCACGCTTCTGCATCCGCACAGCGTAACTCGGCGGCGCCGAGGCACGTTTGTCTTATCAGGGGATGGATCGTCTAGCACAGGGGGGATCCCAATGTACCACCGTGTTTCGGCCATCGTCGTCAGCGGCGTCGGGGGCGTTGTCCTGTTCGCCGGGCTGGGGCTGGGCGCCGGCACAGGGGCCGCCGGACGGGCGCCGCGCGTCCCCGCGCTCACGCCGACCCCCTGCCTGGTCGGCGCTTGGAGCGCCCAGGCGGCGTACCCGACCGTTACCGGCGGCCAGGCCGTCGCCGCACAGGGGGGCAACCTCTACAGCTTCGGCGGCATCGCCAACAACGTCAGCATCGCCAATGCTTACAAATACACCCCGGCGTCCAATACCTGGACGCCGATCGCCCCGCTCCCCGCGCCGCGCGGCTGGTTCAGCGCCGTCGGCGACGGCACCTACATCTACCTGCTGGGCGGCGTCGACCAGAACTTCAACACCACGGCCACGCTCTGGCGCTACGATCCGGCCAGCAACACGTATAATACCAGTCTGCCGCCCTACACCATCCCCACCTACCAGCACGCTGCCGCCTACCTCAACGGCAAGATCTACCGCATCGCCGGGGCAGCCATCGGCTCGGATTACCACGTCGAGGTCTACACCATTGCCACCAATAGTTGGGCCATGGCCGCCAACTATCCTTTCGCCTCGCACACCCTGATGGCCGCCGCGCTGGGCGGCTACATCTACGCGGGCGGGGGCAACGCCGCGCCCAGCAAAACGTATCGCTACGACCCCACGAGCGATACCTGGGATGACAATGCCATTGCCGACCTGCCGCTGGGCCGGTCCGCGGCCGCCTCGGATGTCTACAACGGGCGCTGGCTGCTCGCCGGCGGCGACGTCAACTTTGCCATCAGCACGAGTGTGATCGCCTGGGACCCCGGCACGAATACGTGGAGCACGCTGCCCAATATGGGGCAAGCGCGGGATTATCTGGCCGGCGCCACGGCCGGGGCGGCCTTCTACGCCGTGGCCGGCGACTCCGCGCCGGGAACACCCAGCAGCGACAACCAGCAATACCTGGAAAGCCCCTGCACCAGCGGCACCGCAACCCCGCCGCCCAGCCCCACGGCCACGCCCACCGGCCCCGCGACGCCGCTGCCGAGTGCCACGCCGAGCGTGACCGCCACGGCCACACCCACCGTGACCGGCACGCCGCCAACCAACACGCCGGCCCCGCCCACGGCGACGCCGATCCCAACGACGAGCACGCCGACGATCGTGCCGCCGACGGTGACGCTGACGAATACGGCTGTGCCGACGAACACGGCGACGGCTGTGCCGACGAATACAGCCACCGCGACCGCCACTTCCTGCGCCGCGGCCTGGTCGGCCGTCGCCAGCCCCGGCAGCGGCGCCCTCTATGGCGTGGCGGTCGTGGCGGCCAACGACGTCTGGGCCGTCGGCA
>Ga0070730_10005099_pt1 | contig 11385 bp, 7 predicted proteins | sample Coa_R1_3_FD_66447 | JGI IMG/M metagenome (GOLD analysis project Ga0070730, IMG submission 66447) | Surface soil microbial communities from Centralia Pennsylvania, which are recovering from an underground coalmine fire - Coalmine... | ecosystem: Environmental > Terrestrial > Soil > Unclassified ... | reverse complement strand
GCCAAACGAATGCGGTTCGGGTATCGCCGGCTGACGGCGTTATTGGTGCGGGAAGGGATAACAGCCAACAACAAACGAGTGTACCGACTGTATCGGGCAGAAGGATTAGCCATGAGGATCCGGCAGCGTCGGTGGATTCGCTGGACAGGTGCGGTGAGTAGCGCGGTGGCGACCAGGGCGAATCAACGTTGGTCGATCGATTTCGTCAGCGATTGTGTGAGCACAGGAAGAGTGATTCGCATATTGACGGTGGTGGACGATTGCACGCGAGAGTGCCCGGCGATTGAAGTCGACACTTCGCTGGGCGGGTGGCGTGTGCGGCGGGTGCTGGATCGGATCGCCAGCGACCGCGGACTACCAGAAGCCATCGTGCGCGACAACGGGCCGGAGTTTCGCGGGCGAGCGCTGGTGGCGTGGAGCGAAGAACGCGGAGTGCGGCTGGAATTCATTCAACCGTGCAAACCGGCACAGAACGCTTTTGCCGAGAGCTTCAACGGGCGATTGCGCGACGAATGCCTGAATGCGAACTGGTTCACGAGCTCGAGCGATGCACGGAGAAAGATCGAAGATTGGCGGCAAGATTACAACCAGCAACGCCCACATAGTTCGTTGAACTATCTGGCGCTGGCAGAGTTTGCCCGAACACTAGTGAAGATGCGGGGATGAGTGGAAAGTTTATAACGAAAGGGAGCGAAGCAGGGGCTCAAACACCGCCCCTGCTCCGCGCCTCATCCCCGCTAAAACCGAAAAATCAACCGAGGACTAACATTGAGACTGGCACTGCGAACGGGGGCACGTCACGGGCGCACTTTCTTCCCAGCCAGAAACTGATCATCGATCGCCTGCTTCCACTCCCGCGGGAATCTCACTTGTAGGCTTCGCGAGGGGCGCGTGGGGAGCCATTTCGGGTTAAGCGATTTTCGCAAGCGCGGGACCGTAGCGAATGCTGGATGGCTACTGCTTCATAGCTCGCTGATAAATTTCCATGAGTATAGGGTAGTTTTTCTCGGCGGTGTACTTGGATTCGTATTCGGTACGTGCTGTTCTTCCCATTGCGCTCATCTCTTCCGGGTGCGTCCACGCCCATTCAACTTTGCGAGCCAGATCCTCCGGGTCACCAGAGGTGAAGTGAAGGCCAGTGCGGCCGTCGTCCACGATTTCCTGCATAACGCCCAACCGACTGCAAATGACGGGAGTGCCGCACGCAAAAGATTCCGCAAGCGTAACTGGAAAGTTCTCATACCATTCGCTGGCGGAAATTAGGAACCTGGCGCGGCTTATGCTTGCCAAAGTTGCGTCACGCGGTAACTGACCCTTGAAAACAACGTTGTTAAGGTTCAATTGGCTAGCCTCCATTTTCAATTGTTCCAAACCGGGACCGCCTCCGACGATGACCAACGGAATGGGAACCGTTAGACGTTTCCAGGCTGCCAGCATAGTGCTTACACGTTTGGTGGGAGAGAGGCGACCTACAAACAAAGCGAATTCTCGCTGGCCGATTGACGCGGCCGGATCCGGATGGACAAAATTGGGTTTGACGAAAACCCTCTCTGCCGGCAGCCCACCTTCAACAAACTTATTTCGGGCGAACTGACTCAGCGCAACGAAGCATGCGACCTCGCGCTTCCAAGTGTCTCGCATGCGATGATAAGCCAGCATCATTGCCACCACCGCAGTGGCAGAATAGGAGTGACGGTAACAGCGATGAGCCACACCCCGCCATAGTGAACCGTGAACGCAATCTTCGCAAACCTTGCCGTCGCGAAAGAACGTGGCGGCCGGGCAAAGCAGTCGGTAATTATGCAAAGTCTGCACCACCGGGATTTTGGCTTCGGTGCAGGCAGAATAGATTGAGGGGGAGATCATGACGAAGGTATTGTGGACATGAACCAGATCGGGTTTTTCCCGTTGCAGTAGTTTCCGAAAAGCTGTACACGTATCCGATGCCCATACCGTTCGCTTCGCCAGTAGCAGGCGCCGCAGACCGTCGTAAGTCTCTACCTCCCAATTACTTTGACAATAGGGCACGACATTGTGTCCCGCTTCTTCGAGCATCGCGCGTTCCTGCTCAAAAACGACGTCTTCGCCTCCCGGTTGCTGGTATGTATTGTGAACCATGACAATCTTCAACGATTCCTCCGGTGCGGCGCTACGTCGACTACATCTGCTGGTGCCCATCGCTAGTGTCGTCACGGCGTCTTAGATGGGACGAAATCGGCACTGGCTATCGCCACAAAATGCTATTCGGATGGATGAGTGAAGTCAACTTTAACTAACAGCAGCAATGGCATGAGCTAAGTGCTTCGCCGAGCCCGGCGCATCGGGAGCCATTAGCAATTGGCAAGACAACAATTGCTGAGGAACAACCAAGGCCGTTAGCACGCCGGCGCCCCGAGCGTCGATAGAGGTGCAAGGGCGGAGTTTCGGGTTACCCACCTCCTGTTGATGCGCACCCACTCCTCGTAGGGCGCGTTCGCATCTAGAATCTTTACGCCAAGATGTGGCGGATATTCCTTGTTGCTTACCAGAAATGCGGCACTACCTAGTGCTCGACGGTAAGGGCAACCCGCCGCTCCCAGCCCAGGGTCCCCATCCGCCAACCACCGTCCAGGCTAGAATTCAATAGGGACTTTAGTCCTAAGCCATTTTACTTCTTGCGGCTCGCCCTAATAGCGAGTAGCCTTTGTTAACTTTGGTATTTGGTTAGGAGCTTCAGTAAGCCACAGGTTCAACCACTCCTCCCCCGGAAACAGATACTAACCGGTTCTTAATTCAGGAACCGATCACAGGTTGGCAACCTTGTGACAACTTTTTTCACCTCTGACGGAAGGTCAACTGCGACAAGAACCGTGATGGACTGGCAGATGAAGGCGGAAAGTGTGGAAAGTAGGGAAGAACCTCACGTTGCAATGAATTCAAAACCTATTTCGAATTTTCGTGTGCTCGGTGTTCGTGTAGATGCAGTGCAGATCCCGGAACTCATTGGGATCGTCGAGCACTGGATTCAGACGCGCTCAGACACACAATACGTCGCCGTTACCGGAATGCATGGGATTTCAGAATCCCGAGAGGATTCTAAATTCGCCGAGATTCTCGACAAAGCCGGTCTAGTGATTCCCGACGGGATGCCTCTGGTGTGGCTCGGGCGTTGGCAAGGCCAGAAGCAAATGAAGCGTCGCACTCCAGGTTCGGAAGTGATGGAGTCGTTCTGCCAGCAGACTGGCTCGAAGTACCGTCACTTTTTTTATGGCGGTGCGCCGGGCGTGGCCGACTTGCTCGCGAAAACCGAGCAGGAACGCTATGGGATCCAAATAGCGGGGACCTACTGCCCACCATTTCGTCCTCTGACACCCGCGGAGGAAGCGGAGGTGCAAACCATCATTCAAGCGGCAGCTCCGGACATCCTTTGGGTCGGTCTCAGCACACCGAAACAGGAAAAATGGATGTACGAGCACAGAGACACGCTCAATGTGCCCGTCATGTTTGGCGTTGGCGCCGCTTTCGATATGAATACGGGACGGCTAAAGCGCGCACCCGCGTGGATGCAGGAGAATGGGCTGGAGTGGCTCTTCCGGCTCGCTGTAGAACCGCGCAGGCTCTGGCGGCGCTACATCATCAATGGATCAAAGTTCGCGTGGGCAGTTTTCCTGGAAGATGTGATTCCCGGTCTGTTGCACGCCGGGACCGGAGCTCGACAAGAGGTTCCCTGATTTAGAGGACGATTTGTAAAAGTAGCAACTTCAATACAGAAAACTAGGAGACTCAGAAGCAATGAACAAACAGAAGCGGATCTTGGTAACGGGCGCTGGAGGTTTCATTGGGCATCACTTGGTGAAGCGATTGAGGGCAGATGGTCATTGGGTACGGGGAGCCGACATTAAGTATCCCGAGTATGAAAACAGCGCCGCGAACCAGTTTGAAATTCTGGATCTCCGCAAATTCGAAAACTGTCTCCTTGCCACCCGCGGAGGAATTGACGAGGTCTACAATCTGGCGGCTGACATGGGAGGGATCGGCTACATTACCGCTTTTCACGCCGATATCAGCCGTAACAATATTCTCATTAATGCGCAGATGCTGGAAGCCAGCCGGCAAAATGGTGTGACCCGTTTTCTGTTTTCTTCCTCTGCCTGTGTCTACAACCAGGCTAAGCAGAAAAATCCCGAGGTCACGCCGTTGCGTGAAGAAGATGCGTATCCTGCCGATCCGGAACCGGGTTATGGTTGGGAGAAGCTCTTCGCCGAGGAACTCTGCCACTATTACTTCAAGGATTATGGTTTTGAAACCCGCATCGTTCGTTTCCACAATGTCTATGGGCCGCTCGGCACCTACGAAGGTGGAAAAGAAAAAGCTCCCGCTGCTATCAGCCGTAAAGTGGCGTCAGCTCAGGACGGAGATGCAATCGAGGTGTGGGGAGACGGTGAGCAGACTCGCTCCTTTATGTACGTTGACGATTGCGTCGAAGGCCTGATCCGCATCATGGCTTCCGAATATCGCGATGCGCTAAACCTGGGAACCGATGAACTTGTAACCATAAACCAGTTGGTGGATATGGTCGCAAAAATCGCCGGCAAGCGTATCCGTAAGCAGCACAATCTCAGCGGACCGCAGGGTGTGCGCGGCCGCAACAGCGATAACAATCTCCTCCGCAAGGTCCTGGGCTGGGAGCCATCGACGCGGCTGGAAGAGGGTTTAGCTGTTACTTACCCATGGATCGCATCGCAGGTGGTGGAACAACCCACCGCGGAAATGGTTGATGCCGACTGACGAAGGGAGTCGTCTCCGATGACCGGCGATTCGAGTTGCCGTCCCCGCCCTCTGTTCGTGATCGGACTATGGCGGTCCGGAACTTCGCTGCTTTATAGTCTGCTGAACCAGCATCCGCAGATTGCTCTGCTGTACGAGGGCGATCTCTTCCTTTTACGTGCACTCTTTTCACGTAAGGGCGGTAAGGCTGACTGGTTGGCGCGCTGGGAGTTCTGGAATTCGGCCCTTTCCCGCCACCAGATCCAGACGGACAGAATTCCAAGCGCTGTGCCTGATCTGCCCACTGCTGCAATGGCAGTGTGGAAGGAGTATGCAGGCGACGCCACAGTGATCGGAGAAAAGTCGCCGAACTACTGCGACCATTTGCAGGATGTAGCTCGACAATTTCCAAACGCCCGTTTCGTAGTTATCTGGCGGGATCTGGCTGATATCTGCCGCAGCATGATCCGTGCCCGTGCTGGTTCTTCCTTCTTTTCCAAACCCGGTCTGTGCCACAGGGCAGTGATCGGTTTCGGTAAGCTGAAGCTGGAGTGCGATGCTCTGCTGGATCAAGGGGTGCCAGTTCACCAGATTCAATATGAGGAAATGATCCAAGACCCAACACGGGTCATGATGGGAATCTGCGAGTTTTTGGAACTGCCGTTTGATCCCCGCATGGCTTCGCTGCGAGATTCAGATCGTTCAGCGATTTATTTGGGATCGCATCATGAACTCACTAAGGGTGAACAGATCATAACTTATCGCGAACGGGATGAGGTTCTGCCTGCTCATCTGCAACGCAAAATCCAGCGCTACGTAAATTACTGGCAGGCTCAATCCGGAGGCACATGGCCCCGCTATCCAAAGACACCGGCAAGTACTCCTGTTTTCCCCAATGCAGCGCAGCGTTTGGCCGATAAGATGTTATATCGTGGGCTGCGGGCGGTGGACAGTTTCACTGAATTTGTCTACTGTTACGCTCCGTACCTTCTGTTGCAAAAACATCGGTCAATCAAGAACCGACGCTTTGAGGGTTCGCCTGTCACGAAAGTTGATTCGCCACAACAAGGCGTGGAAATTCTAAATTCCCTCGAAAGGTAACGAATGGGCAGGGGTCTGGCGATAGCAATTACCCGGCTAGCCAGCTAACGGCATAGTAAATGAGACTCGTATAAAACAGCCGTGAAGTTTCGCCCTGATGGGGAGTGAAGACTCATTGATTCAACAGCAGAATGGGCTTCGCGCCGATTTGTACTGAGGTCCCGGCAGTAAACGAGAACGCATTGCCGGCTAAATCGGCGAACTTGACGTAAACGGAATCTGGTGTGTATCCAGAGGTGGTGCAATTCCCGTTGCTGCATGTCTGGGAGGCATCCCACACTGCCAACTCTTGTAACCCACCGGGCTTGGTAAAGTGGCAGGTCCAAACGCTTCCTGTCTGTGAACACGGGCTGGTCAAAGTCGCACCTACCATCCAGTCGTAAACTTGCTGGTAAGCAATACCCGCACTATTCAGCGTCCCGTTTACCAGAAGTGACCCGAAACCAGTGTTGCCGTATTGGTACCAGTAGAGACGTGCGGCACCAGTCGAATACTGCAGAAGGAAGAATCGCGCTAGAAACGCAGCCTCGAGATCAGGATCGGGAAGATCCGAATTCTTACCCCAATCACTCTCGGTGTCCCAAATCGGCAGGTTGGTCAACCCCGTAGTGCTCAGAGTGGAGATCATGCCCGCCACTGTGTCAATAATCTTTTCAGGTTGAGTAACACCGGCGGCGCTGAGATACCCATGAAAGGTAATCACATCGGCCGCCGGGGCTGGGCATTGTGACGAACTAAAAACCTGCGCGGTCGCGATGTACTGCGTCATCCAAGCGGCCGCGGGCAGGCCGGCCGTCGGTACCGGAGTGGGGGTGGTGATCAGAGCGGATGGGTCTGAGGCCCTGATGATTTTGCAGGCGTCTTGCGCCATTCTCGCCAATTGCTGTACCGTGCCATTCCATTCCGCGGGGATAGTGGGTTCGTTCCATATCTCCCAGGCAGTAATGTGAGCTGTCGCGCTCTGATTGTTGTGGTTCACGATGGCTGTCACAAAGTTTTGCCAGATCTGGTCAGTGCCACTTCCATCGGGGGCCACGTCGCTGGGCGCATCACAGGACCCAGCAGGCCAACTTCCGTGCTGACAGGTCAGATCGTTCGGATTGGAAGAAGCCCAGACTGGCACTTGCCCAAAGGTGTACATAACCTCGTTTTGGCGGTGCTGCTGTGCCAGCTGAAGCCAACTGTCCAAGATTGAAAAGTCATATTCCGGATTGGCGGTCGGCCCACCATCGATCTGCAGCCAGGACGTATGAGAATCCCATAGCCGGACAGCGCCGAACGGAAATGTCGGCCAGGGATGATTCCCGAAACTCGGCAGGACCGTGTCAAATATGTCGAGCCCAAAATAATCAGGCGCAATACCCTGCCCAGCGGGTCCGGGTGCGACGGGATTTGGTATGGGAATTGGTGTAGGAGTTGGAGTGTGGAATGTTGTTTGGGATGAACTTCCTCCCCCGCAGGCAAACGTAAACAAGCAACAGATCCAAAGAGCGACCAGTGCCCCTGCTCGAAAAAGACATCCGAGTTTCCCGGGTTCTCCTCGGTCACACCGATACGGCGCATTCTCGGAAATAAAAAGGGACATAAGCATTTCTTCCTGGGAAACCGGAAAAACTTCGCGCTCCATGCTGGAGAACCTCTGGCTTTACCGATTACGTGTATGAACACGGGTTTGGAATCTATGTTGTGGTGATTTTTGTAGTTAATGAAGGCGAAGCGGCAACTCGGTTTACCTATTAATGGTTCGGCGCCCGACCCTCAAACAAAATTGGCTTTTCGCCTATTTCGATCTGGCTGGCACCCCAAGCGGAATGCTGACCCGAAAGTTGGGTGACAGTTTGGATCCCCCAATCCTTTGGCACCTCGAACTTGTGATCGTGGTCTTCGTTCCAGACGATCCAAGCTGGGCGACCGGACTCCAGGATCAGCTTGCTCACCCAGTCGCCATCGGAATTTTTTTCACAGGACTCCATTCGGGCGCCGATCAACCATTTTTGAACTTCGTTGTAAGCCCCAGCCGAGATCGTAGGAGTCGCTTGATCCTGCTCAGTGAAAGGAATGCTGTCGTGACCGTCGTCGTCCCAGGCGTACCAATAGAAACGTTCGACGCCAGCCGCCCAGTTTAAAACATAGGCCCGAGCCGCCCATCCTGGGGCTTGCCGGATCGGATCAATCCGATCAGTAAGCGGGCTGTTAATCCAACCCGACTCGGTATTCCAAAGAGGCTTATCTCCGACACCACGTTTCTGCATGATCTGTTTCGCCGAAACTATGAGTTGAAGCATGCTCTCTGGGTGACTTCGAACGTAGAAATGGTAGCCGATGATGTCGGCATATTTTCCCCCGCCGAGAGCCAGGTAGTGATCCAGCCACTCCAGGCCGTCAGCATTCACAGGCGATGGAGAAACGACTTTGATGCTAGGATCGACGTCTTTAAGAGTGAGATAAGCCTCTCGAGCTAAGACGAGCATCCTCTTCGGATCGCCGACGTTGCGTTCCTTTGGCAGATTGGGCTCGTTCCAAATCTCGTAATATCGAATCCGGCCCTTGTAGCGGAGCGCCTGCGTGCGGACGAAAGTACGCCAATCGTCCAGATTGGCGACATCGCCCACCATTTCCCGGCGCAAGACGCCGTTGGACACCTTATCAAGAAACTGTACCGGGCCGGACGACGCCCAATCCGGAGTCTCGCCAAACGGAAGCAGAAGATCGACATGGTGCTTTTCGGCCAACTCGACCTCGCGATCGAGGATGTCCCATTGCCATTGGTTTCGCCCAGTCTCGACCTGGGGCCAGTGAACTCTCGCGTCCCAGAGCCGCCAACTGCCGAACGAAACCGGAGGCCACGGCGTTGTGCTGAAGGCACGATGAATGTGGAGGCCAAAGAACTCGCGGGGTATTGGCAACCCCGGAGGAGCTAACTTTACATGAGCCGGCGACTCCGACACTCCAAGCCCTGCAAAAGTTACAATGCAGGCCACTGCAATTCCAGCAAGCCGGGATGGCGCGAAGGTCATACTCAAAGAGTAACCTAATGTGCGGTGTGCAGCCGCAACCTTTCTGGTGCTGCTTGACGACATCGGTGAACGTAATCAAATCTCCATCGGGCGGCGCGATCGTTGTTTTAGCCGAGGCCGCTTTTTAGTGTGTCTTGTGGCAGGCGTTCGTGCCGCTGCTCATGTCCGCCAGCGTCGCGTTGTAACCGGTTTCGGTTCCATTGCTCAGAGCTGGCACGGTACCCACATCGACGCCTTCGGGGCCATTGCAGTTCTGCACCGCGTAAACCGTCAGTGACGTGCTCGTCGCTCCGACTTGCTCATAGAAGAACTGCCCCTGCGCGGTGGAATTGTTCATCGACCCGCTTCCCGAGGCAACGCTCGCACATAGCCAGCCGGTAACCAGCGTGTTGGAATAATCGAAATTCGGACCGCTGGTTCCATCCACGATGCTCATCGCTTTCCACGATGCATTGGACGCGCTTGAGGTTGGGCTTGCCCCGCCACACGAGCTGTCTCCCGTCCACGACTGCACGCTGAGCAACGGGCTATCGATATACGCCGGAGAGTCGCTCCATGGCGCTTGCGATCCCAATTTGCACCATGCAGCCGCGCTTCCCGAACTGTCCGTACATACGTTTACGTTGGGAGCCGGGGGTACTTCGCAGCCCTGTTGGATGTCGCCAAACACCGGCCCCGATTGCAGCTCAACTTTATCGAGGTAGGCATCGGCACCGTAGGAAGCTAGCGCGTAGCCAATCGCTCCCGACCCGCCGCTGAACCCCTGCGCACAACGCCCGCCGCTCGTATAGAAAGGCGAGTTCTGCGTGAAAATGTAGTTCAAAATCGTCGCCGGCCGGCACGCCGCTGCTTGGATGTTATGGGCCGGCACGCCGCTGCCGGTCATACCGTTGGTTGCATCCTCCCAGTCGGAATCCCACGCCAGCTCGACAATCGCGTAACCAGCAGACCGGTAGTCGGCAGCGTACGCATTTTCATGGCCCGGGCCGGCAACTTGTCCGCCCGCTCCGGGCAGGAGAACGATGGTCCCGTTCGGTGTGGTTCCCGGCGTCTGATAGCCGAGAACGAAGCCCAGGTCCTCAGCATTCGGACAATTGGTCACAGTGCCACTGTAGCAAGTCATGCCGGTTGCGAAATTCATGCCGCTTGGGCAAGTCTCCGTTGAGCCGAGCTGCACATTGCCGACAGGAAGAACCACCGGCAATCCAGTTTTCACCGTTATTGCGGCGGAGCTGCTGACACTCGGTCTGGTGGCCGAACTCGCGGTAACCGTCACGCTCAAGCTGCTTCCGCTGATGGACGTAGGCGCGGTATAGGTGGTTTTGGTCCCGCTCGATGTCTTGGTCGGCGAGACCGCTCCACAAGATGAGCCCGAACACGACACCGACCAATTCACTCCCCCACTTGCGGAATCGTTGGTCACCGTTGCCGTGAGTGTCTGAGTTCCACCCGGCGGTATCGAAGCTGATGCAGGACTGACTGAAACGGAGAGGACCGGGGTACTGATGAAATTCCGGGCTGAACCGCCGCCACAACTAGAAATCAAAATGCTACCGAGAATCAACATCGGCAAACATGCGGAATTGCGTAATGCCTTCACAATCCCTTCTCCGTCGTCATGGAAGTTTGTGAGATGAATTTGCAATCTTCAGTTCTCGTGTCAGAGTTTGTCCTACCCAGACCCATGATTCCCGCGAGACTTTCTTTTCTTTTGCGACTAACATAACAGCACTCGCGGTTCTTGCGATTGCCAATCGGCTGAATGACTTAAGCTCGTTACCACCACAATCGCGTAGTCTTCGATGAACTGCTGCTATTGCGCAGTCCTCCCGCTTGGGTTCGCAGCCCTGCTTTTTATAAACCCGACAGTTGCGGGAAAGTTGCACACAGCGATTCTCAGATGTTCAGCAACTCTGGAAAAGTTGCATTTCGATCCGGAGCGTGTTTGGGACGAATGCAGTCGTGCGTTCGTCGCTTGCTCTCTCCTGATTTATACTTTTTGAGAAGGGTCGCGGGGAAGGTAAATGTCAGGGAACCGTTGGGTCGACACAGCGTGCATTCTGGGGCTTCTTGGTCCTTTGTTGCTGTTCGCTACGCAGCTAGCTACGGCCACTGAGCCATATTTTATCGATCCGGCCACGCTTCATACTTCAGCCGGGCTTCCGCAAAAATTAGTGAATGGTCTCAACCCCGACGGCTGGTTGCTCTTCACCGAATCGAACGGTCTCAGAGAACCGATCTGCGAGATCTTTCTCGCCAAAACTGTCGCCGCGCACGCAGCTTCCGCTACCGGCAATCTGCGCTTCACGGATATAAAGGAGGGGGCGCTAATCGGGGTGGTCCACCTGCTGCCCGAAGCCACTGAAGATTACTCTGCCGACATTCACAATCAGAAACTCGAGCCCGGTTATTACACCCTGCGCTACGCTGTCCTTCCTGCAGGCACCTACGAGCATGGAGTGGAAATGGGAGAGTTCGTCGTTCTGAAGTCGGCCGCCTACGATTCCGACGCAACTCGCAT
>Ga0070730_10005097_pt1 | contig 11386 bp, 7 predicted proteins | sample Coa_R1_3_FD_66447 | JGI IMG/M metagenome (GOLD analysis project Ga0070730, IMG submission 66447) | Surface soil microbial communities from Centralia Pennsylvania, which are recovering from an underground coalmine fire - Coalmine... | ecosystem: Environmental > Terrestrial > Soil > Unclassified ... | reverse complement strand
CTGTGGGCGCCCTGCCCCGTCGTCATCACCGCCCATGATCTGATCCCCTGGGTGCTGCCGGCCTACCGGGCCTCGCGCCGGCTCCAGCTCTACCTGGCGCTGGCCCGCGTGGCCTGCCGCCGGGCGGCCCTGCTGCTGACCGACTCCGAGGCCTCTCGGATCGACGTCCTGCGCGTCTTTCGCCTGCCCGCCCGCCGGGTGCGCACGGTCCGGCTCGGCATCGCGCCGGGATTCGGCGCCCCGGTGGCGGCGGCCGACCTGGCGGCGATGCGCGCCCGGTTCGGCCTGCCGCCCCACTATGCGTTCTATATCGGCGGCTTTGATCAGCGCAAAGATGTGCCGCTGCTGCTGCGCGCCTGGGCCACGGCCCGGCCCCAGCTGGGGCGCCCGGGCGATCCCGAGCCCGTGCTGGCCCTGGCCGGGCGCCTGCCCGATCCGGGCGGCCTCTACCCGGACATCGCGGCCCTGGCCCGGGACCTCGGCCTGGCGGGCGCCGATCCCGCGGCCGGATCCGTGCGCCTGCTCGGCCGCGTCGATGAGGCGGACAAGCGCCTGCTGCTGGCCGGCGCGCACCTGTTTGCCTTTCCGTCCCGCTATGAGGGCTTCGGCCTCGATCCGCTGGAGGCGATGGCGGCCGGCGCCCCGGTGCTCTGCGCGGCCACCAGCTCGCTGCCGGAGGTCGTCGGCGACGCGGGGCTGCTGCTGCCCCCCTGCGAGGTCGACACCTGGGCGACCGCCCTGGTCCGGGTCTGGCACGACGCCGCCCTGCGCCAGGACCTGGCCCGGCGGGGCCGCATCCAGGCGGCCCGCTTCTCCCCACAAGAGACCGCCCGGCAGACCCTGCAGGCTTACCTGGACGCGGCGACCGATGGGCCGCGCCGGTAACCGCCGGCCGCGGGTGCTCTGGATCTGGCATGCCGCGGTCGTCGCCGAATATCAGAAGCCGATCGCCGCCCTGGCCGAGACGGACCGCTGGGAGATGCACCTGCTGGTGCCCGAGGCCTGGCCCGAGCGCGCCGGCCAGATGGTCGCGCTGGAGCGGCGTACAGCGCCGAGCTACCGCATCCACCCGGCGGGCGTGCTGTTTCCCCGGCATTATTATATCTATCTCTTCCCCAACCTGCTCGCGCACCTGTGGCGCATCCGGCCGGATATCCTCCATGTCTACGAGGAGGCGCACAGCTTGCTGCCCTTCCTGATTTTGCTGCTGCGGCCGCTGTTGGCGCGTTGCTGGGGCCGCCGCCTGCCGGTGATCCTCTATGCCGCGCAAAACATCGTCAAGCGCTACCCGCTGCCCTTCCGCTGGTTCGAGGCCTTCTGCTTCCGCCACGCGGACGCGATCTTGCCCTGTGGCGTCCTGGTGGCCGCCACGCTGCGCCAGAAGGGCTACCGCGGGCCGTTGCGCGTGTTGCCCCTGCCGACCGACCCGGCCGTCTTCCGGGCGGACCCGGCCGCCGGCCAGGCCACGCGCCAGGCCCTGGGCATCCCGGCCGGGGCGGTCGTCATCGGCTATGCGGGGAAGCTGGTCGCGGAGAAAGGGGTGGCGACGCTCCTACGCGCCTTCCTGACCCTGCCGACCATGGGCGCTGGCCCGCACTTACTGATCGCCGGGGACGGGCCGCTCCGCGCGGCGCTGGAGCAGGAGGCACGCGGGGCCGGGGCCGGCACCCGGGTCCATTTCCAGGGCGCGCTGGCCCATGCTCAGCTCGTCGCCAGCCTCAGCGCCGGCGATATCTGGGTGGTGCCGTCCGAGACGCGGCCGCACTGGCGTGAGCAATTCGGGCGCGCGGCCGTGGAGGCCCTGGCCTGCGAAAATGCCGTGGTGACCTCCGACTCGGGCGAGCTACCGCGGGTGGTCGGGCCGGCAGGCCGGGTCTGCCCCGAGGGCGATGCGGCGGCCTTGCGCGCCGTGCTGGCGGAGCTGATCGCCGATCCCCCGGCCCGGGCCGCACTGGCCCGGGCCGGCCGCGCCCGGGTGCTGGCCTGCTACACGCCGGCGCAGGTCGCGGCCGGCTACGAGGCCGTGTATGCGTCTGTGTGTAAGGCGGGCCGGCAGCCGCGCGGTTTCTGGTATAATCCAGAGGGGGATAGCGTCCCGACCGAGACCTGATCTATGGCTAGTCCGCGACTCGCACCGCATCTGCCCACGGCCGGCCGGCGCCTGGCGCCAGGCGCCCTCATCCTGCTGGGCCGCGGCCTGCTGGTGCTGGGGCTGGTGGTCGGGGTGCTCTGGTCGGTGGAGGCGACCCGCGCCGGGCTGGCCTGGCGCACGGGGCAGCGGCTCCTGGCGGCCGGCCATTATGGCGCGGCCGTGACGGCGCTGGAGTCGGCGATCAACACCGCCCCGCCGGGCGGCGGGCCCGATTATGATAGCACCCGGGCCCGTCTGGCGCTGAGCGAAGGCTACCTGGCCCAGCACGACACCCGGCGGGCCGCCGCCGTGCTGCCCCCCACCGCCGCCGACTCGACGCTGGCGGTGGAGCTGGCGCTGCAACGGAGCCTGATCGCGGCGGTCGCGGGCGACCAGGCGCGCGCGCAAGCCGGCCTGGCGGCCCTCGCGGCCCCGTTACGCACCCCCGGCGGATCGGCCGGCCCGGCGTTGGCCCTCCGCCGCGCCGCCCTCTGGCACCTGGCGGAGCTGCGCTGGCATACCGGGGCGCCGGAAGCCGCCGCCGATTTTGCCCTGCTGACCCGCCTGCCGGCAGCCCCCCATGACCCGTACACCGCCGCGGCGTGGCTGCGGCAGGCGGAAAGCACGGTGGCCCGCGACCCGGGCGCTGCGGCGCACGCGCTCGCCGCGGCTCAGGCGGCCCTACCGATCGATGCGGCCCTGGCGGCCCGGCCGGACCTCCACCTGACCGGGGCGGGCCTGGACGAAGGAATCCCGCCCGCCGAACTCGCGGAGGCCATTCCCCGGCTGCAAGCCGATCTCCAGGCGGCCGGGCCGCTCCAGGCCCGGGGCGGGGGCGTGGTCGCCCTCTACTGGGGCCAGGCCCTGGCCGAGCTGGCCGCCTGGCCCCAGGCCGCGGCCCTCCTGGAGCAGGCCCGCGCCGCCGATCCCACCCTGGCCGATGCTGCGGCCTACCTGGGGCTGGCGCAGGAGCGCCAGGGCGCGGCGGCCGACGCCGAGGCCAGCTACCACACCGCCATCCGCCTGGACCCGACGCGCGACCTGGCGCGGCACCTGCTCGCGCGGCTGCTCATCACCCAGCGGCGCTGGGCCGAGGCCCGATCCCTGCTGGACACGGTGCTGGCGGGCGATCCGGCCAGCGTAGTGGCCCACCTCGACCTGGCCCACTGGGCGCAGGAGCAAGGGATGTATGATACGGCGGAAGCCGAGTACCAGGCGGCCGAGCAGCAGCAGATCGCCCAGGAAGCCACCGGGCGGGCCGGGGCCGAGGATCGCGCCCTGAACAGCTCCCTGCTGCTGGCCCAATTTTACTTCGTCGCGGGGACGGCGAACCACCCCTGCCCCCCGGCCGTGGCGCCGGCCCAACGCGCGGTCGCCCGCCATCCCGGCGCGGCCGAGTATGACGCCGCCGGCTGGGCCCAGCACCTTTGCGGCGACGACTCTGCCGCCCGGGCCGCGCTAGAGCGGGCGGTGGCCGCCGACCCCCGGCTGCCCGCGGCCCAATATCACCTGGGGATGGTGCTCCAGGCGCTCGGCGACCCCGGGGCACGGCCGGCCCTGACCGCCGCCCAGGACCTGGACCCCGGGGGCCTCTGGGCCCGCCGCGCCGTCGCGGCGCTCGTCAATCCGTAGACAAGGGGTCGGGGGTTAGGGATCGGGGATCAGGACGAGTAGGTCGCTACCTCAGACAAGGGGTCGGAGGTCAGGGATCGGGGATCAGGACGGGTAGGTCGCTACCTCTGTCGCCCGACCTACTGCTTCCTCGTCCCGACCCCCGACCCCCGACCCCTCGTCACGGCCGAGGCGACCAGACCTGGAGCACGTCGGCGGCGAGGGGCAGGGGCGGGGCGCCGTCGAGCGGCACGCCGACCAGCGTGCCGTCGGGCTGGACGTAGGCCACGACGGTGCCATTGGGCGCCAGGGTGATGCTCGGCTCGTTCAGGAAGCCGGGACTGTAGATGGCGGCGAAGAGCCGAACCGGGGGCGGCGGGGCCGCGCCGGGCGTGAGGGGCACGCTATAGAGCGCGTAGTCGGCGCGGCCGTGCTGCGGCGCCGCGCGCTCGATCAGGTAAAGCACGTAATCGTCGTGCAGCGCCACCTGGCCCAGGACCTGGCTGCCGGCCGGCGCCTGGATGGGCACCACCTGGCCGCGGCTGGCCGGCAGCGCGGCCAGGTCCTGGGCCAGCAGCCGGAGCCCCCCCACCCCGCCTTCTTCCACCAGCAAGTAGCCGCCGCGGGGCGAAAAAAAGGGACCCGCCAGGTTGGCCGCGGGCGCGGCGTCGAGCCAGAACGCCGTCTCCAGGCCGGTGGCTAGCTCGTACACGGTGGCCACGCGGCCGTTGCGATCGCTGCGGTCGGCGACCAGCGTCGCGGCCCGGCCCGGCACGAAACGCGCGGTAATCGCGCCGCCGGCCGGCGCGTCGTCCGGCAACACCAGGTGATCCAGCATCCGCTCCCCATCCAACCGCAGACCCGGAGCGGTGGCGAACGGGCCGCCGTCCGGCCCCAGCCCGCGGAGGATCAGGCTGGTGGTGCGGGCATCGTCGCGCCCCGCCTGCCAGGCGAATCCGGCCCAGTCGACATCGGGGTAGCCATAGATGCGCATGGCCCCCACTTCTTCCCGGCTGTAGGCCAGCCACTTGCCGTCCGGGCTCAGCTCGGCGCTGCGGACCAGGCCGGGGCTATCGGCCACGAGGCGGGCGCCGGCGCCGTCGACCCCGGTCAGCACCAGGCGGCTGCGCGGGTGGCCGGCCTGCATGTACGGATCGGCGAACAGCAGCCGGCCCTGAACCGGGTCCGCGCGCAGGAGCTGCCGGGGGGCCGGGACCGGCACCAGGGTCAGCCGGGCGTGGAGGAGATCATAATAAGCCACGTCCGTGGTCGCGTCGCTGAACCACCAGAAGCCGCCCGGGCAAAAGAGCCCCCAGCCGTTCAGCGCCAGGCCGGCGGGCAACAACCGCATCTCGCGCACCTGGCCCGCGGCCGGGGCCAGGACGGACAGGTAAAGGCGCCGCCCGGCCCCCGGGCGCGGCCCATCATAGACCACCGCCTGCCCATCCGGGGCAAAGGCCAGCACCTGGCTCTCGCCATCGCTGCCGGGCAGCGCCGTGGCGGGGTGATCGAGGGGGCCTTGCAGGTAGAGCCCGGCCGCCGGCGGATTCCGCCGGCGGTAGATCAATCCGGCCATAGCCATCCGTCCGGCTTCGCGGCCGGCCTCGGCGAGCCGGGCGGGGAGATCGCCAAAGTCGGGCTCGACGGCGGCGGCCTGGGCAAAGGCGCGCCGCGCCGCCGCCCAGTCCTGCTGGCGGGCGGCGGCCTGGCCCAGGGCATAGAAGCGGTCGCGAGCGACCAGTTGCGCCTGGGCGCCCCGCAGGCGGGCGGCCGCATCGCGGTAGTCCCCGGCCGCCCCATAGGCCGCCGCGGCCTGGTCCCAGTGCTGCGCGGCTTCGGCGGCCCGGCCGGCATGGTAGGTGGCGGCGTGGGCCTGCTCCCACAGAATGTCGCCCACCGCCACCGCCACCAGGATCAGCACCAGGCCGGCCGCCAGGATGGCCGGTCCGCGGGGGCGGGCGCCTGCCCGACCCTCGGCGGACCGGCCGGGCCCGCTGCGTATGCAACCGGCCGTGCCAGCCCCGGCCGCTGGTTCCGGGCCGGAAGCGCCGCCAGCCAGGCTCTCGCCGCATTCCACGCAGAACCCGGCATAGACCTGATTCGGCGTCCGGCAATAGGGGCAATGCATCGTCAGCAATCAGCAATCAGCAATCAGCGGTCAGCGGTCAGGACGAGTTTTGAGTTTTGAGTTTTGAGTTGGCTGGTCCTTGGTCCCTGATCCCTAATCCCGCGTCTCCCCATCCAAAATCCAAAATCCAAAATCCAAAATCGAGCCTCCGCACTTGTAACTCAGGACTTTCCACTCAGGACTTCGTTTCAGCGGCCGGCGGGCTAAAGAGCGGGCGGGCGAGCGGGCGCCCGGTCCAGAAGGCGCTGGCCGCGTGCGTGATCAAGACGGGGTCGCTGCCGTCAAGCCGCAGCGCATAGAGACCAGGCGGCTGGCCGGGCGGATTCAGTACCAGCAGCCGGCTGCTATCGCGGGTAAAGGCCACGCCATCCCCGGCCGGCGCCGGAGAGAGCGTGATCGGCACGAATGGCGCCCCCGGCTTCCCGGCCTGGGCGCCGCCCAGGCCGACCAGGCTGGCCAGGCTGGCCAGGCGATCGCCGCCTCGCAGGTTCGAGGCGGGCTGTGCTTCAACCGCCAGCTGCCCATCCGGCGAGAAGGCCCACCAGCGCCCGGCCGCGCCCGCCTCGACCGGGGGACCGCCCGCCAGGCTGAGGAGGCGCAGGCGCGTGGAGCCGTCGGGCGTGGGCCAGCCGGCGGCCAGCCAACTGCCCCCGGGCACCGCCAGCAACTGGCCGCTCGTGACAGGACTCGCCTGGGTCGCGCCCGCCGCGAGCGGGATAGCGGCCCGGCCGGCGTCCCACCGCCACAAGCGCCATTGGCTGGGCGTGGTCTGGAGCACCAGCACGTGAGTGGTGCCGGGCACAAAGCAGCCCTGCACCGCAGCCGCCGGCCCGCCGTCGACGGTGGTCGGGCCCGCGTAGACGACGGCGGGCGGGGCCGCCAGATCGGCCAAATCGCGCAGGATGAGGGTGTTGGTGACCATCAGGTGGCCGCCCGGGCCGGGCAGCGCCGGCCCGATCTGGGTATAAAGCAGGTAGCGGCCGTCGTCGCTGAAGCTCACATCCGCGAATTCCCCGGGCGCATCGACCAGCGGGGTGCGATTCTGGCCCCAGGGATCGCTCAACAGCAGGCGACTATGCAGCCCGCTCGTATCGCCCGCCATAAACCGGTTGAGCGCCAGCCGGCCCTGGCCCGGGTCGAAGGCGGCGGGCAGATCGCTCAGCGGCCCGCCGTGCCCGGCCACCAGGTCATAATAAAAGGCCTGGTTGTCGAAGCTCCACCAGAAGCCCTGGCTGTCGCCACGGAAGCGCACCCGCAGCGGGCCCTGCACGCTCATATACTTCGCGCCGAGGGACGTCAGGTGGCCACTGGTCCGGTCGAGGAGGAAGGGACCGTCCCGGTCGCTTCCCGCGGTGGCGGCCGGGCCATAGCTATAGACGGCCCAGCGATCATCGGGCGAGAGGGCGACGAGCTCCGAGGCGCTGCCGGATGGCAGGCGGTGGACATTGCGCCCATCGGCGTCGGCCCACCAGAGCGCTTGCGTGCCGTCGGGCGCGGGGGCGCGATAAAAGAGCGGACCGGTCTGGACCAGGGCCGCGTGCAAACGGGTGAGGACATCCTGATAGGAGATCTGGATATCGGCGGCCTGGCGGAGGGCATGGGCGGCGTCCCACCAGGCGCCCGCCTGGGCCAGGCGCACCCCTGCGTTATACGCGGTGCCCAGGGCGATGACCTGCGGCGCGAGCCGGGCATAGAGCGCCGGCGCGTCGCGGTAGGGCCCGGCCTGCCGGTAGGCCGCCACCGCGCGGACCAGGTCCCCGGCAGCCTGCGCATCCTGGCCCTGGCGGTAGAAATGGGCCTGCTCGGTGCGCTGCGCTTCCTGCCAGCCGTCGACCACCGCCACGACGGCGATCAGCAGCAACAGCCCCAGGCCCAGGAGCAGCTCCCAGGACGCGCGCGGCCGCCGGGTCGGGCGGGGGAGCGGGCGGGCCACGCCAACGGGGCCCGGCGGCGGCGTGTCATCCAGAGATTCGCCACAGTCGTAGCAAAACGCCATGCCGGGCCGGTTCGGCACCCCGCAAAATGGGCAGCGCATAAGACTCTCCTGCCGGGAATAAGCTCCCACTCTTTATTATACCACCAGAATCGCCCTGCGGATCGGCCGGCCCCCTTGCGGGACCAGGCAATCCGACATATAATTGGCTTAACATAATTGGGGACAAAGCTGGAGGGGGCGGATCGATGAAACGAGCCATTCCACGCCATTTCATCCACCGGGTGCTGGGGCCGGGGCCGGTCGTCCTGGTAACGGCGCAGGTCAAAGGCCATGCCGACGTCAGCACCCTGGCCTGGGCCATGCCGCTGAGCGGCGATCCCCCCCTGGTGGCGATCGCCGTCGAGCCGCTGCGCCACTTACACGATCTCATCACGCACAGTGACGAATTTACGATCAATGTGCCCCATGCCGGGCTGCTGCGCGAGGTCCAGCATTGCGGGACGGTCTCGGGGGCGGACCATGATAAGTTCGCGGAAACGGGGCTGCACGCCCTATCGGCGCGGCAGGTCGAGGCGCCCTGGATCGACGAATGTGTGGCCCACCTGGAATGTGGCGTGGTCGGCCGCAGCGACCAGGGCGACCACACGCTCTTCGTGGCCGAGGTGCTCGCCGCCTGGGCCGACGAGGCCGCCTTCGCCGAGCAGTGGCTTCCGGAAAACGAGGCCGGCCGGCTGCTCCACCACCTGGGCGGGCGGCTCTATACGGTGGGCGACCGGCCGATCGACGCGGGGGCCCCGCCGCCGGCCCGCGAAGAATGAGGGCCCGGGATGCGATCAGGTGAGATGCAGGCGGCCGGTCAGGCGATAAAACGCGGCCAGGCCCCCTTGCTCCGGCGCCCCGATCTCGACCGTCTGACGATCGAAGATCGCCTGGACAGCCGGCTCGGGGATGCCGGCCTGGGCGGCGGCCGCGGCGCGGACGGTGGCTGCCTGCTCGCGCGCGGCCGTCCGGCTCTGCTGGAAAGCGCGCACCAGGCTCACCACGGCGTCTGGGCGCTCCAGCAGGCTCGTGCGCAGGACGCCGAGCGCCCAGACCAGGGGTGTGCCGCTGAACACCCACCAGGCGGCCCCGAGATCTTCGGCGTAGCCGGCGGTGGCGGGGTCCGGTTGTGGCTCCGGGAGCGGGGGCGCCGGCCGGCCTTTGGCCAGGGCGCGCGCCTCGGCCGCGAGCGCGCTGGGGCTGAAGCGCGCCTCGTAGCGCAGCCACGGCGCCCGGGCCTGCACTGCGGCATCGCCGGCCAGCAAGCGGGCGGCCAGGGGCGCGTCGCTGGCGGGTGCTGCCTGGCTGAGCGTGACGCCAAAAAAGGGGAGCGCCAGCACGGCCAGCAGGGCGGGCGCCAGGCTCTCCAGGGCGCTCGGGTCGATGGCGACCGTCTGGCCATCCAGGAGGTCGGGCCGGGTGGGACTCTGGAGCACCGCGTAGCTATTCGGGCCGTCGCTGGCCAGGCCAATGCCCGGCATCACTTCCAGCGTGGTGCGCAGGCGGCTGTAGATGAGCGGATGCACCAGCGCGCCGGCGAGATCGCCGGCGCGCAGGGCGGGCTCCAGGGCCGCCGCGGGAAGGGCGACGAGCTCCAGTTGCAGGCCGGCCGGCACGACCCAACCGGCGCGCAAGGGGTAGAGCAACGGCAAAAGATGTATACTATCCGTATAGCCAAAGCGGAGGAGGTCAGCTGTCATAAGCGGCCTTTCGTGACGGGAAATTCCGCTCTATTATACTCGATACCAGCCGCACAGGCGCAGCGGCAGCGCGCCTAGCCAGGAGCCTGCATGAAAAAGTGCCCAAATCCCGATTGCCCGTCCTACCAGCAAGGCCGTGAGTTCTTTGACGACGATACGATCTGCCCCCGCTGCGGCGAGGTGCTGGTCAATCCCGGCCTGGCCGGGGGCGCCGCGCCTTACCCGGCCTATGCGGTCGCGACGGCCGCCCGCAGCCGGCCGATCGAGCATGGTCACGCCATCCTGGGCGCCGCCGCCACGCTCCTGGGGGTTTTTATCCTCATCGGGCTATTAGTGCGGTTGGGCGCCCTGCACCAACGCGTGATCGTCCCGATTAATCTGTCTCCGGTGGCCGTGGTGACCCCCCTGCCCGGCCAGGTGAGCCTGGGGCTGACCCCCGACATCCCGGCCAACCCGCCGACCGCCGCGGCGCGCGCGGTCGCCACGGCCCAGGCGGCGGCCACCCTCACGGCCCGGCCCACGCCGATCGGCGGGATCATCGTGGCGACCAGCGTCGCGGGGGGGGTGCAGAGTCTGCCGACCCTGCCGCCGGGCTTCGGCGGCAACGGCCAGGGCGGTCCCAGCAACCCGGCCCAACTGGGCACCCCGGGCGCCGGCGGCCTCGCCGGGACCAATCCCGCCAATGGCGCCCTGGCGATCGCTTCCGAGCTCTGCCAGCGGCTGGACGCCGGAGGCCGCTGCGACGCCGTCTCCAGCTATAGCCCGAGCGATTCCTTCTACATCGCCGTCCAGGCCACCTTCGGCGACAACCTGGCCCGGACGATCCGTGTGCGCCTCTATGGGCCCCCCAACGGCGAGCGGGATCTGCTCAACCAGGACCAAACGAACACGCCCGGCCGCGACGGCCGCTTCTGGGTCGGCTTCGCCTTCTCCCAGAGCAGCCCCTGGACGCCCGGCATCTACCGCGCGGACATCTACGTGAACAATGACACCCAGCGCACGAGCTATATCAGCTGGACAGTGAATCAGTAGGCAGTAGGCAGCACGATCTGCCTACTGCCTACTGCCTACTGCCTACTGATCCGTTACCGATCGTGGATCGGGGCGCCGACCGGCACCGTGGGCCAGGTGAGGTAGAAGAAGTCGCGGTCGGTCGGGGTGAGGTATTGGTCGCGGCGGTAGGCCATCCCCGCGACCAGGGGTTCGGCGCGCAAGCCGCCCGCCGGGGTGCGGGTGTACGTCAGCCAGTGGACAAAGGCGCTGTTGATATCCAGCTGCATCGCCGTGACGGCGCCGGCTTGCTGAAGGGCGGATGCCAGCTCTTCCGCCGAAATGGGATTCCCGGCCGCATAAATCAGGCTGCCATCCGCGGTCATGCCGAGGCCCGAGCGCCAGACATACATCTGGCTCAGCAGCGAGAGGCCCCAGGTACTGGTGATGTGGTCCTGGACGGCGATGGTGCCGTTATCGATCATCATCGGGCAGTTCTGGCGGTAGCTGATCAGATCGGTGGCGTGCTGCAGCGTCTTCCAGGATGCGATCTCGATGCGGCCGTCCGCGTGCTCGGCCAGGGTCGCCGTGTCGAGCCGGGGACTCGGCGGCGCGATTTGCTGCCCGTCGACCAGCATGCCATAGTTGCCATGGACCGATTTCCAGCCGCCGTTAAAGGCGGCCACCAGGTCGCGCAAGTCCTCAGACGCCACCTGCCCGGGGCCCGACCGCCCGAAGGGCGAGACGGGCTCCTTGGTGCCCGGCACCATGTGCAGGCGCACCCGCTGGGGATCGAAGGCGACCATATAGACCAGGGCATACGGCCGGCGCGGGTCCGGCCGTAAATAGGT
>Ga0070730_10005096_pt1 | contig 11390 bp, 7 predicted proteins | sample Coa_R1_3_FD_66447 | JGI IMG/M metagenome (GOLD analysis project Ga0070730, IMG submission 66447) | Surface soil microbial communities from Centralia Pennsylvania, which are recovering from an underground coalmine fire - Coalmine... | ecosystem: Environmental > Terrestrial > Soil > Unclassified ... | reverse complement strand
CGTCGGCATGGTCTTCCAGAAGGCAAACCCCTTCCCCACGATGACTATCTATGACAACGTGGCTGCCGGGCTGAAGCTCAATGGTTTCCGCAATCGCCGCGAACTCGATTCCGTGGTGGAGCGCTCACTGCGGCAGGCAGCGCTGTGGGACGAGGTCAAAGATGACCTCAAGAAGAAATCCGGAGCCAGCCTTTCCGGCGGACAGCAACAGCGCCTCTGCATTGCCCGCGCGCTCGCCGTCGAACCAGAGGTCCTGCTCATGGATGAGCCCGCCTCAGCGCTGGACCCCATCTCCACCGCTAAAATAGAAGACCTGATATTCGAATTGAAGAAGGAATATACGGTTGTGATTGTCACCCACAACATGCAGCAGGCGGCGCGCGTGGCGGACTTCACCGCTTTCTTTCTGATGGGATACATGGTGGAGCTAGATAAGACAGAGACCATGTTCACCAAGCCTTCTGACAAGCGCACAGAAGACTACATCACCGGGAGGTTCGGATGACGCGCACGCGGTTTCACCAGGGACTCGACGAACTCAAGCAGAAATTGCTGGCCATGGGCGGCCTGGCGGAGCAGGCGGTGGAGCGCGCCGTCCGCGCCTACCAGAGTCGCGATCTCTCGCTCTGCGAACTGGTGCTGCGCGATGAATCGAAGATCAACGCCGCCGAGCGCGACGTGGACGAACTCGCCGTCGATCTGCTCGCCATGCAGCAGCCCATGGCTGTTGATCTCCGCTTTGTGATTTCCTGCATCAAGATCAACGCCGATCTGGAGCGCGTTGGCGACCAGGCCGTAAACGTCGCCGAGCGGGTGATGGACCTGGCTGCGCGCCCCGATTCAGGACTCGACGTCGACATCCCGCGTATGGCTCAGCTCAGCATCAGCATGGTGCGTGACGCGCTGAATGCGTTCCTCACCGCCGACGTCGAAATGGCGCAAGCCGTGCTCGAGCGTGACGACCTGGTCGACAATATGAACCGCGAGATCTTTGAAGCGGTCGACGCCGCCATGGGAAGGTCCGCCAGCAACCATCGCAATCTTCTGGACACGCTGATTGTCGCCCGCAACCTGGAGCGCGTGGCGGACCACGCCACCAACATCGCGGAAGACGTTATCTTCTGGGTGCGCGGGGCCGACGTTCGGCATCACGCACAACACTAGCCAGCTAAATATGTAACAGTTGTTATTTAAAGTATTACTTTATGTTATGAATTTCTGACCAATGTACCAGCTGCGCTGAAACGTTACAATGGATTTGCGTCGAAAATCCTCGAGCAACGGTTCCAATCCAGCTTCTGCTGTGCCCATGACCCGCTCCGTTTCAGATCCGTCCCTCTACATCAACCGCGAAACTTCGTGGCTGGCCTTCAATCGCCGCGTGCTGGAAGAGGCCAATGACGAGCGCAATCCGCTGCTGGAAAGGGTCAAATTCCTGGCGATTTCCGCCAGCAACCTGGACGAGTTTTTTGAAGTCCGAGTAGCGGGTCTGCTGCAGCGCATTGAAGAGGGTTTCATCGATGCCGGCCCGGACGCGCTCACTGCGCAGCAGGAGCGCGAGCTGATCGTCAAAGAGACGCACGAGTTTGTCGAAGAACAAAACGAGTGCTGGAACGGCCAACTCCTGCCCGCCCTGGCGCGGGAGAACATTCGCGTGCTCAATGTGAAGGACCTCTCTGCGGAGCAGGAGGCTTTTATCGATGAATACTGCGAGAAAGAGGTCGATCCCCTGCTGACGCCAGTGACGGTCGATCCCGCACACCCTTTTCCGCGCGTACTGAACAAAGCTCTCTGTATCGCTCTGCTGCTGAAGCGCAAGCGCCGCGCCAGTGGCGCTTATATGGGCGTGATCACCGTGCCGCGTGCTTTGCCCCGCCTGGTGCGGCTGCCGGCCAACGCCGGAATCGACTTTGTCTTCCTTGCCGACCTGCTCACCTATCACGCCGCGCGCATGTATCGCGGCTATGACATTCTTTCCGCAGCGTCGTTTCGCGTCACGCGCAACAGCAATCTTTACCTGGAAGAGGAAGAGACCCGCAACTTGCTCGAGTCGGTACGCACCGAACTGCACCGCAGGCGCAAGGGCGACGCCGTGCGCCTGGAGATCGACGCCAGCGCCAGCCCGGAGATCGCCAAACGCCTGCAACAATACTTCGAGCTGGATGATTGGCAGACCTTCTACACGCAGGGTCCGGTCAACCTCTCGCGGCTGTTCAATTTTTACGATGTGGAGCGGCCAGACCTAAAATATAAGACCTTCGTTCCGCGCGAGCTGCGCCTTCCGCCCAGCAGCATCAACATTTTTGCCGAGCTGCGCAAGCGCGACATCCTTCTCCATCATCCCTACGATTCTTTTGACGCGGTAGTCGATTTTATTGACAGCGCGGCCAGCGATCCTGATGTCATCTCGCTCAAGCAAACGATTTACCGCACCAGCCGTGATTCGCCAATCGTCGAGTCGCTGATCTCAGCCGCCGCGGCCGAAAAGGAAGTGACTGCCGTGCTGGAGTTGAAAGCGAGATTTGACGAAGCATCCAATATCCAGTGGGCGCGCATGCTGGAAGATGCAGGCGTGCAGGTCTACCACGGGCTGGTGAGCCTGAAGACACACTGCAAGCTCTGCCTGCTGGTGCGCCATGATCCTGACGGCGTGACGCGGCGCTATGCTCACATCGGCACTGGAAATTACAACCCCGCCACCTCGCGTTATTACACGGATCTGAGCCTGCTTACCTCGTCGCCGGAGATCACTTCGGCGATTCATTCTGTTTTCAACTACCTCACGGCGTATTCTGAGGCGCAGACGTATTCGCCGCTTGCCATCTCGCCGGTCAATGCCGCGGCCACTACGCTGGCGCAGATTCATCGCGAGGCGGAGCACGCCGCCAACGGCCGCCCGGCGCGGATCATCGCCAAGATGAACGCACTGCTCGACAAGAACGTGATCGAGGCGCTTTACCGCGCCTCCCAGGCCGGCGTGCGCATTGATCTGATCGTCCGCGGTATGTGTTCTCTGCGGCCCGGGGTGCCGGGCGTGAGCGAAAACATCACGGTCCGCAGCGTGGTGGGAAGGTTTTTGGAGCACAGCCGAATCTTCTATTTTGAAAATGGCGGTGACGAGGAGATCTACATCTCGAGCGCTGACTGGATGCCCCGCAACCTCTATGAACGAGTCGAGGTGCTCTGCCCTGTGCTCGATCCGGCGCTCGGACAGCGCCTCAAAGACGAGGTGCTTGCCGCCTACATGGCGGACAACAAGAAGTCTCGTTTCCTGGACCGCGGAGGGAACTATGCCCGCGTCGCCCACCGCCGGGGAGAGACCTATTTCTCGGCGCAGGACTTTCTGATCGCTGTGGCGGAAGGACGGGCAACTGCCGCCGACATCCCGTACCCAGTGATGCCCCGGATGCGCAAGGTTGCCACCCGCGTAACCAAGCCAGTACTGCATCGATAATCATCTATGATCGTCTATTTCTTGCGACACGCCTCGGCCGGCAAAAGCATGGCCAACCCGAAGAAAGACGAACAGCGCCCGCTGGATGACGACGGAATTCTCCAGGCCCGCTACGTTGGGCGGCTGCTGGCAAACCTTGACGTGCAGGTAGAACAGATCGTCAGCAGCCCTTTGAAACGTGCCCGCCAAACCGCTTCACTCGTCGCGAATGAACTGGCGTTTGAGTCTGCGGTGCAGATCGATGATGCCCTGCGTCCGGACGCCGAACTCGAGCAATTCCAGGCGATGCTGGCGCGCCAGAAGAAGTATGAATCGATCATGGTGGTCGGCCACAACCCCAGCCTAACCGAGTTTCTGATGAAATCGATTGCTACCGGTTCTGCTGATATTGATTTAAAAAAAGGAGCCGTGGCCAGGGTGGAAATGAGCGGACGAACCGGCTCCTTGCAATGGCTGGTCACTCCCAAGATCGCGCGCACCCTTCAGACAAGCCTGAAGACGAGTTCGCGGCCAAAGACTTCGCGGAAGTAGCTGACCTCTTTTTCACCCGCCCACAACTCCAGGTCGGCGCCGCCGCGCCCGGCTTTTACGTTGAGGATGACGTCTCCGCCGCGCGCTGTCGCGCGCACGGCGTTCACCGCTGATCGCCGTCCCTGATTCAAAGCGCGAGCTACCCTAAGGATGGCGATCGACTTCAGCGTGTCTGACCGGCTTTGCGCCGGAAGCAACTTGATGAGACGATCACGAAGCTGCGGCCGCGAATTACCCTGGAACCGCGCAACCGTGGCGATGATGGCCCTCTGAAGCGGCGTGAAACCAAACAGCTCAGAGCGAGAGATAACATAGTAGGCGTGGCGGTGCAGCCCCACCGGATTGATGTAGATGCCGACTTCGTAAAGCATGGCGGCTGCGGCAATCCATTCCCGCCACTCTTTGTCCAGTCCATGCACCGCGCGCGTCTGGTCGAAAAGCGAAAGCGCCAGCCTGCTGACCTGCCCGGCGTTCTCGAGATCCACGCCATACCTTCGCGCCGTTTTGAGCAGGACGTCCTGCCGGTCAGACTCCAACTGCCGGTGCGAACGCGTGTGCTGATCGTATTCAGCGGCCATCTGTGCCAGAAGGCCATCGCGCAGTCCCAGCGGAGAATAGCGGAATCCCTTGAGCCCGCAGGCGTGCAACACCTGAGCGTACACGGCTGCGCCGGCAACAATGATCTGCGCGCGCTTTGGGTTGATGCCCTTGATGGCGGCGCGCTGGCGCGCGGTAAGCTTGGCCAGCTTTTTCGCCAGCTTGGCGGCCACAGCTTGTGAGACCCCTCCGCCCCGGCTGAAGCCCATGGACTGTGCTGCCCCGGCCAGCGCGGCCGCTGTGCCGGATGTAGCAATTACAGACGGGGCGCCGGCGCGGATGAGCTGCGGAGAGACGTGCGCGACTTCCTGATCGATGAAACCGTGCAGCCGCTTCATTTCATCTTTGTTGGGCGGATCGTGGCGGATGAATTCCTCCGTCAGACGGACCGCGCCCAGGGGCAACGTGACGATCTCCTTGATATGGCCGCCTTCGGAGCGGGTCAGCTCACAGCTTCCCCCGCCAAGATCGATCAGGAGCAGCCTGGGCGGAGGCGTGCGCATGTTCGAGACCACACCGAGATGGATCAGCCGGCCTTCTTCCAGGCCGGTGATGATCTCCAGCTTCCATCCCGTGGTGGTTTTGAGCCATTGGGCAAAGACATGGCCGTTGCTGCTGTCGCGGAGCGCGCTGGTAGCCACCACGCGCGTGCGCTCCACGGCGTAGCTCTGGACGGCGCGATGAAAGCGGCGCAGCACTTTGAGCGTTTGCGCCATGGCCTGTGGACTGAGGTGGCCGTCGCGAAAGACGCTCTCACCCAGGCGCGTGACCTCGCGGTCCTGGTGCAGAGGGATCAGCCGGCCACGGCGCAACTCGGCAATACTGAGCCGGACCGAGTTGGAACCGATATCGACGGCGGCAAAGACCGGCATGGTCTATCCGGCGCGGCGGGAAGACATTCGAATCGGCTGGACCGCGGTGGGCGGCTTTCTCGCGGGCGGGGCTGAAGCTGACGCAAATAACCGGGTGATCGCGGAAATCGCAGCCGACTGGCGGGCCGCAAAGAGCGCGCGGATTTCGCGCAACAGCGCGCAATTGGCTCGGTCAGCAAAGTGCTTTTCCGCCAGTCCGGCAAGCTCTTCCCAGTCGTGCCATTCGCCCACGGTGTCCTGCACGTTCTTGATTTCCTCGACAAAGGCCTTGCTCTCGGGCGATTCCTCGGCGAGCTCGGCTACATAACGCAGCTTCTTAAGCTGGATGCGCGCCTGGTGCAGACGGTTGGGCTTGATCGAATGCGACGAGAAGTGGTCGGCCATCGTGGACAATTCCAGCCGGGCCTCTTCCAACGGGGCCAGTATCTGGCCTGACTCCAAAGGGGCGAGCGCTATCCTGTCCGCAACCTTTTCTACGCGCGCAAGAAACTTCTGGTCGGCACACCTGGCCACCGCCGGCCTCAACCGCTGAAGGTGCTTCCCTCTCTTCTTGTCCAGAACGTCGGCAAGCTTTTTGCGGTCTTTCGCCGTGGAACCATTTCCAATCTTCTCCAGAAGCTTTTTCTGGACATCGACATTGCGGACCTTCCCGGCACGCTTGCGCAGGTCCTCCAGGGATTCCAGGCTGCGCTCCAGCTTCCTGCCCAGATCAGGACGCGCGTAGCCGACAATGCTTTCAATGCGGCGAATCGTGGTGCGCAGACGATGGATGTTCTTCGGAGTCGTCCCCTCGGGCAGCTTCGCGAGTATTTTTGACAGGTCTTTGGTGAGACCTCTGATCGGTTGTTCCAGGAGGGTCATGAATGAGGGTCAATCTCTATAAAAACGGAACTAGTATTTTAGATGAGAGTCACCAGACCATGTGTCCAATTAAGTTGTTCGCCTGTGGAAAACTAATTATGTCTTTTATTTTCATCTAGCTAAGAGTAGGCAAAACCATCACTTTGCTGAATCGAACCGGCAGTTTATATTCAATTGCAGGCGATGGAGTTCGCCTTTAACCGCCCCTGTGGCTGATGACTCCTACCAACCGAACTGGGAGTCGAAAAGCCATGCGTTCTCTGATCGAATGGAAGCCCTATCTCTGGATCTCCCTTGGGGCCGTGGCGGGCGCCAGCCTGCGTTACTTTCTTACCCGTGTGATCACGCGATTCACGGACGCCGCCTTCCCGTGGGGGACGCTTGTGATCAACGTGAGCGGCAGCCTGATTCTGGGCTTTTTCCTGGTTTGGACAACCGAGCGCGTGCTCGCCAATCCGCTGTGGCGGCTCCTGGTGGCGGTCGGATTCTGCGGATCGTACACTACTTTTTCCAGCTTCGCATTTGAGACCATGGCGTACTTTGAACAGGGACATTGGACGATGTTTGCGGCCAACATCCTGGCCAACAACGTTCTGTGTCTCGGCGCGGTGCTGGTTGGCGCGGTGATTGCGCGCGCCGTTTGAAGCCGGAGCCTGTAAAATTGCTGAAAAGGAGCGGGACGAGTTGAACCAGCCGCGCATCGCCGTCCAGGTTTCCATTTATCTCAATGAAGCCGACGAGTGGCATCGTAAGCCGCTCCACCTGGAGTTGCTGAAGTATCTGCGCGAGCAGAACATCGCCGGCGCCACGGTGCTGCATGCTGTCGCCGGGTTTACGGGGCGCGGCCGCGTGAAAACCGCTACGCTGGTGGATGCCGGCGGAAAGCTTCCCCTCCTGCTTACCTTTGTCGACATGGCCGATCATATCGACCGCGTGTTGCCCACGGTGAAAGAGATGGCCCCGCATCGGCTCATCGTCCGTGAAAACGTCATCATCGAGTCGGGAGAGCTGGAGTGAAGCTTACGTTCGCCCGCTGATGGCTTCGTTCACCCGCATAACTCCTTCAAGCACCCGCTGAAGTTCAGCGCGGTTGATCGGCTTGGCGATGTAGCCATCCATTCCGGCTTCAAGGCAGGCTTCGCGGTCGCCTTTCATGGCGTGGGCCGTGATTGCGATCACCGGCGTGGGCCGCTGCCGGCCCTGCTCGCGTTTTCTCAGCTCGCGCGTGGCGGCAAAACCGTCAAGTTCCGGCATCTGCACGTCCATCAGCACCAGATCGAAGTTGGAACGATCCAGCAGCTCCAGCACTTCCCTGCCATTCTTGGCGACCGTGACCTGATGCCCCATCTTTTCCAGCAGACCGACGGCGAGCCTCTGGTTCACCAGATTGTCTTCCGCCAGCAGGATCGTGAGCCGGTCCGAAGAAGCTGGCTGCCGCGGACCGGCCGCAGCAGATTCCGTTTCCGGTATGACCGATTTGCAGATAGCTGCAAGCAGTTCGCATTGCTTTACTGGCTTGATCAAATAGGAGTAAATGCCCAACTCGCGGCAACGCCGCACTCCTTCGTTGTAGTCATGCGAGGTAAGCATCATGACCACCGGCAGCTTTGGCCGGAGTTGAGCGACGCTTGCCACCAGATCGAAGCCGTCTTTGCCGGGCATGCCGCAATCAATGATAAGCACCTGATACAGCGCACCCTTCCGCTCCGCAGCAGCGAGCGCGGTTAACGCTTCATCCGCGGAGGCAGCAGAGGAGTTCGAGATTCCCCACCCGGTCAGCACCTGCCCCAGCACGGCCCGGCTGTTCTGGTTATCGTCTACGATCAGTGCAGAAATCTTCAGCAGCTCCGGCGGCACTTGGAGCCTTTGTCCACCGGCCTGGGCGGGAACCTGCAAACGCGCGGTAAATGAGAATGTCGAACCTTCTCCAGCCTGGCTCACCACATGCAGGGAGCCGCCCATCAGCTCGACGATCCGCGACGAGATGGCCAGTCCCAGGCCGGTGCCGCCAAACTTACGCGTGGTCGAGGCGTCACCCTGGGAAAAGGCTTCGAAGACAAGCTGCTGTTTTTCAGGCGGAATGCCGATGCCTGTATCGGAAACCGCGAAGCAAAGTTCTGCCTGATCGCCGTCACGCCGTTCCAGGGCGACCCGGAGCATGACTTCGCCGTGGTCAGTGAATTTCACGGCATTTCCAATCAGGTTATGCAGCACCTGCTTCAGGCGGCTGGCATCACCCAAAAGAAATTGCGGAATCTGCGGATCCACCTGGTAGACCAGTTCCAATCCCTTCTGATGCGCGCGCAGCGCCATGGTACGCGCCGCCTCCGCGACCGTGGCCATCAGTTCGAACTCGCGTACTTCAAAAGCCAGCTTTCCGGCCTCTATTTTGGAGAAATCCAGAATGTCATTGATCACGACCATCAAAGTATTGGCGGAGTCGCGCGCCATGCCGAGGAGCTGCTTCTGGTCGGTGCTCATCTCGCTTTGCGCCATGAGATCGAGCGTGCCGGTTACGCCGTTCAGCGGGGTGCGTATCTCATGGCTCATATTGGCCAGAAAGTCGCTCTTAGCGCGCGTAGCAGCCTCGGCTAGCTCCTTTGCCGCCTCTAGCTCGCATGTACGGCGGCCCACCAGGACGGTCAACTCCTGCTCGCTCCTCCGGATCTGGCGAACGCGCAAAAGATAAATGCCGACCGGCGAGAGCACCAGTACGAGTCCGCACAGGGAGTAAAACCACCGGGTCTGGTAGAAATGCGGTTTCAGGTAAAACGAAAATGAGGCTCCCTCCTCATTCCACACGCCGTCATTATTCGCAGCTTTTACACGGAAGGTGTAATTGCCCGGATCGAGATTGGTGTAACGGATGAATCCGGGAGTCGGCGGGGTCTTCCAGTCGTCCTCATAGCCTTCCAGCCGGCACTGGAACGCTACTTTTTCCGGGGCAAAATAGCTCAGCGCGCTAAAATGGAACTCGACTTCGCCAGATCCTACGGGTACTCTGGCACCCGCAGGCATCTTCTCTTGCTGGTTGATCTTGACCGCCTCAATCACCACGGGAGGCGCCAGCGGATTCTGTGGCAGGTGATTGGGGTCTACAACCACCACGCTCTTCAGGCAGGCGAACAGCAGCTTCCCGTCGTTAGTCTTCCAGCCGGAATACTGCGAGCCGCCGTTGCATTCCGCGCTCATCATGCCGTCGGCCACCCCGTATGCCTGGCTGTGTACCTGCGCCTGCTTGCCCTCAACCACATCGATTAATTCGCTCTTTCGCACTTTGAAGATACCGCGATTGGAACTCATCCAGAAATTCCCGGAGTCGTCTTCGAGGATGCTCCAGATGGTGTCGTCAAACAGCCCTTGCTTCTCGCCGATGCCGGTCAGCTTGCCATCTTTGAAGCGCTTCAATCCGGCGCCGTATGTGCCAATCCAGAAAGCATGATCAGAGTCCTCATAGATGACCATCACGCCGCCCATGCCCAGGGTTTCCTTGGAATTCTCATGGAAATCGAAGTTGGTGAATGTGCCGTTGCGGAAGACGCTCAGACCGGCATCGGTGCCAAACCACAGGTTGCCTTCATGGTCCTCCTGAATGGCCCAGACCCGATTGTGACCCAGCCCTTCCCCGGTGGTGTAGTTCGTGAACCTGCCGTTATGCAGCCGGCTTACGCCACCGGAAAATGTCCCGACCCAGATGTCACCCGCGCGGTCCTGAAACACCGCGGGAATAAAGTCATCAGCGAGCCCATCGGCCTTTCTGTAGGTCTTCACCGAATGCCCGGTAAACTTATTCAACCCGCCTTCGTCGGTCCCAACCCAGACGTTACCTTCGCGATCAATGGACATCGAATAGACATAGTTGTTGGCGGGACCGTTGCGCGTGAGATACGGAGTGGCCTTGCCGTCTTGCAAACGAAAAAGGCCGATGTTGGTGCCTATCCACAAAGCGCCTTCGCGGTCTTGAAAGAGCGCGCGGGGGGAACCTTGCAGGCCGGCTTCGGGACCATAATTGCTCAGTGGCGTTTCCTTGAAGCGATTAAGACCGCCAGTCTCGGTCCCCACCCAGAGATCGCCTTCGCGATCCTGCGTGATCGCCTCCACGTAGCCGCCGCTTAACCCGTTCTGAGTGGAGTAGCACTCAAAACGCTGCGCAACCAGCCGGCACATTCCTCCCCCTTCGGTGCCCACCCAGATGGTCCGCTGATTGTCCTGGAAGATGGTGTGAATGGGCGCGTTCGGCAGTCCCTGCGCAGCTCCATACCGGACTATCTTTCCCGGGCTGATGACCGCAAGCCCTTGATGCTCGCTGCCGAGCCAGAGGTTTCTTTCCTGATCGAGGAGAAGGGCGGTCACGATCGTCTTGCCGTTCATCGATGCTGGAAGCGCTGGAGTGAAATGACCACTCTCAAACACGTCGAGGCGGGTTCGCGTCGCGACCAGAAGACGTCCCTGGGCGTCTTCTCCCAAAGTCTGGATGGAATTATCGGCGAGGCCTTCCTTGCGGGTAAAACTGACAAAATGTCCGGCCGCAAGCTGGTTTAAGCCATCTGTGGTGCCGACCCAGAGATTGCCCTCATGGTCCTCAGAAATCGCGGTAATGGAGTTGTTGGACAAACCATCCTTTGCAGTGTAGGTGGAGAACTCGCCTGCTCGGTAACGCACGAGGCCGCCGCCAAACGTGCCGATCCAGAGAGTTCCTTCACGATCCTGATAAAGAATGCGGATATCGTTGTGCCGGATCGCGTTTGTGTTTGCCTTATTGAAGACCTTGAACTCAAGCCCGTTAAAGCGCACCAGCCCTTCCTGGGTGCCGATCCAAAGATAGCCGTCGCGGGCTTGAAGCAACGCCTGGATGCTGTTTTGCGGCAGGCCGTCCTCAGAGCGCCAAACCGTATGGATGTATTGCGAAATAGGCTTGTGTGGATCAAGACACCAGCCGGCGCCGGCCAGGCACAGCCATAGGAACGACAGAAAGCGCTTCACCGCAGCACCCCTCTTGCTAAACGCGGAATGGCAGCAAACCACACTGCGCAACAATCCAAGCATCGCAGCCCCGGAAAGGCACATTTTAACCG
>Ga0070730_10005095_pt1 | contig 11391 bp, 20 predicted proteins | sample Coa_R1_3_FD_66447 | JGI IMG/M metagenome (GOLD analysis project Ga0070730, IMG submission 66447) | Surface soil microbial communities from Centralia Pennsylvania, which are recovering from an underground coalmine fire - Coalmine... | ecosystem: Environmental > Terrestrial > Soil > Unclassified ... | reverse complement strand
ATTCCGATCCGGCAGAAATATATTCGGCATTCGGACACCAAGCCGCGGGGCGGGGAAGAGTTTCAGGAATTCTTAGATCGCGCGGAGCCGGAGCTGAAGCGGGTGATCGCTGAAAATGGAAAGAATCCCGGCGAGCCAAAAGCGCTGGTGCTGCATGGCCATCACATGATGGCGCTGGAAGACATGATGAACGACCGGCCAGTGGACCCGAAGCGGTTGGAAACGCTGGACAAGGATTATCCGCCGGGAAGTGTAAGCGTGCTGCATATTGGGGACGGGGAAGCACGCCTGGAACGAATTCATCCGAAGGGCCAAACGGAAAAACTGTGAGATTCGCGGTGACGGCAGGGATCGCGTTGCTGGCTGGGGCGGGTGTGTGTGCCGAGCCGCCGAAAGTGAAATGCACGGCGGAGCGGCAGGAGTTTGTGGTGTTCGACGCGAAGACGAAAACCGAGAAGGGATACGAGAACTGGCATGTGACCTGCGCGATCAAGAAAGGCGGACAGGAAGTTTACTCGGGGCCGCTGGTGCTGCCTTATCCGGCAACGTTCCGCGATGCGATGGATGCGATCGAGGAGTTCAGGTCGAAGAAGGCGCCAGAGATTTTGAAGGGAAAGAAGTGATTAGTTTGCGCGCAAAGCTCGAGCTGCTCGCGGCCGTGATTCTCTTGGTGGCGGCGGTGCTGGGGTTTCGGACGTGGCTTAGCGAGCATGACCTGCGGATGAGGGCGGAAGCGCAAGCGAAGGCGCAGGAAGCGGTGCAGAGCCAGGCAGCGGCGCAGATTGCGGTGTTAGGGAAGCAGATGGCGGACCGGGATGCGGCTTACCAGGCACAACTCCGATCACTAGACAGTAGATTTTCACAGGCGCAGAGCCCGGATCAGATAGCTCAACTTGTATCGGGGTTGATGGGGTTAAAGCAGCCAATTCAGATAGTGACGCCGGCAGCGACGGCGGCGAATCCGAATCCGCAACCCGTCGCACAAGTGCCTGTAATGGATGCGCCACAGGCGAAAGCCTACATCCAAGAGTGCGAGGCGTGCAAGGCGGAAAGAGCGAAGCTGCAGGCGGACGCTGCGGATCGGGCGAAGCAGGCGGACCTGGCGCAGAAGCAGATTGAGGCGTTGAAGGGCGAAGTGACGACCTGGAAGACGGCTGCGAAGGGCGGCACGGTGCTGCAGAGGCTGGGGCGGGCTGCCAAGTGGGTGGCGATCGGCGCGGGAGCTGGGGCGGCGGCGCTGTGCGGGTCAGGGCATTGCAAGTAAATTCACGGAGGGAAAAATGAAGAAGCTGATTGTGGTTTACGTGGTGTTGGCGGTTGTGGCGTTTTTGTTTTCTGGAGTGGCTGAAGCGGGGGTGGTGCGGACTGGCGCGAAGGTGGTGAGCGCGACGGCGAAGGTGGTGAGCCATCCAGTGCGGCATCCGGTGAAGGACGGCAAAGCGGTGCGCGACGCAGTGAAAAAGGTGGTTTGGTAGAGCTTCGCAGTTTCCAGCCAGAACCCTGCAGCCAGCGTCCGGGACGGACGCCAGCACGGAATCCGTCCCGGATGCCTTCCCCTAGTCCTCTACCGGTGTGCATCGTAACATGTCTTGCTATAATCGAAGCGGCCGGACGAGCGCGGACGATTTGGAGCACTCCTCCCTGTTTTGTAAGCGGGGCGTCATACTCCATGGCGTTTAGGTCGCGTCCGGCCATCCAAAGCATCCACTGTGTTAGAATCCGCGCATGACGGATAAACAGGAGCGAGAGATTCGGTCGAAACTGCTCCTGGAACGCCACGATCTGGTACGAAGAATCGCCCTTGCCGAACGGGAGTATTTTGATGCTGCCGACGGCCTGTATAGCGTCAGCCAGCACATGGTCAAGAATCCGCGAATGTTCACGGCTGAGGATGAGGCGTTTCTTCAAAATGCGCCGGCCCTGGTTCCCGTCATTCACGACTATCTAGAAATGCACAAGCGCCTGGACGACCTGAATCGCGCGCTTGGAGGGGAGTGAGGATGAAACGCAAACTATACCTACCGCCTTCGGAGCACACATTTCCGCCTCCGGTCGAAGTCGTCATTCGGGTGCAGGGTCCTCTGGATGGCGTGCTACTTGAGGAGTTGTCAAGTCCAGCAGGTCGGAAACGAGCCCAGAAAGTGTTTCGCCGCAACGCGGACATTCTGCGGAGTACGCTTTTAATGGGTGTACCCGTAAGGGTCGAGCATGTGAAATCTGCTGCACCACGACACCGGCGCCGCACTTAGAGCATTTCGCGACCAAATACCTCGGCACAAACCACCTCCCGTAAGTCCTTCGTTTTGAATCCTGAAGTCCGCTTTTCCACACTCCCCGAAAAAATCGACGTAAAATAAAGGTGTTGGGATGGCCGGACGGAGCGAACGACTCCTCTCGCCGATTACTCCTCCCGCGTTGCTGTCACCAGCGTGGCGGGCTTGCAACTCGGCAAGCGTAGGTCACCTTTGTCCGGCCATCTCAACGCCATTTTCCACAGCCCCGAAAAAATCTTCAAAATTTATCAAAATTCCTCTTGACAAACTTTCAGCAATTTTGATAACTTGCGCCTATGCCAAAGAGCGACAAAGCTCTCGCGGCGAGAGTCAAGGAATTCAGAATCGTGCGCGAAATGACACAACGCCAAGCAGCTAGCCTTTTCCGTATCAGCATGGCGACGTTTGTTCGGATTGAGCACGGTCTGGGATGCAGTGACCTCGTTCGAGGGAAGCTCGAAAAAATCCTGACGCAGAACCAAGCGGCGGCCTAGTTATGCACAGCCATCCACAGACAGGGAATCCTCGGCGATTTTCAAGTAAACATAATATAACTACCTGTGTTTATAACGACTTACGTAACAAAGTACGTGATTTTTCCGCTTCTGCGAGCCGTTTAACCCAAACAGGCATTCGCCTTCTCTTTGCGGCAACCGCGACGGCGCGGGCTGCTTCTCTCAGCTGCGGCCGTTCTGGCGCATGCGCTTCAATCATTCCTGCGGCGAGTTCTTCCGCCCGCGCGGTCACAAATTCTTCCATCAGCTGGATCAAAGCCTTCCGGAAATTGGCGACGCGGTTGAGCCTGGTCAGCCGGAATTCGGCGATCTGGCCTTTGTTGAGAGTGAGCAGGTACTGCACGACGCGGCGGTCACGTTCGTCTGCGGTGAGTGGGTTACGCATGGCGAGTCCTTCCGACCTGAAAGGCTTTGAGAAGTTTTGCGTTACTTGTGCACGGCTGCAACGGTACGGAAGTGCCCGGAGAATCCGTACCAAGGTGCCAGCATGATTGAACCGCACTACTCATTGCGGCGGGCGGCGAAGTTGACCGGGATAAGCCGGCCAACGTTGAAGAAATGGCTGCGCGAGGATTTGGGCGTGGTGCTGCCGCCGATAACGCGAGGCAGCAAAGTGCTGATAAGCGCGAAGGAGCTTGAGTTTGTGATTCGCCGGCGAAGTCTGCGCCTGGCGAGAGGCTGAGGGAGAGAGCGCGGTGAGAGATGGAGAAGCGAACCGGACGGATCGACGTGCCAAAGCAATTGCGCGTCGCGGACGGACTTGGCCGAGCGGTTCGGCGCATTGCGGAACGGGAACGCCGGCCAGTGGGACAGCAAATGGTGGAATTGCTCACGATGGGAGTTGAGCAGTACTTGCGCGAAGGTGGCAAGGAAGATCGCGGACTTTTTAGTCAGGTCTTGTCAGATTCGGTCAGGTTGTAGCAGTTGGAGTCAGAAAAGGTTCAGCCAAAAGAGAGAGGAGCACGACCATGGAGAGGATGTGTGTCTGCGGACACCCTGAAAGCGAGCACGAGAAAGGCAACGGCGGAAGGCTGATCTGTTTTCATGACGACAATCCGGACGATACCAAAACGCCCGTGTGTGGCTGCATGAATTTTCAGGAAGCGGCGAAGACGGAAGCGGTGTCTGCCTGAAATGTGCAGCGCTTGCCAAGGCGATTACGAAGGCGCGGACGTGGTAAGACCGGCGCGGAAGTGGCAGCACAGCCGCAGACCGGTCGTGAACAAGGGAGGATGCAGCGATGAGCGCGACGTCACCAGTGAAGGAATCGATCGAGACGGCGGCGTTGAAAGTTTGGCGTTACCCGATACCGGCGACGCCGCGAACCAAGCCAGATGAAGGGTTCACGGTAAAGATGCCGGCGGGAGCGCTGATTGTGGATGTGCGGCGCGGGTCGCAGAGCGGCGAGATATTCGCCTGGGTCAATCCGCGCATGGCGGAAGAGACGCGGTACTTCGTTGCGGCAAAAACGAATTTTCCGTTGCCGTCTCCGGAGCCGGATTTCGCGAAGATGCTTTATGTGGGCAGCTGGGACGGTTACGGAGAGACCTGGCACCTGTTTGAACTAAAGAAGGAACGCGAGCCCGGAGAAGAGGGATGAACGAGAACCAGAAAAGGTTAGCCGCGGCGCCGGTGGCGGAAGACGACACCGAAACGTTTGTGGGGCCGCCATGGATCCGCGAAGCACGGCAAAGGTTTTTGACTGAAGAGGACCTGGTAAACCAGGCGGAAGCGGATCGGCAGCGTCAGATAACGCAACGCGAAATGCGCGCGGCGCAGATTGCTGGCTGGTGCGTCGCCGGGGTTGCCGCGCTGTTAGGAGTGGTGTTTATCGGCTTGGCGATCTGGTTGGCGCACCAGTGATCGCCGAAGTGAAGTTGCGCGGGAAGCACATTGCAGCGATTGGAGTGAGTTGGTTTTTGTGGGCGTGGTGGGTGGTGAAGTCGGTGAGCAGCGGGATCGGGCAATAGGAGAGAAGCGATGGCGGGAACACAGACAGTGCGCGAGCGGTTGATGACGGACCGTAAGATTCCGGGCAACGGCGTGAATGGTGCGATCACTCACGCGTTTGTTTCTGGCGAGAAGCTGCGCGAGGCGGCGCAGTACGCGAAATCTTCGCGGCTGTGCCTGTTGAACTGGACCAAGCAGGTCTACGCGAACCAGGACAACGTGGACGCAAACACGGAGCATGTGGAGGAAGTGTTGGGACTTGCGCGGCAGTTTGAGAATTTGCGGATGCGACTGGAAGCGAAAGCGAGCGTCTTTGGAGCTTAAGAGTTTCGGTTCGGCGATACGAAAGATTCCCTGGCGAGGGCTACTTAGATCGTTCGGGCCGAATATATCTGGGCGGCAGGGGCTGCGTTTCAGCGGTTGAGTGAAGCCGCTAGAAACGCGCAAGTCCCGCAATCTTAGGTCGCGCCTATGACGCGGAACCTCTGCCAACCAGTGAACTGCAGGCGGGAAGAAAAAGCAAGAGCGGTGAAGAGGCGGCTGTGGAAAGTCAGTTGGAGTTTAGTTGGGAGGAAAAAGCGATGTTAACAGCGGAACAGTTGGCGGAAGCGAAACAAACGTTGGCGGCGGCAGCGCAGGCGAATGGGAATTCACCTGCTGGGTGGGCGCCGGCGGCACCACCAGCACCGATCGCAGCGGCGAGCTCCTGGGCGCAACCGGCGGCCGTGGCAGCACCGGGTCCGGAGAAAGTGTTGGTGCCGATGAAGCTGCAGGCGCCAGGCGGAGGAACGCTGCGGATTTATTTCCAGTTTCCGGGAGAGATGGCGGCGAATCCGCAGGCGTTGATGGCGGCGATCGGGCAGCTGGCGGGAATGGGGTTGCCGATCGATGTGTACGTGCCGAAGCAGAACGGATTCGGCGGCGGCGGCTATAACCGCAACGGCGGCGGTGGAGGTGGTTGGGGCAACCGCGGCTGGTAAGGGATCCCACAAAAAGAAAGGCGGGCGTCGGATTAAGTCTTCCAACGGGTCAGTAGTCAGTTGCAGTTCCGTACTTCCGTTAAGCCGTGAAGTTCGCAGTTAAGCCGGTGGATTCGGATGCGGAGACTGATGAAGGGAAAGTGACTGCGGGAAGGACGCCCGCCGACGGATTTCTGTTTGGAGCAGGAAACGGGAAAACAAGAATGGGCCTATACAACTTTCAAAAAAGGTTTGTGCCGTTCATTCTCGACGGCCGCAAAACTCACACGATTCGCGCGACGCGAATGAATCCGGATAAGCCGGGCAACATGCTGCATTTGTACACAGGACTGAGGCTGCGAAGAGTTAAAGGGAAGTCGCAGGCGAAGTTGTTGATGCGAGTGCCGTGCGTGAAAGTAGAAGAAATAAGAATCACGCAACCGACGCCAGTAGCTGAACAGAAATTACCGCACCAGCTGACAATCGTGGAAATAGATGGGAACGCACTAGACCGAGCGGAGTTGGAAGAACTGGCGAAGCGTGACGGATTCTGTGATTTCGCAGACATGATGAGTTTCTGGAAGGGGCGACTGCCATTTGAAGGGCAGATTATCCACTGGAAAAGGAGATAGGTATGGCGACACAAGTGGCAACACCGCAAGCGGCAGCGTGGGGCGCGATGGCGCGGACGGGATACGGGTACGCGGTGATCGACATTGAGACTGCGAACGCGCCGGAAGAGGAAGTGAAAGCGTGGTTCAACTCGACCTGGAAAGCGCCGGGCAACTACAAAGACCCGAAAAAGATTGCCGAGGCGCGGGAAAAGGCCTGGGAGAGTTGCCAGGAGAAGGCGGCGTTGCTGCCTAGCGCGCCAGTGATTGCGATCGGCATCAAGAGCGAGACCGAACTGCGGTGTTTCCACTGCATGTGGGAGCACGAACCGTTAATCCGGCTGAACGGATGTGTGCAAGGGTTTGCGGATGAAGCGACGATGTTGCAGGCGCTGGGTTCGCTGTTCGTGCAGAAAGTGGACGCGGAAACGATTTTGGCGGGATTCAACACCAAGAATTTCGACTTTCCGCGAATTCGATTGAAGATGGCGCGGCTGAAGATGGCGATTCCGCAAGCGTTGCTGAATCGCGAGCAGCCAGTGTTCGACAACATGCAGGAGTACTGCTACCGATTCAGCGGCGAGCGGGACATCATGGCCAGCTGCCCGGAAGTGAGCGTGGCGCTGGGCATCAAGCCGCATGAAGTGAGCGGAGCGGTAGTGCCGCAGTTGTACGAAGCGCGCGAGTACGAAGCCGTAGTGGATAAGGTGCTGCTCGACGTACTGGAAGAAGAGCAGCAGTTTTTGCGGATGACCGCGACGGCGGGATGAGTTTTTCCCTCTCGGGGAAAAAGCTGGCCGGTCAATCTTCGGTTTACTCAGGGTTTGCAAGTACAAACCCTGAAACCGGGGCAGACCGGCCAGAAAGGAGCGGAGGCGGTGGAGGGCTGTGAGTCAGCGCGAAAGACCACCGCCTCTGAATATCGTGGCTGAGCACTATCCGCGGGGACAGGTGGAATGTGAAGCGTGGTGCGCACGGTGCCGCAAGATAACGTTGCATCGGGTGGACCATCCAACACCGCCGGCGAAGGGTGGAGGAAGAGTGGGGCCGTGCATTGATGCGGGGCATCCGGCGTTGTCGCCGTACACCAAAGAGGAGTTGCGAAGAATGAAGAAGCGCGAAGAAGAAGCGCGGAATCCGAGGCTGTTTTGACCTTAGAAGATGCGATAAAGCGGTCTGATTGCTCGATGGCTGAAAACCGGAGCGCGCGAACGATAAATCGGCCTATCGCGATGGAAGTACGTCCGGGAGAATTCCGGATCGTGAAGAGCTTCACGGACCAGACAGTGGTGCGAAGACTGAGAGCGTACGAGGTCGGGAGCATTTTCTGGCATCCGCTTAGTCGTGGGGAAATATAGAGGCTGTTTTGAAAGAGGGCTGGACATTGGAGCAGGACGAGGAGTTGCGAAGAATGAAGCGGCGCGAAGACGAAGCGCGGAATCCGAGGCTGTTTTGATTCATGGCTCACTCTTTTCAGGAATTGGCGGTTTCGATCTTGGCTTTCAGAGAGCGGGAATCGAAACAGTATGGCAGGTCGAACTTGATCCATATTGCCGACGAGTGCTTGCGCGCCATTTCCCAAGAGCCTTCCGATTCTCGGACATCAGAAAAGTTTGCGGACACCGAGGAGAATTCGCCATCACCTGCAAGGAATGCGGGAAGTACGCGCTTAGCCGGGTCGATGTGCTCAGCGGAGGCTTCCCCTGCCAAGACATCAGCAACGCTGGCAAGCGAGCGGGAATCGACGGAGAACGCAGCGGACTCTGGAGCGAGTACGCAAGAATCATTCGCGAACTACGACCCCGCTACGTCGTCGTGGAGAACGTCGCAGCCCTGCTTGGACGGGGAATGGAGCGAGTTCTCGGAGACTTGGCCGCGTGCGGGTATGACTCGGAGTGGCAGGGTATACGAGCTTCCGATGTTGGTGCGCCCCACCGAAGAGAACGAATCTGGATTGTGGCCTACCCCACGCGCGATTTACGGCGAGCATCCAGGCATGTCGGACAGCCGGCATTTGACGGGCGCGGTTCAGTTTTGGCCGACTCCGAGAGCTTCGGATGCGACCGGGGGGTTCTGGACGAACCACGAGGATGGCCGGCAGGGCGGACCTGGATTGAAGGAGGTAATCCGTGGGCAACTGAACCCGACGTGGGTCGAGTGGCTCATGGGGTACCCGCCCGGGTGGACCGCCTTAGAGGACTCGGGAACGCCATCGTCCCGCAAATCGCGGAGTTCATCGGCGGAAGGATTATGAGCGCATGAAAGAGAAGAAAATCACGCGGCAGCTGTGGCACCAGTTTACAGATGCGGAAGAGCGCAACTGCGGGCAGGTGTTGACGGACGCGATTGGGCGGCACCAGGCGGCGCGCGACCGCAAGCGCGATGTGAACAAGATGCTGAACGAAGAGATCGCAGACATCGAAAGCGAGATATCGATTCTGGCGGTGAAGCTGCGCGCGCATGGCGAGACGCAGCCGGTGGATTGCGTGGTGGTATTTCACAAACCCACCGCGGCGGCGAAGGAAATCTTTCGCTGCGATACCGGAGAAAAGATTGCGGAAGAGGCGATGACGCCGGAAGAGTGCCAGGAGCATCTGTTTGACGCCGGAGAAGAAAAGCCATTTCAACTGGAGCAGGAAACGGGTTCGGAGAAGGCGGAGGGAGCCAGTGCCTGAACACTACACGGAAGAGGACAAGCCGCGGCTGGCGAAGCAGTTGGACGTGGTGCGGGAGTTCATGCTGGAAATGAGCCAAAACCCGAGCCAAAACCCAAGGGAAGAGGTTTGGCTAACGCTGCAGGCCATCGCGAACGTCACCGGTTTCCCGCAGGCCAGTGTCAGCGCGGATTTGCGTCATTTGCGGAAGGCGGTGAATGGCGGGTACAAGGTGGAGAAGCGCCGGCGCGGCGATCGTGGCGGGCTGTGGGAGTACCGCGTAACGCGGCGCCAGGAGAGGGCGGCGTGAAGATCGTCATCGGCAAGAGCGGCGGCCACAACGTCTCGATTGACCTGAACGTGCTGCTGACGACGCGTGCATTGCTGACAGCGGACTCTGGCGGCGGAAAGACGTTCGCGCTGAAACGCATTTGCGAGCAAGCCAAAGGAAAAATCCAGATTCTGATCATTGATCCAGAAGGCGAATTCGCGCCGATGCGCGAGAAGCTGGATTTCGTGCTAGTGGGGAAAGGCGGAGAGACGCCGGCGGATGTGCGCTCGGCGGCGTTAGTGGCACAGACGTTGCTGAAACTGCGCGCGGATGCGATTTGCGATATCTACGAGATGAAACCAAGCGAACGGCACGGGTGGGTCCGCACGTTTATCGAAGCGCTGATCGAAGCGCCGAAAGAGACGCGGCATCCGTGCCTAGTGATCGTGGACGAAGCGCACATGTTTTGCCCGGAGCATGGGAAAGGCGAATCGGAAGCCGGCGACGCGATGATTAGCCTGTGCACGCGGGGGCGTAAGCGGTTGTTGTGCCCGCTGTTCGCGACGCAACGGCTGGCGACATTGAGCAAAGATGCGAGCTCGATGTTACTGAACCGGATGATTGGCCCGACGTTTGAGGACATCAACCGGAAACGCGCAGCGGACGTGCTGGGAATTACCAAGGAGGACCAGAAAGAATTCTACAAAGAGATCCAGACGCTGGAGCCCGGAAACTTCTTCTGTTTGGGACGTGCGATATCGAAAGAACGGATTCTCTGCCACATCGGGCCGATCGACACGCCGCACGGACAAGAGGCGTTGCGGTACGAGATGAAACCGCCGCCGGCGCCGGATGCAATCAAGGCGCTGCTGCCGAAGCTGGCGGATTTGCCGAAGCAGGCGGAAGAGCAGGCGAAGACAGTTGCGGAATTCAAAACCGAAATTCGCTCCTTGAAAGCGCAGTTGCGAGCACAGCCATCGGGCAAACCGGTGGAAGTGAAAGTGGCGGACCAGAAGCTGATTGACCGCGCAGTGGCGTCCACGATGCACGCTTTCAGGGGACAGATGGGGGAGCTGCAGCGCGCGATCGAGCGGCAGAGGCGCGTCCTGGACGCCGTGGCGAAGATGGCGGCGAAAGAAGTAGGCATTGAGCTGCCAAAACTCGCGAAGTTAGAAACGCCTAAAGTTACGGCGCCGTTTGTTCCGAAACCCGTTTCCACTCCAGTCAGGGCAGTGCGCGCGGAAGCCGACGGCGATGCGCCAAAATTAAAAGCGGGCGCGGTGAACATGCTGCAGATCCTCGCGCAGTGGCATCCGGACCCGCGCACTCGCGACCAGCTCGGGGTGCTGGCGGGATTCGCGCCAGGTGGGGGAACGTTTTCGGAATATCTGAGCGTCTTGCGGCGCGCCGGTTACATTTCAGAAAACGGGAATGGCGTCCACATCACAGACGAAGGGCTGGCAAACGTAGGCAGTATTCAGCCGCGACCGGAGTCGCCGGCGGAATTGGCAGCGCTGTGGAAGTCGAAGTTCAAGGCTGGCGTCGGAAAGATGCTCGATGCGTTGGTGAATGCATACCCGGCTGCAATGACACGAGAAGATTTAGGCGAAGCTACCGGATTCACGTCAAGCGGAGGCACGTTCAGCGAATATCTTTCGCAACTGCGCCGAGCCAAGCTGATCGAGGAAGGCGGCGGTTCGGTGCGAGCAGCAGCGAGTCTGATGGAAATCTAAACAGTTTCGGGATGCGTTCCTGCCCGGGACCACCGAAAGCGGCGGCGAAGAAGGCTCATGAACCTACCCTTCGCCGCCGACAAGTTTGTGTGCATAGGGCGAGCCGCTGATCCGCCAGAATGAGCGGCTCGCGTGAGGAACAGGACTGCAGGTTGACGGGAAGTAGTTTGGGTTCCCATCGGCGTGCAGTCTGTTCCGTTTTGTACAAATGGTCTGAGGGGGCCAAATGACGGAAGCGGTGAGGTGGGTGGATGAAGAGTCGCGCGCACGAGGGACGGAGTGGACATTATTGTGGGCGATGGCCAAGCGGGCGGATGGGTGTGTGGCGCGAATGACGGCCGAAGAAGCGATCCGGGAAGGGCGCCTTTCGCGCGCAGAACTGTACAAAGTGCTTCGGAGACTATCTCACCTCCGCGAGCTCGAGC
>Ga0070730_10005094_pt1 | contig 11395 bp, 9 predicted proteins | sample Coa_R1_3_FD_66447 | JGI IMG/M metagenome (GOLD analysis project Ga0070730, IMG submission 66447) | Surface soil microbial communities from Centralia Pennsylvania, which are recovering from an underground coalmine fire - Coalmine... | ecosystem: Environmental > Terrestrial > Soil > Unclassified ... | reverse complement strand
GATCCTGACGGTATTGTTCGTGCTGGCGACGCGGCGGCGGCTCAGGGCGCGCATCGAGGCCGACATCGCCAAAGAACGCCAGCGGCGGGCCGAGCTCGAGACCATTTCGATCCGCTTCGGCATCGCGACCCGCGCGGCGCGGGCGGGCGTGTACGAACTGAAAAGCGACGGTTCGGACCTGTGGTGGAGCGACACAATGCACGAGCTCTACGGCCAGTCGCCGACGACCTTTCGGCCGACGATGGAGTCGTGGTTGGAGTTGATTCATCCCAACGACCGCGAGGCGGCGCAGGCCGCGATCGCCGGTGCCATCCGCGACAATTCGCAGCTGCGCTCGCAGTATCGCGTCGTGCGCGCGGACGGTTCGGTGTGCCACATCGCGTCGCTGGCGGCGGTAACGAGGGATTCGGTCGACCTGGGTCCGCGTCTGGTCGGCATCGATCTGGATATCACCGAGCGCGTGCAGGCGGACGAACGGGAACGCAATCTGCAGCATCAATTGCGCGATGCCTCCCGGCAGGCGGGAATGGCGGAAGTAGCCATCAACGTCCTGCACAACGTCGGCAATGTGCTGAACAGCGTGAATATCTCCGCGAGCCTGGTCGAGGACCGCGTCAAGAAGCCGAGAGCGGCGGGCCTCGGCAAGGTGGTCGGGCTGCTGCAACAGCACGAAGCGGATTTGGGCGCCTTCGTCTCGGCCGATGAACGCGGCAAGCACCTCCCCTTCTATCTCGGCCAATTGTCCGAACACCTGTTGCTCGATCAAAAGTTCGCCCTGCAGGAGCTCGAATCGCTGCGCAAGAACATCGATCACATCAAGGAGATCGTTTCGATGCAGCAGAGCTATTCGAAGCTGGTCGGCGTACCGGAGCGGCTTGCCGTTCCGAGCCTCGTCGACGACGCGCTGCGCATGAACATGGGCGCGTTCAATCGCCACGGGGTGAGCGTCAAATGCCATTTCGAGGAAGTGCCGGAGATCGTGGTGGAAAAGCACAAGGTCCTGCAGATCCTGGTCAATCTCCTGCGGAACGCGAAATACGCCTGCGAAGCGGCCGAGCGCGACGACAAGCATGTCGACGTCCGCATCGCGAGGCGCCCGGACGGCGTGCAGATCTCGGTCGCGGATAACGGGGTCGGGATTTTGCCCGAGCACATGACTCGCATTTTCAGCCATGGCTTCACGACCAAGAAGGACGGCCACGGCTTCGGATTGCACAGCGGCGCCCTGGCGGCAAGGGAGATGGGGGGAGCGCTGCGCGTCGCAAGCGCCGGCCCGGGATCCGGCGCGACGTTTACGCTCGAATTACCGCTCAGTTCTCCGGAGACCGCCCATGCATGACAGCGCCCTGCCGTTCAATCGGCGCATCCTCATCATCGACGACAATCGCGACATTCACCGCGATTTCCGCAAGGTCATCGGCTGCGGTCCGGACGATGAAAGTTCCATGGCCGCGGCCGAGCTCGCGATCCTCGGCGAAAGTGCGCCGGCTTCCATGAAAAACACGTTCGAGATCGATTCCGCATATCAGGGACAGGAAGGCGTGGCTCGCGTACGGCAGGCGTTGGAGGAGGGGAGGCCTTATGCCATGGCGTTCGTCGACATGCGCATGCCGCCCGGTTGGGACGGCCTTCAGACCATCGAGCGGCTTTGGGCGGTCGATCCCGACGTTCAAGTGGTCATCTGCTCGGCGCACTCGGACTACGATTGGACCGACGTCGTCGCTCGGCTCGACCACTCGGACAAGCTGCTCGTCATCAAGAAGCCTTTCGAGGCCATCGAAGTCATCCAGAGCGCGAATGCCCTGACCCGCAAGTGGCAGAACGAGCGCATCGTGCGCCGCCAAGTGGAAGACCTGGAACAGGCGGTGGTGGTCCGCACGGAGAACCTGGAGACCGCCAACAAGCAATTGCGGCATCTCGCGACGCATGATTCCCTGACGGGCCTTCCGAACCGGGTGTTGATGGACGATCGGATCAGCCAGTCCATCATGCTCGCGGAGCGCCAGCAGCAGACCTTCGCCGTGATGGTGCTGGATCTCGACCGGTTCAAACTGGTGAACGATTCCCTGGGGCATCGAGCCGGCGATGAACTCCTGAGGGAGGTCGCCCACCGGCTGAAGAGCGTCGTGCGCGACATCGACACGGTCGTGCGCCTGGGGGGCGACGAGTTCGTGGTGGTCATCAGCCCCAGCCCCGAACGCGACACGGCCCAGCGTGCGGCGGCCCGGATCATCGATTCCATGCGCGCACCGGTACGCGTTGCGGGCGTCGAAATTCATACTTCGCCGAGCATCGGCATCGCGTTCTACCCCGCGGATGCCGCCACCGCCGAGAATCTGGTGGCGCATGCGGATGCCGCCATGTATGTCGCCAAGCAGCGGGGCCGCAACAATTTTCAGTGCTTCACGCCGGGCATGGATACCACGCAAGACAAGGTGAGGCTCGAGAGCGACATGCGCGTGGCATTGGAGCAAGGGCAGTTCGAGCTGCACTATCAGCCGAAGGTCAACACCGCAACCGGCCTGATGCATGGCGCGGAGGCCTTGCTGCGCTGGACGCACCCGGTGCGCGGATCGATCTCGCCCGCCGAGTTCATTCCGATCGCCGAAGAATGCGGTTTGATCGGCGCCATCGGAGCATGGGTGATGCGCGAAGCCTGCCGCCAGGCACGTGCATGGCAGCTCGCCGGGCTGCCGCCCCTGCGGGTGGCGGTCAACCTCTCGCCCTCGCAGTTCCGCCAGGGAAACATCGTCGCGATGATCCGCGAGGCACTGGATGACGCGCGGCTCGAGCCCAGATTTCTCGAGGTGGAGCTGACCGAAACCACGGTGATGACGGACCCCGAGGAATCAATCGCCATTCTCGAGCGATTGAGCGAAATGGGGGTGCTCGTATCGGTCGACGACTTCGGGACCGGCTATTCCAGCATGAGCTATTTACGGCGTTTCCCCATCGACAAGCTGAAGATCGACCGCAGCTTCATCAATGAAGTGATGTCGAGGCCGGATGATGCATCCATCGTGCGCGCCATCGTCTCGCTCGCCCATAGCCTGCGATTGAAGGTCGTGGCGGAAGGCGTCGAATCGCCGGCGCAACTCGAGTTCCTGCGGACCATCGGCTGCGATCAATATCAGGGATACCACTTCAGCAAAGCGCTGCCCGCGGTACAGTTCGAAGCGCTGGTCCGCTCGAAACGGGCCGACGAGCCGGGGCTGTCCGAGGCGGATGCCGGTCGCACCCACAGCAAGCTGGCGGTCTACAAACCACGCTGAAGGCTTTTTCATGCAAGGAGACCGGCCGGGTATTTTCCGTACCGGCGTGAATCCATCCATATTCGAACCCGCAACGGCCGCGGGCATTCCATTCAAGTGAACGCCTGTACTGGGATGTCCGGTAGGTGCAGAGCCGTCCATCGTGTGCCATGCTCCCGGCATGACATCGAAGCTTGCGGCATGTGACATAGAAGTTCGCGGTATGACGTCGAGCGAGCCATGCGGGCTCCACCGCAGTATCGGCACCCGGCAATTGAGCATGATCGCCATCGGCGGGGCGATCGGCACCGGGCTGTTCTTCGCCAGCGGCGGGGCGATCGCGCAAGCCGGCCCCGGCGGTGCGTTGATGGCCTATGCCACCATGGGTCTGGCGGTCTACTGCATGATGCAGTCGCTCGGCGAGATGGCCACGCAATTGCCCATTCCCGGCTCGTTCGAAGCCTATGCGGAGCGCTTCATCGACCCCTCGCTGGCCTTCGCGGTGGGCTGGAACTACTGGTTCAGCTGGGCGATCACTCTGGCAGCCGAACTGGTCGCCGGCGCGCTCATCGTGCAATTCTGGTTTCCCCATTCGAACTCCGCCTTCTGGGCCGTCGGCTTCTTTACGGTGCTGCTGGCGCTGAACCTGCTGTCGGTCAAGGCCTATGCCGAGGCCGAATACTGGTTCGCCGGAATCAAGGTCGTGACCGTTCTCATTTTCCTGGCGGTCGGCGGATTGATGATCACCGGCATGCTGGGCGGACAGGCCGTCGGTTTTCATAACTGGACCTTGAGCGATCCCAAGACCGGCACGCACGCTCCTTTCGTCGGCGGACTGACTTCGGTGCTGACCGTGTTCCTGGTCGCCGGCTTTTCCTTCCAGGGCACCGAAGGCGTGGGCTTGGCCGCCGCGGAAACCGCCGACCCGGGCAAGAACGTCCCCAAGGCCATCCGGTCGGTGTTCTGGCGCATTCTTCTGTTCTACATCGGCTCGATCTTCGTGGTCGGCACTTTGATCGGCTACACCGATCAGAATCTGCTGCACGGCGATGAGAGCCACATCGCCTACTCGCCGTTCACGATGGTGTTCCAGCAGCTCCCGAGGTTCGGCTACTACACTTCCAACATCATGAATGCGGTGATTCTCTCGTCGGTGCTGTCGTGCGGAAACTCTTCGATGTACGTTGCCTCGCGCATGTTGTATGCCATGTCCCATAGCCGCAAGGCGCCGAAGTTGTTCGGCAGACTCAACCGGCGCGGCGTGCCGGTCGCGGCGCTGTTGGCGACCGGACTGGTGAGCGCGTTGGCGTTTTTTTCCACGTTGGTGGGCGACCAGAAGATCTATCAGATCTTCTACAACGCCTCGAGCTTGAGCGGCTTCCTGATCTGGCTGGGCATCGCCGTCTGTCATCTGCGTTTCCGCAAAGCCTGGGTCGCGCAGGGGCGAAGCCTCGCGGATCTGAAATTCAAGTCGAAGCTCTACCCGTTCGGCCCGTGGCTCGCGGTGGTTCTCTTCATGGTGGTGCTGTTCGGCGCCAATATCGGCGTATTCCAGACCCCGGTGTTCTCGTGGTTCGATTTCATCACCGGTTATCTGATGATTCCAGGCTTTCTTGCGTTCTACCTGGGCCACAAATACTGGAATAAGACCAGCGTCGTGCCGCTGAAGGACTGCAACTTCGAGATGGATTGACGATGAAGTTCAGGCACACGCGCTCATCAATTGCAGCGCCGCCCTCTCGCCGCTCGCCAGCGCTCCATGAACCGTTCCCCAGTGCCCTTCCACGTCGGTGTGTTCACCCGCGAAAAAAAGCCTGTCATCGACCGGAATGGTCATTCGCTCCGAGGCATCCCGGGCGCCCGCAGGTGCAAAGCTGTACGCACCGCGTGCATATTGGTCGGACTGCCAATCGTGCGCATGCCAGCTGATCAGCCGGGTTTCAAGCGCTCGACGTGGTAGCTCGAATATTTTCGCCAATTCGGAAAGACATTCATTTCGTATGGCCAGTGGATCCGCGCGTGAGCGCATCATCCGGTCCCGCGCAAGCGCATCAGGGCCGCCGATCCACCCCGTGAGCACCGGGGCCGGATCCGGCATCGAAGTCCACCACGTCGGGAAAGGCTCCTCCCGGGCGAACAGAAAGCTGAAATCCCCGAAGCGGCGCCCGGCGTCGCCCGGTCTACCCAATATCGCCGGATCGATCCAGAACTTCGAGTCGAACAACAGCGATACGCGCAGCGCCGCACCCATCGCCATCCGGCCCGCGTGCAGCAATATGTCGCGCGGCGGCGGCTGAAATTCGACGCTCCCGGATTGCAGCACGCCCAAGGGCAGGGTAATCACCGCACGCTCCGCCTGAAACTCGAAAGTCGCACCTCGGGCATCCGTTCCGCGCATGGCGACGGCGGTCGAGGACGATCGGACATGGGTTACACGCCTGCCGGTCAGGATGGATCCTCCTGCCCGTTCAAATCGCTCGCGCAGGAAATTCGGCACGGCATCGTACCCCGCGCGGATATGAAACAACCGGTCGGCCTCGCTGGCGTGCTCCGCGCGCTGCTGCTGCGCCAGTGCCGCAACGCCGATGACATTGGCATCCGCGGCGTTGAAACCCTCTACATACCTCGCGGCTTGCTCGCCCCTCCTTCGTTCGATACCGGCGATGTCCAGATAGTTCGCGAAGGTGGCGTCGGTGCCCGGCGGTTGCGCCGCCAGCCATCCCATCATGTCTTCCAGCACGCCGGTCGGACCCCCATCCGACTCCGGGCAGACCTGCAGCCATCCCCGCTCATAACATAGATGACCGCCGCCCAATTCGTACGTCGCGAGTTGGGCCTCATCAATCAACTTCCAGCTAGCCTGGGGAAGTCCGTGCACAAATTCGGCGCCGAGTTCGATGGGGACGGAGTTCGAGGCACCCGGTATCGAGACGTGCAGGGTGGCGATGCGCCCACCGATGCGGTCACGCGCCTCGACAATGGCCACTTGCCTGCCGCTCTCGGCCAATAGCCGGCCGGCTGTCAAACCTGCAACGCCGGCGCCAAGTATCAGGATATCGTATTTGATGACGTCGGTCCCGCGTCGCCCTGTCAAAGGTGCCGGACTTCCCTCAAATCAACATCGGCCTCAAAGCGAACGGCTCCGCAGTGGCAACTTCCCGTGGACGTTTTCGTCATTTACAGTTCTCCGCGTATTTGCGTTCCGGGCCGATCACTCATCTGTTGCTTGCCTGATGACCACTTTCCGGCCTCTCGATCCCAATTATTTCACCAAAAGCCCACGCCTGCGGAATAATGGCGCGTGATCGTTCATCTCATCGATGGAACCTACGAGCTTTTCCGCCATTTTTATGGCCTGCGCCGCTTCACCAAGGGCGAGGACCGGCCTCTGGGTGCAGTGGTGGGAGTGCTCAACACCGTACTGCAGATGATCGAAGAGGACGCAACGCACGTGGGAGTTGCCACCGATCACATCATCGAATCCTTCCGTAACCAGCTCTGGAGCGGCTACAAGACGGGCGAAGGCGTCGAACCCGCGCTTCTGGCCCAATTCGAACCTCTGGAAGAAGCCCTTGCGGCGATGGGGATTGCCGTCTGGCCGATGGTCGAGCTCGAAGCGGATGACGCGCTCGCATCGGCGGCAATGCTGGCTTCCGGGGATTCCAGGGTACAGAAAGTATGCATTTGGACCCCTGACAAAGACCTCGGACAATGCGTACTCGATGATCGCGTCGTGCAGGTGGACCGCAAGAGCAAGCTCATTCGAAACGCCGCCGGCGTGAAGGCGAAGTTCGGAGTCATGCCGGCTCTGATTCCGGACTACCTGGCGCTCGTCGGCGATAGTGCGGACGGTTATCCCGGTATTGCGGGCATCGGGCCGAAAGGAGCGGCGAACTTGATCGGACGCTACGGCAGGATCGAGGACTTCCCGCCGCACGCCCTGGGCGAGCGCCAAGCGCTCGCCCTGCTGTTCAAACGGTTGGCGACGCTGCGCACGGACGCATCGCTGTTTGCGGACGTCGATGAGTTGCGATGGCGCGGACCCACCGATCGATTCTCGGTCTGCGGCGAGCGGCTGGGCGACCCTCGTCTTCTGGTGCGCGCCCGGAAGGCAGCTGCACGCGCGTTATCGCGCGACCACCCGGCTTAGCCGGGAGTTCTCCTCCCGCTTAGCCTCCGACGACGCCTTGGCTCACAACGCCGCTTCCACGTCAGCCTCGAGACTTTCCGGCTTGTCGGCGGGCGCATACCGCTTGATGGGCACGCCGTCCCTACCGACGAGGAACTTCGTGAAGTTCCACTTGATCGCCTCGGTTCCCAAAATTCCGGGGATGGACTTCTTCAAGTACTCATACAGCGGATGCGTGTCCGGTCCATTGACCTTGATCTTGGCGAACATCGGGAAGCGAACGCCATACGTCAAAGCGCAAAACTTCTTGATTTCCATCTCGTTGCCGGGTTCCTGATGACCGAACTGGTCGCAAGGAAAGCCCAGCACCTCGAGACCGCGTTCGTGATATTTGTCGTACAGCGCCTCAAGGCCGGTGTATTGGGGCGTAAAGCCGCATTTGCTCGCAACATTCACGATCAGCAGCGGATGCCCCCGATACCGGGAGAGCGGCGCGTCGACGCCGTCGATGGTTAGCGCGGAGAAATCGTAGGCAGTCATTTGCCGGCCTCATGAAGTAAGAACAGAGCCCAATGGTACTCACCGCGGCGATACTCACCACAAGGATATTCGCCGCAAGCACCGCGGGTGGGTCTTTTCCGTGCGTTCCAACCGAATCGCCGCCCGATGCCGGTGCGCGCATGCAGTGCCGCTCGCGTGTCTTCGCGCTGCCGAGTCGGCAAAATGCCCGCCGAGGCGATCCCAGCCAGCATTTGGCATCGTTCTTGCTTGGCTACAATCGTACTTGACTTTTTCCACATGCGAGGAGCGTTCATGAAGAGATTCTCGTCCCTCACCGTTTTGACAATATTGCAAGGCTGTGCCATCTCCCACGTCGACGCGAACCGCCATGTCGACCACGCCGAGATCCAGAGCGCTCGGCTCGAAGGCGACCACATCAAACCCGCGCCACAAGCCGCGCCAGCCGATTCAGTGTCCCCGATCTCCCTGTGCGTGGATGCCGGCGGCTGCGCGAAGCAGACGCCGCGGGTCGTGCAGGGAACTGAAGTGGGCACCGACCGGGATGCGCCGGTGATCGAGGGGCACCCGCTCACCTCCGTGGTCGTCACGCAGTGCAATCTGGTCGTTGCCGTTTACATGACGATGCCCGATGGCCGGTTCCTGCGCTTCGATCAAAAGGCGAATGTTTCCGCCGAAGAACTCGTCACAATCGCATACTCCGCGGCCCACAGTGAACGCGTCGAAGTATCCTGCGAAGGGGAAGGCCTCGTCGCCTATGAGAAGCACGAACCAATCTGACCGTTCGAAACGCTGTAATCAACGCGAATCGTGGTGAAATCACGCCGGGCAGTACCGCCGGAGTACCGGCTGCAGGCATTCCCAACCTGATGCCACGCCACCAGGCGAGCAAGCTCGTCTTGCTCATGCCCACGCCAGCTTTTCCGACGACAGATCTGTCTCCCCGTCCCACCGATACGCAACCAACGGACCGCCGTTCGCTACGCTGTAATCCAGACACGCAAATCGCGGTGAAATCACGCTGGGCGTGCCGGTAAACCAGTAATGGCCAAAAAGCACCGGCGGACCTGAATACGGGTGCCCTCTCCACTCCTCCGGCAACGGTACATCCGGGATCATTTCCATGTCTCCCGCCGGGCCGATCGCCGCCTTGCGATACGTCGACAAATCATCCTGCCACCACCGAACTCGCACCTCGTGCCGGACCTTGCCGCCTTTGTCCGAGAAAACAATGCCCCCGGGCAGCGGCACCTCGGGCCCCTTGCACACGACCTCCAGCGCCTTGAATACCGGATGGCCTTCGCGGCTTCCCGACAGAATGGCCTCATCCGTCAGCGTCTGCCCGGCGCCCAGCAATGGGCGCAGCACCGCCATTGAGTCCTCATGCCAGCAGGCATGCACCACGCGAAGTCCACCGAGATCCAGCCACAACGGCAACGTTCTGAACCAATCGGTAATTTCCTTCTGCAGCGGCGTCCCTTCGACGACGTCCAGGAAGGCCTCATGCTGCGCCCGGTTCCCCGGCTTGTGGTGATCCCGCAGGAAGCGCCCGGGCCGGTCCGGATCCGGAGTTACCCAGGCAATCGCGTTGAACTCATGATTACCGAGAATGCAGCGCGCAGCACCGGCCTCCACCATTCCCCGCACCAATCCGACGGTCTCGAGCTGTTGAGGTCCGCGGTCGATCAGGTCGCCGACAAATACGGCGGTGCGCTGGGGGTGCCGGAGAATGGCGCCAAACTTCGAATAGCCGAGGACGGCCAGGAGGGATGCAAGCTTGTCAAATTCACCGTGGATATCGCCTATGACATCAAAACGCATTTCGCAGCGCTCCCTCCAGCGGCGTTAGACGGAATCCGGTGCATGAGGCTCGGCACTTCCATAGCGGTTCGCCTTCCCCGGCTCCGCACACCAGATGACGAGCAGAATCCATCCGATGATGGGAATGAGCCAAAGCAGCTGAAGCCATCCGCTCCGGTCCGTGTCGTGGAGCCGCCTCGCTGTCACCGCGATGCTCGGCAACAAGGTCGCGAGGGAAAAAGCCGCAGACAGGCCATAGCTCACGGATCGAAGAACCGCTGTCGCAATGAACGTGAACAAGACCCACCACCAAAACTCCGGTCTCGCCGCACAACCATCAAACATCGCATATTTGTTGAAGCAAACCTTGATCGCCTCGCCAAATGTCATCGATCCGCTGGCCGCCATGGTCGTCCACTCCCTCGGGTACGTGTGTTGGAACACCTCAACGCAAGTCTTGTGCGCCAATACTACGTGAGACGCGGCCGGAACGCGCAATTTCGCTTCTATCCCGCGGCGGATCGGCGTGGAACTAGCGCCGTCGCAGGGAGCCCCATTCATGGATGCAGGACTCGATAACGCCACTCTGGAATGGAATGCGTATCGAAGGCGTCCTTGCGAATCATTCCTCCGATCGGACCGGGGCTGCCTACATCGATCGGGTCAACATCAGCTTCGCGTCATTGCAGATGAATCGCGATTCGCACTTCACGGCGACGGTCTATGGGTTCGGCGCCGGCTTGTTCTTCTCGAGCTATGCGGCTTGTGAAATTCCGTCGAATCTCCTGCTGTGCCGCTTCGGGGCGCGCCGCTGGCTGGCGCGCATCATGGTGACATGGGGCCTCGTCGCCACGGGGATGATGTTCGTTCGACTTCGCCAGGGACCTCACCGGCAACGACCAACGGGGTTTGTCTCTAGCAACCCGTTTTCCGCGGCCGACGAACCATCAGGGCCTGCGCCGGCAGACCGAAGTGACAGCCGCGCGGTGGTTTCCGCGCGGCGATTGGTCTACAGGTCTATGCGACCTGCATCAGTTGAACCGAGAGTCGACCACGCTTTCGGCCGCGATCCAATCCTCCACCTCCTGACCGGCCGCGAATCCGCGCCGCTCGGCGCGAAAATACGCCTCAGCAGCCACCATTTGCCGCCGAACTTCCGGGTCGATCCTCGAGGTCGCGGCCGCCGCCGGTTCCGATTCCAAGGCTGCCGTCGCGGGATTGTCCGTCCGTTCGGATGCCGCAGTCTTCTTCGCCCTTCGCTTCACAGTTTTCTCGCTCCCGGTCTGCTCACCAGGGGGCTCGCGCTTCGTCACCATGCCTCTACCTCCTGCACGCCATAACAATCGCTCCGCGGGATCGGCCCGCGCGTCGCACACTATATAGCCGGTTTGCACGCGGTGATGCAACTTCCCACTCGATCACGCCACGCGTCCACCGAAGATCTCTTCGTATCCCGCAACCGAAAACTCGACGAAGCACTGCGTACAACGGAGTGACGCCACAAATGTAGAGCGCGAACCTCACGGCAAGCGGGGCTCAAAGCGCTCGCCGGTGGTGGGACTCGTCAAAGCCTGACCGTACGAGCACGACTCTGACCCCTGGTGTTGGAACTCCTCAGGTCCTCCTCGATGCGTGGGCCCGCTGATCAGCATCCATGTTGCGGCGCACCGCCATGCGCAAAGCGCTCACGCCCGCA
>Ga0070730_10005093_pt1 | contig 11397 bp, 6 predicted proteins | sample Coa_R1_3_FD_66447 | JGI IMG/M metagenome (GOLD analysis project Ga0070730, IMG submission 66447) | Surface soil microbial communities from Centralia Pennsylvania, which are recovering from an underground coalmine fire - Coalmine... | ecosystem: Environmental > Terrestrial > Soil > Unclassified ... | reverse complement strand
ACTGGCTCAAGCACACCCTGGCTTTCCAGGACGGCGACGCTATCCGCCTGGATCACAAACCGGTTGTGATCACCAAATACCAACCCAAAGAACGGGTCTATTGATCGATCTGCACGGAACCAGTGGAATCAAAAGGACACGGCACTGCCGTGTCCTTTTGATTCAAGCTTTTAACGTGACCGTCGCTGACTGTCGCGGTACTCTCCAGGAATCATTTCGCCGTCGTCACCTACGCTCATGTGCTGGTCAGTCAGGCGCTGCCGTAGGGCAGCCAGTTCTTCGTCGCTCATGGACTCAACAAGCCGTTCCACGAGGGCAAGGTCGCTGTGTTTAGCTTTGCCCTGGCTGTGGGTATCACGATCGCTATAGCCAGGTTCAGCATCCGCCCTATGAACGCCCATAATGAAGGCGCTGACGCCAAAGGTTGCCAGGACCAAGGTGATGCCCCATACTGCATCCCAAAAACCCATCGGGCCGCGCAATAACGAAAAGAAGGCCAGCACCAGAAAGACACCCCAAACGATGCCCAGTGCAGGAACTTTATCTTGTGAACGCATAGATCCTCATTTCTTCTGTGTCCTTGATAAGTTGTGCGACAACCCGTAAGCAAGTGATTTTCAAATACTACGAGTTCTCAGGGCAATGGGTTCCAGGAAAATCTCTTTCCCGCTCACATTAGTTTGAAGGTGAGCGAGACAGCTTGGCCGAGTTGAGCATTGATCAGGCGGGCGGCACTGCCCTGGTTGACCGCAATTTCCAACTGGCGATCACTATTGATGAGTGCTATGAGTTCACCAGCGGGAAGATCGCTATAGGTGGTGCATATGCCAGTGATTCGCCGGGTACCGACTGTAATTTCGGCACTGGCGGATTCGAGGCGAATTTCATGATTGTTCAGTAAAAGCGTCGCGCCTGACCGCTCGAACGGCCCCAGATTGGTGATGACGTTGCCAAAATGATCTATGTGCAGCACTTCACCGGCTAACTGTCCAGGTTTGGACAGTGCTGCCCCGAAGGGATCAGCGTGAAAGAGTTCCGCTGTCGGTACACCCAGCTTAAGCAGCGGATCGCCTGAGGCCAGCGCCGCAGCCGCCGGAGCAAACAGGTCGCGTCCGTGAAAGGTCGCACTTGTGCCCTCCGGCGTCCATAAGACGACCGCTTGCCACGAATCCACCTCTTCCAAGACTCCACCAAACACGCCATTGTCCGGGCCAACAAATGTTCCCCGATCCGTTTCGATTGCCAACGCCCTCCGCGATGTGCCAACCCCAGGGTCAACCACGACAAGAAAAATTGTGTGTGGCGGAAAGTAACGATAAGCAGAGCGCAGCAGGTATGCCGCCTGCCGAATGTTCTGCGCCGTGACCTCGTGCGTCATGTCGATCAGACGCGCCGAGGGGCAGCGAGTCGCAATGACGCCTTTCATAATGCCAACATAAACATCGCTAGTTCCGAAGTCTGTCAGGAGAGCAATGACAGGCTGGCTTTGAGGCATCTCGACTGACCTCCTCCTTCTCGTAGAACATCAAACGCACAGCACAACGCGGGTGATTATAGTTCGTTTTGGACGCCTTCCCAGTGCGTTAATGAGTAACCAAGTGTTATCCTTTTAAGATGGAATATCTCACTTGATTTGGTACAATTAAGGAATGAGCAACCAATCTGCTTTTCACCAAACAGATGGCCTGGTCATGGACAAGGCCCTACACGCTTCACTCAAAGGTGTTCTCTTCGTACTGGTCGGCCCCGGCGGCGTAGGCAAGAACGCGGTCATGGGTAAAGTCGAAGAGCGCGTGCCTATTGAACAACTCCCGACGGCGACCACGCGCGCCCCGCGTCCTGGCGAAGTTGAAGGAGTTCACCACTTCTTTGTTTCTGTCGAAGAATTTAAACGGATGATCGCGGCAAACGAGTTGATCGAATACCAGGAGGTATATCCTGGCAAGTATTATGGGACACCGCGTAAGGCATTGGAACGGGCGCTGGAACAGGGCAAGACGCTCATCGCAGACATTGATATGTACGGTGCGCGTGCGCTTAAGCATACCTTCCCGTTCAACGTCATTCTGATCTTTGTTGAGCCGCCGGGCATGGAAACGCTAGAAGAGCGGCTGCGCCAGCGGCAGGGCATTACCGAGCAGGAAATTCGTGCCCGCATCCAGCGCGCACCGATGGAAATGGACTTTGCACGTGAGTGTGACTACCGCGTGGTCAATGACGACCTGGAAAAGTGTGTTGCAGCAGTCATAAGCATCATCCAGGCTGACTCGCGCTAGGCACAATTTTCGGCGTTAACCTTAGCTTCGTGGTTGATCACCACTGTGGCGTGTTGATCGATGCACATCATAATTTATGGAGTGAAAGTGGAGTGAATCTAAACTCCACCGCGCAATAATCTCCCACATCAGGCTCTACAATGTCGTTGTTGAATTCGCACAGACCTGAGCGCATAGTAGAGTATGAGGTGGGACGATGGACAATCTCAGCAACCGAGTTATCAAGGGCTACGAATTACGCGAGTGCCTTGGTGAGGGTGGTTTCGGCTCCGTTTACCGTGCGTACCAATCCGCAATAGGTCGCGAAGTCGCGATCAAAGTTATCCTGCCTCAGCACGCCAATCATCCCGATTTTGTCCGCCGTTTTGAGTTAGAAGCGCAGCTTATCGCTCGTTTTGAACATCCGCACATCGTTCCCCTGTACGATTATTGGCGCGACCCGGACGGTGCCTTTCTCGTCATGCGCTGGTTACAAGGCAGCTTGCGTGCTGCGATCCAGCGTGGCCCGTGGTCGGTCGAAGCAGCCGCACGCCTGCTCGACCAAATCGCTTCCGCCCTGACCATTGCTCACCGCGAAGGCGTGATCCATCGGGACATAAAACCTGACAACATTCTCCTCGATGAGGATGAGAACGCTTACCTGGCTGACTTCGGTATTGCCAAAGACCTGAGCGTTGGCAGTATGACTGAAGAAGGAGCGCTGATCGGTTCGCCCGCTTATATCACGCCGGAGCAGATCAAAGGTGAAAGCATCACGCCCCGTGCTGACATTTACAGCCTGGGCCTGGTTATGTACGAAATCCTGGTCAGCGAAAAGCCTTTTGCCACCGCGACCACACCCTACCAATTCATCAACCATCATCTCAACACACCAATACCATCACTTAACGCGCAACGGCCAAATTTACCGGCGACGCTCAATGAAATCCTTCAGACGGCGACGGCCAAAGACCCCGCCCAGCGCTATGCCAATGTTGCTCGCTTCGCAGCGGCCTTCCGCGCCGCCATCCCTACGCTCCATCGAGCGTCACATCAGCCGCTGGTCGAACCTCTAACCGAGCGCGAATTGGACATCCTGCGCCTGATGGTCGAAGGGCTATCCAATCGTGAGATTGCCGAAAGGCTCGTAGTAGCTTTCGAGACAGTGCGTTGGTATCTTCGCCAGATTTACACCAAACTCGACGTGCATGGTCGCCGCCAGGCCATCCAACGTGCGCTTCAGTTGCAGTTAACCGATGGCGAAGCCAATGTTGTCGCTGACGCCTCCAGCGGCCTGCCATCAGCCGAACCTGTTGCCATTCGTTCGATTGGAAGCACATCCAGTCTCATCAATCCGTATAAGGGACTGCGTGCCTTTCAAGAGACCGATGCCGCCGACTTCTTTGGCCGCGCTGCATTGACCGAACAATTGTTGGGCCATCTGACCGAAAGCGGCGACGGCGCGCATTTTCTGGCGGTGGTCGGGCCGAGCGGCAGTGGCAAATCCAGCGTCGTCAAAGCTGGCCTGCTTCCTGCGCTGCGACGGGGCGCGCTGCCAACTTCTGCGCGCTGGTTTATCACCGACATGCTGCCGGGAACTCATCCCCTTGAAGAACTCGAAGTGGCCTTGCTGCGCATTGCCGTAAATCCATTGCCGGGTTTGATTGAGCAATTGAAAGAGGATCGGCGCGGGCTGATCCGCGCTGCTAAGCGAGTCTTGCCGCCTGATCAAGATGTCGAATTGCTGCTTGTGATTGATCAGTTTGAGGAATTGTTCACGCTGGTGGCTGATGAAAGCCTGCGAACGCACTTCATTGATAATCTGCTTTCCGCTGCCAGCGATCCGCGCAGCCGTGTGCGAATCGTGCTGACTTTACGCGCTGACTTCTATGACCGCCCGCTATCCCATCCGCGCCTGGCCGAATTGATGCGCAGCCACACGGAAGTCGTGCTACCGCTCCGCCAGCAGGAACTGGAACGAGCCATTGCCGGGCCAGCCGAACGCGCTGGGCTGGTGCTCGAACCGGGTCTGGTCAACGTCCTGATTAGCGATATTGGCGAACAGCCGGGTATGTTGCCCTTGCTACAATATGCTTTGACCGAACTCTATGAGCGGCGCGAAGACTACACGCTCACATTGGATGCTTACCGCGCTAGCGGAGGCATTTCCGGCGCATTGGCTCGCCGCGCCGACGAACTCTACGAGGAGTTAGAGCCTGAAGCGCAGGCCGTAGCCCGTCAGTTGTTCTTACGGTTGGTTACGCTTGGCGAGGCCATTGAAGATACGCGGCGGCGTGTCGTCCGAACGGAGTTCGATTCGATTGCTGACAGTGACCGTAGCATCGAGGAAGTCATCAACGCATTCGGGCAGTATCGCCTCTTGACCTTTGACCGTGACCCGGTGACACGCGGCCCCACTATCGAGATCGCCCACGAAGCGCTGATCCGCGAGTGGACACGCCTACAAACCTGGCTGGATGAAAGTCGCGACGATCTGCGTGTACAACGCCGCTTGATGGCTGCTGCCGAGGAATGGGTCCACAGCAAGCACGATGCCAGTTTCCTGGCCTCCGGCGTGCGTCTGACCCAGTTTGAAGCGCTGGCTGACGGCAACGATCTGGCGCTCAACCAGCTTGAGCGGGAATATTTGCGAACCAGCATCACCCAACGCGAAGCGCAACAAGCCGAGGAGACTGCGCGCCAGGAGCGTGAACTGACGCTTGCTCACCAGGCAGTGGCGTCCCAGCGACGCGCTGCCAACCGCCTCCGCTATGCAGTAATTATTCTCATCGCGGCGGCGCTGGGCGCTTTTGTCCTGACCGGGTTTGCCGTCAGAAGCGAGCAGTCCGCCGTAAACGCCGAAGCCACTTCCGCTGGCAGACTAAATCTATTTTCTGATTCGGAAAACAGACGATTGGCCGCTGCCGCCGAGAGCCTGGCGCAAACGGGCAATTCTCAGGATGCAGAATTAGCTGCACTCTTGAGTCTACAAGCATTAAAGTTCGCGCCTTCGTTTGCGGCCTACAGCGCGCTCAACGATGCCAATGCCAGCCTTTATCAACAGCAAGTCTTTACCGAACAGGATATTGTCAGCAGCGTGGCATTCTCCGCGGATGGCAGGATGGCGCTCGTCGGTAGTCGAGATGGAACGGTACACGAGCGGAACGCCCAGACCGGTCAGACTGTGCGTGTGATTCCTGGATCGGGGCGCCTGCCAGTATTCTCCGGTGATGGCAAGTTCGTACTGACCGGCCTTGCCGATGGCACAGCCGCGTTGTGGGACGTAGACACCGGCCAGCAATTGCGCGTGTTCAAGACGATAGATGCCTGGAATAGCGGCGTATTCTCGCCTGATGACCGTTATTTGCTCACGGGTAGCCTCGGAACAGCCCAGCTATGGGACACCACCAGCGGGGAACTGGTTCGGGCTTTCAGCGTGGGCAGTGCCGTCACCAGTGTCGCGCTGTCATCGGATGGCCGTCTGGCCCTTACCGGGAGCCGTGATAAATTAGCGCGACTGTGGGACGTTGCCAGCGGTCAGCAGGTGCAGGTCTTCACTGGACACGACGACGCGGTGAGCGCTGTCGCATTTTCGCCCGATGGCAAGATGGTGGCAACCGCCAGCCGTGACTATACCGTCCGCCTGTGGGATGTCCCTACCGGCAAAGAATTGCATCGCCTGACAAACCATACCGCTGTGGCGACCAGCGTAGCGTTCTCGCCCGATGGTACGCTGGTGGCATCCGGCGGCTTCGACCATGCGCTATTTGTTTGGGACGCCGCCAGTAGTGCGCTCCTTCACACCATTCTTGGCGACACGGATTCGGTGACCAGTGTAGCTTTCTCGTCGGATAGCGAGTCCATCCTGAGCGGAAGCGCCGACAAGACAGCACGGTTGTGGAACCTCCAAACTCCCTCTGGGCTGCTGTTGCTCAAGGGCCACACAGACTCTGTTGAAGGCATGACGATTTCAGCAGATGATAAATACGTTGTGACCGGGAGCGCGGATGGAACGGCCATCTTATGGAACGCGAAAACCGGTCGGCCAATCCACACGTTTGTCGGACAAGCGCTGGCTCTTTCCCCTGGAAGTAGTCCAAATTTAGCTGGGGTAGCGATTTCCCCTGACAATCGCTACGTGTTTATGGGTGGCGCGGGCATTAAGCCTGGCTTATGGGATCTGGCAACCGGTCAGCCCATTCGCGCATTTGCCTGGGACCCACCCGCTGTGACTGGTGCTGCATTTTCGCCTGATGGCAAACACATCGTCAGCCTAGACGGTTTAGATAATAAGGCAACGTTGTATGATGCGGTAACGGGTCAATCCGAGAGGGTTTTCGAGGCTAATAGCAACGTTGTCCGATTATGGACCGTAGCGTTTTCTACTGACGGTAAATACGTCCTGTCCGGAGGCTCTAGTGGTTCCAACAGTGACGACACAATAGGCACACTCTGGGATGTTGCCACAGGACAGGTGCTACGTACCGTTGTCGGTACAGGGCGGGGGGTCTTCGATAAAGACGCCATAAACCCTTACTTTGGTTACGATGCCGAGTCTTCAGCGGATGGCAAATACATCTTCATGACAGTTGAAGAAAAAGCCAAATTATTTGACGCAACAACCGGCAAAGAATTGCGAGCTTTTGTCGGACATACAATGCCGCTATCTCGTCTCGCTTTGTCACCGGATGGGAAATACGCATTGACGCTTAGCATTAAGGACAATACGACGCGATTATGGGATGCTTCGACGGGTCAAACACTGCGAATATTCCCATTGTCATTTATACCAACGGTTCACAATAACGGCGTGATCAAATTTTCGCCGGTGGGCTTTTCCCACAATGGCAAGTATCTCGTCGCCGATTTGGACACGAATACGCCCGAAATTGTCAACCTTGACTTTCAAGGTGCCGTTGAATTTGCCTGCTCCCGCCTATCCCGTGACCTGACTGACGACGAACGCACGAAATACAGCATCGTCGGGACGCAGCCCAGTTGTCTGCAATTCGATCAGTCAGGTCAGCAGACGCCCATTGTCTTGCCGACCTGGACGCCTATTCCGACTGGTGCGCTGCCGGTATGGACGCCGCTGCCCACGGCAACAGCCCCGGTGACAACACCGCTGGCTCCGTAACACAGTCGTTCTTGTCTGCAAGTCTTGCCTAAGCCCATCCGTAGGCGAGGCGCGACTGTCACCTCCAATTCGCCTGATTCCCCTTCTCCCATTCCGATGGGAGAAGGGGCCAGGGGTTGAGGGACTCTTCCCTAATGTCGGAAGTGCCGTACTCCTGTAAATACCATCGCGATGTTGGCGGTATCGGCGGCGGCGATCGCCTGGTCATCGCGGATTGAGCCACCGGGAGCGACAATCGCCGTAACACCTGCTGTTGCGCCGACCTCGATGCTATCCGGGAAGGGGAAAAACGCATCGGAAGCCATCACGCTGCCTTTAGATTTTTCTCCGGCTTTCTCGACCGCTAATTTCGCTGCATCTACCCTGCTAGGCAGTCCGCCGCCAATGCCAACGGTAGCATCTTTGACAGCCAGGACTATCGCGTTGGATTTGACAAACTGGCAGGCTTTCCACGCGAAGTGCAAAGCCTCCAATTCGGCTTCAGTTGGCTGGCGCTTGCTGACGACCTTCCAATGAGTGTCCTCCGGATCGCCCGTATCAGGTGTTTGCAGCAGCACGCCGCCGCGTACGCCTCGCACTTCCACCGCTGGGCGCTCCTCCTGGGCGTCAATACACAGGAGACGGCAGTTCTTTCGCTTGGCGGCCAGGACTTCCTGTGCTTCAGGCTCAAAGCTGGGTGCGGCAATCGCTTCGACAAACAGATCGCCGAGCGCTTGCACAAAGGCTTGATCCACTTTGCGATTCACTGCGATCACACCGCCGTAAGCCGATACCGGGTCTGATGCCAGGGCTGCCGGGAATGCACTGGCAATGGTTGAGCCGCTGGCGATCCCGCAGGGCGTCAGGTGCTTGACAATGACCACTGTTGGCTCCTCGAACAATTCCGATGCGTTCCAGGCCGCATCAAGGTCGAGGATATTGTTGTAGGAGAGTGACCTTCCGCCCAGTATCTGTCCGCCGAGCACACGCCCCTGGCTGTTGCCTGTTGCATAGATAGCTGCCCGTTGGTGGGGATTCTCACCGTAGCGCAGGTCTTCCACCTTGAAGACATCCAGTGAAAATGTATCGGGCAACTCGTCGCTGAGGCTGCTCGCCGGGGACAGAGATGCAAGATAAGCATGAATTACGGTATCGTAGTCGCGGGTGTGCTGGAAGGCTTTCACGGCCAGATCGCGCCGTGTATCGGCATCTACGACGCCTTTGTCACGGAGTCTGGCTGTTACCGAACTGTAATCGCCCGGACTGGAGAGCACGATGACCCGCGAGAAATTCTTTGCCGCAGCGCGCAGCAGCGTGACGCCACCGATGTCAATCTGCTCAATGGCATCTTCCAGTGTTACGCCCTGCTTTGTAATGGTTTCCTGAAAAGGGTAAAGATTACACACGACCATGGCAATCGGCGCGTAATTGAACTCTCGCAGGGTATCCATATCTTCTGGCGTATCGCGGGCCAGGATTCCGGCATGGATGGCAGGATGGAGCGTCTTGACCCGCCCGCCGAGCATTTCCGGGTGATTGGTCACACGCTCAAGCGAGGTGACAAACAGGCCCGCTTCAGATAGCGCTTTGGCCGTGCCGCCACTGGCGACCAGATCCCACCCCATCGAGGCGAGGGCATGGCCCAGTTCGGCCAGCCCGGTTTTATCGTGAACGCTAAGAAGCGCTCTTGGCATGAGATAACTATCCTTTCGTTGATACAGAAATAGCCTGGCGGATTTCCGCCGCCAGTGCGCGAGCGCGTTGCGGCGCATCTCCAATGTATCCGGCGGCGTCCAGCAGTGCGCGCACCTTTTCGCCAGGGATATACGCAGTGATTCGCTCGTCCACGCTCAGGTTATCAATCAGGGGGTTGGGCGCGCCTTCCTTGATAGCGACCCAGGCTTCCATGCTGTATTCCCGCAGGACGTGGTGCATGTCCTGGCGATTGGCTCCTGCCTTTGCCAGCTCCATCAGCAGCCGTTCAGTCGCGGCAAACACCCCATAGCGTGCCAGGGTTTGGGCCGTCGCCACCTCATCTATCGCCAATGAGCCAATCAGACGAGTCGCAACTGCGATGATCTCATCTGTCGCCAGGAACATCACCGGCAGCACTTCGCGTCGGTTGGCTGAATCGTCCAGGGTTCGCTCGAGGAGCGAATGGCTGGCATTGTCCCACGTGACAGCGGCCAGGTGCGGCACCAGCCGTCCCAGGCTATCGATCTTTTCGGCGTCAACCGGGTTGCGCTTGAACGGCATGGCCGACGATCCCACCTGCCTGGCCTCGAAGCGCTCCGACCATTCCCCAATGGGGGGCGACTGCAAGATGCGCAGATCAAACGCGAATTTGTAGAGGCTGCTTGCCACCGAGGCCAGCGCGGCTGCGACAAGCCAATCCTGCTTACGGGGGTAAGTTTGGCTGCTCACACCAAAGGCAGGCAGGTCGAGCGCTGTCATGACCCGCCCTTCTAGCTCGGCTGGTGAAGCGGACGTGCCTTCAAGAAGCTGCATGTATGAGGCAGACGTGCCAACGGCGCCCTTGATGCCTTTGCCGCGCAGATTGGCACGAACGTGGTTCAGCTCGTGCCAATCCATCAACAAATCCTGACCGTATAACGCCAGCCGGTAGCCGATTGTAGTTGGCTCAGCAGGTTGGATGTGCGTGAAAGCCATTGTGGGCTGGTCGGCCCATGTTTCGATCTGCCCGGCAATCGCTTCTAAAAGACCTTTCAGGGCCGAAAGTATCAGATCGAGCGCCTCACGTAGGCGTAGCGCGTCAGCGTTATCCTCAATATCCATGCTGGTTGCGCCCAAGTGAATAATCCCGCCGCCTATCGGACACTGCGCGGCAAATACGCTTATTTCGGCCATTAAGTCGTGGCGCAGTAAGCGCTCCGCTTCGACCGCAGCCTCCATATCCACATTCATCTCGTGCGCTCGTAAGTCCTCGACCTGTTCTGGTGTCACCAATCCCCAGGTGGATTCTGCCTCAGCCAGCGCCACCCAGATTCGGCGCCAAAGGCGGCGCTTATGGATTTCGCTCCACAGGCTGCGCATCTCCTGCGAACCATAGCGCCAACTGAAGGGCGACAAAAATGTATCAAATGAGAACGAATCCGGCACGGTCTACTCCCCTGGATGCCGACCACGCGCAATGCGCAGCAGTTCGGCAAGAAATGTATTGAGTGTGACAGCAAAAGCATCCAGGAATTCCTGGGTCATACGCTGCGCAATGTCCTGGTGACGAGTCGCAATCAACGCAGCCACATGGGGGCGCGAGTCCCGCAGTGAAATGTGCATAACGCCGCTGGCGTCCGTCATCACACCCCAGGCCAGCACCTTCTTTTCGTTGTCGTCCTTCGCTGTATTAAATCGGAGCAGGGATGAGGTCGAAGAAACCCGCCCCACGTTGCTAAAGACCTCCTGGCCCTTCACCACGTCATTTACCACGTCGAATGTGCTGGGCAAGCTATCAAGCATCCGTTGTACCGAAGGCGGCAGACCGGCCAGGAGCTTGATCGTCGCTGTGCTGACGCTCTCGCCCTTCATAGAAACATCTTTGTAACGCGTGATGATCTGACCAAAGGCTTGAAGCGTACCCAGGTAGTCACGCCGGGCCTCTTCAAAAGTGCGGTGTGCCAGCGGCTTCGTGAACCGGTTGGCTGTTTCCAGGCTGTCCAGAGCTGCCAGGGCTTTTTGATGCTGGCTTAACAGGTTACGGAAGGGATTGCGGAACGTTGTCGGATAGATTCGTTCGCGGGGATCGATTCCTGTGGCGTCTATAGGAATGAGCAACGCAGGATTGCCCTCACGTACTTCGTCAAGCGCTTTCAGCGCGGCTAATGCCGCCTGAGACGACTTCGAGTCGCTGCTTTCTGCCAGGGCATCCAACTCTTTCATCAGTCCACTGGTTGGCTGATAGAGCTGCCCGAAGAGGACGCGCTGCAATACCAGGATGTCGTTAAAGGTCAGCAGCAGCTTTTCGTTGCGCTTGCGTAAACTGTCCTTGACCTGTTGGATTAATTTGCA
>Ga0070730_10005092_pt1 | contig 11397 bp, 6 predicted proteins | sample Coa_R1_3_FD_66447 | JGI IMG/M metagenome (GOLD analysis project Ga0070730, IMG submission 66447) | Surface soil microbial communities from Centralia Pennsylvania, which are recovering from an underground coalmine fire - Coalmine... | ecosystem: Environmental > Terrestrial > Soil > Unclassified ... | reverse complement strand
GAACCGAGCGCACGGTAATGGTCGAGCTGACGGTGAACCCCGAAGAAAAGGGCAAAGTCATCGGCCGCGACGGCAAGATCGCCCGCGCCATCCGCGCCCTGGTCAGTATGTCGGCGCAACGGGAAGGGAAACGCGGCATTCTCGAAATCCTGTAGCAGTACGGGAGCGAACCCCGCAGAGGTCCGGCAGCCGGGTTTGATCCCCGGCCGGCCGGACCTCTGATTTTTCAGGCGAGAGGGGTGGTGCGATGCCTGCGAGTCCCGCGTTTATTACCATTGGCGAAGTAGTCGGCCCGCATGGGCTGCGCGGCGAGCTGCGCATCACGATGCTCAGCGATTTCCCCCAGCGCTTCCTGGCCCTGCACCATGTCTACCTGGCCCCCCCGCCTCGCCCCGCCGGGGGCCGGCCCGGCCCCGCGCCCGACGCCGCGGCGCCCGGCGGCACCCCGCAGGAGTACCAGGTAATGACGGCCCGGGTGCTGAGCGGCGCCAGCCGGCGCCTCTTCCCGCTGACCGACCCGGCCGACGCCGGCCGCACGGGGCCCTGGGCCGGCCAGGTCCACCACGCGCTGATCAAGCTGGCCGGCGTCAACGACCCCACGACGGCCGCCCCGCTGCGCGGCTACCTGCTGCAGCTCCCGGCCGCCGAAGCCTGGCCCCTGCCGCCCGAGACCTATTATGCCTTCCAGCTGTACGACCTGCCCGTGCTCACGCCCGCGGGGCAGCAGGTCGGGATCGTCGAGGATCTGCTGGCGACGGGCAGTAATGATGTCTACCTGGTGCGCACGCCGGCGGGCACGGAGCTTCTGGTGCCGGCGGTGAAGGACATCGTGCTGGAGATCAACCCGGCCGCGGGCTATATCCGCATCAAAGACCCGGCGGAGTGGAATGCGGATGATGAGGCCTAGCCTCGGGCGGGCGTGGGCGCTGACCATGGGGCTGGCGCGCTACCGCCCCCAGGTCCGTGTGCTGCCGGTGGTGCCCACGGAGCCGTTCAACACCCTGCCGCCCTCGCAGGTCCAGCGCGGGATGCGCTTCTCCGTGGCCGACGGCGTGTTCGCCCAGATTTTCCTGACCATCACCACGGGCTCGTTCGTCACCGCCCTGCTGCTCTTCATGGGCGCCAACGACTTCGTGCTGGGCCTGATTTCCGCCTTGCCGGTGGTCACGCAGCTGGTGCAGCTGCCGGCGGCCCTGCTGATCGAGCGCCACGGCGCCCGGCGAACGATCACCGTCTGGTCGAGCCTGGGCCGGCTCTTCTGGCTGGTGCCGGTGGGGGTGCTCTTCGTGCCGCTGTCCACGGAGTGGCGGCTGGGCCTGAGTCTGCTGGCCATCGCCGGGGCCTGGGGGCTGCTGGCGATCAGCAGCAATGCCTGGCTCTCCTGGATGAGCGACCTGATTCCGCCCAAACTGCGTGGCCGCTTTTTCGGCGTCCGCAGCACGATCCTGGCCCTGGTGGGGCTCGGCGTCATCTTCGGCGGTGGGACGCTGCTCGACAGCGCCCGGCGGAGCAACCAGACCGCGCTCGGGTTCCTGCTGTTCTACGGGCTGGCCTGCGCGGCGGGGCTGGCCAGCACCTGGTTCGTCAGCCGCCAGCCCGAGCCCCCCTTTAAGCCGGCGCCGAGCGCCGGCTTCCGTGCCCTGGTCCAGTTGCCCCTGCGGGATCGGTCGTTCCGCGCCTTCATCCTGACGATGACCATCTGGGGGATCGGGGTCAACATCGGCGCGCCGTTCTACAGCGCGCATGCCCTCAAGGCCCTGCACGTCAGCTACCAGCAGCTGGCCACGTTCGATATGACGACCGCCGCCGTCAGCATCCTGAGCCAGCCGCTCTGGGGGCGCTGGGCCGACCGCGTGGGGCACCGGCGGATCTTGATGGTCTGTATGCTGGGGGCGTCCCCGCTGGCCTTCACCTGGCTCTTCGCGACGCCGGACAGCCTCTGGCTGCTCTACGGCAACAACATCCTCTCCGGCATCTTCTGGCCGGGCCTGGCGCTGGCGCTGAACAACCGGCTGATGGAGCGGGCGCCCGCCGCCGGCCGCGCGGGCTACCTGGCGATCTACTCGGCCATTACCGGCGTGGTGGCCTTCGGCGCGTCCCTGCTCGGCGGCGTGCTGGCCAACCTGCTGAACGACGGCACCTATCCGCTCGGCCCCCTGATCCTGAACCACTACCAGGTTATCTTTGTGATTGCCGGCCTGACGCGGGTCGGCGTGGCTCTGTCGCGCTTGCGCACGCTATAACAGGCGGACGCTATATTATAGGAGGAACTGACCATGGCGGAACCAACACTCCAGGTGGGCGACCCGGCCCCCGATTTCGTACTGCCGACCGATCAGGATGTGCCGGTGCGGCTGGCCGATTACCGCGGCCAGCGGGTGGTCCTCTATTTCTACCCGGCGGACGACACGCCCGGCTGCACTTTGCAGGCGTGCAGCTTCCGCGACGCCTATCCGCAGATCGCCGAGCAGCACGCGGTGGTGCTCGGGGTGAGTCCCGATAGCGCGCAATCGCATCGCGCCTTCAAAACCAAATATGACTTGCCCTTTACCCTGCTGGTCGACGCCGACCAGGCGGTGGCCAAGGCCTATGGCGCCTGGCCACGCCGGCTCCCGGACGGCCAGGTGACCGACGGCATCACCCGGAGCCAGTTCATCATCGACGAAGCCGGCCGCCTGGTCGACATCCAGGTGCCGGTCAAGGCGACGGAGAGCCTGGCGCGCGCCCTGGCCAGCTTGCAACGCTAGTCCAAGTTCCAGCTGGAGCAGGGCCGATGCGTTAGGGCGGTGCGGGCCGTCGGCCCGGTCGCTGGCGCCCCCCTCCCCGCGCCGGGGTTCAGGAGCGGACAGGCAACAGAGCGTCGGTGCGGGGCTATGGCCCGCGCCTGAAGCGTCTGTGGGAGAGGGCTCTGCCCTCGAAATACTCGCCTCACGACTTGGCGCGGGATCGCGGCTCACCCGCGCGGCCAGAGCGTCGAGGGCAGAGCCCTCTCCCACAGTCCGTATGACTGCTGCCGGCGTACTCGTGTTCTGCGCCTCTTGCCAGCCCCGATCGGTCCGCTCCTGAACCCTGCCAGGGAAGGGGTGGGGGTTAGGAAGGCGCCCGCGCCGCATTCTGGTCAGCCTGACGCCTGTGCAAAACAATGCCGCACACCCAACTGGCGCGAAGTCCTGGTAAGAATCGGGAATTCGCAGTATAGTGGTGCTATGGAGGGTGCCATAGCACCCCCAACGGCACCGGACCATCCGCAGATCTATGGAGGACTGGTGCTGCAGCTGGTGGGCCACCGGGTGGTTGTGCGGGAAGTCGCGTGTATGGCCATGGGCGCGCCCGCCTGCAAAGTCGCCATTAACAAAGAATAGCCCGCTACCCCGATCACCTGGTCTCTATCGGGTTCGCGGTGCCCCGCCCGAAATAGCAGCGTATTTGGCCTTAGACCGGTTTACAATACTGGGAGCGAAGCAGCTATGGCGTAGCCGGGTAGGTCACGGGGGCCCTGCCGGGTGGCGCGCCCGGGATGAGAGGGGATGGGGACCGTGCCCACTCGGTTGGTAGACGACGCCGCGGCCCGGCTGGCGGCGCTGCAGCGCTATGCCATCCTCGATACGCCGCCGGAAGCTCCCTATGACGACCTCGCCCAGCTGGCCGCGACGCTGTGTGGGGTGCCGATGGCCACGGTGACCTTGCTGGCGCCCGACCGGCAGTGGCATAAAGCCCGCGTCGGCCTGGACGAAACGGCCGCCCCGGCGGGCGACGCCCTGGGTTTGTGGACCATCCGCCAGGCGGATGGGCTCCTCGTGCCGGATGCGCGGGCCGATGCGCGCTTTGCGGCCGATCCGCGCGTGACGGGCGCCCCAGGCATCCGCTTTTATGCCGGGGTGCCCTTGCAGGCGCCGGAGGGACCGGCGATCGGCCTGATCGCGGTCCTGGACCGGGTGCCGCGTGAGCTGGCCGCGGCGGCGCGCACCGGCCTCACGCTGCTGAGCCGGCAGGTCATGGCCCAGCTGGACGCGCGGCGCCAGGTCGCCGCCGCTCGAGAGGCCGTCGCGCTGGCGAACCGCACCAAGAGCAGCTTCCTGGCCAACATGAGCCATGAGCTGCGCACGCCGCTCAACGCGATCCTGGGCTACAGCGAGCTGCTGCGCGAGACCGCCGAGGAGCAGGGCCTGGCGGAGTTTGTCGCCGAGCTGGCCCGGATCGAGACCTCGGGCCGCCATCTGCTGCGGCTGATCAACCAGATCCTCGACATCACCCGGCTGGAGTCGGGCACGATGACACTGGAGCTTCAGACTTTCCCGCTCGCGCCCCTGATCGCGGACGTCGTGACGACGATCGGCGCCCTCGTGGCCCGCAACGACAATGTGCTGCAGGTGGAGGGCCCGGCCGACGCGGGGACCATGCATACCGACCGCCTGAAAGTCCGCCAGATCCTGCTCAACCTCCTGGGCGATGCGGCGCGCTTTACCCAGCATGGCACGATCCGGCTGCGCGTCTGGCGGGAGGGGAGCGACGCCGCGGCCCTGGTCGGCTTCCAGGTGGCCGACAGTGGCCAGGGGATCGAGCCCGCGCAGTTGGCGCGGCTGTTTCAGCCGTTCACGCCCGGGGACGAGGCGCCGACGCGCAAGTACGGCGGGCTGGGGCTGGGGCTGGCCCTCAGTAAACAGTTCTGTGACCTGATGGGCGGCACCATCGCGGCGGAGAGCGCGCTGGGTGCCGGATCGACCTTTACTGTCTGCCTGCCCGCCGTAGTCGCGGACCGAGTGCCGCCGGTCCCCAAATGATCGGGGATCTTGCGCAGGGCTGTGGCAAAGTCGGGATCGTGTCACTCTGAGCGCAGCGAAGAGTCCGTCTCCACATGTTGGGGACGGATTCTTCACTGCGTTCAGAATGACAATTTCCGGACCCCCAGGCGGCCGCGCGGACTTGGCAACAGCCGTGGGATCTTGCGCAGCGGGCAAGAATTCGGATACAATAGAAGGTACACAACAGGTGTGTCACGCCATCTGCTAGCGCGCCGCCTTTTGTGCGGACATCGGCGATATTCACCAACCAGGCACCCGAAAACCCGACCTTCTGACTGACACATCGACCTGTTCCCCACACTCACCAAGGAGTAATACGATGGTTCGACAGCTGACTCTGCGTCCGCGTCGCGTAGGCACCATCCTCGGGATCGGCTTGGTGGTAATCTTCCTGGGCGCGGGTATCCTCGTCGCCCGGCCGGCGCCCCCCATCGGCCCGGCCGGCCCGAGCCGGGCCGGGGCGAGTGGCCTCGCCCCCGGCGCGGCGGCTGAGGGCCGCGCGGAGGTCGTCGCCCGTACCCGGCCCGACGGATCGCCCGCGCCGATGGCCATCCAGGAAGTCGGGCATGCGGTGTCCCCGGCCGCGCGGAGTCTGCCCCTGGCCCCCCTGACTCAGGGGCGCCTGAGCGACCAGGAGCCGTCCCGGCCCCTGCCGCTGCGCAAGCCGCGGACTACGGCGGCGGCCCTGGTCCAAAGCTGGTTCAGCCGCGGCGCCCCGGCGATCCCGGCGCCCAGTATCAGCTGGGATGGCGTGAATAATCTCAATGCCGTCTACCCGCCGGATACGAACGGCGATGTCGGGCTCAATCACTACGTCCAATGGGTGAACCTGTCGCTCCAGATCTGGGACAAGAGCGGCAACTCGCTGGTCGGGCCGATTAACGGCAACGGCCTGTTTGGCCCGCTCGGCGCCCCCTGTGGCACCCGTAATGACGGCGACCCGATCGTGCTCTACGACCAGTTGGCCGACCGCTGGCTGCTAACGCAGTTCGCCGTGCCCGGCGGCGCGTCCGGCTACCACCAGTGCCTGGCGGTGTCGACCTCGGGCGACCCGACCGGCAGTTATAATATCTACGACTTCAAGGTCTCTGCCACGCTGTTCGACGACTACCCCAAGTTCGGCGTCTGGCCCGATGCCTATTACGCCTCGTTTAACATGTTCAACGGCAACACCTACGCGGGCCCCGAGGTCTGGGCCTTCAACCGCACCGCGATGCTCAACGGGCAGGCCGCGACGGCCGTTTTGTTCGGCCTTTCGACCGCCTATTACAGCCTGATCCCGGGCGACATGGATGGCTCGACCCTGCCACCGGCGGGCGCGCCCGGCGAGTTTGCCAGCGAAGACCAGTCGCTTTTCGCGATCGATCTCTGGAAGTTCCATGTCGACTTCGTGACACCCGGCAACTCGACGCTCACCGGGCCGACACAGCTGGCCACCGGCACCTTCACCGATCTCTGCCCCGGCACCCGCAACTGTGTGCCGCAGCCGGGGACGGCCGTCGGCCTGGATGGCCTGGGGGTCCATGCCATGTACCGGCTGGCCTATCGTAATTTTGGCGACCACGAGTCCTGGGTGTTCAATAATGCCGCCAATGTGAGCGGCGCCGGCGTGCAGGGGGCGCCGCACTGGTACGAGCTACGCAGCACCCCGCCCGGTAGTGCCCTCACCCTCGCCCAGGAAAGCAGCTATGCCCCCGACGCCACGAGCCGCTGGATGGCCAGCCTGGCGATGGACCACTTTGGCGATATGGGCATGGGCTATAGCGCCTCCGATGGTACCAGCGTCCGCACGTCCATCCGCTATACGGCGCGGCTGATCACCGACACCGCGAACCTGATGACCCAGGGCGAGGGCACCCTGATGGCCGGCAGTGGCGTACAGACGGGCCCCGCCAACCGTTGGGGCGACTACAGCATGATGACCGTCGATCCGCGCGATGACTGCACTTTCTGGTACACCAACGAGTACCTGGCGACCACCGGCACCGCGCCCTGGCGGACGCGGATCGGCGCGTTCAAGCTGCCGTCCTGCGTCATCCAGTCGACTTCCGCGCTGACCGGCACGGGCGCCGCCCTGTCGGCGCCCGGCATCCTCTGGACGGGCGCCGGCAATAGCACCCAGATCTTTATCGGTAGCAACAGCGGCGCCAAGCAAGTCTACAGCGTCACGGCCAGCCTGCCGCTGGCGCGGGTCTGGACGCAGAACCTGAACGCCGCGAACCAGCAGCGGGGCCCTATCGTCACCGTCAATGGCGCCGCGCGCGTCTTCGAGACCTCGCAAGACGGCTGGGTCACTGGCCTCAACACCGCCGACGGCAGCCTTTACTGGCAGAAGCAGATCGCCGGCAGCGTGGTCGCCAGCCCGGCCTTCCGGGGGGGCACGGTCGGGCCCACGGGACACGGCCTGATTTATGCCGGCACCTTTACCAATACCGCGTTAGCCAACAACCTCTTTTATGCCCTGGATGCGTCGACCGGGGCCACGGCCTGGAGCTTCACCGGTCCGCTCACCGCCAGCCTGGGCGTCCTGCCGACGGCCCCCTATGTCGACTGGACGAATAACATCGTCTACTTCGGCAGCCAGGACGTCACCGGCGGGACCGGCCATGGCGTTTGGTCCCTTAATGCCCTCACCGGCGCCCTGCGTTGGGTCAATACCAGCATTGGCGGCGTCGTCAACAGCGCGCCGACGTTGAGCGCCGATGGCCTGACCCTCTATGTCGGCACCGTGAACGGGGCCACCTTCACGCTCTACGCGCTGCGCACGGTCGACGGCAGCGTCCGCTGGTCCTTCGCCACGCCGGGCCAGCTGCAGGGGGCGGTGTGGGCCGAGAGTGGCAGCATCTACGCTAGTGCCGGCAATCAGGTCTATGCCTTTACGGACAACGGGATTCAGACGAGCGCAACGCCCAAGTGGGCCGGGCCGGCGGCGGTGCCCGGGGCGGGCACCCCGCTCTCGCTGAGCGGCGCGGGCAACCCGACCCTCTATGTCGCCGGGAACAACGGCAATCTCTACCGGCTCAATAACAGCACCGGCAGCCTGATCTACGCCCTGAAAGTCGGGCCGACGGCTTTGAGCGATGCGACGTATGATACGGTGCGCAACGCGCTGTATGTCACAGTGAACGGCATCCTGTATTCGTTATCCCCCAACTTCACCAACTAGCCGGGGCGGGCGTCTGCGGTGGGGCCGGGAGTGCGTGGATTACTCGCCGGCCCCTTCCGTTTCCCATTGCCACATGACTTCGGCGACCCGCGCGATGCCCTGGCGCAGGTGCCGGCGGAACGTACTGATCGGCAAGTCGAGCAGCTCCGCAGCCTGTTCTTGTGTGGCCGCGGGCTGAATATACATATGGTACACCGCGCGATAGAGCTTGACGTCGTGCGGCGAGTGCTGTAGCGTCTCGCAGGCCGCTTTGACGAAGCCCTGCAGGGCGGCGACCCGTTGCGTGCCCTTCGCCGCGGCCCCCACCTGCGCCGCGATATAGCGCGTGCGGAGCAGGGGGCTGTTTTGCAGGGCATAGGGCCGGGCGTAGTTGCGCAGCAGATCGTGCGTGGCGGCGGCAAATTCCGCCGGGCTCCCGGGCGCCCCGGGTCGCGCCGGCGGCTCGGCTGGGTGCGAATCCCCGGCCGGGGGCGTTGGCATCTCGGCGGGGGGCGCGAGCGCCAGCGCGCTCGCTTCTTCCAGAGTCAGGAGCTGGCCTTCCTGCCAGGCGGCGGCGGCCTGGCCCGCGTCCAACTGCCGGCGGGCGGCCGCCAGGTGGTGATCGTAGACCGCCTGGTCGTCGATCTCCAGGGTATAGCCGAGGTTGGCCCGCCAGGCCGCCACCACGCTGAACAGGCACACCGCCCGCCGGGCATCGCCCTGGATGTCGGCGAGCGCGGCCAGGCCGGTCAGGCAATCAACGATGCCGACGCGATAGCCCAGGGCCTGGCGCCGCTCCAGGCTGGCCGTAAAGAGCGCCCGGGCCGGCGCGTAGGCGCCCTGGGCCAGGGCCACAAAGCCCAGGTTGGCCTGGGCCAGGGCGACGCTGCGCTGATTGCCCAGCTCCTGCTGCAGGGCCTGGCTCTCGGCAAAAAGCGTCTGCGCCCGCGCGTAGTCGCCCTGGGAGCGGGCCACGACGCCCAGGCTGTTCAATAGCCGGGCGACGTTGCCTTTGTTCCCTAGCTCGCGCCAGAGGGCCAGGCTCTCCTCGTAGTAGGTTTGGGCCTGCCCGGCCTCGCCCAGGGTCCCGGCCAGGATAGCCAGGGCGTGCAGCGCCTGGGCGATACCCTTCCGGTTGCCCAGCGCGCGCGAGAGCGCCAGGCTCTCTTCGGTCCAGCGGCGGGCGAGCGGATAATCGCCCTGCAGCCAGGCCAGCCGGCTGCCGCCGTGGAGCGCGGCGGCCCGCAGCGCGGCGGGGGCCGCCGTGCCGGCCTGGAGCGCCGCTTCCAGCCATTGGCGCCCTTCGCTCAGGTGCCCATGGATCTCCCAGAAGCGCCAGAGCACGCCCAGCATCTGCAGGGCCGTGGCCGCGCCATCCTGCGCGATCGACCAGTGCAAGGCGGCGCGCAGATTGTCATGCGCGATCTCCAACCGCTCCAGCCAGGGGCCCTGCTGCGGTCCGCTCAGCTCCGCCGCCGCCGCTTCCACGAACGCCAGATAATAGGCGGCGTGCCGGCGCTGGATGGCCTCCACGGCCCCGCGCTCGGCCAGGCGTTCCAGGGCATACTCGCGCACCGTCGCCAGCATGCGCAGGTAGAGCTCGCCGCCGGGCCCCTCCGCTTGCCGCAGCAAGCTCTTATCCACGAGCGACCCGATCGGCTCCAGCAGATCGATCGCGGCGTCCGCGCCGGGCGCGGGCGCGGATGGGGCCGGCGGCGCGACGACCGCGCCGGCCGCCTCCAGCGTGCAGCCGCCGGCGAAGACGGCCAGGCCACAGAAGAGGTGCTGCTCCATGGGGGTCAGCAGATCATAGCTCCAGCGGAGGGTATCGCGTAAGGTTTGCTGGCGCACCGGGAGATCGCGGGCGCCGCCGGTGAGCACATGCAGCGGGTGGGCCAGCCGGGCCAGCATGGCCGCGGGCGGGAGCAGCTTGGCCCGGGCCGCGGCGAGCTCGATGGCCAGGGGGAGCCCGTCGAGCCGGGCGCAGATCGCGGCCACGGTCGCCGCATTGTCGGCGGTGATCGCAAAATCGGCTTTCACGGCGCGGGCACATTGCACAAACAGGGCGATGGCGGGGGTGTGCGTGAGCTCCGGGACCGCCGGCAGGTGATCTTTATCCGGCAAGGCCAGTGGCGGCACCGGAAACTCGTGCTCGCCGCGGATATGCAACACCTCCCGGCTGGTCACCAGGATCTTGAGCTGCGGGGCGGCGGCGAGGAGCTCGGCCACCAGGGTCGCGGCCGCAATCACCTGCTCGAAATTGTCGAGCAGCAGCAGGACGTGCTGCGGGCGCAAGTGCGTTTTCAGGCCGGCCCAGAGGGAGCTGGCGGCCGCTTCTTTCAACTCCAGGGTTTGGGCAATCACGGCCGCCACCAGGCCCGGATCGGCGACCGCGGCGAGCGACACAAAAAAGACGCCATCGGGAAAGCCTGGGCTGAGGCCCATGGCGACTTCGATCGCCAGGCGCGTTTTGCCGACGCCGCCGGGACCGGTCATGCTCAGCAGTCGCAGGTTGGGCTGTTGTAACAGTTGCTGGGCTTGCGCGACCTCGCGTTCGCGGCCGACCAGCGGCGTCGGCGGGGCAGGCAGGGCCCCCGGCAGCTCGGGCTCGGGCGCCGCGGCCGGCCGGGCCACCATGACGAGCGGCACCCGGGGCCCCGCTAACCGCCGTCCTGTGTCTTCCCCGAATCGTGGCACGGTCTACGCTCCTCGCTCACCTATATTGAGCCTGCAGCCGGCGCCTGGCGCCCCACGACTCCTAATAGCATTGTGTCGCAGTGTGTCGCAGTGTGCCCCAGATCAGCTGGCCTGACTCCTGCAGCGATCCTCCATAAATCTATTATACTATCACCGGCTAGGCAATGGGGTGGATTGGGGCAGCCGATCTCATGGAAAAGGGCAGGGGGTTATGCCAGGGGGCCGGCCAGGTGGTATAATAGGGGCTACGTCCTAGTCCCCCGCGCGCTGTACAAACGGCGCGCCGCCTGGCGACTGGCCCACAAGAAAGATGCGTACCTGGGAAGGGAGAACTGTGGTGACTAAACAGATCGGGCTCCTGGCCGCCGTGGTGGTGCTGGCGGCCCTGGCCGGGGCCGGGCTGGCCCGCGCGGCGGCCCCCGCGCCCGCCGGCCGTCCTGCGGCGCCGGCCGTCCCTGTGGCGACGGCCACCCCCTGTCCAATCACGTTCAGCGATGTGCAGGCCAGCGATTACTTTTACACGCCGGTGCTCTACCTGGCCTGTGGGGGAGTCGTCAGCGGCTACGGGGACGGCACCTTCCGGCCCTATAACCCGACCACGCGCAGCCAGTTGGTCAAGATCGTCGTCCTGGGGTTTGCGATCCCGCTCGCGCCCCCGCCGGCGGGCGGGTATACGTTTGCCGATGTGCCGCCCACCCACCCCTTTTACAGTGTCGTCGAGACGGCCGCCGCGCACCAGATCGTCAGCGGCTA
>Ga0070730_10005091_pt1 | contig 11398 bp, 11 predicted proteins | sample Coa_R1_3_FD_66447 | JGI IMG/M metagenome (GOLD analysis project Ga0070730, IMG submission 66447) | Surface soil microbial communities from Centralia Pennsylvania, which are recovering from an underground coalmine fire - Coalmine... | ecosystem: Environmental > Terrestrial > Soil > Unclassified ... | reverse complement strand
TCGAGGATCGTCATTTTGTTGCCCTGGATGGTGAACTTGACCTCCTCGCCAAGGGAAATATTGGCGGGCTTGGACCAGGGGAAGTTAAGTTTTTGGCGGACCACGTAGGTCTTGGTGGGGGTCTGGATGGTGAAGACCTGGTAGGTGTCGGTGTTTTCGACTTTGTTGGCGGTGGTGTTCTCGGAGTACTTTCCGTTTCTTTTGGCCTCGGAATCGGTGTTGTAGGTGGTGGTGCTTCCGGTATTGACTTCCTGCTTTTCCGAGTCCATCAGTTTGCCGGTGTGCCATTCGGCGGCGAGGGCGAGGGTGGAGGTGAGGAGAAGTGCGGGTAGGAGCGCGGAGCCGATGCGTCTCATGGGGTTCCCTCTATGGTGCAAGGATTTTTGTTGCCGGCCGTATGCCGCTGGCCCGGCGCAAGTAACATCCTAACTGAATTGCATGAAAGGACAAGCGGGGCATCTGCATTATCCGGGACGGTCTTTGGCTTGCAATTCCGACCCGAGAGCGATCGTGGGATCGGGTCAGGGGTACCAGTAGTCTGCTCTCCAGGAGCGAGTTGACCCATCCCCGTTTTTCAAAGTACCAGTCATATCCTCCCGACGAGTAGTCTTTCCGTCTGACGAGTAATCTTTGACGAGTAATCTCTCGTCGAGCGTCCCAACGCGCACACCATGCCGGTGCCGAACAAGGCTGGCGGAATCGACGGTTAGTTTGTTGATCACGTCGGATTTCCAATCCATGGGGTCGGCGAAATCCTTCCAGGTGGTCGCCCCTCGGGCGAATTATGGGACAGCATAACTATTTTCCAGAAAGCGCCGCAACAGGTATGCTGTCCCGCTATCTTGATGGTAGGCGCCAGCATAGAAGGAAGAATGCTTACTGTTCCTTGCGCGGCAAATCAATCTCCATCAGCATATAAGACTGGCTCCCACAGTCCGCGAAATGGCGGATCAGGTGCTATCAATCTCCAAATTGCTCCCGTCTCGATATCCTGAAGCCATCGACCGCCATAGAGCATGCCTTTCCCAGGAAACGGAAAACCGGTCACCACTTTTCAGAAGTCAGCGCTCCGAAGCATTCCAGGACAGACGGAAATGATCCCAACGTCCGCTGCGCTTCCGGCCGGGGTGGCAGGATCCTTTGTCTCGCTCCGTCGGAGCCTATTGTTTCCTGTAGACGATCACCGTAGGTTCGTGAGTTGCGCCCGCGCCCAACGGCATAATGTTTCTGCTGAGCGCCTTGCCATCGGCGGAAAGCGTCCAGGTTTCCGTGCTGGTGGGAATTCCTAATCGCGCATCTGCAATCTGAATTACATTGTTGCCAACTAGCTTGCCGGTGATCGTCGCTCCCGTAATCACGCCCGGTCCTGTAATGGCAGAATAATTTCCGTCGAACGTCAAGAGAAACTTTATCCCGCTCCCCGTGGACACCTCGAGGGCGCTCCCGTCGGCCCGAATCGTCATATCGTAGGGCGTATCAGAGCGCACAGTCTGCGGTTTCCAGACACCTTCGAGGTTCTGACCTGAACCGGAAGTACGCGCGTAAACGATCGTCGTAGTTGACCTTTTGCCATTCGGTAGATCCCATTGTGAAACCTCGGTCAACGTCTGACCGTCTCGTGAAACGGTGATCTCACGAGTTTCCACAATCTTGCCGTTCTCCATCATTGTGCGCTCGAAGCGCCCGTCTCCCTGCTGCTTCCATTCCATTGTTGCGTTGGTTTCACCGAATGCATACGGGCCGGCACCAAAGCGTACAGATTCCACGAGCGGACTGGCAGAGAATCCTCGCAGCTCTTCCAGCCCGTTGGCGCCACTGCGAAAAGTGAGACTCCGTTGTGCGCTAGTTTTCCGTTGAGACTGATCTTCGGCCCAGTGTCCAACAAAGCGACTCATCACTTGGGTAGGCTGGGATACTTGCCCAAAGGCCAACAGCGATACCAAGGGACCAAAGATCAAAGTCGCGAGGCTGACAGTGACAAATCGATAAGGAATGTTTCGCATCGGCCATCCTTTCAAGACCGAGGGAGACCGACGAGAACAGACCGAAGGGGGATGGCCGGGAAGACCGAGAAAGGACTTTTGTCTGTCGGTTCCTAAGGAATTAACGAGCCGATTCTACCACCACCGAGTAACACTTGGCTTTCCTCTCCGAGAGAATCCGCCCCTCAGGGACATGAGGGACCCCAACGAAACTCCCGTCACACGTGCGCGGCCACGAAATGGTCGGAGTCACCGGATACTGCATGGTCAGCGACTCTCCATAGTGACTGATGAGGGACTGACGGGGGACGGACTCTGATTCCACCAACCTCCGCCAAGTGCTTGGATGAGGGTAGCCGAATCGGCAAATCGCGCGGCGACGGCATTTGTCCTGTCGAGTGCGGTTCCTAGCTGTTGGCGCTGAGCGTCAAGCATACTGATTTCGCTGATTCCGCCGGCCTCAAACCGAAGGGTGGCAATCTGGTAGCCTGTGGCAGCCTGATTCGCGGCTGCCGTCCTTGCTCGCAGGGTCTCGGCATCATGCTCAGCTGCACGAAGAGAATCGGCGACCTCACGAAAGCTCTGGAGTACGGTCTGACGGTACTCAGCGGCCGCTTCATCGAAAGAGTCTTGTGCCTTGCGCTTCTCTGCATGCAAGGCGCCACCGTTGAAGATGGGCTGGCTAAGAGCGGTGCCAACATTCCAGATGCCACCACCGACATTAAATTTTGTTCCCTGGCCGCCTCCGCTTCCCGACAGAACGATTTGCGGATAGAGATTTGCAGTGGCAACGCCTACGTTGGCGCTGGCTCGATGCAGAAGCGCTTCGGCGGCGCGAATATCGGGCCTTTGCCGGACCAATGCAGAAGATATGGAGAGGGGTAGCTCTTCAGGAAGAGAAATTGCATCCAGGGAGATTTCGGAGATGTTCGCCTCAACCGGCGTCGTCCCTATCAAAAACGCGAGTTCGTGATTGATCGAGTCAAGTTGCGCTTCCAGCGGAGCAACGGAAGCCTCGGTCTGCGCGACCGCCGTTTTTTGGCTGCTCACGTCGTATTCTGACAGCCCCCCGGCCCCGAAGCGGTGTTCCGCAATCTCGAGCTCGCGTCTCTGGAGTTCCAGAAGACTGCGAGTGATACGAATTTGCTCACGCAGTTGAGCTTGCCTTAGAGCCGCGGAAACCACATTGCCGGCCAGCATGAGGCGAGCTCCTTCGAGTTGCCAGGCCTGATAGTCGCGCTCGGCCTGTAGGCTTTCCACCAAATGCCGATTGGCGCCAAATAAATCGAGAACATAAGAAACCGCGACTGATCCATTGAGCAGCGTAAATGGGGAGGGATTCGGAAATGGAATCCCGAACGCTGCCAGATTGAGTTGTTGCTCCTCCACGGAGGCGTTTCCTGTCACGGCTGGATATTTGGCCGCACCGGTGCGGGCAATCACCTCTTCATGTGCCTCCTTCAGCCGGGCGGTCGCCTCTAACAGTGTGGGGCTGTTCTTGAGCGCCTGTTCTACCAGGCGATTCAAGCCTGCCGAACGGAATATTGTCCACCAGTCCGCGGGGATCTCCGCTGAGGGATTCAGTCGCTGCGAAGCTCCGGCAGGTCCGGGACTGCTCACTGTTTCGGTTGGCTGCGGCTTGGTATATGCGGTCACTGTTGGCGGCGCTGGAGCCTGGTAGTGAGGCCCGACTGTGCACGCTTCGAGAGATGCAAAGACTATAAGCGCGAGTGCGGACCGCCAGATTGCAGTGTTACGAATTGTCTGGTGCATTGACGCCCTCCTCAGTCCAGTGTCCTGCGGTATGTCGCAACGGCGACGCCCATGAGAGCCAGGGTGAAGATCGTCATCGGCCAAACGCTGGGCCAGGAATCCGCCCACCCGTTGCCCTTAAGCAATATCCCGCGGATGAGCCGGTTGAAGTAAGTAAGCGGCAGCAGATCTCCGATGACTTGCGCCCACACTGGCATGCCCTTGAACGGAAACATGAATCCGGACAAAAGGATGTTTGGCAGAAAGTAGAAAATCGCCAGTTGCACGGCCTGCAACTGGTTCTGGGCCACAGACGAGAACGTGATTCCCACCGTGAGATTCGCGGCGATGAACAGGAGCAGAGAAAGGTAGACCGCACTGAGATTGCCGAAGAACGGAACGTGAAACACATATCGGGCGGCGAGCAGAATGATGGATGCCTGAATCAATCCGGTGCCGATGTAGGGAATGAGTTTTCCCGTCATGACTTCCATAGGCGTGGACGGCATCGCCAGCAGGTTCTCCATCGTCCCGCGCTCGCGTTCACGTGTGATGGCGAGCCCGGTCATCATCACCATGGTCAGCGTCAGCACTACACCCATTAATCCCGGCACCACGTTGTATTGAGTGATATTGTCGGGGTTGTACAGCTGATGAATGTTTACATCGAAGGGAGCGGGACCGCCCTCCAATACCGTGAGCGGCCCCGTCATCTCTCGCTGGACCACAGATTGCACGATTCCATTGATTGCGGCGAGCGCATTGGACGTAGCCGTCGGGTCGGTCGCATCCGCCTCGATCAGGATCGACGGACGCTCACGACGCAACAACTGCCGGGTGAAACCGGCCGGAATATCGATTACGAAGAGAAGCTTTCCTCTTGCCAGAGCCTCACGGCCAGCCGCTTCATTTGGCAAACGGCCAACAATCTTGAAGTACGAAGAATTCTGCAATGCGGCAAGAAAGCTTCGCGTGAAAATGCTGTCGTCGGCGCTGATGATGGCTGTATCGAGGTGGCGCGGATTCGTGTTGATGGCATAGCCGAAGAGAGCCATCTGAAGGATAGGAATTCCCACGATCATTCCAAAGGTAAGGTGGTCGCGCCGGAGCTGTGTAAACTCCTTGAGCACGATGCTCCACCAGCGAATGATAGAGAATCCTCCATATCCCTTCATGAGTTCTTTCCCGAGCCGTTTTCCGAGCGGCCCATCAGATGAATAAACACATCTTCGAGGCCGGTTTCAATCCTTTCGACGCGCCTTCCACTGGAGCCGACCGCCTCATGGATTGCGTTCTCAACAAGACCGGCTTCGGTACCGCTCACATGCAGGACGTCGCCGAAGGCGACTGTCTGCTCCACGCCTTCTTTGCGGCGCAATTCATCCTGCAATTCCGATAGACGATCGCCATGAATCGCCCAGGTGGTCAGATTCTGGCTGCGGATCACCTCGTCCGCTGAGCCCTGCGCTAACAAACTTCCGGATGCGATATAGGCGAGCTTATGGCAGCGCACAGCCTCATCCATGTAATGTGTGCTGACCAGTACAGAGATACCTTTTGCGGCAAGTCTTTGGATTTCATCCCAGAAGTCCCGGCGCGCCCGAGGATCGACGCCGGCGGTCGGCTCGTCGAGCAAGAGCAATGCCGGTCCGTGGAGCATACAGGCCGCTAAAGCCATGCGCTGTTTCCACCCGCCGGACAATTCGCCCGCAAGTTGGTGCGCGCGGGCGGTAAGGCCCAGTCCTTCGAGTGATTGCTGCACCGCCTGCTTTCGATTCGATAACTGATACATCCTTGCGACAAAATCCAGATTTTCCGTGATAGTCAGATCTTCCCAGAAGGAGAACTTCTGCGTCATATAGCCGACGTTTCGCTTGATTTCGGCACTGTCGCGCAGGATGTCATGCCCAAGGCAGGTGCCGCTTCCGGAGTCGGGCTTCAGGAGCCCGCACATCATGCGGATGGTGGTTGTTTTCCCACTGCCGTTTGGCCCGAGAAAGCCGAAGATCTCACCCCGGCGCACACGCAGCGAAACATCCTTCACTACGTGCTTGCTGCCGAAATGCTTATTCAGCCGTTGCACATCGATGGCATATTCCGGGTTGGCCGCTCCAGTCATTGCAGACTGACCTCGACGGGCTGCCCTGGATGCAGTGACTTTGCGGTCTGCTCCGCCGGTTTGGCAATCACCAGAAAGACGAGCTTCGACCGATTTTCATTGCTGTAAATCACCGGAGGGGTGTATTCGCTTTGCGGGGAAACGAACCAGATGGCAGCGGGAATGTTTGCCGGACAACCATCGCAATCAACATGGATCGTTTGTCCCAGGGTCAATTTGCCAACGATCGTTTCGGGAACGAAAAAGCGGATCTCGATATTCTCCGGAGGCAGCATCTGAATGATTGGGGTTCCGGACGGGACCCATTCGCCCTCATGGTAAAGGGTGTCGAAGATCAAGCCGTTGCGCGGTGAAGCAATCTCCTTCTGGTGCAATTTCCAGGCAGCATCGGCCGAGGATGCCCGATCCGCGGCGACCTGGTTCATCTGTGCCATGATCTGCTGCTCACGAGCCGGCAACGCATCCACATTGAGGGCCGCTTCGAGTTCGCGTACCTTGGCGCTGCTCGTTTCAACCGCCGCCTGTGCATTGATGAGTTCAGTTTGCGGAATTCCTCCTGCTCGATATTGCGCATGATCGCTCGCAAGAATTTGCTCCGCCTGCTTCGTCTCAGCAGTCGCTTGCATCAGTTGGGCGCGGGTGACGTCGATTTCAGCCGGACGCTTGCCGGTCTCCAGATCGGCGAGCCGGGATTCGGCGCTGCGCAATACCCGTTCGGCCATCCGGTGTTCGGATGCCTCTGGCTCCTTGTCCAAGGCAAACATAGGATGCCCGATTGCGACAGTTTCGCCGCGACTCACCGCGACGTGCTCGAGCCGTCCACCCTGGGGAGAAGCCACGTAAACGAATTTGCCTTCGATGTAGCCCTGGTACGAGTTCGTGGTTCGGTGTGAACAGCCCGCCAGTGGAGCCATGGCAGTCAAACAAAAGATCTTCAGCAGCGTCTTTTTATCGCGGCGGAAATGCATCTTCTCCTCCACTCTTACTTCTTGCGCGGCTTCGCAGTTCGTCTCCCGGCCAGCCTGGGTTGCAGTCCGTTAAGCAAGAGACCGGTGATGTGACGCTGCAGGGCCTCGCGGCTCGGAATATTGCGTTGGAAGACTTCAGCCCAGAAATGAATGGTGGCCATATGCAGCATCACCAGGCCAATGAGCGAAAACACAATGAGCCCGGAGTCAAGGTCCGGATTTATCTCACCCGTGGCCTGTTGCTTAGCCACACTCTGGCTCAAAATCTTGACTTTCTCAAACGGCAGGTGTCGTAAGACCCGGTTTCGTAGGAGGCCTCCCTCATTGAGCACCTCACGCATCCATGTAGACGGCACCCACGGCATCTTTTCTATGCCCGCAAGCAATCGTTCGACAATTCCAGCAATCAATTGTTCTGGTCCATGGCCCACCAAAACCGGAGCCCAGACCGAGGTAATGAGTGGCCCCAGCCGTTCGTCTACGACCGCATCCAGCAACTGTTCTCGCTCTTTGAAGTAGTAGTGCAGCATGGCGGGAGTCAGGCCAGCTTGTTGCGCGATCTCTGCAAAGGTCGTCGCCGCTACTCCCTGCTTAGCGAACAGACCGGTAGCTGCAGCGAGCAGCAAGTCGCGTGCATCATGTCCGGGTTTGGTGACCGGCCTTCCTGGCAGCCGTTTGTGCTTCCGATTTGTCTGCATCGTTAATTAATCAACCCATTAATTAAATACAGAATTCTGCCGGACTGTCAAGGTTTGAGGAATCCGCGGATGCCGGGACCACATCGGCAGCATGTTCGCGTTCGCTCAACTGCATGAACGTGTGAGCTCCCAGGAATCAGGAAATCACTTTGGGAAAATCATGAATGTTTTCCAGGAGGCTGCGGAACAATCCGTGGCCGGGGCAGAAAAGACGTACCTCAGGGCTAAAGCCCGTCGTGGTCTCAATGATTTCCGGCACGACTAAAGTCGTGCCCTGATACAGGGCGATGCGTACCCGGCGACGGAAGATTATGACCAGAAGATTAGTGACCACAGAAGATTAGTGACCAGACGAAAGATTAGTGACCAGACGGGACTGGCACTTTCGCCAGGAGACGGGGGGGTGGTGTTGATGCGCACCTCACGGTAGGAAGATCGATCTTGGGCGCGTCGTTGCCGTCGCGTGGGCAGGCTCTCGCGCTGTTTATCCGGCGCTCACGCGTGTCAGCGGTTTCAGTTCCAGGTGTCTGTGTAGGCGTATGCTTCGTCGAACAGGCGGTTGCCGCGGAAACGGAGGAATTGCTTGAGAATGAAGTCTCGGATTTTCGCGGCATTCGGAGGAAGCGTCTGTTTGCCCTCTCCGCGTTTACGTGCGTCCGCGATGATTCTGCTCACGCGAAGCTGTCGAGCCTGCTGGAATCTCTCGAACGCCACATCCGGTGATGCATCTCGCAGTTGCTTTGCCACATTGATCGCGTCTTCGAAAGCGAGGGACGCACCCTGGCCCGCATGAGGGGTGATGGCATGCGCCGCGTCGCCTATCAGAACAGCCCGGCCGCTCGACCACTTCGGTAGATCGGGCAGGTCATACACCGGTCCCCAAAGGATGCGGTTTGCGTTGCGGAGAATCGTGTCTATAGGCTCTGACCAACCGCGATGATGGGCGAGAATTCGGCTTCGTAGTTCTTCTACGCCGACTGAACGTAGTTCGTGCTCAGAGGGTTCCACTTCCCGCTGGAGATGACTCCACCACATAACTGAGGAAGGATCGAAAGGGTCGTAGTAGCCGTAGCCGAAGAATCCGTTTAGACCGAAGACCAAGTGCGCACGAGTCAGATGGGAAGGGTGCTCAGGGATTAAGGCATCGCTCTTTGCGAATCCGCCCACCGTGATCAGACCTGTGTAGTGAGGCGCAGGCGCATTGGGGAAAAGAATTTGTCGTGTGCTGGGGTGAAGGCCGCCCGCGCCGATCAGGATGCTTCCCGACGCAGAGCTGCCATCGGCAAAAGTGGCGGTGACCTGATCGCGACTAGTCGTGATCTGCGCCAATCGCGTGGAATACTGGATCGGGATATCCTGCTGGGCCAATGCATCCAGCAACGTTTGATGGACAAGGGAACGTCGAATCTGGGTAGCAGGAAGCGCATAGCGAGATGCCGGCCCATTCGGAATGCATCGCAACGTTTTGCCGAACTGGTTCTCGAAGCAGAATTCGGCGCTTTCCACCCCGGCCCGTCGCACAGTTTCGGCAAGCCCAAGTTCATTCAGTACGCCCATCCCGTTCGGTGCGATCTGAAGTCCGCCTCCGATGTCCGAGGCTGCTGCGTGGGCTTCGAAAACAAGGGGCCGATACCCCGCTTTCTTCAGGAAAAGGGCTAATGCAGGCCCTCCGATGCCGCCCCCGATGACTACTGCCGTTTGGTCCGTCATAGTTCCCTCACATGGTATGCTAATTAAGCAACTAGTTAATCATCTTACTAGATAAACTAATTTACAAGAGGGATGGATGAACGCAAAAAACGAACGGGACCGTCTCCTGAAACGAGTGGGACGCGAACTCGGTCGCGAGCTCACAACATGCAACGTGTTTCTGCACTCGCTGATTGCAGCCAAGGTTGGCCTGAATGTCACGGACACGCGCTGCCTCGAAATCCTTGGAGGCACATCCTCACCAATGACCGCCGGTGCCCTCAAGGAAGCTACGGGGCTGACGACGGGTGCTATCACCGGCATTCTGGACAGATTGGAAGCGGCGGGCTTCGTAGAGCGAGTCCGCGACAGAGAGGATCGACGCAGAATCTTCGTGAAGCTTCTGCCGAGCGCCGGAGCGAAGCTGGCAGGGCTGTACGAAGGACTGGGTGCGGCGATGGGCCAACTGGCGTCTCGTTACACCGTCAAGGATCTTCAGCTCATTGAAGGATTCCTCGCAGCCAACCTCGACATTTTGAAACAAGAGATCGCGAAGCTCACGCCTCAGAACACAGGCTCAGATTCGTAGGCGCCAAAGCGAAGGAACGGTAGAGATGAACGCGAAAGTGGTGGCTTCGAAATGTTTGGGCGGAGAGGCCAACACCGGAGGGAAGATGGTTGCACCCAGAAGAAACATCGCTGCAGCGATCACCCTACTGTTTGTCTCCCCGCTTGTGGCGGAATACCTGTTGGGTGACCTGCCGCTTACACTCTTGCCCGCAATGATTGTGTTGGCTCCTGCGTACGGTGGCGCGGCCCTGCTGATCCGTGAAACGGCGCGAAGAGCTGGGAGAGGCTGGCCAACGATGCTGCTCTTGGGTGCTGCGTATACATTGATCGCCGAAGGCCTGGCCACTCAGTCCCTGTTCAATCATGACTATATGAGGATGCACATGCATCTGCTCGACCATGCCTATATCCCCGCGTTGGGAATCGGAGCGTGGTGGACGTTGTTCATGTTTAACCTTCACACATTCTGGAGCATGGGCGTCTCGATCGCATTGGTGGAAGCGCTCTTCCCGAGCGATGACGAGGTTCCGTGGCTTGGATGGATCGGCGATTCGGTTGTCGTGATTGTCTTCGTACTGGGCACGGCAGCCAACTTCAGCATGAACCTCACGCGCAACCAATTCATCGCAGCCCATGCGCAGCTTGTTTCTGTAGCAGCGCTGAGCGTGTTGCTCATTGTGGCTGCATTCTTGCTTCCCGCACGCAGATTGCCCAAGGCCGACGATCGGGCGGTGCCTGGCCCATGGATTACGGGAGCCATGACATTCGTCCTGGGGCTCGGTGTCATGTACACCCCGCCAAGATGGGGCTGGGCAACGGTAGGTACGTTGCTTGTCATCGACGTGTTCTTCCTCGCCGCGGTCACTTTCTTCTCGCGCCAAGCGCAATGGAGTGCGCTACACACTCTCAGTCTGGCAGCCGGAGGCGCAGCCGCTTACGGGGTTCACGCCTTCACTCAGAAACCGTTGCTTGGCGGGCTTGTAGCGATGCGGGTCAGCAATGCGGTTCTGTTCGCGGTTGCAGTCTGGTCGATTTGGCTGGGCGTCAGGCGCGTGATTCGGTGTCAGACGGGCTACTGAGCGACGTGGCTTTCAAACTTGAACAACTTCGGAGGAAAGCAATGGAAGATCTGAAACATCGCAAGATCGTGGTGATGGGCGGCACATCCGCGATTGGACTGTTTTCCACGGGGCTGCGGAAAAGTCCTTGGCCGGGGCAGAAAAGATGTACCTCAGGTGCTAAAGCCCGTCGTGGTCTCAATGATTTACGGCCCGACTAAAGTCGTGCCCTGATACAAAACCGATGCGTATCCGGCGACGGAGGTGGCCAGTAATCTTGGCGCCGACCCTACGGGGGTAGGAAATATAGTCCCAGGCATTGGCAATGCGCGTGAGATAGAACTTCTCATTGAAGCGGGCTTCTCGTCTTCAGAAGCTGTCGCGATATTCTCTCGTGATGGAGCACGATACCTGGATCGCGAAAACGAGATTGACGCTGTTAAAAAGGGAAAACGTGCAAGATTTCGAACGCGATCCTGGAGTGATCGAGAGGGCAAAGATTGTTTTTAAGAATGGCGTGGCGTGGATTCCGCGAAACTTCGAGCGTCTGTTGCAGGCCTTG
>Ga0070730_10005089_pt1 | contig 11402 bp, 23 predicted proteins | sample Coa_R1_3_FD_66447 | JGI IMG/M metagenome (GOLD analysis project Ga0070730, IMG submission 66447) | Surface soil microbial communities from Centralia Pennsylvania, which are recovering from an underground coalmine fire - Coalmine... | ecosystem: Environmental > Terrestrial > Soil > Unclassified ... | reverse complement strand
AAAACTTTCTAACTACAAACTTAGGTAACCCATCCTTGAAAATCGTCAAAATTTCGATCGGCTGCGTTTGGCGTAACGCCGCTTGGTGTAGGTCGTCACGCATTAAATCAATAAATTTTTGCGTTGAGCCGTACGGAATCGCCACCGTCTGTGGCCCTTGCTGCAAGGCCGCTTGAATTATGACGTCCGTTTCTACACCCGTCATGCCAGGTCCTCCCGCAACGCCTCGCGCCACGCGCTCACCGTCCACGACGCAATGTCGTGCTTTTTACGGAGCGCCGCTAGTATCCCGTGGTCGACCGTCCGCTGGCCCTTGGGGCCAGTCGCGATTACGTCGACGTAGAGTACGTTCCGCGTTTGCCCCGGCCGGTGCACCCGATCCTCGCTCTGCAGCCGCGTCGCCAGGTTGAAGTCGTTCGAGAGGTAGACGACGTTACTCGCCGCCACCAGGTTCAGGCCAAAGCTTCCCGCCTGCTGCTGGGCGCAGAGTAAACCAGGGCCGGAGCCCGTTCGTGAAAAGGCTTGGATGGCCTCCTCCCGGTCCTCCTTCGACTGCCCGCCCTGCAACTTGTACGTTCGGACGTACTTTTTCATCTCTGTTGCGAGCCGATCGAGCTGCCGGCGGAACCGACACCAAGCGATGACCTTCAGGCCGGGCTCCTCAATTAGCCGTCCTTGCAGCCACTCGGCAAATAAATCGAGCTTCTCCCGCCCGATGTCAACCGTCGTCGGTAAGTCCTCACCCTCGACGCCGCCCAACAAGCCCGATGTAATCTGCGCTAGCCGCATCACCTTCACGCCGGCCTGCGCCGCCATCGACGGGTTCTCCTCGAGCCAGACGATGCATTCATCGCGCATCTGCTTATATTTTTCCCAGCTCGACTCCGTCAACGGGCACTCGACCTGGGTGAACGTCTTCGGCGGAAGGTCGAGGCAATCCTTTTTCTCCCGGCGGATGACGTACGGGGCTACTTGCTTCTGAAGCTCGTCGAGGTTTTGCCATTTGACGATTTGCTTCCCCTGCCAGCCACCCATCACGGCGTACGTGGCTCGGAAGGCGTAAAAGTTTCGGAACGGCAGGATCGTCGGAGAGAGGAAATTAAGCTGCGACCAGAGGTCGACGGGCGAGTTGGTTATCGGCGTACCGTTTAGGATAACGCGCCGGGCGGCTTGCTTGGCGAGCGACAGGCAAGCCTTGGTTTGCTTCGCCTGACGAGATTTTATAAAGCTTGACTCGTCCAACACCATCATGAATTTACGATCGGCGAGTAGGGCCTGGAGACGCTTCAAATTTTTCTCGCTTCGAATATATTCGTAGTTCGTCACGACCCACTGTAGGGGCTCCTCGTCGTCAAGGTACGGTCCTCCAAAGATGCTCGACTGCCGCAGCCCCTTCGAGTGATACTCACTCGCCCGGCTCGACGCCCAGGCGTGCTTGACCAGCTCGCCGAACTCCGGGTTGAGCCAAACCCCACGCACCGAGGCCGGCGCGACGACGAGCACCGTGTCGATGGCCTTCTCCTCGAATAGGATGCACGCGGCGTCGATAACCTGCTTGGATTTCCCCGCGCCCATTTCGTCGAACAAGCCGTAAAATGGCAAGGATACGAGTCGCTCGATGCCCACGAGCTGGTGAGCAAAGGCAGGCTTTTTAAAACTAGCTTGATATTTTTCAATCATTTCTTATATTTCTTTTGGGAATTATATAGTTAACTCCCGTGGTATTCCAGCATTTCGGCAGTCACAAGCCGCCCATCCTCGTCAACCCCTTCAGCGTTTTCAACCGCATGAATGAAGGCTTCGTCCAAAACTTTTGTCAGCGGCGTGCTGCCGTCTTCCTCTTCATTGCACAGAGCAATCCCAACGCCCTTTGCAAACTTATGCTTATCAATGACTTTGAAGGCGCGGCGAAAATCTTCCGCTTTTTCGTCGTATAGCTGATTATCTTCGCTGGTTTCAAAACAAAAAACAAGCGTATCCACTCCAATCCGAACGACTAACTCGTCGCCTTCAACGCCAATCGTTAAAGGTTGACCGGCCAAAGTTTTTCTCATATTTAATCATCCTGTAAATATGGCCCCAATGTTAAACATCTGAGTGTTTTCTAGCACTTACAACAAGGGAGTCATCTATATAATTCCCTTTCTTTTCCCAGATCGCCAAACATTCGGCGCAGGCCGCGGTTGGCGGCCGTTTCGCCTGATAGCGTGGGTGCTTCGGGCACTTATCCTCGTCAGGAGCGAAGATCGCATCCCACTTCTCCTGACTCACGTTGCCCATCCCGAAGGTCGCGCTCCTACCGCCCGACGCCAATACGTCTCCTCTCATCGCGTTCCTCCTTATCCTGCCGCCCGTACTGCAACGCGTCTAAGATCTCCTGGTACTGGTCGATCGTAGCGTTCCGACCGTTAAAGGACCGCAAGGGCGTACCGTAGCGAGCGATACCCAGTTTGTTGCGCGCCTCGATGTCAGCTACCAGTCGCGCCCGTACCAACGAGACGTTGTTGCGCTGTCCCTCGGGGAGCTGGAGCTGCACTAAGCGCATCGCCGCGTCGAGTAGCAAGGCTTGAATTAAGTCCGAGGTGTTTTCCCGATATAGCGGCGGAATCCAATTTTCGACGTCAACGATGAGCAGCGGCGTGACGTCCTTCTGCACGCCCCACTCCGGGGCGGTTAAAGGCGGCGGCTGCTCCTGCGCGGCACTCGATTCGTACTTCACCACGAGGTGTTCCGTTCGGATAAATTCACTGCTCGGTTCGCTCATCCTTAACCTCCTTCGGATCCTTTTCCAAGAGCTTAATCAGGTTCGAGTCCCACCACACGCAGTCCTTTAAGCCGTTAGCGACGCTATCGCGAACCGCAATCGTCGGGACGTAGTGACCGCCGCCCCGGTAATCGACCTGCACGAAGACCCGAACCGTGCTCGCCGGCGGACGCTTATCGCCGCCTACGCCGCAGGCCACCATCGTGGCGTTCGTCAGGTCGGGCGGCGTAAACTTCTCCTCCGCCTCGGCGTAGGCGACGCGAGTATCCCGAAGCGAGTAACCGATAGCTACGCCGATTAACATCGACAAAACGCAGACGATTCGTTTCATAGGAGCGACTCCGCTAACGCCCGAGCCGCGAGACCTAGCCATTTCTCCTGCCCCGTCCGGTGCGCTATCTCGTAGTCGTAGTCGTAATAATCGTCGAGGCTCGTCTCCATATCGTCCGTAGCCGCGCGGTCGGGCGAAACGAACGGCGAGCCATCGGCGTTGCGGCGCGTAACGTGGATCGTTACGCCACCGGCTGCCTTGACCCACGCCAGCTCGTTCGGGAAGCGCAGGCCGTTTACGACGAACACCCCCGTTGTGTTAATAGCGAGCCACGACTTACTAAGCTTCCGAAGCCAATAGCTTTCGTCCTCAGCCCGCCGGGATTGGCCACGACGAATCAATTTCGCAAGTTGAGGCTCGTTTAATTTTTCTCTCGCGTACGAGGAGTGAATGTCGCCCTTTTCGTGACACTCGGCGAGGACCTCGTCCGATACCGTACGTTGAAAGGTGCTATAATTCTTAGCGAGAAAAAATTCGTTGATCTTTTGCCCCACGGTCGTCTTGCCGTGGCGGGCTTTTCCGGCGATACCGATTACGAGCTGCGGCATTCGAGCCAGGTCTTTCAAACGGCAGGAGGAGCAGTACCAGGTTTCGTTCGTCGTAGGAGAATTACAAATTATGCATCTCATGCGACCATTTTAAATTGTTAGGGATTTTTGTAAATGATTAAAAATAAATCAAAAAATGGAACTTTAACTTGAAACTTTCTTCCCTGGACGATATACCTTTACCGGCCCTTCTTCGGGGTGAAGTACCAAAACCGCATGATCAAGAACTCGCCAATCCATAGCTAAAAACAATCGTATAAAACCCTCATTTTTGAAGTAATTGAACGCTCCACCGAGAATTTGAATCTGAGGATGTTTGTCGCCGCTCACTACATCATCAAGAGGCTGTAACGCACAGAAGCCTTGAATATCGAGCCAATTATCGAGAGCTTGAATATTACTCTTTGGCTCTGACAAAGATGCGAAAACCACTATTCCAGTGACAACACTCATTAAAAAACTTACCTCGAACGAACGATACTGAAGTAATGCTGCCAAAAAGACTTACGAACCGCGAAACTAGCCGGAGCTTCTCGCCGAGAGCCGGGGAAGAGTTCGTTTATGACCCGAGCGAAGGCTAGCTTGTGCCCGACACTCCGAACGAAGTTATCGAGGAGACTGCATTTCGCCGCCGCTCGGGCGACAGGGGTAGTTTGACAAGGCAACAAGTTTATCTCCTTCGCAGCAAACTCACAGTCTCCGAGGTGCGCGTTACAGAGCGTCCGGCCGTGGTACTCGTGACCGCGAAACGAGCGCCCCCTCGCGTTAGGCTCCTGGCGGAAGTGAAACGTCCACACCCTTCCTTCGTCATCGGTAATCCTCATTCTCCGCGCTCCCTTCGAAGGAGAACGTAGGCCCACGTCCGTGAGCAGTTTTTCTCCTTCATAATCTCATGCAGCCGGGGATTGGTGATCGGCCGGCCGATTTGTCTTTTACGTTTTTTCATCGCGCTCCTTCCTTAATAATCTTAATCGAGGTTATTGTAAATAGTACTATCGTACTAGTACTAAAACGCCTCCGTATCGGCGGGTGAAACGTCGACCTCGTTCGCCGCTCCCGTTAAGTATCGCTCAAACTCAGGCTTAAACTGCGTTAGCTCGTAGCCCCGAATTTTTCGATTCTTATCGCGGATGGATTTAAATAACGCCAGTTGCTCATCGCCGTTAAGTGAAATTAACCGCGGATTTATCTCGAAAGTCTCCAACAGGTCGGCCAGGTTCGCCGCGCGAATAGGATCGCGCCCGTTGTGGTACCGCCGCCACGGCGACTCCTCCTGCCGATTTAAATCGTTCACCAGCATGAAGGTCGGCATCTTCTCCACGCCACGGCTGTGGAACACGTCGCGGATGTCGCGCAACAGTCGCACGGGATCGGAGTCGCGCCGCTTCGGCTCGGGCACCATCGCGCAGCCTCGAGCCTTGAGCTCCCAGTCGGGTCCGGCTGCCGCGGCGATCTTGTACAGCGGCAGCCAGTTGTTCGCCTTGCGATTCGACAAACCCGATACGTCGGGGACGTGCAGCTTAATCGCGTCCTTCGCATCGTCGGTCCACTTCGCCAAGCGACGGCGGAGCTGCTTAAACTCCTCCAAAAGTTGGGGGCGTTGCACCACGTCGAGCGTGTCGAGGTTAACGCTCACCGGCTTGCGGTTCATGCGAAAAAATAACGAGCGTGAAAATAACGTCGGTACCGGCTTCCCGATGCGTCCGTACGCCACCGGGCCGTACGTCGCGAATCGCTCTGGGACGAACTCGTCGTCGACCTTCGCCATCCGCCACACGAAGCCGTCGTGTTTGTGCCCCGAGTTAAGAATTCCGTTCAGGTCCGGCACCTGCTCGATGAACGTATCCATCTCGTCGATGAACAACGTTGGGTGGTACGAGTCGATGATGCGGAAGGCGACGCTCGGCGTGAGCGACTCGGCCGTCATGCCGCGCCGCGCCAAGTGGGCGCTGAGCTCGATCGCCGTCGACTTCCCACACTCCTCGGCGGGGCTGATGAAACCCGCGCGGGGGAAGATGCTGAATAGCGTGTAGCAGTGCGTTCCCGCCAGCCACAGGGCGAGAGCGTCGGCGTCGGTGTCGTGATGGAAATAGATGAACCGCCTCAGTGTCCTCGATACTTCATCAAGAACGTTGGTCCCGTCAACGCTCTCCCTCCACGGCTCGTCCTCCGGAACCTCGATTGCGTCCTCGACTAATTCAGCTGGGCGCTCAGCCAGGACCAGCCGGTCGAAGCCCGCCGACCGCAGTTTCGTCCGCGCGATTAGCCGCTCGCGGAGCGACTCGAACTCGAAGGCGGGGAGCCGCGCGGCCTGGCGGATTAGCTCTCGGCGGGAGTCGTCGGAAAGCTCCTCCTCCGTCGATAGAATACGAGTAACGTATTCTATCGCCGCAGTAACCTCCGGGTTCCGAGGACTCGCGGCTGCCTGCGCGATGAGTTGGTTTAGGTTGACGTCGGGCATAGCTCGATGTAGTAGCGCGTTTGTTTGCTCTTAGCCTTGCAACGATAGCAAGTGGACGAAAACTGCGCTTCCTTGACGATGAAACCCGCTCGCGGAAGCTTATCTCGCCACATGCGTCGTGACCTTCGATTCAAGTAAACGGAGGAGTAGAGCCGCCGAGCGCCGAGCTTGCGCGCCCAAAATATTAGTTCCTTATAGAAGGGAAGACCGTGACCTTTTTTGCGAAACTGGTTGCGAAGGTGAACCGATTCGGTGTGAAGGTTACCCTTGCCGAAAATATGGAGCTCAGCCGTTCCTAGCGACTCACCGCCGAGGTGCAGGCCGACCGCCACCTCGGCCAGGCCCTCGCGCCTCATCTCGGCGAGCGACGCGACAGGCCGGAACCACTTGTTAATGCATACGCTCGAGTAGCTACGCGTCACGGTCGAACTCCAGCAGCTTTTTGTCGGGGCAAATCAACGTTTGTCGGTAATTCCGCAGCTCAGGTAATACGATTCGAATCTTACGCTCGTTTGGCGAGGCGTAGACCTTAACGATTACCTTGCCGTCTACCTCAAGGACCGCCGTTTCCTGCCCATTTTTAGTCTTGTCAATTCGAGCGACGATCATCTTAATCTAAGGCGTATTCCCAAACTATGCCGTGTGAACCGCCCGAAAATTCTCGAATCTCCCGAACGGTTTTAGTGATCGAATGCCCTTGGTTTTTAAGCCTACGAAGCTGGGCTGAGATGGACGCCTCCGGGTAATAGGTTATTACCGCCAGTTCAGCGAGCGTCAGGTGCGTTTTATGCTCGCGAGCGCTCGTCATCACGTTTCGAATTACCTCCAGTTGCGTACTAACTACTCGTTTAGACCTGGCCACGTTGCCTCCTTCGTCGACCGCGGCGGCGTGTGCCGCCAGAAATTCCACCACCGGCGAGCGTTGCAATAAAAATGGGGCTCGTAGAAGTGGGCGCTCGGATTATAAACGTACATCCGCTTTCCGCACCTACAGTACACCATCGCCCTCCACCAAACGGTATAGCGGCGCCGCCTTACAGATGCGCTCAACCTGCCACGGTTTAATATCTCGTCCAGAAGCAAAAAGTCGTTGGACGAGATATTCAAGCGCCGTCGCTAGCTCCCCGTCAAAACTCGCTAAGCTCCCCGCCCAGGCGGACTTCCATTTAGGATCGTCGGCAAGGAGTTTCGCGACTAAAACCGTATCCTCCTTCCACAGGCCAGGCGTGACGTTCCGCTCGACCCAATCGGCCAAACCCTCGAGCTCACCAGGGACGCGCTTCGGCGGGTCGCAGCGATTTTCATTTAGCCAGCCGAGCGCCGCCACCAGGCCCTTACCCGACAAGCCCGCGCCGAAGAGCTCCACCGCTCGCGCGGTGAGGTAGTAGTGCCGGAACGAGGGCTTCACCTTTTCGGGCGCGCCGGCGACGGGCTTCGGGATCTTACGCGCCGCGAGCTCGACGATTTTAGGGGGGACGGGCGGAAGGGGATTAACGTCGCGCAGGATGGCGTACGTGGCGCCGGACTTGTCGTGCACCGCGCCTGGGGCCATGACGTAGTAGCCGGAGCTTCGAACCTCACCCGAAACGTTCAATCCTGGCAACGTCAGCTCGTAGGGTTTATTGGAGGACAGGCCGGCGTAGTAGAGCTGGATGCCCCAGTCGGGGCGGCGGCCGGTGCGGACGGTTAGCGTGTGGGGGAAAAAGTCGCATAATTTTTTCGCCGACTCTCGATCCGCGAGCCCCGTGTCGACGTCGAGCGCCGTCAAGCCGCTGGCGCCGAGGTTGATGGCGGGGTTGTAGCCCGGATTCTCCGTCCACCAACGCCGGATTAACGATTCATCAGTAGATGAATCGTTAAGACCGTTGAGCGTCGCCGGGCGTTTACTCCGGGGCAGGCACGGAAACACCGCCCAACCGCGGTCGAGCGCCGCGAGCGCCGCCTCGATAAGCTGCTCAGGCATAGGCGAACGGACCCTCGTCGACATCCTCATCCTTCGTTTTGACATCGACGACGTGGAAATTTTCAATGCCGTCGACGGCCGCCGCGGCCTTTAACAGGAAGCGAGCGAGCCGTGACTGACGGACGATCGTACCCGACCAGAAGTACGCGGGCGTGTGCGTATACCAGAGTCTCTTAAACGCGCTTCGCATCCGCGATGCTCTCCTTGAGTAAGTTTTCTAAGCTCAAACTATTCGCGATCTCCGCCGCCCGGGCGCGAGCCGCTTCCCAGTTGGGGAAAGACTCAACCCTGCGAAAAAATCGACCCGGATGCGCCACCGCCCAACGTCGGTGCTTGTCTAATACGAATCCCTCGATTAAAACATCGAGGAATCCTACCGGATCGCCACCGGCTATGAAGCTGTATATCTGGATGCGAGCGTTCATAGCTCCGCTCCTTCGGGGAACCGCGTGGGAGGCGGCTCACGCTCGGCGAGGCAATACGAGCATTGGTCGAGAGCCTTGTAGGCGGTGTCTAATATATGAAGATCCGAATCCACCGATAGCGCCAACCTAATTCTCACGCTAGGATGTTTTTCACAAACGACAACCCAGCTACATTCACCTGTGGGGTCGTGAACGCTGGGCGGCGTGCGATAAAGCTTACCGCCCGTAACCTTAGGAATTTCCTTTAAGCCTTCGAGTGGCAGTGGCACAGGCACTCCTTCTTGACGTTGACTGCCGAGCACCCGCAGAGGAGGCAAGCCTCGATTAGGAGCTTGGGGTGAGTACGAATCTTAGTGGTAGATTCGTACTCACTGCAATCCAAATCGTGGCCAAACTTACCGCCGTGCGGGCACTCGCAACTCATTGTTGGTTCTCAGGAAGCTCGGCGATGCCTTTCTTGGCGAAGAAGCACGCCTCCTCGAGCTTCGTCTTGACGATGGCGAGGTACCGGCCGTTGGGAATATCGGCCTGCAGCTCGGTTAGCAGACGATCGAAATTTTCCGCGAGTCGCTGAGCCTTCGCTAGGCCTTTCTCGGTTAAACGATGCACCTTGAATTCAACGTTCATTTTTTCTCCTCACGAATTTCCTCGATTAAGAGGCTTTGCCCGTCATGGACGTAAAAATTAGCTGATTGTTGAGAATAGAGAATCGTCGGCGCGAAACTTACCGGGATCGCTCCTTTCGTCGTCGGATTAACGGCCTCGACGCGAACCTGCTCCGGGCCAAAATTAACTACGTGAACGCTAGTCGTCATTTAGTTCTCCTTTTTTAGGCGAGAGCGGAGAGAAGACGCCGCCACGTTTCCTCCGCCCTCGGTTTGTGCGGCCGCGGCGCCAATGGCCCTATGGGCGACTTCGGCGCCTCGAGCTGCGAGCCTCGGGGTGAGGCGACAGCTCGAACTCGTAAAATTTGTGCGTGGCTTTTTTGTATTCTGGTTGGAGCTACCACGCGGGTAAGGCGCGACACGTTCGGCCAAACTGTGCCCGCTCGCGCAGGCGAGCCGACGCCTTACAACCTCCAAATCAGTCCGGAGCTGCCGGACAACCTTTATAATTTCGGTGGGACGGCGGTTCACAAGGTGATTATCCTTTACGGAAAGGGCTTCCGTAAATGATTATTATTAAATCATTAAAGTGAATGAATGAATGACAGAATTTGACCAGACAAATTCTGTCATTTCCCTATGACACTTTTTGTCATTATCCCAAATGACCTATTTTGTCTGGACAAAATAGGTCATTTAGCGGTACTAGTACTATAGTACTGGTTGAAAATGTTACTAAAGTACTATTTACATAAATCTACGGTTGAGTTAGGATTGACAATGTAAAGGAGGCGACATGCGACAAATTGAAAACAAACACTTCATGCCTTTGCTTCGGTACCACCGGTATCGGTCGGAAAAAATCACCCGCCACATTCTAGACATGTTAGACCGGGGCGAGATAACCCTTACCGTCGCCAAGGCTTCCGTCGAAAGTATTTGTGACGCCAGCAGCAAAGGCGTAAATTGGAATAAGGGATGAAGGTCGTCGTCGAGAGGCGGGAGTGGCGACGAGGCCGAGGGCATTCGGCCCTCTACTCCTGCGACGAATTTGTCGGCGGTAAATTCGTGGTTTCACAGTACTGTGTTATCGGGCAGGTGCTGCGGGAGTTGGGCGTTCCTCCCGATAGGTTGCGGAGCGTCTCGACGCCCCGGAACCTCGACTCTCGGACGCGGAGAGGCCTACCGGCGTGGCTGTTCGAGCTGCAGTTTCACGAGAAGCGAACGGCGATGCTGCCGCAAGGCGCGGTTTGGCGGGCGATGCGCTTGAACGACGCCGAGGGCTTGAGTGAGTCTGAACGCGAACTGCGACTCACTCAAATCCTCGCCGAGGTCGGCGTCGAGCTAGTCTTCACCGACGAGAGGAACGTATGACGCGACGGGAGAAAATTTTTATCGGGGTTTGCATCGTAATACTTTTCGCGGTGCTCGCCGGCTACGGCCTGCTCATCGGGATGGCGATGCACGACGTGAAGAAATTTTGGTAGGGAGGGCCAGAAAAATGTCAATTAGAAAAGGGAGTACCGTTGTGGAAATAGACCCGCAACATCGAGGATTGATCGGGAAGGTTGTTTCAATAAACAAAAAAGAAAAAATTGCTCGAGTACGCTGGCAAGGCAACACTATTTCTAATACCGCCTTGTCGGCCTTACAGAAAGTGGGATAAAATGGGACGGTTTGAAACGGCACTCTGGTACCAATTTCGGCGTGGGCGCTTCTGGCTTCAGGTTTATCGTCGGAACGCTCCTAACTATCGGCGGAGTCATCCTGTGGCTGGGATGGGAAAGGTAGAAATATGTTCGACGTAAAGAGGTTCGACGTGGTTAAGTTTGACGCCATCCTGGCCAAGGGCTTGTCGCACGGCCTGGGGCGACGTGACGATAAGGTGTGCATCGAGGCGGCGATCTGCCAGGTCCTCGACCTGCCGCACGGGGACGACCCCGGGTGCGTCGCCGAGAGCGTGCGGAGCTATAAGATACGGTTAAACGACTCGCGGTGGTCGTCGCCCGAGGCGCGGGCCAAAGGGCTGCGCGACCTCGGCCTGGCGCAACTCGGGTCGAAGGGCGTGGTTTCGGACGCGGAGTTTACGAAGCGGCTCGCGGAGAAGACGATCCGCGTTCTGATACCGAAGCTGTTTAGGGAGGTATTTCCAAACGATGCCTCGTGCCTTGAGGCCGCTAAACGCTGCGAGGACGAAGGAACTGAGGCGGCGGTGGCGTCGGCGGTGGCGTCGGGGTGGGTGGCGTCGGCGAGGGCGGCGGCGGTGGCGGCGAGGGCGGCGGCGGCGGCGGCGGCGGCGGAGGCG
>Ga0070730_10005088_pt1 | contig 11403 bp, 8 predicted proteins | sample Coa_R1_3_FD_66447 | JGI IMG/M metagenome (GOLD analysis project Ga0070730, IMG submission 66447) | Surface soil microbial communities from Centralia Pennsylvania, which are recovering from an underground coalmine fire - Coalmine... | ecosystem: Environmental > Terrestrial > Soil > Unclassified ... | reverse complement strand
TTTGGGGCTGCTATGGTTTCGCTCGGCTGGTACTTGTTGACCCATAAAAATTCGGCCAACCATCGCATTCTGCTCGGCCTGGGCTGCGGAGTTTACGCGGCCTTGCAGCATGCTCTCTGGAATGGGTCTTTCTTACTGGCATTGTTGCCCGCGCCGCTTGGTCCCTACCTTGAGAATGGCACTGTCAATGTACCGCTGGGTTCGTTCTCGTTCTCGTTTGATGCGATGGTCCTGGTCTATATCGTAGAGACAGCCCTGATGCTTACCTTCTTCTTCTTCGTCACTGGCAAACTGCGTGGCAAGAAGCAGCGGCCTTCACGCTCTGTCAGCCAACCAGACTCAAGTTCTCCCAGTCCTTACCAGATCCCGGTGGCCGGACGCGTCTAGCGCATCCGGCCCGCCCAGTTGCTACGCCCTCGCCAGCGATCTATAGCGGAAGGCGCGGACAATCGCGATCGCACCGAAAACAATCGCATAGATACCAATCAACCAGGTAATCGATAGGAGTCCATTAATCGGCTGAAAGAAAAGCAGCACTCCCAGTATTACTGAGAGAATACCCGAGAGGGCCAGTATCCACTCTCCAGTGATGGCATCGCGTAATGTAATAGCGCTGATAATCTGCATGAAGCCTACAATAATCGCCCAGATCGCAATTAATTCGATCAGAGCAATAGCCGTAATCAGCGGTGAGAAGAAGGCTAACAGGCCAATTATAATGCCCGCCAGGCCCTCTATCAATAGCATCCACCAGGGTATCATATATTCCCGTGCCCTGAATGCCAGGACGACCATCGCGATACCATCCAGGAGGGCAAAGGCCCCAAAAAGATAGACCAGCGCTAATGTGGTGCGGCCTGGCCACATAAGGGCGACTATACCAAAAAGTATCGCGACCACTCCCCGTATAGCCAGCATCTGCCAATGATTGCTCGACCTTTGACCCAATGTAAACATATTCATAATCTGATCTCCTATACAAATGCCGCTTTGAATAGCAAGCGGCATTCTATGGAACAAAATCGCTCTCCCTTCCCTCTATCGACAACTTCCTTCTTTTTCTGTCACTACGGCAATAGATGTAACAAAATTGATCTTTCTGACGTATTATATAGTAGAGACAGAGTAGTTAGTATTTCTTACTCTAAAAAAGCATGAGGTTACTATCGCAAAATATCATCTTCTCCGTTAAGAGCATGTAGTAACCATACTGCCACTTTCATCTACACTTATATATCAGAAAAAAGTTGACAGCTACCTATCTTCTTTCGTACACTTGCATAATAAGGGGAATTATTATTATTTTTATGAGGCAAGGGGGAAGAGCCTAAGAATATGGAAAAAATCCATTGCCCAAGTTGTAATGAATTATTACCAATACCAGCCCTTTTTTGTGCCTATTGTGGTGAACTTCTCGCTCCAACAGGTGAGGAAACGTTCGAAGGAGGTACGACTGTCCCTTTTCCCTCACCTGATGATGCTCCTACTATTGTCAATCCTGATATAGAGCCCTTCACCCCTCATTCGAAGGACGATGAGGTGCCTACCCTCGTGCACGCGGAGCCGTCCGGCCCGGAGGGTGATGAAGCGTCTACTCTTGTTCATTCAGAGCCTCACACTCCTGAGAGCGATGAGGTGCCTACCCTCGCGAACTCAGAGTTGCATGACCATGTGCTCTCTACCGATGATGAAGATACCCTCACTGATGGGGAACTACTGTCTATCGACACTCCCGATGAGCAGCCTGTAGTGCACAATGGTCTTCACGCGCATGCATCGTCTGTCGAGACCGCTGCAGCTTTGAGTTCTGATGCTCCTTCCCATCAGGGAAAATCCGCTGCTATAGCCACCAGGAGTCGCTCAGGGATCGCAACTACTCCGCTCATACAGGACCAGTGGGGCCATTTTATTGGCCTCAAAAGAGAGGAGCCCGGCCAACAAGTTACCTGGTATAAAGAGGTGACATCCTCATCCCCCCGTACTCCTGTGGTCTATCCACCGCGCCCATCACAGTCTGGCCCTATGCGCTTGCGCGCACAACACTCGCGTCTCTCTCCCAAGCTCTTTTTCTGGGTCGGCCTGGTCATAGTAGTGACGTTGGTGTTTGGTGGCGTCTTTGGCATTTTTGCCACCTTTGGCCGCAATATAAATAGTACCAAACCTAATGGCGACCTCACTCTGCAGGTGGTGCCTAATACAATCGCTATCGGTAACCTGATTACGCTTCACGGCACCAATTTTAGCCCAAATGGCCGTGTTGGCCTCACACGTGATCACTCTATCTCGGTTGCCGATACGAATATTTCTGTGGTTACTCAATCTGATGGCAAAGGTGAATTCACTGATACAGTGCTTGTTACCGATGACTGGGGCAATGGTCCTCACACTGTGAATGCGGAAGATGCTGGTACACACAAAACGGCTTCTTTCCCCGTTATGGTGACTGGGCAGAGCCATTCTTTACGCCCGGGGCATCTGGTGTCTTCGGTCGCAAGTCTCGATTTCGGTTTAGCAGATCAGGCGACCAATAGCACCAAGACCATTGCCTTGACCAATGCTGGTGGTGGACAGATTTCCTGGCAGGGCAGTAGCGACCAACCCTGGCTCCAGCTTAGCCCCCAGAGTGGCTCTTTTATCAATGCGGCCCAGGTGACGATCGCTGTGAATCGCTCTAACTTGCAAGCCGGGCCTTATAGTGGCACAATTCATGTCACTTCCAATGCTGGTGAGGCGACTATACCCATCAATATGCAGGTCGCGGAGTTACCGCCAGTTCCTCAAGCTGTCTTGCAGCTTGATCCGGCTACCCTCTCCTTTACGGCCGTCGATGGCGGACCTTCGCCAACAGACCAGGCCATTACGATTAGCAATCCTGGCGGGCAGACCTTAAGTTGGGATGCTTCTACGGATCAACCCTGGCTGACGCTCTCAACCCGTTCCGGTTCGCTCGCTGCCAACGCAGTCGGCACCTTGCAAGTTCATGTCAATAGCAGCTCGCTCTTACCGCAGACATATACAGGACATGTGACTTTCTCTGGACAAAACGTGCAGGATGGCTCGCAAAACGTTCAGATCAACTTGACGATCACCCCACGCTGCGCCCTGCAGGTCTCGCCTGCTATGCTGAACTTTACAGGAACTGTGCAGCAAGCCGTCCCGTCCGCGCAGACGATCAATCTGGGCGTTTCTGAAGGATGTTCATCGCCGATCCACTGGAACGCGTCGAGCAGTGATAGTTGGTTGACGGTCAGTACGACAAGTGGGAAGACACCAGCTTCCACTCAGGTGGGAATTAATGAGTCCGGTTTGGCTCCCGGTACCTACCATAGTTCCATTACCTTCTCATCATCGGCTGGGACACAAACGGTGCCTGTGACCTTTACGCTGGGCCAGCCTACAACGCCGACTCTTGCCGCCTCACCTGCCAGCATGACCTTTAACGCGGTTGTTGGTCAGACGAGTCCGATCGGATCTCAGACGCTCAAAATCACCAATACTGGTGGAGGAACGCTCAACTGGCATGTCGTGGCTAATACAACTGTTGGCGGCTCCTGGCTGGGCCCTCTTTCGGAAACTGGTACGATCTCCGGCCAGCACACAGCCCTGGTGAATGTTGTGCCTACTTTGCTTAGTACGCTGACACCCGGCACCTATAGTGGTACCCTCTCAATTACCGGCACCGATAGTGCTGGCAATACGGTCCCTGGCAGTGCACAAACACTATCTATCACGTTTGTGGTGCAGGGCTCCTGTACTATTACAACTCCTTCCTCACTCAGCTTTACGGCCTGGCCTGGTCAGAAGCCGCCTGCCGCGCAGAATGTCGCCATTACCGTTGGTGGCGGCTGCACCAATCCTCTCAATTGGACGGCTAAGGTCGATGCTAGCGCTACATGGCTCACCACTATCCCAACCTCTGGGACGGCCACGCTGGCTAACGCAGGCTCGACCAGCGTCGCTGTCATCCCGACCAGCCTGGCTCCCGGGACCTATCAGGGGCTGATCACGATTACCGCGACTGATAGCGTTACCCAGATGCCTGCTGGTCAGCCACAAACGGTGAGAGTTACGCTGACTGTGCAGCCACCATCCCCATGTACTTTGCAGTCTCCCTCGACAAAGGAGATCAGCTTCAGTACTGAGACTGGCGCCAATCCGGCTCCCCAGACTTTTACTATTGGGGTTAGCAGTAACTGTACTGGCAGTGTGACGATTACTCCGAGTGTGACGCTAAACGAGGGACAGGGCTGGCTAACGATTTCGCCTGCTTCTGTCACTGCCGTTTCAGGTAATCAGGTGACCTTCACTGTCACTGCGACATCAGCCTCACTCGCAAAAGGCTCTTATACTGCGGTCATTTCGCTGGCTGCCACTGATAATATTGGTGTGAATAGTACGCCTGTGCCCGATCCCAATAGCCCGCAAACGCTGGGTGTTACACTTACGGTGGCCGCTCCTCCCATACTCAGTGTCAGCCCGGCTTCGCTCACTGTACCTATCACAACGGGTACTATGACGGCACCTGTCACTATCGGGAATACTGGCGATGCGGCGCTGGATTGGGCTGCCTCTCTTGGGAATGGGGCCCCGTCCTTTGTCTCGCTCTCTTCAAATGCTGGCAAGGCTCTTCCAGGTGGTCAGAGCACCACGATCAATGTTGTTATCAACGCTACCAGTGTAACTGGTGGTCAGACGTTTAATGCGATACTGCTGGTGAGCGCTACTGATCCGCGCACCGGCAAACCGCTGGCTGGTAGTCCCATTTCCGTATCTATCACCATCAATGTTGCAGCACCAGCCATGCAAGTAAGTACAACACAGTTGCCCGTTACTGTTTCTGTTGGTGCGAAGCCTGTTTCACAATCGATTATCCTGACAAACACAGGGGGCGATGGTCTGGACTGGACTGCCAGCCCAGATCGTCCGTCCGCTATAGCTCAACCAGGTACAACCCCGGCCTCCGTCGTAGGACAACAATCACCACTCCTACAGAGGGCGCCCGGTATCACTCCGCTTATCCAAACGCAGCCAGCATCCTGGTTATCTGTGAGTACAGTCAGTGGTCATAACGCATCAGGGGAAAAGTCTACAATCATTTTCACCATCGATCCAACTGGATTAGCGGCAGGAACATATACCGCTGTAGAGGTCATTACTCCCTCGGTGGGAGTTCCAGTCAAGGTAACGGTCACTCTGACCGTTACCAATCCTCCCCCAACTCCAACCCCTACACCCCCTCCTGAGCCGAGCCCTACACCTACAAAGGCGGCAAAGCCTACTGCCACGCACACTTCTAGCTCAACCGTTATCCCGACTCCCACCTCAACGCCAACTGCTACCCCGGCTCCCACACCATCTTCTAGGGCAACCTCTACAACGCGGCCATAAAGATGACGCTCAACCTGCACCACGTCAGTCCAGATGCACGCTCAAGAAGATTTTCCTCTTTGCTTTACGTTTGTGTTTAGGGGAGGGATCTGCGTCTTGGCATGCTCGACTGGCTCGACGATCTCCTCTGCCAGTCTGCTTTCAATCTGCAATACAACTTCATCTCGCTCGCACAATCGCTTCGCCATTGCAATCTGCCCTGCATCATGTACCCAGTCTTCTTTCTCATTTTCATCCACCTGGATCGGCGTCTCCATCAGTACCGCGACGTGCTGCAGTCTCGCATCAGTCAACAGCGCACGCAAACCTGCCTCGCCTATAATTCCCTCGCCCAGTCGTGAATGCACGTCACGATGGCTTCCCAGGCCTTTCTCCGTATCATTCAGGTGTAGTACTCGCAGATGCGCCATCCCTATCACTTCGTCAAATTGCCCCAGCACGCGCTCCACAGACTCTGGGCTGGAGATATCATAACCCGCTCCCCATAGGTGCGCTGTATCCAGGCAAACTCCCAGCCGCTCCCGCCTCCCCACGCCGTCGTCGCTTCCTACGTGGACCTCGGCTGCCGGAGCTGTATATTCGGGCAGCAAACGCATTACTGCCGCCAACTGCTCAAAATTGCCTCCCAACGAGTTGCCCGCTCCCACATCATTCTCCAGCAGCAGCATTACCTCCGCTGGCGTCTCCGCAAAAACTCGACGAATGCCCTCTGCAATACGCGCAATACCAGCCTCAACGCCTGATCCCTTATGGCTCCCGGTGTGAAAAACCACGTACTTCACACCGAGCCCGGCTCCTCGTTGCAAGGTCCAGGCCAGCAATGTAATAGATTTCTCCCAGATCCCCTCATCAGGTGAACCCAGATTAATCAGGTAAGGAGCGTGAATCACGATCGGATCAATGTCACTGGCCTGTGCTGCCTGCGCGAATATTCCATCCTCCACTGCGTTATAAGCCGTTGGACGCCACCCCGTCGGGTTGCTTGCAAATATCTGTATGGCCTCGCATCCAATCTGTCGCGCCAGCTCTACTGTCTTCAACAATTTGGAATGCGTAGGCATATGTCGACCTACTCGCATAAATGCTCTTCCTCCATCCATAGGTCCTTTGATCGTGGGACCTCGCCAATGTATCGGCCTTAGTGCCATCTCCATCTATCGCGGTCCCGCTTGATTGGCCTCGGTGACATCCCTTTTCCTCTCTATCCCCCACCAATCCCCTCTTTTCCCTGAGGCGCCTGATCCTCCTGGGCAGCTTCCCCCACTACAACTCCCGGCAATTCCTCCAGCGTGGTCAAGCCAAACTGCTGTAAAAATTCGGCGGTCGTCGCGAAAAGCGCTGGTCGGCCTACTGTCGCAGCTCGCCCAACCTCCGCCACTAAACCATGTTGCAACAGGCTGGCCAGCGCCCGATCGCTATTGACGCCGCGCACCGCCTCGATCTGGCTGCGTGTTATCGGTTGCCGATAGGCAATCACCGCCAGTGTCTCCAGCGCTGCGGTTGTCAGTTTGGCTGTCATCGGCAGACCCAGCAGGGCCGCGATATAGTGCGCATGCTCTGGCGCCGTTACCAGTTGTACCTGCTCGCCCAGACGTTGCAGGCGTATCCCCCGATGTTGGCTCGCTAATTCGTGCTCCAGCGCCTGCAAACCCCGCAGCAAATGCTCGTCATCACTATCCAGCAATTTGCGCAATTCCGCTCGCTGCAATGGCCGCCCAGAAACAAATAGCAAACTCTCGATAATCGCGCCAAGCTGCCTGTCCCCAGGCTGGATCTCGAATTGGACATTCAGTTCAGCTTCCTTCATGTTGACAACTATATCATAAAACCGCAAGCCTCGCTTGTGGGGTCGCCCTCTTGAAGGGAGTGTGCCATCTGTCAACACTTTACTCAAAAAAACGATTATGATCTGAAAATTGGCAGCACTTAGCAGTAAATTGTGTGTACCCGGCACCCATTTTGACCCTATGCTAAGCGCAGGCTCGTGAGTCGAGCAGAGCTATCACCCATCGCATAGGAGAGACCCGGAAGGGGGTCCGTGAGTCGGTGATGCTCCCTTTAACAACGATAACATCCACTGAAAGGAAAAGAACACATTATGGCAACTTCCGATGGAGAAAAGCTGATCGAAAATTGGGCTTCCGCCTGGTCCTCGCCCGCTACGCTGGAGAAACTCCTCTCCCTGTTTACAGACGATTGTGTTTATGAGGATCTGCCCATGGGGGTTATAACCCGAGGGAAGGCAGAGCTGGAGTACTTCTATAACCTGACCCGTGGCGCCTTCCCGGATTTCAAGATTGAGCTAACATCCCAGTTTGTTGCTGATAACCGCGCCGGCGCCGAGTGGCTCCTGTCCGGCACTCACCAGGGGGATCTCCCTGGACTGCCAGCCACCAACAAACGCATCTCTGTACGAGGCGCCAGCGCTTTTGAGCTGCAAGGCAACAAGTTGAAGCGCTGCTCCGACTACTTCGATATGGCCACTGCTCTCAAGCAGATAGGTGTCTTGCCTGCCTGATCGAACCGCTGAGCTGTTTCTGGCTGTTCTGTGATGCAATCCTTGTATCACAGAACAGCCACTCCCCCCCAATCCTTTTTGGGTGAACATTCCCTCCTTCTTCCGCTTCCTTGATTGCTTGAAATATTGACAAAAACCATTTTTATCGGTATATTTATATTGTATTTACCATGCTTGTACTGCATAAAGACCATCTAGCCAGGCGAAGGAGACCTCATATGCCTTTCTTGATGTCGTTTCTGCTGCTCGTGGTATTGTCCTCTTTAGCTGTGAAAATGTTCTATCTCCTCATCCGGCAGGGTGACCTGATCTGTGGTGGTAAGAAGGAGAATGGCCGTTGTTGGCGGGAAGCCATGAAGCTGACCGGAGTCACCGTGCTCTGTGGGATCGTTATCTTCTTCTTGCCGGAATTCGCTCCGAGGCTGGCTTTCTTTGTGCAGAGACTGCCCTTTCTCAGAAGTGTCTGGCAAGTCCTGCATCCCAGATTCTGATAACAGGTGCACAGAACCATTGCTATCAAATCCGTTGAAGTGGTGTCCAAAGGAAGCATGAGACCCTCTGGAAACGGATTGCGGAGGAGTCATGGCCCCACCCCCTTTGAGAGGGTGCAAAATTGCTGGCTCCACTGGCTCCACGTGCTCCAGTGACTCCATCCAGGCAAGCCTGTGCCGCCAGTTCGAGCGAACTGGCGGCACAAGCTTGCCTCGCCGCTTCCTGTATGTAGAGACGACGACGGGCAACGACCCTGGTGGCCATCGTCTGGAACTGGGGCCTATATCATAGTTGTGCGCGGTAAAGTTGCAACTCCTTCGCCCTCGCCACCGCCTGCGTCCGACTATTCACATGCAACTTCGCGAAGATATGGCTGATATGCGTCTTGACTGTATTGAGCGAAACCAGCAACTGATCGGCAATGCTCTGATTAGATTGTCCCCTGATGATACATTCCAGTATCTCTAACTCGCGTTCGCTCAGGGGATCTAGTAGCGGTTGCGCGTGAGGCGTCCTGGCGGCTTCAGGGAACGCGCGCAGCAATTGCATGACATAGGCAGTTTGTATGCCGTGGGCCGCCGCCTGCTGGAGTACCGCTTTGAGCGCTTCCCCTTCATCGATAAATACCCGTATATATCGCTCCGGCGCTGCTAGTGATAAGGCCCGCTCGATGGCCATGAGGGCGTTGACCGGATCGTTACGCGCGGAGAACGCTTTCGCTTGCAGCACTGTGATACGAATGATGCTCCCTATACGCTGCTCGTCTTCCGCATGTTGCAGCAGCTTTTCCAGCAGGCTCACAGCTGCGTCATAGTGGGCATCCGCGATGAGCACACGAGCCTGGGCAAGATACATTATTTCTGTGATTACCGAGATAGCTGGTTCAGCCTCTTGCTCAGCAAGTTGGCGCTCTACCGCTGCCAGATTGTGCTGTGTGCTCTCCCACTGAAGCCGGTATGCCCGGATCTCTGTCTCAGCCCAGAGGACACTCGCCGGCTGCTTAATCTGGTCTATTTGCCATAAGAGATTTCGCACCTCCTCCGTCTGCCCTCTGGCCTGCTGCCAACGCGCCAGGGCTGTATAGCCCGCCCGCAAAACCCCGGCCGAGGCCAGCGCTTTTCCTATTTCAATGCTCTTCATCACTGCACTATAGGCGTTATCCATCTTATTGCGCTCATAGTAGATATTACTCAATTCTGCTGCCAGAATGCCATTTTCAACCGAAAGGGGACTGCTGAGCTGTTCTGCCTGTAGTCTGGCTGTTTCATGTATCTGAAGTGCATCTTGTAACCTGCCTGTGGTGACATAGAGGCGGGCAAGATAGCAGTGTGCCAGCAGTGAAAGGGGATGGTTGCCTGCGCTACGATTTAGTGCCAGCGCTTCCTGGTAAGCCTGCCGGGCTTTGAACATATTGCCTGCCACATAATAGGCCACACCCTGGAAGAACATGAGGGTTCCTCGCGTCCAGAAATCATCAGCTGAGAGCCAGGTGAGAGCCTGCGTTGAGAGAGCTATTGTCTGCTTCAGATCTCCCTTCAGGCTGGCCAGCGTAGCCTCAATGGCGGCAATCTCTCCTCTCAGTTGCTGCGTCACCCCTTCTTCGTTCTCTCCTGTTTCATCAAGGTCATGTTGGATCTGTTGGAGTAACGGCAGAATGCGCTCGGACTGAAAAGTGAAAAGCAATGCCCAGCAATAGGCGACACCAAGTTGAGGTTGTGCCTGTACGACGGTGGGAGGGAGTTGTTCTATCCAACGCAGCAGGGTAGCGAGTTCGCGTTTTGCCAGCAGCATTCTGGCATGGTGGACAATCAATTGTGCCGCGCGTAGATATTCCCCTGCCGCAAGGGCATACTCAATTGCCTCATCCATGTACTGGTGCCGCTCACACCAGCTAGAGGCCCGTGCCAGCAGATCTGGTATGAGTTCAGGCGTGCTCTCGCTGAGCCGTTTTTGGAGGAACTCGGCGAACAATGGATGATACTGATACCACGTTCGTTCGGCGTCGAGGGGTGTAAGAAACAGGTTGCTTCTTTCTAACAACTCTAGCTGCTGCTGGCTGGATTCCTGTCCTGTCATCGCCTCACAAAGGGATGCCTGCAGATGGGTAAGCACGGATGTTTTCAGCAGAAATTCCTGCAGTGGGGCGGAAAGCTGCTGCATGACCTCTTCCGCCAGATAGTCAAAGACGAAATGATGGCTTCCAGCGATGACCGTGATCGGCTGTTGGGTCTGCCCTTGTAATGAGAGGGCGGCAAGCTGCAGCCCGGTAACCCAGCCCTGATTGCGTTCGTCCAGCGTTGCGATTGCCTCTTCTTGCAGTGGCAGATCCATGCTCTCCGCCAGAAACCTGGAGCTCTCCTCAAGCGTAAAGCGCAGGTCACTGACCCGCAACTCTCGCAATTGATGCCGGGCGCGCAGCCGTGCCAGGGGTAGCGGTGGATCAACCCGGGTGGCAATGATGAGGCGCATGCTCTCGGGAAGGTGCTCAAGCAGGAAGAGCATCGCCTCATGAATGGGCTGCTCTTCGATGACTTGATAATCGTCGAGCACTAAAACCATAGGTGGAGCGGAGAGAAGTTCATTCACAAGGGGTGTCAGCAACATTTCTGTGCTTTTGGTCTGCTGAGAGGTGAGCAGGTCTAATGTGATCTTGCCCACCTGCCCCTGGACCCTTTGCAGTGCATTGATGAGATAGGTCAGGAAGCGCGTCCGATCATTGTCTGCGCTCTCAAGCGAAAACCATGCTACCGGCCATGAACTCTCATTTGTCCATGCGCTGAGCAGCGTCGTTTTCCCATATCCAGCTGGGGCTGAAAGCAACAAAAACCTACTCTCCAACGCCTGCTCAATGTATGCGAATAACCGTCTCCGCTGTACCAGTTTTGCTCGCAGGGGAGGAATACGTAACCGCGTCTGCAGGATCGGCGACCTCAACCCTCTCTCAGTCACACCTCCTGCGTCCACGATATCCAGACGATCAAGCTGAGACATATCCCTTCCTCTCT
>Ga0070730_10005087_pt1 | contig 11403 bp, 13 predicted proteins | sample Coa_R1_3_FD_66447 | JGI IMG/M metagenome (GOLD analysis project Ga0070730, IMG submission 66447) | Surface soil microbial communities from Centralia Pennsylvania, which are recovering from an underground coalmine fire - Coalmine... | ecosystem: Environmental > Terrestrial > Soil > Unclassified ... | reverse complement strand
TGGTATGGTAGGCTAAGCTGAGGTTCTGAGCGTAGGCTCCCTCGGAGAAGGAGCCCCCTTGTCGAGTCAACTCCGAGGGGGCTCCATCTTTTTCTGGAGGCAACCATGGCGGGACAACCACTCAACCACAAGGCTCTGACAGCCCTCAAGAAGGCCGAGGAACGCGCTCTGTGGGCTGAGGAGGATGAGGAGGCCCTGTCGCGTGAGAAGGCCGCTCTGAGGCTCGGACGGGTTCAACGGGCCATGCAGATGAAGGTGGACGGCTACGACTACCCTGAGATTGCTTCTGAGCTGGGCTACGGTTCGGCCGAGGCTGCTGCTGCCGATGTGCACCTGGCGCTCGAAGAGGAGTTCCTGAACAACGAGCAGTATTCTGCCGAGGTGCTGCGCATGATCGAACTGAAGCGTCTGAACACGCTGTATGCTGCGCTGCGGCCAGGCATCGAGCGTGGCAACTCCCGGTCCATTGATGTGGCTGTCAAGGTTTCTGACCGAATCGCCAAGATGACCGGTCTCGACGCTGCCCAGCGTGTGGAGCTGCTCCAGCTCGACCACGTCAACGACGAGATCGCCAAGGTTCAGCGAGAGATCGCAGAGCGCCGAGCGGCCATCGAGAACGTGGTCGAGGGCGAAATCGTGGACTGACCTGCGGATTTGACACTGCGCTGCAACAGCTGATAATCTCCAGACATCAAGTTGAACGCGGGCTCGAAGGGCTCGTGAAGGAGGAACACCAGAATGTCCAAGCACGGTACCACGTCCAAGCTCAGCCACGTCGTAGCGGTGAGCAAGGGTGTCAAGTCGGCCGCGACCGCGACCCTGACCAACGCCCACCACACCGCCCAGCGCGCCAACCTGCTGTCCGGCATCAGCCGCACCTACCAGCCGATCGCAGAGGGCGAGGCTCCCAAGCCTCCGGAGTCCACTCGCGTCCAGGCCAACGCCGCCAGCATCATCGAGGGCATCCAGGAGACCCTGGTCCGCCTGTTCGACGTGACCGCGACGGTGGACTACGGCAACCAGGCCGCGAAGGCTGACGTGGTGGTCGACGGCCAGCTCCTGGTCGAGGGCGCTCCGGTCTCCTACCTTCTCTTCCTGGAGAAGCAGCTGGTGGATCTGGGCACCTTCGTGAAGAAGCTGCCGACGCTGGACCAGGCCGACGAGTGGGAGCTGGACCCGAACACGGGCCACTACCGCACCCCTGTGGTCAAGACCGTCTCCAACAAGAAGGTCTACCGCAACCACGTCAAGGCCGAGGCCACCGAGAAGCACCCGGCCCAGGTCGAGGTGTACACTGAGGACATCCCGGTGGGCCACTGGCACACCACCAAGTTCTCCGGCGCTCTTCCCGCCACTCGCGTCAAGGAGCTGAGCGACCGTGTCGTCAAGCTCCAGGAGGCCGTCAAGGTCGCCCGCGAGACGGCGAACTCTACCGATGTCGCCAACCAGCGCGTCGGGGAGACCGTTCTTGGCTGGCTCTTCGCCTAGTCAAGCAGTAGGCTCTCATGAGCTGAAGGGCCCACTGAGGTTTGTGCTCAGGGGAGGTGGAAGACCTCTGAGCGCATTCCTCCGGGTGGCCCCCGGATTGAGAAGCTGAGTCGTAGACTCAAGGTAAAAATGCGGTCACAGTGCAGGTTCGATTCCTGCCGGGAGCTCTTCGTGCTCCTGTAGCCCAACTGGCAGAGGCAACCGTGTTCAAGCTGAGACTCTCGCCATACGCTCCTCGTATATAGCCGACTGCGGTTCTTCTGACTAGCAGCGTCTCACTGCATTGTCGCGGGTTCGAATCCCGTCCTGTGCTCTGCTTGCTCACGCAAGCCGTTCAACCCCTTGCGCAGGGCCCACCGGTGGCTGGTGGAATGCACCTCAGACCCACGCTGCTGACCTGTGTCCGCACGAGAGCTCATTAACCAATAGCCAGAGGGCCTCGAAGGGTATCGGGGCCCTCTTTTAATTGCCGAAAACCCCCCAGTTGTGGTACCATTGAGCTATGACAGACATCAAGCAGAAGAAGACACCGATCGCCAGCGAGAAGCTCGACGCAGCCTCCCGCATCCTGAGCTTGCACACGGCCGGGCCTGGCGTTCACGTGAATGTGCGCAACGATCTGGCCACCGTGACCAGCCTTCTCCGCAGTGAGAATGAGCGTCTCGGCATGGTCATCAAGCAGGGCAAGCAGTCCGTTGGCGGATTGCAGGCCAAGGTGGCTGACCAGGCCCGGACCATCCGAGGTCTGGAGAAGCGTCTGCAAGAACTGGAAAGTATGGTGGGCAAGTGATCGTAACCGACGGCAAGCTCAAGGTCGGCGACGTTGGTCTGACCAAGGTTCGTGGGGCCGTGGGCAAGCTGATCCGGGTCATGCAGTGGCTCAACGGTAGCTCGTGGCACGACTCCGAGTTCGAACACTCGTTCCTGCTGACCGACGTCAACGCCATCGGCCGCATGTGGGGCTTCGAGGCTCAGCCCGGGGGAGCGCACTTCTTCGATGTCAAGGAGAAGTACGGTAACGAGGAGATCGTCTGGATTCGTCCGACCAACCTCAGCGCCCAGCAGCAGCTCGATCTGGTCAAGCAGGCGGACATTCTCAAGGGCACCCCATACTCTTTCCTGGAGTATGGCGCTCTGCTGACCCACCGACTGCACCTGCCGCTGCCAGGCGTCAAGAAGTACGTCAACTCAACTCGTCATTTGATCTGCTCTCAGATTATCGCCGAGCTGTACCGACGGATCAGCATCGAACTCTTCGGGGGTGAGTGGCCTGGCTACGTTACTCCTGCCAACTACTACACCGTCTACGGAGACACCCTTGCGCAACCCACAGCCTAGCTGGAAGACCTTCTGGCCAGGCGCAATCTTCATCATCACTGTAATCGCGGCGATGGCCGTCAACATGAACGTGGGGGCCTGATGCTTCTCCATGTGTTCGCAGGCGTTGGCGTTCTGACGCTATCGCTCCTCATGCTCCTGGCCGTGTTCATGGTCGTCGACTGGCTCGACAAGCTCGGCACGTGGCTAACCAGCAAGTTTATCGATTGGTACCTGAAGCACTATGCTCTGGATCGCAGCGGGGATAGCGAGCCTGGCGACTCTGAGCTGGGAATTCCTGAGGGAGAGACGGTTGAGCAAGAGCCAGGTGGCCAGCTCGACTAAGAGCTGGTAGACTACAACCGTCGTACGACTACATCAAGGAGTCCCATGTCTCAGATCGTTTCCGAGATCCAGGCCGTCGTGGATCGTCTCCAGCAGGAGGGCCACACCGTCGCCACTCGCCTGGAGAACGCCCTCAAGGCCCTCGTCGCCCACTTCGAGAAGGACAAGTCTGTCCTGACCGCCGAGGGTGAGGCTGACGTGGCCAAGGTCGAGGCCGACGCCAAGCCCGTCGTTGAGGAGGCCAAGGCGGACGCCAAGTCTCTGGCAGCCCAGGCGAAGGCGGACGCAGAGGCTGACATGGCGGCTGTCCTGGCGGACGTGAAGGCTGCTGAGGGCCCGGCCAAGAAGTAACCAGGAGGGGCACGTTGGCAAGGATGTACGGCACGTTCGGCAAGCCGTGGTGTCCCTACCATCGTGCCCCCGCTGGCATCGACTGTCCCGAAAGGTCAATCTCCAAACGCGCTCGAAAGGCAACAGAAGAACGCCAGTGGCGCGAGGAGTGGCGTGGCGAGGCAGAGTCCACTACTGGAAGCGAAGCTACAGCAGCTCGAAGAACTCAAGAGGCTGAGGGCTGAGCTTGACCTGCTCACGACACCCAAGTTCGTCGCCCGTGAGTACGCCTCCACAGCCCGACCAGCACAGTACCCGCCCGACGACCCCCGCCATGTCTGCTCGACGTGTGAGGGCCAGGACCGCCCTGACACCGACTGGAACATCTGGCTGCTCATGGCCGGACGTGGGTTCGGCAAGTCGTTCGTTGGGGCTTCGTGGATCGTGCACCAGGCCCTGACCATTCCGAACTCGGAGTGGATGGCTGTCGGAGCGACGTTCCGCGACGCCCAGAAGACCATGATCGAGGGCGACTCGGGCATCCTGAAGCGCCTGAACCCTGGTGAGCTCGACCAGTATCTGCGCAACGAACTCCAGATCAAGCTGGCCAACGGTTCCAAGATCTACGGGCTGTCGGCCGACGAGCCTGAGCGAGCCCGTGGGTCTAACCTGTGGGGTGCCTGGCTGGACGAGCTCGGCTCTTGGAGGCGGCCGGAAACCTACTACGAGGGCATCATTCCTGCGGTTCGTAAGGGTGAGCACCCGCGAATTGTCGTGACCACGACTCCCCGGCCGACAGCTCTGGTCAAGGATCTCTATGGCCGGAACGACGGCACCGTGCACATGACCCGAGGCTCGACGTTCGACAACCGAGAGCACCTGTCAGCCGTGGCGCTCGACGAACTTCGTCGACGTTATGACGGCACTCGACTCGGCAGCCAGGAGCTTTACGGGGCACTGCTTGAGGATGTCGAGGGCGCTCTGTTCCACACCGAGGACATCGACTCGGCCCGCATCAGCCTTGACGAACTGCCTGAGGATCTGGTACAGGTCGTGGTGGCCGTCGACCCGGCTGTCACCAGCAACGAGGACTCAGACCTCACCGGCATTGTGGTGGCTGCCTGCGACGACAGGGGCCAGGGCTACATTCTGGCCGACCGCTCGCTCAAGGGCTCGCCTGAACAGGCCATGCGGGCAGCTGTGAAGGCATACCACGAGTTCCATGCTGACCACATCGTGGCCGAGGTCAACGCTGGCGGTGACTACTTGCAGTCGGTGCTGCGACATGTGGACGCCTACGTGCCGTACAAGGTGGTCCGGGCCAGCCGGGGCAAGCAGGTCCGAGCTGAGCCAGTGGCAGCGCTCTATGAGCAGCGTAGGGTGCATCATGTGGGCATGTGGCCCGAGCTTGAGCAGCAGATGTGTGAGTGGATTCCGGGCATCACAACCAAGTCTCCTGACCGTCTAGATGCCTGTGTGTATGCGCTGAGCGCTCTGAACGGTCTGAGCGGTGGAGGCTGGGGTGACGCCTACGGGGCGATGCGGTGCCCAGAGTGCAACGTCATGTTCGTGCTGAGCCTGAACAAGACCTACTGCCCGAACTGCCGGGTTGAGCATGGCCTAGGGTGATCTTTGTGGTAGACTAGGGGTATGACAAAGACTGCTCCCCTAGCTGGCCGCAACGACGTAGTGTACGGGACTCCCCGCACACTGCCGACTGTGCTGCTGTGTCAGGCTGACATCAATTTCTGCGGCCGACACTGGATCGCCAACACGTGGCCGCAGTACGATAATGTGTTGAAGGAGCGTCAAGTTCACGAGGTGTTGTGCAGTTCAAGGGCAAGTTCGGCCGGGCTGGTCTCAGTTCTCGGTGAGGCCGTCCACCAGGGTCTGGTGAAGGGATGAGCAACGTGTCTCTCAAGGAAGAAGCGCGAGAGGGTGTCGTCTACCTGGAGGCCATGTGCGGAGAGCGTCTAGATGAGGTGCCCGTCCACGAGCGCGACCAGCGAGCAGCGCACATCCGCGACATGTTCAAGGACTGCGATGTCGACCTGAACGATCCTGTGTTCGCAAACGCTGCTTTCATCGGGGCCCGGCTAGGGGTGGCCACGTTGATGAGCAACTCCCCGAACTCGGGCAAGGCCACCGCTCATCTGCTGCGCTACCTGATGGACAAGTCGGATGGCTACGAGGACACCGGCAAGCGACGGAGGTTCCGTCTGTGGCTGGCCGAGAGGATTCTGCCGAAGTGAGCGAGTGGCCAGAGGCCGAGGAGCCGACGCCAGAAGATCAGACAGAAGATACGCGAACATGTGTCTTTTGTGCGGGAATTCATGATATTGTATCAGGGATCGACGCGTGGGCTCAGCCATGCCCGCGAATCAAGAAGATTGAACGATCCCCGGCAGGTGCCCTGCTCTCGGTGGAATTCTGGCCCCCAGGTCAGTGGGAGAGTCGAGTAGAGTTCCTTTCGGACATACTCGACGAAGAGGAGACATATGGCAGCTCTGCCTAACCCCCTCAGTCTCAACGTGGCCGTGGGCTCGCAGTTCACGCAGACGTACATCTTGCAGAACGAGGATGGGACACTTCTCAACCTCACAGGCAAGATCTTCGAGTTCGCCATCCGGACCGACACAATCCAAACGTCTGCGACAGCCCCCGCCGTGAGCGTCAACAGCACTTCGTCAACGGCCAGCGGCACCATCACCGTCAACCTGATAGCGGCCACTGTCTCTGTCGTTGTCACCGCCACAGCCATGGCCACACTGAGCCAGAAGCAATACTACTACACACTGTGGATGGACGAGGGCTTGTCGGATGCCACGGCCATGGTGTCGGGCACTGTGTTCGCTGTCAACGTCGCGGCCCCCTAAGGGATCATCATGACCAACATCATCGTCGCCACAGCAGGGGTTCAGGGGCCCCGAGGAGCTGCTTTCCAGTCAGGGGCTGGGGCACCCGCCGCCAATTTGGCCGGAACCATTGACGGCGACTTCTACCTAGACACGACGAATGTGGGCTTCTACTATGGTCCGCGTACGAACGGTCTATGGGGGACTCCACACCCATTCGGTAACAGCCTCAATGGCGTTCCGCTGATCAACATCACGGCCACCACTGATCCGGGTGTCAACAATGACAACACCCAGGGGTATTCGGTCGGGTCCACTTGGGTGAACGTGACGGCTGGCCGTGTGTTCATCGCAATCAGTGTAGCGACAGGCGCGGCAGCGTGGGTGGTGAATCCTAATCGCGGCTACCTGAAGCAGACACCAACCACAGCCTACAGCATGACCGTGCTGGACCGGTTCATTTTCGCGAACGCAGCCTCGGCCGGTTTCGCGATCACGCTGATCAGTTCCGCGACCGCCCCCAACGATATCACGATCAAGAAGATCGACGCGACGGCGAACCCGCTCACTCTCACCCCCCAGTCCGGCCAGACCATTGACGGGGCGTCCAGCTACACTATCGCCTCACCCAACCAGTCCGTGACTCTTGTGCCAAACGGAAGTGCCTGGTATGTCGTATAACCCAGTGACGCAGTTCGCGGCCCTCTCCACTGGTGTCCTGACCGGTGGTCTGATGTCAGTTGGTTCGCCCGCCAACACATTCAACATCACCCAGGCCAGCGCATACATGGTCGACTGGGTCACCAACCCGGGCCACCCGTCATATGTGCCGGTCACTATCCCAGCGCAGACAGTAACGGTCTCCGGGGCAGCGGCCACCCGCGTCGTGAACTGGTGGGTGTCAGACATCAACGGCAACATCTCGGCGTTGCCCGCCCGGCCTACCGACTCCCAGCGCCGCACCATGATTCAGCTGGGCATCACGGGCTCCACCCCGCCAGGCGGAAACATCTTCTCACTTCAGGCGTTGCCAGTCGACCTTCAGCAGAAGCAGTCCCAGTTCTACGACCTCCTGTATAACATGGGCCCGTTCTCTGCCAGTGGCAACATGATCACGCCCAACGCAAACCTGACGTTCAACAAGGCGGTTGGGTCTTTCTTCGCGCCCTCGTTCGGCTGGGGCCTGCCCACCAGTCAGCCAAACGACCCCCACCTGGTAACAGCGCCAGCAGAGACGCCCGCTCAGTTCCTGTATGCCACGCAGTCCTCAGTGACCACCACACCGGTCAGCACAGTGGATGTGGCCAACTACGATGTGGGTGGCGTCATCACACCGATCCCAGGCGGCACAGGAACCTCGGTGATTCATCGGATCTGGCTGTTCGGCTCTGGAATCGTCGCTGACCAGATGATCGTTCAGTATGGCCAGACGACGTATGGGTCTTTGTCCGCCGCTCAGGCCGCTGTGGGATCGTCTGACACACTCATTCCCAACCCCAGCTTCCCGGGCATCGGCAACGTCTGTGCGTGGATCGTCGCCACCAAGTCCTGTACCGCGCTCAACAACACTTCGACAGCGGTCATCGCTCAGGCTTCGAAGTTCCCGGCCTACTAAGGAGCCCCAATGACTGCCACTGTCAGCACCTCCACCGGGTCAGGGACGCCCGTCTCACTTCTGGTCAGTTCGGCTGCGAACGTCGCACTGCCTGAGAACACCAGCGTCAACCTGTTCCAGGGCACCACAACGACCATCACCGCCTCTGGCCACACGCTGGCGCTCATCGGGCGAACCAACGCAGATTTCCCGTTGTACGTGCAGGTCGACATCTCAGTTGACGGGGTCAGCATCTACAACGACCACGCTGGCCAGCAGATCGTGGTCAAGCAGGCTCTGAGCGCGGGCTCGCACACGATCACGTTCACCGCCCTCGCGCTCAACCAGAATTGCAACATGAACGCGGCCGGGCTCATGATCCTCGATCTAGGGCTATAGCCGCCACCTCGCGAATTGCGAGCTGGTGTGCTACAGTTGCAGTGACAAACCGTTTTAGGCCGGAGGCTGAACGTTGGCAAGTCGCAAGTCCATCATCGCGGCGAACAAGGCTGTCGCCACTCGTGGGTCGGGTGTGCCTCAGGCCAGTGGCGCGTGGGGTAACGGTGCGGCTGCCATGGCCAACAGTTCGGGCACCGGGGGCAACTACAATTCAGGCTGGGCCGCTGCTTACGGGCAGCCTTCACCTGGCCTGATGCGACCACCGGCCACGTTCACCGACGGTGCGTTCGCGCCTCTTGACCCGATCCTACCAGTTCCGGTCAACACCCCGCCAGAGGGTTCTGAGTACCCCGAGCCCCGTTTCTTCGAGACCGAGGTCGGCTGGAACCTTCCGGTCGGTCAGCCTGGCTCTGAAGGCGTCAAGCTGGCGGACTTCTCCACCCTCAAGACGCTGGCCGACCTGTACTCAGTGGCCCGCGCCTGCATTCAGTTGCGCAAGAACGAGATCCGTGGTATCGAGTGGGACATTCTGCCGACCCGCGACGCCTCGAAGGCCATGCGCAACGCCCCTCACCTGGCCCGTTCGTTCGGGGCGCGTCGCTCAGAGGCGATTCAGTTCTTCAAGCGCCCCGACCCGGACTACTTCAGCTGGGCCAGTTTCCTCGACGCTCTGTCCGAGGAGGTGTTCGTCTACGACGCGCTGTCGATTCTCATCCGGCCGAAGTGGGCGAAGGGGCGTGGCGCTGGCCTTCTGGGCTCTGACCTGGACTCTATCAGTCTGATCTCCGGTCCGACGATCCGGCCACTGCTCGACGTTCACGGTGGCCGTCCTCGACCTCCAGCGCCAGCCTACCAGCAGTATCTCTATGGGGTTCCCCGTGTCGACCTGATGTCGATGATCACTGAGAGGGACCTGGAGAACGGCCGACTGAACGGCTCCGAGATGGGCCAGTTCAAGGCTGACCAGCTGCTTTATCTGCCGATGACACCTCGTCGTTGGACTCCTTATGGGTTCCCTCCGATTGAGCGCGCGCTGATTCCGGTCATGGCCGGTCTTCAGAAGCAGGGCTACCAGTTGGACTACTTCCGTGAGGGAACAGTCCCGGCTGTCTACATCTCGCCTGGTGGCGTCAATTCCAGCATGACCCCGAACCAGATCCGAGAGCTTCAGGACGCCCTGAACGCTCTGGCTGGTGACCCGGCCTGGAAGCACAAGATCATCGTGCTGCCCGCAGACTCCAAGGTCATGCCGCAGAAGCAGGTTGAACTGGCCGACCAGTTCGATGAGATCGTCATGAATCAAGTTTGCATGGCGTTCGACGTTCAGCCGATGGAACTCGGCATCATGCCGAAGGTTTCTACCACGGTCAGCCCTGGCGCGTCCAACCAGATGTCCAAGGCCAGCCAGTCGATTCACCAGCGTAAGGCCACCAAGCCGTTCCTGTCCTTCATCGCTGACATCATGAACACCCTCTTGCAGGAAGTCGCTGGTCAGACCGACATGCGCTTCATGTTCGAGGGCCTGGAGGAGGGCGAGGACGAGGAGGTCAAGACCAACATCCTGATCTCCCAGGTTGGGGCTTCCCTGCGGTCGATTGACGAGGCTCGTGAAGAGCTCGACCTTCAGCCGTGGGGTCTCCCAGAGACTAGCGACCCAGGCTGGGCCACCGCAACCGGCTGGACCCCGCTCACTGAGGCCGTGGCCGCCATGCGCTCCGGGGCCGACGAGGGCAACGTCTTCGTGGAGAGCCCAGTCCAGGACTCCATGGGCAACGGGGCTCCGTCTGGTGACGCTGGTGCTGCCGGTGCTGCGGCTGACGCTGCCACTCCTGGTTCGCCCACCGCTCCAGGTTCCCCTGAGGACGCGTCGCCTACTGCTGGCGTCGCTGTTCCGGGTGCCCAGACTCAGCCTGCCACACCTGGCCACGCTGCCGCAATCGCCGCTACTCCTCAGGCTCTGGGAGTTCCCACCGCCATGGCGGGCAAGGCCAAGAAGGACGCGCCTCACCAGAAGTTCCGTGACCGTCGCGAAGAGGCTGTCCAGAAGCACTCGGACAAGGTCCAGAGCCAGCTCGAAGAGGTTGTGGACAAGGTCCGGTCCGGGCAGTATGATCGCAATGCGGCCGTTGGCGTCGGGGTTGCCCTGATGGCGGCTGGATACAGCTCAGCGATCAAGCAGGCCATCGACCACGCGACCGACGACCATGGCGGTGACTTCCCCTCACTGGCGTCCGACCAGTTGATCTGGGCGCTAGGAGAAGAGCAGCGTCCGTTCATCGACGGCCTGGTCCACACTGCCGCCAAGAAGCCCGACAAGAACCTGACTGCCCGACTGGCTCACTATGCGGACTCGTTGACAGCAACGTACAACAAGGCGTACGTTGAGGTCATCAAGTCGAACGGTAAGGACTACACGGTCACGTGGCGTCTCGGCGATGGTGACGGCTGCGACAACTGCCAGGAGCTCGACGGGCAGGAGTTCTCACTGGACCAGCTGCCCGGAGTGCCAGGTGAGAAGGGCTTCAACGGGGACCTGTGCAAGGGTGGCCCTAAGTGCCGCTGTTCGCTGGAGTTCGAAGAGGCCAAGCCGAAGGACACCTCGTTCAAGCCGCTGGACGAGGAGAACCACCTGCGGATGGCCCCGGATGATGTCCGCCAGCGGGTCGCAGATTTGGCCAACGCTCAGGCGGCTGGTCAGGGTAAGCGCCCAGCTCAGCTGATTCAGCCTGAGGACGTTGACGAGACCGACATCAGTCGTATCTTCGCCAGCAAGACTCGTGCTATCCTGAGCGAATTGGAGTCAATGGCTCGCCACGTCAAGAAGGGGCGTACGGTTTCCGACTGGGAGCCACGCCACCTGTCTGCCGACGTGCTGGCCCGCGTGAACGAGTTCATGGCTAAGGGCGCTGACGTTGACCAGGCGATCGAAATGATCCGCCAGCAGCGAGTAGTCGATTCCGCTGGCCAGGTATTCTGGCGTGACCTTCTGGGAGACTGGGAGCCAGGCACGTCACAGGGCGTTCACGGTGGCTACGAGAAGAAGCCGCACGATGTGAACGACATGCAGTTCCAGCC
>Ga0070730_10005086_pt1 | contig 11403 bp, 8 predicted proteins | sample Coa_R1_3_FD_66447 | JGI IMG/M metagenome (GOLD analysis project Ga0070730, IMG submission 66447) | Surface soil microbial communities from Centralia Pennsylvania, which are recovering from an underground coalmine fire - Coalmine... | ecosystem: Environmental > Terrestrial > Soil > Unclassified ... | reverse complement strand
GGCGATGGCGTCCATGGCCCGGGCCACGAAGTCGACGGGCACGATGTTGATCTGCCCGCCCTCGAGGCCGATCAGCGGCATCCAGGACGGGAGGGCGTTGCGCAGGCGCTGGATCAGCTTGAACGCGTAGTAGGGGCCGTCGATGCGATCCGCCTCGCCGGTGTCTGACGAGCCGATCACCAGGCCCGGGCGGTAGATGCGGAAGGGCACTCCCGATTCGCGGACCAGCCTCTCCGCCTCGTACTTGGTGCGGTAGTACGGATGGTCGAGGACCTGGCCTTCGGCGAACATCTCCTCGGTGAACTTCCCCTTCCACCTGCCGCCGGCGACGGCGATCGAGCTCATGTGGTGGACGCGGGCGCCCAGCCGCTGGGCGAGGGCGACGACGTTGGCGGTCCCGCCGACGTTGGCGCGCTCGTTGTCCTGCTCCGGCGCCTCCAGGTCGTAGACGGCGGCGAGGTGGTAGATGTCGGCGCCCTTCAGGCGCTTGTCCCATTCGCCCCCGAGGTCGAGGCTGGTGATGTCGCCCGTGACGGCCCGGATGCGCTCACCGGCCCCGAGGTCTGCCACCAGCCTCTCGAATCGCGGCAGCGAGGCCTCGCGGACCAGCACCCAAGTGTCGCCATCGCGCTTGGCCAGCTCGCCCAGCAGGTGGCGGCCAATGAAGCCCGTGCCGCCGGTGACGAGGCGAACCACGCGCTTAGGTTAGGTGCTGAGGAAGGCGCCCGGGGTTTTAGGATTGCGCCCATGGCAGACATCCCGCCCCCGCCGCCGTCCAACGCCCCGCCGCCGCCGCCGCCCTACCAGGGGATGCCCGGCTACCAGCCGCCGTCCATGCCGCAAGGCTCGCCCGGTTACATCGCGCCGAGCATCGGCCCCACGATGGGGTCTGGGATCGGTGCGCAGATCGTCGGCGCCAGGTCGTCGATCATCGTCGGCGTGATCGGCATCATCGTGCCGATCGTTTGGGCCATCGTTTCCACCAACAGCACCTTCTACTTCTACATCTTGCCGATCTTCGGCCTCATCTATGGCGTCCGGGCCATGGGCCGTGGCTTCGTGCTCGGAGGGATCATCGGGGTCGTGCTCAACCTCATCGCCGGCGTCATCAATCTGACCGCTGCCGGCGTGATCAACCCCGGATAGTCAATCGTCGCGGGCAGGAATCGCCCGCATGGGGAAGACGGCGGAAGCAAGGCTGAGGGCGGCGGCGGCCCACAAGGCGGCGTCCAGCGACGCCGCGATAAGGGGGCCCGCCAGCGCCGAGCCGATGGGCGCGCCGACGTAGTTGGCGGACATCGAGACGGCGAACGCTCGGCCGAACCACGCCGGGTCGGTGCGGCGCTGCCGGAGCGTGAACATGGCGATGTCAAATGGACCGTTCGCGAAACCAATCACGATGACCACGATCAGCACTACCGGCAGAGCGCTTGCGAAGGGCAGCACGGCGGTGGCGGCAGCAGTCAGCAGGATGCTGCCCAACATCAACTGCCGTTCACGCCCCCGGGTCGGAAAACGACCAGCCGCCAGCGTTGCCACCAGGCCGCTCGCGCCCATCGCTCCCCACAGAAAGCCGACCGTGGCGGGCCCGAGGCGCAGACGCCCGAGGACCAGGACCGGGATCGCGATGAGCAGCATCCCGAAGCCGAGGTTGATCCCGGTCAAAGTGAGCGCCAAGCCGCGAAGGGTCCGATTGCGTACGACGTACATGAGGCCAAGCCATGCGTCCGCGAACAGCGACTTTTGATCCGCAACCTTCACCGCCGGGTCCGGCAGGTGCAGCATGACCGCGGCTCCGACGAGGAAGCCCAGACCGGCCACAAGGAGCGCCCACTCCCCGCCCGCGAATCCGACCAGGGCGCCGGCGACCGGGGGAGCGACGAGCGAGGCGATGACCTGGCCGCTGGAGTCGAGCGCGTTGACGCGCTCCCACAAGTTCGGCGGCGCGAGGATGGGAAAGAGGGAACGCCCGCCGGTGGCGCTGAGCGGGTTGGTCACAGAAGCCACGCCCACCACCAGCATCAAGACGAGAGGCGGCAGCGCATCCAGCGCCGCCAGCCCGGCGATCATCAGAACCGCCGCCGCCGCCACCAGGTAGTCGAGCACCATGAGGCGGGCCCGCCCTCGCCGGTCCAATAGGGCGCCCGCAATCGGCGATACGAGTATTCCCGGCAGAACGCTGAACAGCGCCGTCAGGCCCGCAAGCTGCGGCGAGTGGTAGCGCGAGAGGACGAAGAGGACGAGGGTGACTCCCACCATCGTGCCGGCCATCCGGCCGATGAGAACGCTTGCGTACAGGCGTGCGACCCCTGGGGTGCGCAGCAGCGCGCCGTAGCCGCCGACGGTGACGGCCGGCGCCTTGCTCAGCCGACGGCCACTCGGTTTCGAGAGGCCGCGGAGCGGCGCGAGCGCACCGAACCGTTGCTTTTCGCGGCGGCCCTTTCCGGCTTGCGGCCGTGCCTTGCGAGCACCGGCTTCAGAAACTGGCCGGTCGCCGACGCAGGGTTGGCCGCGAGCTGGTCCGGAGTCCCCTCCGCGATCACGTAGCCGCCCTTGTCCCCACCCTCCGGACCGAGGTCGATCAGCCAGTCCGCCGTTTTGAGCACGTCGAGGTTGTGCTCGATCACCACCACCGTGTTCCCGTGGTCCACCAGCCGGTGCAGCACCGCCAGCAGCCTCTCCACGTCGGCATAGTGCAGTCCGGTGGTGGGCTCGTCGAGGAGGTACAGCGTGCGGCCCGTGTCGCGACGCGACAGCTCGGCCGACAGCTTCACGCGCTGCGCCTCGCCCCCCGACAGCTGCGTCGCCGGCTGGCCGAGCCTGATGTAACCGAGCCCGACGTCGTGCAGCGTCTTGAGCTTGACTCGGATCCGGGGCACGTTCTCGAAGACCTCCAGGGCCTCGTCGACCGTCAGCTCGAGCACATCTGAGATCGAGTGGCCGCGGAACTTGACCTCCTGCACCTCACGCGAGTACCGCGTCCCATGGCAGACCTCGCATGGCACGTACACGTCGGGCAGGAAGTGCATCTCGATCTGGATGATGCCGTCGCCCTGGCACGCCTCGCACCGGCCGCCGCGGACGTTGAAGCTGAACCGGCCCGCCTTGTAGCCGCGCATCTTGGCCTCCGGCAGCGCGGCAAAGAGCTCGCGCATGTACGTGAACATGCCCGTGTAGGTCGCCGGGTTGGATCGTGGCGTGCGGCCGATCGGCGACTGGTCGATGTCGATCGCCTTGTCCAGGTGCTCGAGACCCTCGATCACGCGGTGCGGCCCCGGCTTGTCCTTCGCCCTGTAGAAGTACTGCGCGACGCGCCGGCTGAGGATGTCGGTGATGAGCGACGACTTGCCCGACCCGCTGACGCCCGACACCGCCGTGAACGTCCCGAGCGGGATCGCGACGTCGACGTTCTTCAGGTTGTTCGCCTTGGCGCCGCGGATCACTAGCTTCTTGCCGTTACCGGCTCTTCGTTTTCGAGGCAGCGGGATCTCCCGGTCCCCGCGGAGGAACGCGCCCGTCAGAGAGTTCGGGTTGTTGATGACCTCGTCGACGGTGCCGGCGGCCACGATCTCGCCGCCGTGCTCGCCCGCCGCCGGGCCGATGTCGACCATGTAGTCGGCCGACCGGATCGTCTCCTCGTCGTGCTCGACCACGATCAGCGTGTTGCCCAGGTCGCGCAGGCGGATCAGCGTGTTGATGAGGCGGCGGTTGTCGCGCTGGTGCAGGCCGATCGAGGGCTCGTCGAGGATGTAGAGCACGCCCATCAGCTTGGAGCCGATCTGCGTGGCCAGGCGTATGCGCTGCGACTCTCCGCCCGACAGCGTGTTGGCCGCGCGGTCAACGGTCAGGTACTCGAGACCGACGTCGATCATGAACTGAAGGCGCTCGAGGATCTCCTTGAGGATTCCCTTCGCGATCATCTCCTCGCGCTCGGTTCCGTGCAGTGAGTCGAAAAAGTCGATCGCTCCGCTGATCGAGAACGTGCAGACGTCCGCGATGTTCTTGCCCGCGACGGTGACCGCGAGCGACTCGGGCTTCAGCCTCCGGCCCTGGCACGCGGGGCACGGCTTGTCCGACATGTAGCGCTCGAGCTCCTGCTTCAGGTACTCGGACTGCGTCTCCTCGTAGCGGCGCTGGAGGTTGGCGACCACGCCCTCGAACGGCGCCTCGTACCAGCGCTCGTGGCCGTACTGGTTGCGGTACCCGAACTTGATCTTCTTGTCGCCCGTGCCGTTCAGCAGCACGTCGCGCTGCTGCTTCGGCAGCTTCGACCAGGGCTTGTCCATGTCGATGGCGAAGTAGCGGCTCACGGTTTCCAGCAGCTCGGGATAGAAGAACTGCGACTTGCTCCACGCGGCGATGGCGCCCTCGTTCAGCGACAGCGACGGGTCGGGCACGACCAGGTCCCCGTCGACGACCAGCTGCGAGCCGATGCCCGTGCACGTCGGACACGCCCCGTGCGGGCTGTTGAACGAGAAGTTGCGCGGCTCGGGCTCGGGCACGCTCGTGCCGTCGTACGGGCACGCATAGTCCTGCGACATCTGGATCTCGTCGACCTTGCCGTCGACCGGGGCGATGATCACGCTCCCGCCGCCGAGCCGTGCCGCCGTCTCGATCGAGTCGACGAGCCTGGTCCGCTGCTCCGGCCCGACCTGGATCCTGTCCACGACGACCTGGATGTCGTGCTTCTTGTTCTTGTCCATCGGGATCTGCTCGCCGAGCTCGTACAGGCTGCCGTCGACGCGCACGCGCACGAAGCCCGACTTGCGCACGTCCTCGATCAGCGAGCGGTACTCGCCCTTGCGTCCCTTGACGACCGGCCCCAGGACCATGATCCGCGTGCCTTTCGGCAGCTTCTCCACCTGGTCCGCCATCTGCTCGACCGTCTGGCGCCGCACCTCGCGACCGCAAACGGGGCAGTGCGGGTGGCCGACGCGCGCGTACAGAAGACGCAGGTAGTCGTAGACCTCGGTCACGGTGCCCACCGTCGAGCGCGGGTTCTTCGACGTGCCCTTCTGGTCGATGGAGATGGCCGGGGACAGTCCTTCGATGACGTCGACGTCGGGCTTCTCCATCTGGCCCAGGAACTGGCGGGCATACGCCGACAGCGACTCGACGTACCGGCGCTGGCCCTCGGCATAGATGGTGTCGAAGGCGAGCGACGACTTACCCGAGCCGGACAATCCCGTGAAGACGACGAGCTTGTCGCGCGGGATCGACAGGGTGACGTTCTTCAGGTTGTGCTCGCGCGCGCCTCGGATCGTGATGTGGTCGATGGGCATTCGGACTCTGGGTTATTCCTTCTCCCGGGTGACTGCAAACGTGCCGCTCGCGGTGGCGATGAGCCGGCCTTCGTTTCCCACGACCCGGCAGGTCGCCACCATCGTGCGCCGCCCCGCGTGCACCACGCGGCCGGTCGCGCGCAGCGTCTCGCCGATCCTCGCCGCGTTGATGAAGTTGACCTTCAGGTCGAAGCTCATGGCCCGGACGACGCCTGGCTTGACCGTGCGCAGCGAGCGGCCCATGGCCGAATCGGCCAGCGCACTGATCATGCCACCGTGGAGGAAACCGGAGTGGTTGGCCATGTCTTCCTTGGCGGTCATCTGCACGGTGGCGGATCCCTCTCCGGTCTCGACCAGCTCCAGCCCGAGCCACGCCCAGGCTCTGGAGACGGCACGCTCCTGGATCTCACTCACGGCCCTGGCCCTCCGGGACGGCCAGGCAGGTCGACGAGGCCGTGGCCACCAGCCTGCCTTGTGAGTCGAAGACGTCGGCCTCACCGAACAGCAGCGACTGCTTGATCTCCACGACCCGGCCGACCGCGCGCAGCTTGCCCTCCACGACCGGGCGGAGGAAGTTGATCTTCAGCTCGATCGTCGTGTTCCAGATCCGGTCCTCCTGGAGCGTCGCCAGCGACATGCCCATGGCGGCGTCGGCGATCTGCGTGATCACTCCGCCCTGGACCACGCCCCCGCCATGCCGGTGCTGCGGGCCGGCGTCGAGCTCGACGACGACGCGTCCGGGCTCGGCCTCGGCGATCCGGGCTCCCAGCAGCTGCATCCAGCCGTGCTGGCCGCCCGAGAGCAGCTGGGCGACGCGGGCGGGATTCTTCAGGGCTACGGTCCGCGCCGCGACTTCCGCCAGTTGCGCACCATCGTCTTCTGCTTGGGCGCGGCGGCGATGGCGAGCGCCACGTCGCGGTCGTCCTCCTTGACGGACTCCTCACCCGACAGCCGCTTGCGCAGCAGGATGATGCGGTCGCGCACGCGCGCCGCGTCCTCGAACTGCAGCTCCTTCGAGAGCCTCCGCATCTCCTTCTCCAGGTCGCGGACGATCGCCAGCAAGTCCTCACGCGGCACACCGGCTCCGGCCATGAGCTCGACCGCGTCGGCTTGAATGTCCTTCTCGTTGATCTCGAGCGCGTAGATCGCCTTCTTCACCGTCTCGGGCGTGATGCCGCGCTCGAGGTTGTAGGCGATCTGGCGGTTGCGCCTGCGCTCGGTCTCGTCGAGCGCCATGCGCATCGAGTCCGTGATCTTGTCCGCGTACATCACGACGTGGCCGTCGACATTGCGGGCGGCGCGGCCGATGATCTGGATGAAAGACCGGTAGGCGCGCAGGTAGCCCTCCTTGTCGGCGTCGAGGATGCCGATGAACGCCACCTCGGGCAGGTCGAGACCCTCACGCAGCAGGTTGATGCCGACCACCACGTCGACCGCACCCGTGCGCAGGTCGCGTAGCACGTCGATGCGTTCCATCGCATCCAGCTCGGAGTGCAGGTACCGGACCTTGACGCCGTACTCGCGGAGATAGTCGGCTAGGTCTTCGGCGAACCTCTTCGTCAGCGTGGTGACGAGCGAGCGATGGCCCAGCTCGGTGCGCCTCTTGACCTCCGCCAGCAGGTCGTCGATCTGGCCCGCGGTCGGTCGCACCTCGACGGTGGGGTCGACCAGGCCCGTCGGGCGCACCAGCATCTCGACGGTGCGCTGGGAACGGCGCATCTCGTAGTCGCCCGGCGTCGCGGACACGTAGATGACGTTGCGCGCGCGCTCCTCCCACTCCTCGAAGCTGAGCGGCCGGTTGTCGAACGCGCTCGGCAGCCGGAACCCGTACTCGACCAGTGCAGCCTTGCGCGAGCGGTCACCGCCCAGCATGCCGCCGATCTGCGGCACCGCCACGTGCGACTCGTCGACGAAGATCAGCGTGTCGTCGGGCAGAAAATCCATGAGCGTGTACGGCGCCTCGCCGGGCTGCCGACGCGTGAGGTGCCGCGAGTAGTTCTCGATGCCTGCGCAGGTGCCGGTCTCGCGCAGCATCTCCATGTCGAAGTTGGTGCGCTGCCGCAGCCGCTGCGCCTCCAGCAGCCGGCCGTGGTCCTCGAACCACTTGCAGCGCTCCTCGAGCTCGGCCTCGATGTCGACGATCGCGAGGCGCAGCTTGTCCTGCGGAGTCACGTAGTGCGAAGCCGGGAAGACCGTGAACTCGGCGCGCGTGCCGAGGATCTCGCCGGTGACCGCGTCCAGCTCCTGGATGCGCTCGATCTCGTCACCGAAAAACTCGACGCGATACACCTTCTCCTCGTTCGCCGGGACGAGGTCGACGACGTCGCCGCGGACGCGGAACCGCAGCCGGGCGAGGTCGTAGTCGTTCCGCTCGTAGAGCATCTCGGTGAGCTTGCGCAGGAACACCTCGCGCCGGATGGACGCCCCTTGCTCGACCTTCAAGGACTCGCCCATGTAGTCCTCGACCGAGCCGATGCCGTAGATGCAGCTGATGCTCGCCACCACCAGGACGTCGCGGCGCGTGAGCAGGTTCTGGGTCGTCGAGTGCCGCATGCGGTCGATCTCGTCGTTCCGGCTCGAGTCCTTCTCGATGTACGTGTCGGTGCGCGCGATGTACGCCTCGGGCTGGTAGTAGTCGTAGTAGCTGACGAAGTACTCGACGGCAGTGTCCGGCAGCAGGCGCCGGAACTCCGCGCACAGCTGAGCCGCGAGCGTCTTGTTGGGGCTCAGGACCAGGACCGGCCGCTGCAGCTTCTCCATCGCCCACGCCATCACGTTCGTCTTGCCGCTGCCGGTCACGCCGAGGAGGACCTGCTGGCTCAGGCCCGCCTGAACGCCGTCGACCAGGTGCGCGATCGCCTCGGGCTGGTCGCCGGCCGGCTTGAAGGGTGCGTCGACACGAAAGCTGGAGGGCACGGGGATGCTAATTCTAAGGCGAACCGATGTTCGTGCGGAGAGGCTGAGCCCCCGGCGTTACCCAGACATGAAAGACCAGATTCGAGGCAAAGCAGAGGAGCTCACAGGCAAGATCACCGGCGATCGCGGCGAGGAGATGAAGGGCAAGGCGCGCCAGGGCGTCGGCGACGTCAAAAAGAACGTCCGGGACGCGCGCGACGACGTGCGTGACGAGATGCGCAAGCGCAACGACGAGAACCCGGAGACAGAGCCCGGGCCGGACGGCGATCGCTACTCAAGGTAGGGAGAGGATCAGCGCCTCCGAGAACGAACCGCGCTCCATGCCCTGATCGCCCGGCGGCACGCGCACCAGCGCGTGCGCGCCGGCCAGGGACATCAACCGTGACGACGACTGCGAGCCGGTCGTCTGTGCGACCAGGTCCCGGCCCTCGCGGTGCAGGGTGACCCGGTGGTACTCGGTCCGGTCCCCCACCGCGCGTGCGTCGAAGCCCAGGCGGACGGCCAGCCTCGGGCGCTGAAGCTGCGCCAACCCCTGCATCTTGCGCAGCGCGGGCCGGACGAAGACCTCGAAGGTGACCAGCGACGAGACCGGAAATCCCGGCAGGCCGAAGGCGACCTTGCCCGCGCCCAGGGTGGCGAACGTGAACGGCTTGCCCGGCTTGAGCTTGACCCGGCCGACGTGCACCGTGCCCAGCGACTCGAGCAACGGCTTGACCAGGTCGTGAGTCCCCACCGAAACGCCGCCTGAGGTGACCAGCACATCGGCGTCCTGGAGCGCGCGGGTGACCAGCTCGCGAAGCTCGTCCGGCCTGTCCGGCGCGATACCGAGGAGGTTGACCTCGGCGCCCGCCTCGCGCAGGGCGGCCAGCAGAGCCCAGCGGTTCGAGTCCGTGATCTGCCCGCGGCCGGGGGTCCGGCCCACCTCCACCAGCTCGTCGCCCGTGGAGAGCAGGGCGATGCGCGGCCGCCGGCCCACGCGCAGCTCGGGCATGCCCACGGCCGCGGCCAGGCCGATCTCCGCCGGGCCCAGCGCGGAGCCCGAGGCAATCAGGCGCTCGCCGGCGCGGACGTCCGCTCCGGCCGCGTGAAAGTTGGATCCGGGTTGAAGGGCGGCCGGCACGGTCACGCTTTCGCCGGCCGCGGTCACGTCTTCGAACATCACCACGCAGTCGGCCCCGTCGGGCACCACGCCGCCGGTGAGGATCCGCGCCGCGGTCCCGGCGGCGACCTCACCCGCGTACGGGCGGCCGGCCGCCGACTCACCGAGGATGCGGAGCGTGCGCCCGGCGTCCGCCGCGCGCACGGCGAACCCGTCCACGGCGCTCACCGGATCCGCGGGGAGCGCGGCGGGAGCGATGAGGTCTTCGGCCAGCACGCGGCCGGCGCAGTCGGCGAGCGGCCTCATCTCCGACCCCAGAATCGGGGTGTGCTCGAGCACGAGCGCGGCCGCCTCTCCGGCGTCGACCAGGGGGTAGGTGGAGACCCTCACCTACTCATGATGCAGGGCCTTCATCGGCTCCTGCGCCGCCGCCCGCACGGCGGGCAGCAGCCCGCTGCCCATGCTCAACAGCACCGCCAGGACGAGGGCGGCGATCGCGACGACGAGGTCCGGGCGGAACACCTCGACGGCGGCGCCCGCGACCGGCGGCACCAGCGCGTCCACGGCCGAGTTGCCAACCCGCGACAGGAAAACCGCCACCCCCCCGCCCAGGACCCCGCCCACGAGCCCGATCAGGGCGGCCTCTGCGACGAACAGGAGCAGGATGTCGCGCGACCGGGCCCCGACCGCCTTCAGGATGCCGATCTCACGAGTCCGCTCGAGCACCGCGGTGTACATCGTGTTCGCGATGCCGAGGCACGCGAGCAGCAGGGCCACCACCGACAGGCCCAGCAGGGCGACGCGGAGCCGGCCCAACAGCTCCTCGAAGCCCCTCAGCTGGTCGCCTGTGCTCTCGGCCTGGAAGCCTAGCGCCTCGAGCCGGTCGCGCACACCGTCGACCGTCTGGCCCGAGTCGGCCAGGACGGTGATCGAGGTGTACTCCCCCTGCTTCCAACCGTTCAGCGCCGCGCTGGCGCTCCACTGGTCACGCACGAGCTGGTAGGGCGCGAGCGCGCCGGACACGCCGCCGGGCATGGCGACGTCAGATACGACGCCGACCACCAGCAGGCTGAGCGTCGTGGGTTTGGTCGCGCTGACCGTGAACGTCACGAACTTGCCGACCGCGGCGGCCGGGCTTCTGAAGCCGAGAGCGGTCGCTTCGCTGCGGCTGAGGACGACCTGGCTGCCGCTGTCGGACGTGGGCATCGCGCCCGCGACCAGCGCCGGAGGCTCGGCCCACCAGGCGCGTGGGGCGAGCGCGATCAAGCGATCGGTCTTGATCGAGGGCGCCGCCGCGGTCGGGCTGAAACCGCCGGTCAGGGCGACGTCGCCCCAGGCCGCCTTCACATGCTGCACCCCGGCGACCGTGGCGAGCGTGGCGGCGTCGAATGACGAGCTCGCCAGGGCGGCCGGGCGCACCGTCACCTCGTCGAGCCGGTTGGCCGAGAGCCCGGGCGCGCTCAGGGCGTAGCCGAGGCCGCCCGAGAGCGCCACGATCAGGCTCATCGCGGCGATGCCGATGGCCACGCCGGTGGTGGTCAGGAAGGTCCTCAGCGGGCGCCGGCCGGCGCTCAGCACGCCGAGGCGCAGCGTGTCCCGCCAGTCCAGGCGCGGCGGCACCATCACGGGGTCCTGGTTGCGCACGTTGCGGCTGCCCGACTCGAGCTCGAAGGCGCGGCCGTCCATCATCCTCAAGGCGCGGTTCGAGTGCCGCGCCACCTCCGGGTCGTGGGTGACCAGGACCACCGTGGCCCCACGCCGGTTGAGGTCCTTGAGCAGGTCGAGGATGCGCTTGCCCGCGGCGGAGTCGAGGCTGCCGGTAGGCTCGTCGGCCAGGATCAAACCCGGGCGGTTGGCCAGCGCGCGCGCGATCGCCACCTTCTGCTGCTCTCCGCCGGACAGCCGGCTCGCCCGCACCCTGGCCTTGCCTTCGAGCCCGACCAGCTCGAGCAGGTGCAGGGCGCGCGCGCGGCGCTCCGCCGGGTCGATGCCCGCCAGCACCAGCGGCAGGCTCACGTTCTCGAGCACCGACATCGCGCCGATGAGGTTGAAGGTCTGGAAGATGGTCGCCACGCGCTGGAGCCGGTAGTCGGCGAGCGCGGTCTC
>Ga0070730_10005085_pt1 | contig 11404 bp, 8 predicted proteins | sample Coa_R1_3_FD_66447 | JGI IMG/M metagenome (GOLD analysis project Ga0070730, IMG submission 66447) | Surface soil microbial communities from Centralia Pennsylvania, which are recovering from an underground coalmine fire - Coalmine... | ecosystem: Environmental > Terrestrial > Soil > Unclassified ... | reverse complement strand
CTGGATGCGTTGAGGGCCGATCTGGAGGCCGATCCGGGGATGCTTCGGGCGCGCCCGCAGCATCCCCGGATCGGCCTCCAGATCGGCCCTCAACGCATCCAGCCGCTGCCTGGTGATCGAGCGCGGGTTGCGTTCATGCGGGCGCAACGATGCCACCGGCACCTCAACCACAGTCAGCTCGGCGAGCTCCGACGGCGTGCCGCGGACAGACGCAACGTTCATTCCAGCCACTGTGACGCGGCCCGCAGACAGCCTGCCCGAGCGTCCCCGACAGACCCCTGAACCGGGACTACCGGGTCATGCGCCCGACCAGGCGGACCTCACCGAGCCGTCGGCTCCACATGTAGCAGTCAGTCCCCGAGACGGCCGCCAGAAAATCCGTCCGGGAAACCTGGGCGCGAAAGATTGAGCCGAGCTTGGGGTCTTGCGACGATCGTCCCCAGAAACTGACCCCGGGGGCTCTCTCAGCGCCCGGCGTCCATCAGAGGCGTCCACGTGATGTCGTTCAAGCCCCGGAGCAGAGCCGCCGGCGAGTGCGCGTCCTCCTCGCCGACCAGAATCGCCTGTTCCCCAACCCGGGTCACCACATCCGAGCTGACGCCATACATCATCGCCAGTGTCCGCAGCAACCGGGCCACGTACGCCAGCCGCTCCCACTCATCGAAGTCCGCGATCACCCTCGCCGGCACCTCACACTCCCCGCAGCCATACTCGACCTCCAGGCGCTCGCCCAGCCCATCCTCCCAGCGGCGGAAATCATCTGCGGTCACCTCCAGTAACAGCTGCAAGCACAGTTCGAACACCTGCAGAGCCCGATCTAGGTCACCCCAGGGCACGCTCTCCAGCAGCTCAAGCGCCCGCCGCTGCTGCCCCCGATCAAACTGCCGCCCTCTCCCACCGAACTCACCTCCAGCGCGGTCGGGCCGACTTTTACTGCCCAAGGTTCCGCCTCATCCAGCTTGCGCAAGTAAACGATGCACTCGTCACAAATGATACATATTCGTTTACTTGCTCAACCGGGCGACGACGCGCGCTTGAGCAACTAAAGCTGCTTGTGCGGTGCGTCACGATTCACGTGACCTCTACTTGCGCAAGCGCGACGCGGCCAGGGTGAGCAACCTGAACGCCAGGCCTCGGTCCACTTACCCGGCCAACGCTCCAGGATCGTCGGCCCTCACAAGGCATCGCGCTGCTGACGCGCCCCGTGGGCAACCTGGGGAAGACGGCGGGTGGGTGTAGCCTGCTCGGCAGCGGTATTCGACCGGCGAGGGGCGGTGTGAAGCTCAACGGTGTTGCTGTGATCGCGAACGCGGGTGTCGCGCTGGTCGCGGGCTGCGGATCAGGAGCCAGCAAGACGAACGCGCCACCCACAACCCCCAGTCAAACACCGCCCCCGCCAACCACGCACAAGGCGAAACCGAAGACGGCACACCACGCGGAGGCATCGACCACAACGAGGGCGCACGGCCCCGTGCTCGCCTGGATCCGACGGCTGCAACGCGACCTGACCAAACTGCACTTCTACTCAGGACCGACCACAGGCGTCAAAACCCCCGCCACCAAGACCGCAATCATCCGCTTCCAACACGCCGCGCACCTGAAACCCGACGGACTCTGGGGAGCGAGAAGCCAAGCCGCGCTCGACAAGATGCTGCACCGCTCCTGACCAGCTGCGGACGCACCGTCGGTCGATAGCCTCACGGCGTGGGCGTCCCTCAAGGCAGCTGCACCGGAACCGGCAGCCCTCCCGCGCCGTCGAGCATTAGCCGAGACAGCGCCGCCCGCGAGACGGGCGTTTGTCCGGTCTGCGGTGGGCGCTTCCGGTTGGGCACCGACTCGCGCATCCCCAACCACAGCGCTGTTCCCACTCGACCGCGGTGATATCAGCGAGCCATCGATGCCTGATCCGTACCTTGAGGCTGCGCTTAACAAGATCGGGATCGCAGTTCGCTATCTAGCAAAGCTGGACAAGCTGCGGGATGGCGACGAGAGCGAGCGGGAGGAGATCCAGCTCAATTACGAAGGCGTCCTTACGAGCGGCTCGTCGGCGGGAGACCAACTCGCGGAGGCGATCTCGCAGAGGCTATCTATGCGCCTGCGCAACCCCTCTCCAGAACGCTTATTGGAGTCCCTTGGTGAGCAGGGCCGCTGCGCCGGCGAACTGGCGCCCTCGATCGAACTACTACGTGCGTGGACGAGCGAGGCGATTGTTGTCGACGCACACCATCGGCGCAACCGCGCCGTGCACCACCACTACAAGAAGCGGCCCTATCGACCGGAGCTGACGTGGTTGCTCGACCCAATTCAGATCCGCGGCAAGCCATCCCCGTACCAAGGACCACTCGATGTCCACGACTACTGCGCGAACTACGTCACCGCGCTCGCGAAGCTGGAGGAGGCGGTGCGTTTGATCGAAGGCGCGGGATAAGGCTTATTACGGGGCTGGCGCAGCTGAACCCAGCTGGTCGCGACCATGTATCAGACTGGACAGTGCTTCTCGACACCCGGCGACGTCTGTCGGAAGGCGCTCGAAGACGAAGCTCTGCGCGCCCGCTCGCCACGGGCCGAGCGCCTCGGCGCTGGCGGGAGGGCCGTCGTCGCCTGCGCGTGGGTAGACGAGTGCGGCGACTCCTTCGGGCTCGAAGCGGTTGGCGTAGGCGGCGAGCTGGTAGAGGTCGGCCTGGTCGACACCGGTCGGGCGTTCCCGTGAGAACGCGAGACGTTTGTATTTGGCGTCGATGACTGCAACCGTTCGATCGTCGCGCCAGACGAGCACGTCGGGTTTGAGCCTTCCCATGCCTCGCTTGCCTTGCTCGCTGTGCAGGAGGTAGTCGCGTCGACCACCGGTGGTTCCGTGCTCGACGTGCATGCCGGGAGAGGCGGCGCGCCGCGTGCAGTTCACGATTAACAGCTCCCAGAGCTCGGCGACGTCGACGAGGATGCCTTCGGCCGCTCCCTCTTCTTCGGCTGCGCCGTAGCCGAGCCGAGATGCGATCCGGTGCGAGAGCAAGGCCGCGCCTTTGAACGGCAGCGTGATCGGCGTGTAGCGGACGCGCGATAGCTCGTAAGGCGTCGGCAGCCTCGGGCGTGAGCCCACGGCAGCGCGCAAGGGAGGCAACACCTGGCGAACCCGCTCGGTCCGCCACTCGGCGGTGTCGGTCAGCTGCTCGGCGAGAGCGCGCTCGGCGCAGACAAGCACGCGCGTGAGCGGATGGGCGAGCGAGCGGTCGTAGGTGACAGATGCCACCTGCGGGCGCCCTTCGGAGATCAGCTGGAGGGTGCGGCGGGTCTCGAGTCGCCCGCGTACGTACAGGCCTTCGTGCGGCTGCGGCAGACGCAGCAACGGCAGGCCATGCCTGGTGGCGGTGCCTACAGCCCGGCACCAAAGCCGCGCCAGCAGGCGCACGATGAACGTTTCCGTCTCCGTGCGGCGTGCGCTCGCTGGCGGAGCGACAAGGCCGAACGCCTGGTCGAGCCACGCTTCGACGACGTCGATCCCGAGCCGTGGATGCACGGTCAACCGTCGACCGGCAAAGCTCAGCGAGCCGATGAAACGCCCCGCCCACCAGCGGCCATCCGGCCCGCGCTCAACGAGCGGCAGCCACTCGTCCTCATAGGGGCGATCCTCTTCGATGCCGACTCGGTGGTCGCGCGGGTCGATCGCGGCAACCTGGGTGAGCCACTCCTCATCCTCGGCGGTCAGCTCGCCCTCGTAGGGCGACAGGTCGCGGAAGCCGAGCGTGTTCAAGCCGACTGACCGTGCAGGAACACCTGCCCGAGCCGGCTGAGCTCGGCGGCGCGCGCCTCGGCATCAACGCCCTGCAGGTACTGGTCGAGCAGCGGCTCGAGCGCGAGCCGCCAAAGATCACGTACCGGTTGCAGCGGCTCGCCCTTGCGGCTCCAGAGAAAGCGGCTCGCCTTGTACTTGCGGTGCATGTATTCGGCCCGCTCGAGCAGCCCAACGACCTTGAAGAAATAGGTATGACCGATCTCGTAATCACGGCCGAGCAGCGGCGAGGCGCCGATCTGCTCGTTCAGTAGCGCGGCACGTTCGATTACAGCCTGCATCTCATCGGCGATTTGCTCCCACTGGTAGCGCGAGCTGGTGTCGGTCGCCTGCCAAAGCTCCGGAAGGACCGCGGCGAGACGCTCAGCATCGAAGCCGGAGCGCTGCCAGAGGAAGCGGCGGCGCAGGGCGAAGTCGATCTGCTCGAGCGACTGGTCGATCAGGTTCATCGTCCCGATCACGTAGAGGTGCTCCGGCAGCTGGATCGTTGAAACCGGTGCGTCTGGCTCCGTTCCTGGCAGCTCAACCGGACTATCACGATCCTCAAGTACGGAGAAAGCCTCACCAAAGACGCGACTGAGATCAGCGCGGTTCAACTCATCCAGAATCAAGACCCACGGGAGCGGCCGCTCGCCCTCCGGCACCTGCTCCTTGTTGATGTCGTCGACCAGACGCAGCAGGTAGCCATCCTCGTACACCGTCTTCCCCTCCCTCAGGCGCAGGCCGCGAACGAACTCCTCGTAGGAGTAAGCCGGATGGAGCTGCAGGCGACGCACGTGCGACAGGACCAGCGCCTCGATCCGGGCTTGGTTCTTGAAATACGCCACCGGCCCCCACTCTCGCAACGCAGCCCGGCGAATGATCTGCTCCGCGATCTGCTTCGCCTCGAAGGTCTTGCTAGTCCCGGGCGGACCGAAGATGACGAGCTGCTTCTGAAGCTCGAGCGCATCCAGCGGATCAGCGCCATCGCCAGCGTGGCCAGCACCCCATGTGCCGGCCAACGGAGCCTCGTAAAAGTCGACCTCGCCGCTCGGCTTCCCCAGCAGCTCCTCAAGCCGTCGCCGAATAGTGAGAAGGCGCTCATCCAAATCGGCCTCCCCGTCCTCCACAAAGCCGGAGTAAGCCAGCGCGATACTTTGCTTGTGCCCGCCACTAGCGATGCGCTCAAACGACTCCGGCTGGAGAAGGTGGAGCAGGATATGGCGCATCGCGGCAGCCGATTCCTCGGCCCCGGCATCCATGAAGTCCCGCAACTGCCACGGGTCGTCAAGGATCTCCCGGCGGCGGTCAGCCGGGCTCTCCTTCAGCCGGCGAGCGAAGTCGACAACGAAGCCGATCTGTGCGTCGGGTCGGAGCAGGAAGAACTGCCCCGGATGTCCAATCCCCTCCTCGCCGAACGCACGGGAGACAGCGCTGTCGTCCGCAAGCGACTCGCCCGCCCAGCCCAGCACCTCCCCGACCCGCCGCCTCTTTGTCGCCCCACTTACCGCTCCCTGCCAGGCAAACAGGTAATAGACCGCCAACACCTCCGCGCCGAGCAGAACGAGTTGACGGTCGCCCTCGAGCTGCTCCTTGTACTTATCAATGAACGTGCGGGCATCCAGGAGCGGCGCCTCGATCACGTTGTGATACAGCCGCGAAAGTCTGTCGGCCGACCACAACTGCTCGTCTTCGTACAGCAGCGAACCATCGTCGACCAGGCAGCGCTCACGCCAGCGGTCGACGACTTCCTGAATGTCTTCCAGCTTGCGCCGATTCGACAACGCCACAAGCTGTTCCTAACAGACCGAGACGGCAGCGTGAAGCGCCAAACGGCCGTCGAGGCCGATAGCTTGGCCGCGTGACCAGGCCACCGCTGGACCCGGTTCGTGGTGCGGAAGCGGCCAGGAAGCTCAAGGACTTGCGCGCCAAGCGCATCCTTGTCAGAGCCGCGGAGCTTGGTTACATCACGGAGGTGACGTGCGGGATGCCAGAGTGCTTCTGTCCAGAGGAGTGGGGCGGGCGTCGCTACTTCCAACCGGTCTCTGCCGAACTGTCCGACTGGTCGCCGACCCACGAGCATTTCCCAGTCCCAAAGCGAGAAGGAGGGAAAGCGACGGCCGACAACACGATCCTTGCCCACCGCCTTTGCAACAGGATCGATTATTCGAAAGCCGTTGGTAGGTCACACAGCAGAGATCTTGAGAGAATCAGAGGAGCTCGCGAGGCGGCCGCGGTACCGAACCTGTCCCAGTCCGCGTCCGCCGACGCAGTCGCAGAGGTCTTCGCGCCCGAGCCCGCGTCCCCGGCGAGATCGGCCCGCAAGCGGAACGCCCCGGCCTGGAAGTCGCTGCCGCCTGTCGAGCTGGCGGCGCACTTGCTCGCGACTCCGACGATTACCGATTCCCACTGGACGACAGAACCGCGGCTCCCACGCGAAAATCGCGAGTCATTCATTCGCCGCATCGTGCTTGGCGAGACTCCCGAGTCGGCTACGACGGGAGAACACCGGACTTGAGGTCAGACCCTACGCCTTCCAGCTCTACTTGATCGGATTCGACGCGCCGCGACCTTCGCTTCACGTCGCTGATCTGCCGACCTGCGCCGGCACATCAGGTCACGTCTCTCTGAACGAATCGATGAGTCGTTCGACGACTGTGACCGTCGAGCCTCGCACCAGAACACCGAGTTCGAGGTTCGAGCCGGCGATACCGGCACCGGTGACGTTCGCGCTACCGATGTACGCAGCGATCGAGTCCGAGGAGATGACCTTGAGGTGTGCCCAGGGTGCGTCGAACCGTAGCGTTGCGATCGAGAGCCTGGATAGATCGCCGTCGCGCGCGACTGCCTGCTTAAGTTGGTCGAGCGCGTCGCTTGCATGAGTCGATCGTGTCGGAAGGAGTATCTGCAAGGAGACACCACGCGAAGTCACAGCCGAGAGAGCGTCCGAGAGGAAGGACATCGCAGGCCAGTCGATGAAGGGAGCGACGAGCCGGAGACTCCGGGACGATTGAGAAACCAGCTGTATCAGGGTCTCTCCGGTGGTGCGGCGAAGTCCATCCGGCAGGGTTGTGCCAGGCGGGAGAGAAGCCACGAGCTCCCACGGTTCGCTGGGTTTGATCGAACGACGTCCCTCAACCCATGCCGCTCCCAGCTGACATGCCATGGCGATGCGGGCCGTATCGGCACCGAACCGTTTCGAGAGCACCTCGACCAGATCGGGCTCGAATCCAGCGGTTCTCGCGGCAGATCGGCTGGAGGCAGCATCGGTCAGGAGACTCGCGAGTGTGTGCGCCGCGTTCTTGGGGTCTGCCGCGTCGACGAGGACGCCGCCTACGAGCTCTGCGTCGTCCACGTCATTCCGCTCCGCGGACGAATCCGTGCGGCCCAAAGAGATGGGAGCGATCGAGAAAGCGGTTGAACCAGCGACAGGAAGGCTCGCCGAGGTGGAGACAGGCCATGCATGCGCCCCCGCCGCTGCGACACCCGGGATCGAGTGCGCACCTGGATTCACCCGAGACGAAGTCGTCCAGGAAGCGATTGAGAGATGTCTCGAAGACAGCCTGTAGGCCGCCGAGGACGAATTCTCCCCGCGCTGCCGCGTAGATGACGAACGCCAGGTGATGTGGGAGGAGGTATTCGGCGAGAGCGTCCCGCTCTATGCCGGCAAACGCGGCGAGACGTCGGATGGCTCGATGCGCGTAGGAGTGCACAAGCGTCAAGATGTCACCACCCAGCGGCTGGTACTGCTCCTCGGTCGCCCACGGGATCTCCATTTCCGAGAGGAGAGCGACACGCGCAGCGCGTGCGTCTTCGGCCGGCTGTAGGAGATGTCCCAGGGCAGCGAGGTGCCGGTGGACGGCGAGTGGGTCGAGTCGGAAGAGCAGGGCTTCTGTTCGTGATAGAGAGCCGTAGGCACGAAAGCGCGCACGATCGCGAAACGGCACGAGGCGGGAACCGCCGGGATTCATGTCCCCGCGGGTGTACGCGTAGGCGAGCGTGGCCACCGGGAAGTTCGCAAGAAGGTCCACGCTGTCGAGGTGGGCCGACCTCAATGAGTCGCCGTACGCACCCTCGTACAGCGTGCGTAAAGGGGGAGTGGTCCCGTCGACCATGTCCTCGACTCGCACGCGCCCACCCGAGACCGCTTGTGCCAGGCTCATCGCCTCGTCGTACGCCTTGTCGCGCACGCGTAGAGGAAGGTCAGTGACCGGGCTCCCGTCTCCTTCGTCGACCTCCCCACGCTCGAGTGCCTGATGCGCCAACTCTTGAGCGGTCTCCTCGGAGAGATTCGCCTGTCGGAGCGTTTCAACGAGTCCTGCAAACGTCTGTCGACCCTCAAGTGGATCATTCGTGGTCATTCCGTCCAAAACCCACTCCAGGGCGCGGGCGCCACCCCCACCTGCGCGTAGCCTCGACGCGACTGCTGGATCGGGTGGATTAACCAGGACCGCAAACCGTGGCGAAAACACGACAGCTGCGCGGTGCACCGTGATGCTCATCCCGCCCCCACCGCACTCGCATGCTTGGAACGGGAATCCTTGAGAGAGGCTCGCGCGGCACTCGGGGCAGAAGAATCTGAGCTCTCGTGCAGTCGCGGTTCCTGGCAGTCGGACCGCAACAGCGTTGTGGGTCCTACACCTTGGGAGGTATGGCTCCCTCGCAGCGCCGCACGTGTGGTACGCGACGAACTGCATCTGTGCTCGTGAGCGTCCACCACAGGGGCATCGCTCGTCTCTGCTACGGGCGATCCGGTTGCACGTCTTGCATCGCCATTGTTGCGGGAACGGTTCGACGCGTACTCCTCTATCCATGTTCAGCCGGACGACATCGACAGCTGCGCGAGCCCGGAGGCTCGCCGCGAGCCCGTCATCGTTACCGGCGGCTGTCCACGGTGTGGCAGCCGCGATGAGAGCTGACCTCACGCTCTCCTGGTCCAAAGGGGTCTCCACCGGGTCGACCCAGTTGGCTACGCGCCAGATCCGGCCCTCGAGATCAGCGGTCTGCCCGGGCAGCAGCCCGAACAGGACCTGTGATGCACCGCGCTCGACCCTCACGCGTGGCCCCCACGATCGAACACCGGTGCTTGCTCCTCGACGTCGCGGAGGGATCGCATCGGCTTACCGGTTGGGAACAGCTCGTCGACCCACTCGGCAGAGCTGGCGGGATCGTCGAGTGCCCGGAAGAACTCCCGCATGTAGTCAGCAAGGTCCTGGCGGAGGTACTCGTCGAGCGGTCCGGAGAACCCGAGGAGCTGCACGAGGGAGTTCAGCTCGTCCTGCTGGAGGACGGGGAGTCGATTGAAAGCGCGACGGACCGGCGCGGGTTTCGTCAGCTGCTTCAAGCCTGCGGCGAGCGCCGCAGGTTCGTGGATCCCGTAGAGGCGGCCCTGCTCGATTCCTGCAAAGGTCAGTTCCAGCACTCGACGGCTCTTGGCTGTGACTGGGACAGGATCGATGAGCCGGTCGGCGTGAGCGACGAACGAGGGGAACGTGCGGAAGACGGCAGCATCTCGTTCACGTCCGATCTTGTGGAGGACGATCACGAGCCCTGGATGCGTTCGCCCGACACGAGAGGTTGTCTGGATGAACTCCGCTGTGGCCAACGGCAGCCCGAGCATGACCATGACGTTGAGTCGATCGATGTCGACGCCGTGGGAGAGCATCGACGAGGCGGCGACGAGATGGATCCGGTCGTAGAAGTCCGGCTCGGGGCTGGTGAGGCGCGCCAGCGTGTTGCGAACTTCTTCCAAAGGAGTGCGGCCGGTCAGCGTTGCTGCGTTCACCTGCCGGTCGAGTTGGATCTGGGTATCGAAGGACCGCGATACAGCCTCAACGTCCTTCAGGTTGGACCCGTAAACGACGTCGATCCCGTAGTTCTTGACCAACTCGGGGATCGCGCCGGTATCGATACCGATCTCAGCCGCAACCGCCGTGGGATCTTCGACCGCGCGTCGGGTCACACGCTGGAGGGCTTCCGTGAGCTGGTCGGTCGCGTACTCGAGCGTCACACCCCGGGGCGCGACCCCGGCGAATCGACGGGCCAGTTCGTCGCTCTTGCAGGTCCAGAACGAACGACCGGCGCGAGGCCCGGGACGAGGGAAGGTGCGTCCTGACCGACGGTAGAGAGCTCTGACCTGATCGGCGTGGCCGGCGAGAGTTGCCGACGACGCGATGATCTTCGGTGATGAGCCGAAATGTGTCTGGAGGTTGTCGAGCAGTGCCTCGTAATGGGCGTCCACTGCGCCGAGACTGTCTCGGAGCAGGTGCAGCTCGTCCTGCATACGGACTGTGGGCGCATAGAGCGACGCGTCTTGTGAGAGCGGGCCGGGCGTAGCCGTGCAGCCTGGGAACAGGCACCCGGTTGGTCTCGAGCTTCTCGGAGCGTAGGTGAAGCCATGCCTCTGGTCGGGGCAGCGACCGAAGGGCGGGCCATAGAAGCCGCGCATCGCAGCCTGCATGGAGATGCTCGCTGCCTTGTCGAGGGTGCCGAGCACCACCGTGGGCAAGGACCGGTAGATCTCCTCGTCGACGATCCTGAAGGGGAGAGGTCGTGCTCCCCACGGACAGTTGGGTGCAGTGCACACGTGGTCGAGCGCCCACCGTGCTCGGTCGAATCGCATCTCGAGCTGCTCCGACGTACAGAACGGACATCGGAGGAGAACCTGGTACCGGGAGGGCATGTCGGGGTCGTTGGGGTCGGGGCCAAAGCGTGGGTTCTGCTCGATCTTGTTGGGGGTTCCGTTGTCGCCGACGAAGAACCCGAGGCTGAGCGGGTGGCCACTGATGTCCTCGGCCTGGCGGACGAGCTCGGCCGCCGCCAGGACATCTGCGAAGCGCTGGGTCTGCTGGAGAGAGAGCATCCGAAGAGGGAACCGACCCCAGGACGTAATCCCCTCTCGCTTACCGCGTAGCCGGTCGTAGAAGGCGGCAGTGAGCACGAAAAGGAGATACGTCTCGGTCTTGCCACCGCCGGTAGCGAACCAGAGGGTGTCGACGAACGATCGCTCCCCGGCTTCTGAATTGTCGATGATGGAGCCGACGTTCGCGAGCAGGAAGCCGAGCTGGAAAGACCTCCACTCCGTGTGACGCACGGCACAGGCCTCCGAGAACGAGCGGTTCGCGAGCGCGAACGCGCGGCAGAGCTGTGGATCGTTGGTGATGATTGCGAGGCCTCGACGGACTCGATCCAGTTCCTCGGTGAACAACGCGGCCTCGCGCGTCGCTTCGTCCACCATTCCGTCGTCCCAGCCCTCGTCAGCGGCATGCCCATGGAGAGCTTCGTCGCCCCAGTGCAGCTGACCCCACTGCCCTAGACCTTCTGCCAACGCTGAGAGCGAAGGGAGCGGGTCGTTCGCAAGAGTAGAGAACGAGATATCGGGGAGTGGGCCTGACTCGTCGTCCCAGTAGGTTGGACGTGGCTGGTCCTGGACGGCGACATCAGTAGTTCGGAAGATCTCGTCTCCGAGCTGCTCGACACCCCCGTTCACACCGTAGGCGGCGACGGTCCGGTCGTATCGGAACGAATCAGGCAGGTTGTCGAGCGTGAAACGGTCCGTCTGGCCAACCTCCACCGCGAGACTCGCTTGGTACAGGTTGGTATCCCAACCTGCGAGCTCCTCGGGTGAGACGTTCACCA